>R19__coassemble_217_pt1 | contig 31139 bp, 42 predicted proteins | sample R19__metabat2_low_PE_041 | metagenome-assembled genome bin R19 | reverse complement strand
CCCAGACCCCTTCCTTGAAAAGGCATAATTTTAATTATTATAATGGGGTAAAATTGTGCCGAATTACCTTATTTTTAAGAAGGACTATTTTTTGAGAAAATCCGAACTGATTTAATCAGCAGTTCCTTAAATAAGAAGATGGGCTGTTCCTTTTATGCCGGGAGCAGCCCATGAATTTTTCGGGATTTTCCATGCGGGGAGCTTGCAAAATAGCCCGTCCGCCGTGTTGCCATCCAGGGGATTCCCCCCTCCATACCCGGAGCATGCCCCTGAAATTGCCCTTATTTTGTGAATCGAACGGGAAATAAAGCGGAAGCGCAAGGTCTCTGCGCTTTCTTTTTTTGCGGGGGAAGGGGAAAATAGGGCGTCCGGAAGGGAAAATCAGGAAACACCCGGATACAAGGACATAATTTTAAGACAAAAGCACTGAGATCTCAACGGTTTCATGGAAATAAAATGAAATAAAGTTAAAAAATTCATCAAAATAATTTGAAAAAGCTATTGCAATGTAAAGAAAAATGTGGTAAAATCGTAGTGTTGTCTGTTTATGGGACGAAGCGGTAGGTTACTGCTCTGGCCGGAGCAGAGAACTATCGTGGACCAGCCCGGAAATCGGGCGAACGGACTCTGCCGTCAAGGACGGCGCCCGCGGGTTTGCCGCCGGATCAGGCTTCCTGCGTATGCCACGGTCCGCAAAGCAATTCTCCCCCCGCGAGGAAAGAGTACGAACAAGGAGGAAAACCTATGGCCAACCAGAAAATCCGCATCAAGCTCAAAGGCTACGAACACAACCTGGTCGATCAGTCCGCAGAGCGCATTGTGGAAACCGCAAAGCGCACAGGCGCCCGGGTGTCGGGTCCCATCCCGCTGCCCACCGAGAAGGAAATCGTTACGATCCTTCGTTCCCCTCACAAGCACAAGGACAGCCGCGAGCAGTTCGAACGCAGAACTCACAAGCGCCTGATTGATGTGCATAATCCCAATCCCCGCACTGTCGATGCGATGATGAAGCTTGATCTTCCCGCCGGCGTCGATATCGAGATCAAACTGTAAGGCAGGAGGACAACATGAAAAAGGCTTTAATTGGTAAAAAGCTGGGCATGACCCAGATTTTCCTGGCCGATGGCCGTCTTGTCCCCGTGACCGTCATTCAGGCTGGTCCCTGCACTGTCACTCAGCTCAAGACCGCTGAAAAAGACGGCTATGAGGCTGTCCAGTTCGGCTTTGACAAGGTTCCTCAGAACCGCGTCGAGAAGCTGGTCAACAAGCCCGAGGCAGGTCATTTCAACAAGGCCGGCGTTGCCCCCATGCGCACCCTGCGCGAATTCCGTCTTGATGACGCCGCTTCCTATGAAATCGGCCAGACCATCAAGGCTGATGTGTTCGCCGAGGGCGATGCCGTGGACATCACCGGCATCAGCAAGGGCCATGGCTATACCGGCGCGATTTACCGCTGGAACCAGCACACCGGCCCCATGGCACACGGCTCCAAGTACCATCGCGGTCTGGGCTCCATGAGCGCAAACTCTGACCCGTCCCGCGTATTCAAGAACAAGCATATGCCTGGTCATTACGGCGTAGAGCGCGTCACCATCCAGAACCTGTCCGTTGTGAAGGTGGATGCGGAGCGCAGCCTGCTGTTGGTCCGCGGCGCAGTGCCCGGCCCCAACGAAGGCATTCTGCTGATTCGTAATTCCTGCAAGGCGTAACAAGGAGGAAACAAGACATGCCTAATATCGCAGTGGTAGACATGCAGGGCAAGTCGGTGGGCACCATGGAGCTCAAGGATGAGATTTTCGCCATCGAGCCCAACACCGCCGCAATGCACCTGGTCGTCCGCTCCATTTTGGCCAATCAGCGCCAGGGCACGCAGAGCGCCCTCACCCGCGGCATGGTTCGCGGCGGCGGCCGCAAGATTTATCGCCAGAAGGGCACCGGTAATGCCCGGCATCATGGCAACCGTGCTCCCCAGTTCCGTCATGGCGGCGTTGTGTTTGCGCCCCAGCCCCGGGACTATGTTGTGGAAGTACCCCGCAAGGTTCGCCGTCTGGCCATGAAGTCCGCACTGACCAGCCAGTTCAACGATGGCAATATCATCGTTGTTGACAAGATCACCCTTTCCGAAGCCAAGACCCGTCTGGTTGCCGGTATGCTCAAGAATCTGGGCGCCGAAAAGAAGGTTCTGCTGGTTGTAGAGCAGGGCAGCACCGATGTCATCCGTGCTTCCAAGAACATCGAAGGCGTCAAGGATGCTTATGTCAACACCATCAATGTGTATGACCTGCTGAATGCCGACAAGATCGTTGTTGTCAAGGCCGCCATGGAGAATCTCCAGGAGGTGTACGCATGAAAAACGCACATGATATCATCCTGCGCCCCGTTCTGACCGAAAAGGGCTACGACGGAATCGCGGATAAGCGTTATGTATTTGAAGTCGCTATCGGCGCCAACAAGACCGAAATCAAAAAGGCTGTTGAAGCCGTCTTCCCCGTTAAGGTTGCCAAGGTCAACACCCTGCGCACCATGGGCAAGATGAAGCGCCAGGGCCGCACCCAGGGCCGTACGCCCGAAGTCAAAAAGGCCTATGTCACCCTGACCGAAGAGTCCAAGCCGATCGAGTTCTTCGAAGGCATGATCTGATAGAGGGAGGAAGAAGATTATGGGCATCAGAGTTTATAAGCCGACTTCGTCCGCCCGCCGGTTCATGTCCGTGCTGACGTATGAAGAAATCACCAAGAAGGCCCCTGAAAAGTCCCTGACCGAAGTGCTGAAGAAGCATGCCGGCCGCAATGCTCAGGGCAAAATCACCGTCCGTCATCAGGGCGGCGGCAACAAGGTCAAGTACCGCATCATCGATTTCAAGCGCGACAAGAAGGACATCCCCGCCACCGTCAAGGCCATCGAGTATGATCCCAACCGCTCCGCCTTCATCGCCCTGCTGGTTTATGCAGACGGTGAAAAGCGCTACATCCTGGCTCCCCTGGACCTGAAGGTGGGAGACAAGGTGGTTGCCGGCGAAAATGCCGACATCAAAGCGGGCAACGCGCTGCCCATCGCCAACATTCCCGTTGGTACCCTGATTCACAATGTGGAAATCAAGCCCGGCAAGGGCGGCCAGCTGGTTCGCAGCGCCGGTGCCTATGCTCAGCTGATGGCGAAGGAAGGCGCTTATGCGCAGGTTCGTATGCCCTCGGGTGAGGTTCGCAAGATCCCCATGAATGCTTATGCCACCATCGGCACCGTCGGCAACACCGATCATGAGAACGTCCGCATCGGTAAGGCCGGCCGTCAGCGCCACATGGGTGTTCGTCCCACCGTTCGCGGCGTCGTCATGAACCCCTGCGATCACCCCCATGGCGGCGGCGAAGGCAAATCCCCCGTCGGTATGCCTGCGCCTGTCACTCCCTGGGGCAAGCCCGCTCTTGGTTACAAGACCCGCAAGCACAAGAAGTATTCCAACCGCTTGATCGTCAAGCGTGCGGGTAAGTAACCGCAAGGAAGGAGGATAATTCATGAGCCGTTCCGTTAAGAAGGGACCTTATGTTGAAGAAGCGCTGTACAAGCGTGTCGTTGAAATGAACAACAAGGGCGGCGAAAAGTCCGTTGTAAAGACCTGGAGCCGTTCTTCCACCATCTTCCCCGAGTTTGTCGGCCACACCATCGCTGTCCATGACGGACGCAAGCATGTGCCGGTTTACATCACCGAGGACATGGTCGGCCATAAACTGGGCGAGTTTGCTCCCACCCGTACCTTCCGTGGTCACGCCGGTGAGAAGAGCAGCTCCAGCAAGTAAGGGAAGGAGAAAAAACATGGCAACAAATACCCGTGAAAAGGGTGCTGCCCGCAGGGAAAATTGCGACAAGCGTCCCCAGGCGCACGCCAAGAATATCCGCATCTCCTCCCGGAAGGCCGGCATTGTACTGGACCTGATCCGCGGGAAGGATGTCCGTCAGGCTCTGGCAATCCTGGAGTTCACCCCCAAGGCTGCATCTCCTGTGATTTACAAAGTGCTCAAGAGTGCGATTGCCAACGCCGTGAACAACCGTGAGATGGACGAAAGCACCCTGTATGTCGCCGAGTGCTACGCCAATCCCGGCCCCACGCTCAAGCGTTATGTAGCCCGCAGCCGCGGCAGCGCGTCCCCGATGCTCAAGCGTACCTGCCACATTTCCGTGGTGCTCGACCAGAAGTAATAGGAGGATTCACATGGGACAGAAAGTTAATCCGCATGGCGCTCGTGTGGGTGTAATCTTCGACTGGAGCACCCGTTGGTACGCCAACAAGAAGGATTTTGCTTCCCAGATTAAGGAAGATTATGATCTGCGCAATATGCTCAAGGAGAAGTTCTATCAGACCGGCATCAGCCGCATCGATATCGAACGCTCCGCCAACCGTATGACCGTGAATCTGTTCACCGGCAAGCCCGGCATGATCATCGGCCGCGGCGGCAAGGGCATTGAAGACCTCAAGGCCGAGATCGAAAAGTTTGTCGGTCATGCGGTCAATATCAACGTAATGGACGTCAAGTCCCCTGACACCGATGCCCAGCTGGTGGCTGAGAACATCGCTCAGCAGCTGGAAAAGCGCATCTCCTACCGCCGTGCCATGAAGCAGAGCATTCAGCGTGCCATGAAGGCCGGTGCGAAGGGTGTCAAGACCAGCATTTCCGGTCGTGTCGGCGGTGCCGATATTGCCCGTACCGAGCAGTATCATGAAGGCTCCATTCCGCTGCAGACCCTGCGTGCAAACATCGATTATGGTTTCGCCGAAGCGAAGACGACCTACGGCCGTCTGGGCATCAAGGTCTGGATCTATAAGGGCCAGATTCTTCCTTCCGCGAAAAAGCATGTCGCCAAGGCCGCTATCGAAGGAGGCAAGTAAGACTTATGTTGATGCCTAAGAGAGTCAAGCGCCGCAAGGTATTCCGCGGCCGCATGAAGGGCGCCGCCCATCGCGGCAATTTCGTTGCCTACGGCGATGTAGGTCTGGTTGCCCTCGAACCCAGCTGGGTCACTTCTCAGCAGATCGAAGCCGCCCGTGTTGCTTTGACCCGTTATACCAAGCGCGGCGGACAGGTCTGGATCAAGATCTTCCCCGACAAGCCCGTAACCTCCAAGCCCGCTGAAACCCGCATGGGTTCCGGTAAGGGTACTCCGGAATACTGGGTTGCCGTTGTGAAGCCCGGCCGGGTGCTGTTTGAAATCGGCGGAATCGACGAGTCCATCGAGCGCGAAGCGCTTCGGTTGGCCGCCGGCAAGCTTCCGATGCGTACCAAGATCCTCAAGAAGGATGCCAACGAACAGGGTGGTGAAAGCAAATGAAGGCCAGCGAATTTGAAGCCATGAAGATCGAAGAACTGAATGCGAAAATTGATGATCTCAAGACCGAGCTCTTCAACCTTCGTTTCAAGCTTGCCACCGGTCAGCTGGAAAACACCATGCAGATTTCTTCTGTGAAGCGTGACATCGCTCGTGCGATGACCGTTCTGACGCAGAAGGAAAAGCAGGCCTGACCTATGCACCCGTGAAAGGAGGAGCTCAAAATCATGTCTGAAGAAAGAGGAATCCGTAAGACCCGCATCGGCGTTGTTGTCAGCGATAAGATGGACAAGACCATCGTTGTGAAGCTGACCACCCGTGTCAAGCATCCCCTCTATGGCAAGTTCATCCAGAAGACTTCCAAGATCAAGGCGCATGATGAAGAAAATGCCTGCGGCATCGGTGATACCGTGAAGGTCATGGAAACCCGTCCGCTGTCCAAGGACAAGCGTTGGCGTCTGGTTGAAATCGTCGAAAAGGCCAAGTAAGCTTTCAGGCGGTTTGCCTAACTATGTATCCGACCTCTCATGGGCTGAAATTGACGCACCATGAAGAGGAATCCATAAAGGAGGAAACCCCGTATGATTCAGCCGCAAACCCGGCTTAAGGTAGCCGATAACTCCGGCGCCAAGGAAATCATGTGCATCCGCGTGCTGGGCGGTTCCTTCCGTCGTACAGGCTCGATCGGCGACGTAATCGTTGCTTCCGTCAAGTCTGCAACTCCCGGCGGACAGGTCAAAAAGGGCGATGTGGTCAAGGCCGTTATCGTCCGTGTTCATCAGCCTCAGCGCCGTCCCGATGGCAGCTACATCCGTTTCGACGACAATGCAGCCGTGCTCATCAATGCCGACAAAATGCCCACCGGCACCCGTATCTTTGGGCCGGTTGCCCGTGAGCTGCGTGAGAAGGATTACATGAAGATCGTTTCTCTCGCTCCCGAAGTACTGTAAGAGGAGGACAATGAAGATGTTTGTAAAAGCAAAGGATACTGTCGTTGTTCTCTCCGGTAACGACGCAGGCAAGCAGGGCAAGGTGCTCACCTCCCTGCCCAAGGCAAATAAGGTCGTCGTTGAAGGCGTGGCCATGATGACCAAGCATCAGAAGTCCCGTGCTCAGGGTCAGCCCGGCGGCATCATCCACAAGGAAGCCGCGATCTCTGCCAGCAACGTGATGGTCATTTGCCCCAAGTGCGGCAAGCCCACCCGTGTGGCGCATAAGATCACTGTCTCCGAGAACGAAGGCAAGACCGTTACTTCCAAGGTCCGCGTTTGCAAAAAGTGCGGCAAGGAACTTGATTGAGGAGGGCTAGGTAAATGGCAACCAGACTGCATGACAAGTATGTCAACGAAGCCGTGCCTGCTCTTCAGCAGAAGTTCGGCTATAAGAACGTAATGGAAATCCCCAAGCTGGCCTATATCGTGATCAACATGGGCCTGGGCGACTGCAAGGACAACGCCAAGGCGTTGGAAGCCGCTGTGTCCGAATTGACCACCATCTCCGGCCAGAAGCCCCAGGTCACCAAGGCCAAGAAGTCCGTTGCGAACTTCAAGGTTCGTGAGGGCCAGAACATCGGCGCCAAGGTCACCCTGCGCGGCGAGCGCATGGAATTCTTCATGGATAAGCTGGTCAGCATCGCTCTGCCCCGCGTCCGTGACTTCCGCGGCGTTTCCACCAAGGCCTTTGACGGCCGCGGCAACTATTCCCTGGGTCTCAAGGAACAGCTGATTTTCCCCGAAATCGAATACGATAAGGTGGAAAAGATCCGCGGTATGGAAGTTAACTTTGTTACCACTGCCAAGACCGACGAAGAAGCAAAGGAACTGCTTCGCCTGCTGGGCATGCCGTTCGCACAGTAATGAGGGAGGAGAATAAAAATGGCAAAGACTAGTATGAAGGTTCGTCAGGCTCGTCCCGCGAAGTTCTCCACCCGTGCTTACACCCGCTGCACCCTGTGCGGCCGTCCGCACTCTGTGTTGCGCCGCTACGGTGTCTGCCGTGTTTGCTTCAGAGAATTGGCTTACAAAGGCCAGATTCCCGGCGTCCGCAAGGCCAGCTGGTAATAGAAGGAGGTTCCCATCATGATTATGAATGATCCCATTGCCGATATGTTGACCCGTATCCGCAACGCGCAGATCGCTCGTCATGACTCCGTCACGATGCCCGCTTCCACCATGAAGAAGAACATCGCGAAGCTGATGCTTGACGAAGGATACATCAAGTCGGTTGAAAATATTGATGACGGCCTCCAGGGCGAGATCAAGATCAATCTCAAGTATCTTGATAAGAAGCAGCCCGTGATCGTCGGCCTCAAGCGCATTTCCAAGCCCGGCCTGCGCGTTTATGCACAGTGCGAGGACCTGCCCAAGGTACTGGGCGGTCTGGGTATCGCAATCATTTCCACCAGCAAGGGACTGATGACCGACAAGCAGGCTCGTAAAGAGAACCTGGGCGGCGAAGTGCTCTGCTACATCTGGTAATAAGCACGCTAATTGGAGGTAATGCATTATGTCTCGAATCGGAAGACTTCCGATTGCTGTTCCTGCTGGCGTGACGGTTACCGTGGATGACAACAACACTGTCACCGTCAAGGGCCCCAAGGGCACATTGTCTCAGCAGGTCAACAAGGATATCAAGGTTGAACAGAAGGACGGCCAGATTCTGGTTTCTCGTCCCTCTGATGACAAGAATCATCGCGCGCTGCATGGTCTGTATCGTGCGCTGATCAACAACATGGTTGTGGGCACCACCACCGGATTTGCCAAGACCCTGGAAATGGTCGGCACCGGCTATCGTGCTGCCGCCGAAGAAAACGGCAAGAAGCTCAATATCGCCATCGGATTCTCTCATCCCGTGATCATTGACGCTCCCGCTGATGTTTCCTTCGAAACCCCCAACCCCAACACCATGATTATCAAGGGCATCAACAAGCAGGTTGTCGGTAACCTTGCAGCTGACATTCGCGCACTGCGTCCGCCGGAACCCTATCTGGGCAAGGGCATCAAGTACGCCGGTGAAGTCATCCGCCGCAAGGAAGGCAAGGCCGGTAAGAAGTAAGAAAAGGAGTGAACGCATATGTTCAAAAAGCGTGATCGCAATGAAGTGCGCGTGATCCGCCACGCCCGCGTCCGCAAAAAGATCAGCGGCACCCCTGAAATGCCGCGTCTGGCTGTATATCGCAGCAACAAATCCATTTACGCTCAGATTATCGATGACACCCAGGGCAGGACGCTGGTTTCTGCCTCCACGCTGGACGCTTCCATCAAGGGTCAGCTGGGTGATGTGGATAAGAAGGGCGCTGCCAAGCTCGTGGGCAAGCTCGTTGGCGAGCGTGCGCTGAACGCCGGCATCAAGGATGTCGTTTTCGACCGCGGCGGCTATGTGTATACTGGCCGTGTGGCCGAACTGGCCGCCGGTGCTCGTGAAGCCGGGCTGAACTTCTAAGGGGAGGTAACGAGATACATGTTCCGCAGAGAAGAACCCCAGAGCGAATTCAAAGAACGCCTCGTTGCGCTGAACCGCGTAACCAAGGTTGTTAAGGGCGGTAAGAATTTCCGCTTCGCGGCACTGGTTGTTGTGGGTGATGAGAACGGTCGGGTAGGCTGCGCCATCGGCAAGGCCACCGAGGTTCCCGAAGCCATCCGCAAGGCTTCCGAAGCCGCCAAGAAGCACCTGGTGAATGTCCCCATCGTGGGCACCACCATTCCCCACGCCATCGATGGCCTGTACGGCACTGCCAAGGTTGTGCTGCTGCCCGCCGAAGAAGGCGCTGGTGTTATTGCCGGCGGCGGCGCCCGTGCCGTGCTGGAACTGGCCGGTATCAAGGATATCCGTACCAAGTCCTTCGGTACCAGCAACCGCATCAACACCGTGAAGGCTACCATCCAGGGTCTGTCTGAACTGCGCAATGCAGAGACTGTTGCCCGGATGCGCGGCAAGACGGTGGAAGAAATTATCGGCTGAGGAGGATTTGCAATATGAAACTGAAGGTTACGCTTGTCAAGTCCCCCATCGCCTCTTTGCCCAACCATAAGGCAAATGTGGCTGCTCTTGGTCTGCACAAGCCCGGCCAGAGCAACATCCTGCCCGATAACCCCGCCGTTCGCGGCATGATCTTCGCCGTCAAGCACATGGTGAAGGTTGAAGAAATCGAAGAATAAAGGAGGGCCCCTCTCATGAAATTGCATGAGTTGCAGCCGGCTATTGGATCGACGACTGCCCCGAAGCGCCTCGGCAGAGGCGTAGGCTCCCAGCTGGGCAAAACCTCCGGTAAAGGCCATAAGGGTGCCAAAGCCCGTTCCGGCGGCGGCAAGCGTCCGGGATTCGAAGGCGGCCAGATGCCTTTGACCCGCCGTATCCCCAAGCGCGGCTTTACCAATATCTACCGCAAGGAATACGCCACTTTGAATGTTGAGAAGCTGAACATCTTTGATGACGGCGCGACTGTAACCGTTGATGCTCTGATCGAAGCCGGCCTGGTCAATCAGGTGAAGGATGGCGTGAAGGTTCTCGGCGGCGGCGAACTGACCAAGAAGCTGACGGTTTCCGTCGAAAAGGTCACCGCTTCCGCAAAGGAAAAGATCGAGGCGATCGGTGGGAAAGTTGAGGTGAAGTAAGCCATGTGGGAAACCCTGAAGAACGCCTGGCGCGTTAAGGATATCCGCAAAAAGCTGCTTTACACCTTCCTGATGCTTTTGATTTATCGTCTGGTCTGCGTGATTCCGGCTCCCGGCATCAACAATTCTGCGGTTGCCACTGTTGTAGCCCAGTATGATGCCCTGAACCTGGTCAACATGATGACCGGTAATGCCTTCAGCCAGATGTCCATCATGGCCATGGGTATTACCCCCTACATCAACGCTTCCATCATTATGCAGCTGCTGACCATCGCCATCCCGGCCTTGGAGCGGCTGCAGAAGGACGGCGGCGAAGAGGGCAAGAAGAAGATCAACAAGATCACCCGAATCGTGACGGTTGCGCTTGCTGTTTTGCAGGCAATCGGTATCATCATGACCCTGAACAGCCAGACCATCAATGACTCGGATAAGGTTCTGCTTGATACCTACAACAACTTCTGGGGCTATCTGGTCATCGGCGTTGTGATGGCAGGCGGTACCGCTCTGGCCATGTGGATCGGCGACCGGATCACCAAGAACGGCATCGGCAACGGTGTTTCCATGATCATCTTCGCCGGTATCATCTCCAACCTGTTCAATGGTATTGTTCAGGCCATCTCCAATGTGTTCAATGGAACTGCCAATGCCATTTCCTCCCTGCTCATTATCCTGGTCACCACCTTCGTGATTACCGTTGTGGTCACCTTCGTGGATATGGGCGAACGCCGCATTCCCGTGCAGTACGCCAAGCGGGTTGTGGGTCAGAAGATGTATGGCGGCCAGAGCACTCATATCCCCATGAAGGTTCTCTCCGTGGGCGTGCTGCCTCTGATCTTCGCTTACTCCTTCATGTCCTTCCCCGGCACGCTGTTCACCATCATCGCCCCCAATTCCGGGATTGCGACCTGGTGGAACAACAACATGTCCCAGTCCTCCTGGGGTTACATGCTGGTTTGCGCGCTGCTGATTATCGCTTTCACCTATTTCTACACCTCCATTACCTTCAACCCTGAGGAAATGGCCAAGAATATCCAGCAGCAGGGCGGTCACATTCCCGGAATCCGCGCCGGTTCTGCCACCGTGCAGTACCTGAAGCGTTCCTCCGGCCGTCTGTGCCTCTTCGCCGCGTTGTTCCTCGCCGTTCTGGCAACCATCCCCTCCGCGTTGAGCGTATGGCAGAGCGTGTCCATCCCCTTCGGCGCCTCCTCTATCCTGATTGCCGTTTCCGTTGCTCTGGAAACCGTGCGCCAGGTGGAAGGCCAGCTGGTGATGCGTCACTATAAGGGCTTCCTCTGATCTGCAGAGTGCCCTGGCTCAATGTCCCACTCCCTCTTCGGGGGGAGTGGGATGTTGTGGCGAAAAGGGATTATCCCGAATCCCCCGGAGAAAACGAGGGAGACGGGGCTGAAATTGTCAATTGAACTCCTGCCTGAGTGCGGAGTACAGGAAACACACATCCACAGGAGGTATTTTATATGAATATCATTTTCCTTGGCCCTCCCGGTGCAGGCAAGGGAACCCATGCCCAGATTCTGGTGAAACAATTGGGGATTCCCCAGATTTCAACGGGTGAAATCCTGCGGGGTGCCATCCGTGCCCAGACCGAAACAGGCTTGAAGGCCAAGTCCTACATCGATGCAGGCCAGCTTGTGCCTGACGAAGTGGTCATCCAGATTGTGAAGGAAAGACTGGCCGAAAAGGATTGCGAAAACGGCTATATCCTGGACGGCTTCCCCCGGACCGTGCATCAGGCAGAGGAACTGGAAAAGTTCGCTGTAATCGATGTGGCACTCAATCTGTCCATTGCGGATGAGGTGATCATTCGCCGCATGAGCGCACGCCGGGTCTGCCCCAAGTGCGGCGGCACCTACTCCACTGCGATGCTGAATGGCTCCACCGTCTGCCCCAAGTGCGGCGAAACGGTGATTCAGCGCAAGGACGATCTGCCCGAAACCGTGCTGTCCCGCCTGGAGGTTTACCGGGATCAGACCGAGCCCCTCATCGGCTTCTATGACGGCCGGGATCTGCTCAAGACCATCGAATGCACCGGCACGCTGGAAGAAAATCATGCCAAGGTGCTCAAGGCACTGGGGAAAGAAAATCTGCCGCTATGATCATACTGAAAAATGCCGACCAGCTGGCCAAGATGCGCTCTGCAGGGCATCTGCTGCACGATGTGCTGGCCGCAACCCGGGAAGAAATCAGGCCGGGCATGACCACCATGGATGTGAACGCCTTCGTGGAGCATGCCATTCGCAAGGGGGGCGGCATCCCCACCGAGCTGGGCTATATGGGCTATCCCGCTTCCATCTGCGCATCCATCGATGATGAGGTGGTGCACGGCATCCCTTCGGCTCATGTGGTGCTGAAGGAAGGGCAGATTCTGTCCGTGGATGTGACACTGGCTCTGGATGGATGGCAGGCGGACAGCGCCTTCACCATCGGAATCGGGAAAATTTCCGCTGAAAAGCAGCGCCTCATCGAAATCACCGAGGAATGCTTCTGGCAGGGCTACCGAAAGGCTCTCAACGGCAACCGCATCGGGGATATCGCCTGCGCGGTGCAGACCTATGCGGAGAGCCATGGCTGCGGCGTGGTGCGTGCGCTGACGGGACACGGAATCGGGCGGGAGATGCACGAGGATCCCTCCGTTCCCAATTTCGGAGAGGCCGGGCATGGCCCCAGGCTGCGCCCCGGGGAAACCTTCTGCATTGAGCCTATGATTAATGCCGGTACCTGGAAGGTGCATGATTTGGCCGACGGCTGGACCGTTGTGACCAATGACCATGCCCCCTCCGCCCATTATGAGCATACCGTCGCAGTCCGGAAAGAGGGTTATCCCGAAATTTTGACCCTCCCCGACTGGGAAAAGAGGTGTCTTGCCCTTTGAAAATGAAAATTTTTCAAGGAAATGTCGTAATTTCAAAAAAAGGGCGTGACAAAAGCAGGTACTTTGTGGTATTATATATGTTGGATGCGCAATTTGCCATCCTGACTGACGGTGACACCAGAAAGCTGGATCACCTGAAGAAGAAAAAGATCATTCATCTTGAATCTGTCCCGGTTCGGCTGGAGCAAATCATCCGTCTGTATGAGCAAAATCAGCTCAAGGACAGCGATGTGCGAAAGGCCCTGAAGGAAGTCCGGGAACAGAGAGAAGCTGCACAGCAGGGAAAAGCCGATTAAGGAGGGTGTAATTTGTCCAAAGACGATGTCATTGAAATGGAAGGGAAGGTAGTCGATGCCTTGCCGAATGCCGTTTTTCTCGTCGAGCTGTCCAACGGTCACCAGATCATGGCGCATATTTCAGGTAAAATGCGTATGAACTTCATCCGCATCTATCCGGGCGATAAGGTGACTGTGGAATTGTCCCTTTATGACTTGACCCGCGGCCGTATTACCTGGCGCAGCAAGAATTAATTTGACACAAGCGTTCCGCTCTTTGCCCTGCGAAAGCGCCAACCCGCGCCCTTCCGGCAGGGGAAGAACAGGGATGTTTGACAAATCCGTGCCTGAAACACCGGCATGGAGGGGGTGCGCCTATGCGCCCCTTGGCGTCCATATACCGGACGCGAAGATCAATCCGTAAGGAGGGTATATTAGATGAAAGTTCGTCCTTCTGTGAAGCCGATTTGCGAGAAGTGCAAGGTGATCAAGCGCAAGGGCCGCGTGATGGTTATTTGCGAGAACCCCAAGCATAAGCAGCGTCAGGGCTGAGTAGCCTGACAGAATCGGAAAAGCAAACCGGTGAAAGCCCGGTGTCTCAACGAAATGGTCAGCGGCATGGGCGGCTGCCTGGAAGCGGGGGGTTGCCCGCGGACAGGACCATGCAGGCTGTTCCATATAACAAAGCTCCCAAGGGCGGAATGCGGAAAGTTTCGTCCAAGGTCGAGCGAAATTCGCCCCGTCAGGCAATGCCTGAAAAGCGCGGCGAAGGCAACCAATAATTTGGAGGTGTATCCAATCCATGGCACGTATTGCGGGCGTTGATCTGCCCCGGGAAAAGCGTGTGGAAGCAGGCCTGACCTACATCTACGGCATCGGTTTCACCACATCCAGAAAGATTCTGGCCGATACCGAGATCAGCCCTGATACCCGCGTGAAGGATCTGTCTGAGTCCGAAATCAGCAAGCTGCGTGAGTACATTGAGCACAATGTCAAGGTCGAAGGCGACCTGCGCCGCGAAGTTTCCATGAACATCAAGCGTCTCGTCGAAATCGGCAGCTACCGCGGTGTTCGCCATCGCAAGGGCCTGCCCGTTCGCGGTCAGCGCTCCAAGACCAATGCCCGTACCCGCAAGGGCCCGAAGCGTCAGGTCGCAGGCAAGAAGAAGTAAGGCAATCCGCCTGATGGGCGGGAAAGCCTGAGTTTCCAGCAGAGTATGCTCTGCACGAACAAAAGTTACCGTAAAGGAACTTTGGAGGGATTGTAAATGGCACCCAAAGCGAATGCGAAGCTGAAGAAGGTATCTCGCAAGCGCCGTGAAAAGAAACTGGTTGAGCGCGGCGTGGCGCATATCCGCTCTTCTTTCAATAACACCATCGTTACCATCACCGATGTGAATGGCAACGCTCTGTCCTGGGCTTCTGCCGGCGGAATGGGTTTCCGCGGAAACAAGAAGTCTACTCCCTTTGCTGCACAGATGGCCGCTGAGACCGCTGCCAAGGCGACTGCGGAATTCGGCCTCAAGTCCGTTGACGTGTTGGTCAAGGGTCCCGGTTCGGGCCGTGAGGCTGCGATCCGCGCACTGCAGACCGCCGGTCTGGATGTGACCATGATCAAGGACGTGACCCCCATTCCTCACAATGGCTGCCGTCCGCCCAAGCGCAGGAGAGTTTAATCTACTTTACAGAATATTTCGATTAGCCGAATATTAGGAGGTTCCACCACTATGGCAAGATATACAGACTCTGTGTGCCGTCTGTGCCGCCGTGAGGGCTCCAAGCTCTTCCTGAAGGGCGAAAAGTGCTTCTCCGAAAAGTGCGCGCTCAGCAAGCGGCCCACTCCTCCCGGCCAGCATGGTCAGGCTCGTCAGCGCAAGATGAGTGAATATGGCACTCAGCTGCGTGAAAAGCAGAAGGCTCGCCGTGCATACGGCATGCTGGAAGGCCAGTTCTATCGCACCTATCTGCAGGCGTCCAACATGAAGGGCGTTACCGGTGAAAACCTGCTCCAGCTGCTGGAGCGCCGCATTGACAATGTGGTGTATCGTGCCGGTTTTGCCGCTTCCCGTCCCCAGGCCCGTCAGCTCGTTCTGCATGGTCACATCCTGGTCAACGGCCAGAAGGTTGACATTCCCTCCTACCAGGTGGATGCCAATGATGTGATTTCCGTCAAGGAAAAGAGCAAGGAAATCGCTATTTTCAAGGCTGCCCGTGAAGGCTCTGCCCGTACCCTTCCCAAGTGGCTGACTGTGAATGCGGATGCCCTGACTGCTACAGTTAGCGCGCTGCCCGCCCGTGACGATATTGACTTCTCCATCCAGGAGAACATGATCGTTGAATACTACAGCCGTTAATTCTGTGCCTGTCGCTTGAGATTCCCTCATGAACGGTACCTTTTAGGAGGGTCAAACAAAAGTGATTCAAGAATTCGAAAAAGCACGGATCGAATGCACCGAGATGGCAAACGATGCGACCTTCGGACGGTTCGAAATCGAGCCGCTGGAGCGTGGGTTTGGCCATACTCTGGGCAATGCGCTGCGCAGGGTTTTGCTCAATTCCCTGCCCGGTGCGGCGGCCACTTCCATTCAGCTTGACGGCGTTCAGCATGAATTTTCCACCATTCCCGGGGTGAAGGAGGATGTGACTGAAATCATCCTGAACTTCAAGGAAATTGCGCTGAAAATGTACGGCGAAGGCGTTAAGCGGTTTGAAATCAATGCGGTAGGCCCCTGCGAGTTTACAGCCGGGGACATCAAGACCGATGACGAAGTGGACATCATTAATCCGGATAAGCATATTGCGACGCTGGGTGAAGGGGCTAAGCTGCATGGCTATGTAACCATGGACCATGGCAGAGGCTATGTCCAGTCTGACAAGAACAAGAATGCGCAGGATCCGGTGGGTGTGATCGCGATTGACTCGATTTATACCCCCATTCGCAAGGTAAACTACGAAGTGGATACTGCCCGTGTAGGTCAGATTATGGACTATGACAAGCTGACCCTGGAAGTGACCACGGACGGCTCTGTCAAGCCTGATGAGGCCGTTTCCATGGCCGCCCGCATCCTGATGGAGCAGCTCTCGCTGTTCGCAGATTTGTCTGATCAGGATCTGCCCATGACCATTTCGGAGCCGCAGGAGTCCACAGGTGATAAGATTCTGGACATGACCATTGAAGAGCTTGATCTGTCTGTCCGTGCGTATAACTGCCTGAAGCGCGCCGGCATCAATACCGTGTCCGAGCTCGTGCAGCATAACCAGGATGACATGATGAAGGTTCGCAATCTGGGTAAAAAGAGCCTTGAAGAAGTGGAGCAGAAGCTGGAAGCTCTTGGCCTCGGGCTTCGCACCACGGATGACTGATTGAGGAGGAAAAAACAATGGCAAACGAGCGCAAACTGGGTCGCACCGCGAGCCAGCGCAAAGCCTTGCTTCGCGGCCTGACCACTGATTTGCTTTGGTACGGCCGCATTGAGACCACCCTGGCCAAGGCCAAGGAAGTCCGCAGCATCGCCGATAAGATGATTACGCTTGCCGTCCGGGAATATGACCAGACGGTCGAAGTGGAAAAGGAATACAACAACGATAAGAAGCAGATCGTCAAGGAAAAGTTCGTCAACGACCTGCCTTCCAAGCTGAATGCCCGCCGCCTGATGATGAGCTACCTGTATGATGTGCAGGAAGCCAAGAAGGCTGACGAAAACAAGGCAGATTACAAGGAACGCACCAAGGACAACGCACATCCTCTGATTGAGAAGATGTTCCGTGAATATGGTCCCAAGTATCGCAAGCGCAATGAAGAAAAGCATTGCTCCGGCGGTTACACCCGGATCATGAAGCTGGGCCCCCGCCGCGGTGACGCAGCTGAGATGGTCATCCTCGAATTGGTGTAATCCATGCGCCGAAAGACTGCTTTGCATGAAAATGCCAGGCAGTTTTTTGCGTTAATCTAAGGAACTGCTGATTTAATTGGTTTAGTCTTTTCTTGAAAATAATGACTCCCAGGGAGAGTCATTTGGCATAATTTTATACCTTTAAGAGATAAAAATATGCCTTTTCAAGGGCGGGAGCCCCGCCGGCACGGGAGCCCCGCCGGCACGGGAGCCCCGCCGGCACGGGAGCCCCGCTGGCGTAGGGCCTGGGGAAACCCGCCTTTTCAGGAATTGCTGATTAAATCGGTTCGGATTTTCTTAAAAATAGCCCTTCCTAAAATAAGGTAATTTGGCACAGTTTTACCCTCTTAACTGTGATAAAATATGCCTTTTCAAGGGCGGAAGTTCCGCTGCCACGGGAGCCTCGCCGGCACGGGAGCCCCGCTGGCGTAGGGCCTGGGGAAACCCTATGCGTGTCAGGCACTGACGCCAGCCGGGCTCCGGTCTTTTCGGCACGAAAAGCGTGGTTTCCCCAGGAATTAGTTAGCGTTTCCCTAGGAAAGGCTTTGCCGCGGATTTTTCTGCGGCAAGCCCTGCCTGTTTTGACAAAGATTCTGGCATTTTCGGAGGATATGAGGATGGAAAGCACACATCAACTGTACAGGGATTTGGACAGGATTTTGCTGACCCAGGAAGAAATTGAACAAAAGGTCAGGGAAATGGGCAGGAAAATCACAGAGGATTTTGCGGGCAAGGATATCATTTGCATCTGCATCCTGAAGGGCGCATCCGTGTTTTTCTGTGACCTGATCCGCCAGATCGATCTGCCCCTGAGCATTGAATTTATGGCGGTATCCAGCTATGGCGCCAGCACAAAATCCACCGGCGTGGTGCGTATCCTGAAGGATCTGGATCGCTCGGTGGAGGGCAAGGATGTGCTGATTATCGAGGATATTGTGGACAGCGGCGTGACGCTGAATTACCTGAAGGGCGTGATGTCCCATCGGGGCGCCAAGTCCATTTCCATTGTAACGCTGCTGGATAAGCCGGCCAGGCGCAGGGTGGATCTGCAGGCGGACTATTCCTGCTTTGAGATTCCGGATGCCTTTGTTGTGGGCTATGGGCTGGATTATGACGAAAAATACCGTAATTTGCCCGATATCGGCGTGCTCAGCCCCTCTGTTTACGCGAATAATTAAGGCAATATTAAGGGAAACGGGCAAATTTGATTGCATAAAATCAGGAAATATGATATGATGTTCCTGCATCGTTGATGATTCCCTGAAGGAGGACCTGATTCTTGAAGAAAAGATCACACGGCTCGCTTTTCTTTTTCCTGATTCTGGCGGTTTTGATCATTATGAGCATCACCATGACCAGCGGGAATACGGAAAACAAGCGAATTGAATATCCCCAATTGCTGGAAATGATTGAAAAGGGCGAGGTTGACCGGGTGGCCATCCGCTCCACCACGCTGGTGGGACGGAAAACAAGCAGCAAGTACGCCGCCTCGGATTTCCCCACCAAATATGATTTCGAAACAACCATCGGCAGCGATTTTATCGAAACCGTGACCAAAATGGTGGCGGCACAAAAGGGGGTTGACCCGGACACGGTCTCGGTCAACGATTTCCCCTTTGAACTGGAATATATGGCACCTGCCCAGACCAGCTGGTTCCTGGAGCTGCTGCCCTATTTGCTGTCCCTGTGCGTGTCCGGCGTGTTCATCTGGCTGATTTTCCGTCAGCAGGGCGGCGGCGGCAAGGTGATGAATTTCGGCAAATCCCATGCCAATCAGGTGGATCCGTCGAAGAACAAGATTACCTTTAAGGATGTGGCCGGGGCGGATGAGGAAAAGGAGGAGCTGAAGGAGATCGTCGATTTCCTCAAGACTCCCAAGACCTATACCGACCTGGGCGCCCGCATCCCCAAGGGCGTGCTGCTGGTCGGACCTCCCGGAACGGGCAAAACGCTGCTGGCCAAGGCCGTTGCCGGCGAGGCGGGCGTGCCCTTCTTCTCCATTTCCGGCTCGGATTTCGTTGAAATGTTCGTGGGCGTGGGCGCCAGCCGTGTGCGTGATTTGTTCGACCAGGCCAAGCGTGCCCAGCCGGCCATCATCTTTATCGATGAGATTGATGCGGTTGGCCGTCACCGGGGCTCCGGTCTGGGAGGCGGACACGACGAGCGGGAACAGACCCTGAACCAGCTGCTGGTGGAAATGGACGGCTTCTCCTCCAAGGAGGGCGTGATCGTCATGGCGGCCACCAACAGGCGGGATATTCTGGACCCGGCGCTGCTGCGTCCCGGCCGTTTTGACAGGCAGATTGCGGTCAATTATCCCGATTTGAAGGGCAGAGAGGCCATTTTGAAGGTGCATAGCCGGGGCAAGCCCCTGGCCGCCAATGTGGATTTGGAAAACATTGCCAAGCGGGTGCCCTTCACGGCCGGTGCCGATCTGGAAAATATCATGAACGAGGCCGCCATCATGGCCGCCCGGGAGCGCAAGAGCAAAATCGATCAGGATATGCTTGTGCGTGCCGTGGAGCGGGTGCAGATGGGTCCCGAAAAGAAGAGCCATCAGGTGCTGGAAGAGGAAAAGCGCATGACGGCCTGCCACGAAGCGGGTCATGCCATTGTGGGGCATTATCTGCCCCGGTGCGATGATGTGCATCTGATTACCATTGTGCCCAGAGGAAACGGCGCGGCCGGCTTTACCCTGAGCTTGCCCGAGAAGGAACTGGATTTCTCCACCCGCAAGGAACTGATTGAGAAGATCGCCATGGCGCTGGGCGGCCATGCGGCGGAGAAGCTGGTGCTGGATGATAACACCAACGGCGCCACCAGCGATTTGCAGCATGCCACCAAAATGGCTCGTGCCATGGTCACCAAATTCGGTATGTCGGATGAGCTGGGGACGATCTATCTGGATTCGGACCATGAGGTCATCGTGGGCATGGAGTTCGGTCAGACCAGAGCCTACAGCGAGGAGACCGCTGCCCGCATTGATGCGGAGGTTTCCAGAATCCTGCGGCAGTGCTACGAAATGGCGCAGAAGATCATCACCGAGCACCGGGATGAGCTGGATAAGGTGTCCAATGCCCTTTGCGAAAAGGAAACCCTGTCCAGGGCGGACTTCATTGAGCTTGTGACCGGCGTGCGCCCGGAGGAAAAGCTCTTTGACCATCCGGATGAAAAGCTTGAGGAGCAGCCCGGGCAGGATGACCAGGATGATCAGACTTCTCAGGCATCTCAGGCTTCTAATGGGGAGTCGGATGATGATCCGTTCTCCGAAAATGAATAATTCAAGCGCAACATTCCATTAAAGGCGCTAGGGAAACACTGATTTATTCGGCGGCACTGTCTGCGGCGACTTTTGCGCATCTATTTCCCGCAAAATTCTTGATTTACGTCCAGTAAACCTGCGAATTTTGCAGTCATATCTGCATCAAAATTCATCCGCAGCCAGACCACCTCATTAAATCAGCGTTTCCCTTGACCGCTTCCGAGGACTTTTTTCGTCGGAAGCGGTTCGGCGTACATTGAAAAACCTATTCAAACGGCATTCCTGAATTGGAGAGAGTATACATGCAAAACGGCGGCTATCCATATATGAATCAACCCCAGCCCTCCCGGCAAAACAGCAGAGAGAGGGTCTCCCGGCGCAAGCGCAAATTCCCGGGTCTTCTTGCGGTGGTTCTGGTTCTGATTGGTCTGGGCGCAGGCGCATGGCTTGTGGTGAACCGGATCAATCAGGTCAAGGCAGAAAATGCGCAGAAGGAATTGGAAGCCCGGTACGCCCCCTATGCCGATGTTTTTCTGCCGAACATTTCCATTGACGGCATTTCCCTCAGCGGAATGAGCTATGATGCGGGCAAGCAGGCGGTGGAAAATCAGGTCAATTCCAGGCAGAACAGCTGGAGTCTGGCCCTGACCTATCAGGGGCATACCTTCATTACCCTCAATTACGACATCATGGGCATGACCTGCGATATGCAGCAGGTGTACGATATGGTGGATTATGCCTATGGCCTGGGGCATTCGGGCAATCTGACCACCGATCTGGCTGCACTGGATTGGCTGGCGGAAAACCCCGTTGTGCTGTATTCCACCCAGTCCGAAATGTCGGACGGCAATGTGGACAGCATCCTCAGCCAGATTGCCGCTTACTTCAAAACCGATCCCCAGGATGCGTATCTGGCGGAGTTCAACCCCGATTTGACCGATCCCTTTACCATCCAAAGCGAGGTGTACGGCACCTATCTGGATACCGAGCCGGTCAAGGAAGAAATCATGCGCCGGGCGGCAGTTGGGGAAAGCGGGTCGCTGGAATTTGAGCTCAATCAGGTAGCTCCCCAGGTTCTGACGGCCGATGTCCGCAGCACGGTCACCCTTTTGTCCACCGGCATCACGGCCATCTCCGCATCCTCCGAGGAAGGGCGCACCAATAATATCAAGACCGCCTTTTCCAAGATCAACGGCTACCAGCTGGCGGACGGGAAAACCTTCAGCTTCAACACCATTGTGGGCAAGCGCACCACGAAAAACGGCTTTTATGAGGCCCCCGAATATGCCTACGGCGAACTGGTGACGGGCATCGGCGGCGGCGTGTGCCAGGCCAGTACCACCGTGTATCTTGCGGCGGTGTTGGCCAATCAGAAAATCACCAAGCGCACCGTGCATTCCTCCGCCGTCAATTATACCGAAAAGGGTCAGGATGCCACGGTTTCGGATCGGGGAATCGATTTTTGCTTCCAGAATACATCGGGCGGCACGCTGTACATTACCGCCCATGTGGAAAAGGTACCCAACACAAAGAAAAAATACCAGTGCGTTGTCAAGATCTACGGCCCCAGCATGGGGGACAATGTGTATTATAAGCTGCGCTCCGTGGTTGTGGAGGAGCTGGAGCCCGACGAGCCGGAGTACAAAAAGGATACCAAGGCGCAGTATGTGACCTATGTGGATGAAACCTACCAATATCGCAAGTCATCCAAGGGGTATGTGGTGGATACATACCTTCAAAAGTGGGAAAATGGAACGATGGTGGAGGAACATGTCATCACCACCGATACCTATAAGGCCAAGAACGAAATCTGGTATGTGGGTACAAAGCAGAGGGAGTGATCAAAAATGGGCAGAAAAATTGTGCTGACAGGCGGCGGTACGGCCGGTCATGTGACCCCCCATCTGGCGCTGATTCCAAGGCTGCTGGAGCAGGGCTACGAGATTCATTACATCGGAACGGAAAACGGCATTGAGCATGAGATGATGACCATGGAGGGCGTGACCTACCATGCCTGCAAAACGGGCAAGCTGCGCCGCTATTTTTCCTGGCAGAACTTTGTGGATCCCTTTAAGGTGGTCATCGGCGCCTTTCAGGCCTCCCATCAGATCGGCAAAATCAAGCCGGATGTGTGCTTTTCCAAGGGCGGGTTCGTGTCCGTGCCCGTCGTGATCGGCGCATGGCTGCATAAGGTGCCTGTTTTGTGCCATGAAAGCGACCTGACCCCCGGCCTTGCCAACAAAATTTGCAGCAAGTTCGCCAAAAAAATTGCCACCACCTTCCCCGAATGCGCCGATGCGCTGGGAGAAAAGGCTGTGGTGACCGGCACCCCCATGCGCCCGGAATTGTTTATGGGTAGCCGGGAAAGGGGCTTGAAGCTGGCCGGATTTGACGGAAGCAAGCCCGTTTTGATGATGACAGGCGGCTCTTTGGGCGCCCAGAGCGTGAATAAGGTGCTGCGTGAGGCGCTGGATGAATTGCTCAAGGACATGGATGTGCTGCATTTGTGCGGCAAGGGCAATCTGGATGAAGGCCTCAAGGGCAAGAAGGGCTATGCCCAGTTCGAATTTTTGTCTGACGAAATGCCCGATGCCTTTGCCTGCGCGGACGGGGTTTTGTCCCGGGCAGGCTCCAATTCCCTGTGCGAATTGCAGGCACTGAAAAAGCCTATGCTGCTCGTGCCCTATCCCAAGGGAGCCAGCCGGGGCGACCAGATTCTCAATGCCCAAAGTTTTGAAAAGCGGGGGCTGTGCATGGTGCTGAGCCAGGAAAATCTGAACCGGGAATCCCTGATTCAGGCGGTGGGCGAACTGATGAAAAACAGGCAAAAATTGACCGATGCCCTGTGCAATGCCCCGGCGGCCAACGGCACGGACAAGATTCTGGAACTGATTGAGGAAATTCAAAAATGAGCAGCCAGATTGAGTTGACCCCCGGCCCGCTTCTGGATGAAAAGGGCAACCTGTGCCAGGCGGGGTACGCCAAGGGGCTGGTGAAGGAATATGACAGGAATCAGGTAAAGACCAGTAAGCTGCGGCTCAAGGAATGGGATTACTACCTGATTTACAATGCCTGCTACGGGCTGGCCCTGACCATTGCGGATAACGGCTATATGGGCATGGCGTCCTTCTCTCTGCTGAATTTTCAGGATAAAACGGAAACGACGCTGTCCAAAATCACCCCCTTTCCCATGGGGAAGCTTCATTTGCCCGCTTCCTCAGCCAGCGGCAATGTGTGCATGACCGGCAAGGACTATAAGATTGCCTTTGACAATGACGGGAAAAGGCGGCATCTGTATGGCAACTGCCAGCGCTTCAAGGACGGGAAAGCCCTGTTGTTTGATGTGGAATTGGCCCCCCCTCCCCAGGAAAGCATGGTCATTGCCACCCCCTTTTCGAAAAAAGGACACTTTTACTATAATCAGAAAATCAATTGCCTGCCGGCCAAGGGAAGGGTGTATCTGGGGGAGGAGGAAATTCTTCTGCCTCAGGCGGAAACAAGCGGAATCCTGGATTGGGGACGGGGCGTTTGGACCTATCAAAACACCTGGTATTGGTCGGGACTGTCCGGCACGGCAGAGGGCGTTCCCTTCGGGTTTAACCTGGGCTACGGGTTTGGGGATACCAGTGCGGCCAGCGAAAATATGCTGTTCTACGGTGGGAAATCCCACAAGCTGTCCCGGGTGACCTTCGAAATTCCCCAAAAGGACGGGCGGGATGATTTCCTGTCCCCCTGGCGGTTCACATCGGATGACGGCCGGTTTGAGGCGAATTTTGAGCCCCTGCTGGATCGGGCGGCCAACATGGATTTCAAGGTGCTGGCCTCTGACCAGCATCAGGTGTTCGGATATTTTACGGGCAAGGCTGTGCTGGATGACGGCAAAACCATTCAGATGAACCGCATGCTGGGCTTTGCGGAAAAGGTGAAAAACAAGTGGTAAAAAAAGCGCTGCTCCTGAGGGGCAGCGTTTTTCTCTCTGGGTTTTTCTTAAGGAAGTGCTGAATAAATCAGTTCGGATTTTCTCAAAAAATAGTTCTTCTTAAAAACAAGGTAATTTGGCACAATTTTACCCTCTTAACTGTGATAAAATATGCCTTTTCAAGGGCGGGAGCCCCCGCCGGCACGGGAGCCCCGCCGGCGTAGGGTCTGGGGAAACTCCTTTTCCCCCAAGTAACTTTTGTGACCAGTAGCTTCCCCGTCTTCAATAATTTAAAATTATGCCTTTTCCGGGAAGGGGTCTGGGGAAACCCGCCTTTTCAGCATGAAAAGGCCGGTTTCCCCAGGAATTAATCGGCGTTTTCTTAAACGTTCCCCAGCGATTTTGCGGCATGATCGGCGGCCGTCTGAAGAAGCTGTTCGCACAGCGGAGCGGAAATGATTTCGATAGAGCCAAAGGGCAGATCGAGGGTACGCTCGGTGGTGTATCGGGCGGCATCCAGCACATCATAAACCGCATTTTGATCGGACTGCCCGGTCATCATCTGCTTGCCGGCGGTGAGCAAATGCTGAAAAACGCAGGTGTGCACATCCCAAATGAGCCGGGGCAGGAAGGGACAGGGGTAAAAAATCTGCTGATTTTGGCGAAGCAGGGAGATCTGCTGCACAAATTCCGGGTAAAACGTCTGCTTTTGCTGCTGCAGAACGGTTTGCACCACCTCCGTGCCCTCCGGGGTATCCACCAGGGGCAGAAGCAGGGCGCAATAATCGGTGTTATTTTCAAAGACCGGGAGAGACAGGTGCAAAAGCCGGTTCAGTCGCCCGAGGGGATCGGCCGTATCCTTTGTTTGGGCGAGGTAGGTCTCAAAGCACTGGGCAGCGTACTCCTCGCAAAGCAGCTGCAGCACCTGAAGCTTGCTTTCGAAATGGTGATAGAAGCTGCCCTTGGAGCAGCCCTCCTGTTCCAATATATCGCTGATGCCGGTTGCATGGTAGCCTTTGGTAAAAAACAATCGCCTTGCGGTGTCCAGAATGGACTGACGGCGTTTATCTCCCTTGAGCATAGCTTCTCCCCCTATTGGATTTGCGCAGAATAGACCGATTCACACAGCGTTTCCCGCTTGATGGCCGAGCCGCTGCGGTAATAAACCCGGTAAGTTCGGATGACGGTATCGGACACATTTTCGGTTTCCAGCCGGATGCTTTCGGATGCACGATGGTTGATGCCGTACACCCGGGCGGTGATTTTGCCGCTGTCCGACAGGGTTTTGCCCTGGGAAAAGGAACAGACAATGTAGACAGGGCCGCCGGTATCATTTTTGAACTGCAAATCCACATCCGGATACCGGGCATAGGCCTCACGCCCGGGGGTCACATAGCCGGGGTACTCCTCCTGGCCGCTGCGGGACACGAGGGTCAAATCAGACAGCATGGCGGCATTGAACAATACGGTGGCCGTCTGGGAAAGGGCAGAGCTTGCCTCGGGACTGTGAGATAATCCCGAAAGCGTTTCACAGGCCGCCAGGAAGGAAAAGGTCTGACCATCCGGAAGGGTGAGCCCCGAAAGCGCGCTGCAATACTGCTGAATCAGCTGATTGGCCTCCCCCGGCAGGGTGTCGATGGAAAAGGAGGTAATCAGCCCAAAGGAATTTTGCAGCTCCAGGCGGGTGATGTCGGGCATGACGGGGGTGGTGGAACAGGTGAGATGAGCCGAATAATTCCCGCTGTCCAGCTGATTGAGGAGGGCGGACAGCAGGGCATCGGTGTCCAGCTTTGTTCCGTAAACCTCGTCTGTGAAGGTGAATGTATCGGTTTGGGGATTGAAGGAGGCGGGCTGGGCATTGACCGGCTCTTTTTCGGCCAGAAGGCGGACATTTTCCACAAAATTGGCCACATCATCCGCATCATAGCACACGCTGGTGTACAGCCAGGCGCCGTTTTGCGCCGTATAATCGGCAATCTGCGCCCGCCACTCAAAGGGGGTGACCGAGGTGTTCAGCGTCATGGCGGAATTGGTTCGCCCGATGGAGCAGGCCTCATCCAGAACATCCGAAATATTGCGCCGGAAGGGCACATCGTTTTGCGTCAATAGGTAAGTCGTGGAATCAATGGTCACCTGAATGCTCAGGGGAATGATGTCCTCGCTGAGGGATTGGTTCAACAGCACGGCGGCCTCGGCCTTGGTCATGCCCCCCACATCGATTCCGTCGATTCTGACCCCGGATAAAATCGTATCACCCGCATAGGCCGAAACCCTTTGGCGGAAGGGCGCATAGGAGCGGTAGGCAGAAAAAATAAAGAAAAGGAGCGCCAACAGACCCAAAAGCGCCAAAAGAGCGGCCGCATACCAAACGGGCGGGGATTTTTTGCGCTTTTTTTTGCGAACAGGGGGATGCCGGGGCGGGGGAGCGGGCTGTTTCAAAGGCTCATCCGGCAGGGGATAGAGGCTTTCGTAATGGGAAAAATCCTCCTGCGCAGGGGCAATGGGGCGGAAGGCTGATTCCTCCTCATCGGGAAGAAAATCCTCAAATTGCACCGGGTCGGGCGCAGGATATCCGGGCATTTCCAGCGATTCCGGGGGCTGATTGTCCTGTATGGGATAGGGGGCGGCATGGCGGGGCGCGGGCGGGTTTTCATTCGGATAGGACGCGCGGTAAATTTGCCTGCCCATGCAATTCCCCCCCTTTTTTTTCGTAAAATAGACCGGAGTCTGTTTGATTATAGCAAAGCAAAAGGCATCTGTCAACCCGTTTGCCGATTTTGCATTCCCCAAAAACGCAACAAAAAGCCGCACCGTTTCCGATGCGGCGAAAAGGCCGGATTTTCAGGCTTTTTTGTAGATGAAATCGATGAACGCCTTGATTTGCGCATCCCAGAAGGACCATTCGTGGGAAGCACCCGGCTCTTCATACCAGGTCACATCCCAGCCGTTTTCCTTCAGCATGGGCAAAATAACCTTGTTTTGCTCAAACAGGCTGTCCGCCATGCCGCAGGACAGGTACAATTTGGGCTTGCGGGGCGCCTGAGCATTTTGCTTCATCAGCCAGGTCAGATCGACCTCCGAGCCCTTTGCGCTGTCCACATCCCCCAGAATTCGCTGCCTGTTGGTCAGGCGGCTGCCCTGCAATTCATGCAGAATGCCCACCAAATCCACCGCCCCCGAAAAGCTGGCGGCCGCCGCAAAGCGTTCGGGCTGGGCGAGCGCCAGGCGCAGGGCACCGTACCCGCCCATGCTCAGCCCGGCCACATAGGTGTGCATGGGATCATCCGTGATTTGCAGGAAATGTCCCATGACCTGGGGCAATTCGCTGCTGACATAATCCCAGTAATTTTCGCCGTACTGCTCGTTGCAGTAGAAGCTGTGGTTGACGGCGGGCATGATGACGCACAGATTATGCTGAGCGGCATAGCGTTCCACGCTGGTGCGGCGCATCCAGATGGTGTGGTCATCGCTGTAGCCGTGCAAAAGATACAGCACATCGGGCTTGCCCGCTTCGCCTGCCCCCGCAATGCCGATGCCCCCCTGCCTTTCGGGCATAATGACATTGACCGCCGAGGCCACATCCAGCGCCTTGCTGAAAAAATCGATTTGCAAAAATGCCATGAGGATGCCTCCCTTTATTCATTCAGAGCCGTTTGAGCAGCTCATTTTTCAGATACAGGTAGCGGTTATATTTGTCGGGATCGGCAAAATGCACATCCCGGCTCTGGGGAATGCAGCAGGAATAATCCAGCTTTTCATCGCCGAATTGCTCGCTGGTGAGGTCAAACAGGCAGCCCCCCGCCTTATTCAGGCAATGCACGCCGCCGCCTTGCAAAGGAATGCCCAGCACCTCGCCGCCGAAGATATCCTGAACCAGAAAGGCGGTGATGGAGCATTGCCCCAGGGTCTGATTTTCCATGGACCAGCCCCCGCGCAGCCTGGGGGCGCAGGTTTGAGCACACCAGATGGTGCAGAGCAAATCATACAGGTGCCGGGGATCGGAAACTTTTTCATATTCGGCCGAAACAGGGCGGGCATTTGCCCCTTCCCAGCCGTAAAAACGATAGTCCATGGTGCTGCTCCCTTCTTGATCGATCAGGTTTTTTTCTCATAAACGACGCTGCAGGATGCGGTTGTTTTGCCGGACAGGTCGGCAAAGGAGAGGATGTTATTTTGCAGGGTGATGGTTCCCGTGCTGCCCCGGACAGAGCCGCTTTTCAGCAGCATTTCCATGATTTTTTTGTTGATGACAGGGCCGCCGCCCCGCTCCAGGCAATTTTTCCATACGGTAAAATGGCAGCCCTCCCGCCAGGCGGTGCAGCCGAAGGCCTTGTCATTTTCCTGCACCGGCTTGCCGCACAGCGGGCAGCAAACCCCATCCAGCCGGGGCAGCGCCCTGGCCGAGGTTTTGCCCGAACGGGTCTTGTGCTTTTCCTCCTCAGGGAAGGAGCCCTCGTTTTGGGTCTCTTTGGCGAAATTGACCAGAAATTCGGTCATATTCCGGATGCCCTGCATGAAGCGGGCGGTGTCCCGCTTGCATTGGGCAATTTCGTTGAGCGCCAGCTCCCATTTGCCCGTGGTTTCGGGGGATGCGATCTCGGGGGGCGCGATTTCAATCAGCTGTACACCCTTTTCGGTGGCGGTCAGGGCACGCCCCTTGCGCGCGGCATAGCCCACCTGAATGAGCCGCTCGATGATGGCGGCACGGGTGGCGGGAGTACCCAGCCCGCTGTCCTTCATCTGTTCCCGCAGGGCTTCATCCTCCAGATTCCGCCCGGCATTTTCCATGGCGGCCAGCAGGGAGGCATCCGTGTGGGGGGCAGGGGGCTTGGTGGATTCCTTCTTTGCCGAGGCTTTTTTGACTGTGCGCTGATCCCCGGCTGTCAGGGGCGGCAGGGCTTTGTCCTGCTCCTCTTTTTTCTGCTTCTTGCCCTCCCCGGCTTCGTCTTCCCTGTATATTTCCTTCCACCCGGCGTTTTTGACGATTCTGCCGGTGGATTTGAAGTAATGCTCCCCTACTTTGGTGACGGCCTTGGTTTGCTCGTATTCAAAGGGGGCGCAGAAGGCGGCAATCAAGCGTTTGGCCACCAGATCAAACAGCCTTCGCTCATCGGCGGGCAGCTTGTCCAAAGGGGCTGTCTGGGGGGTGGGGATGATGGCGTGGTGATCGGATATTTTTGCGTTGTCAAACACCCTGCGGCTGATGGGCAATTGCCCCTCTTCCTTCCAGGCGATCCGGGACAAAAGGGGCTGATACTCGGCGGGCAATTTGGAAAGGGTTTGCCTGGTTCGCCCGATCATATCGGTGGGCAGATAGCGGCTGTCCGTCCGGGGATAGGTCAGCACCTTCCATTTTTCGTACAGGGATTGGGCAATTTTCAGCGTCTTATCGGCGGTAAAGCCCAGCATCCGGTTGGCATCCCGCTGCAGGGAGGTCAAATCATACAATTGGGGGGCGATTTCCCGCTTATCCTCCCCCGCAACGGAATAGACGACCCCCTCCTGCCCCTTGACCTCCCGGACAATCCGGGCGGCCTGCTCGGGGGTGGGGATGCGGGCATTGACCCGTTCATCCAGATTTTTGAAATCAAACCACAGCCCCGTGTAATCCCCGAAATCGGCGGTGACGGTGTGATATTCTTCGGGCTTGAAATTTTGAATTTCATGAAAGCGCTTGACCAGTATGGCCAGGGTGGGGGTCTGCACCCGCCCGATGGACAGCAGGGTGTTGTACCGCAATGTGAATGCCCGGGAGGCGTTCATGCCCACCAGCCAGTCCGCCTGGGAGCGGCTCTGGGCGCTGCGATACAGCCCGTCATACTCGGAGGCCGGCTTGATGGAGGCAAAGCCCTCCCGGATGGCCTCGTCCGTCATGGAGGAAATCCACAGCCGCTTGACCGGCTTGGTGCATTTGGCTTTTTCGTAAATCAGGCGGAAAATCAGTTCCCCCTCCCGCCCGGCATCCGTAGCGCAGATGATTTCGCTGACCTCATCGTCCCCCATCAGCTTTTTGAGAATGCTGAACTGGGTGCGGGTCTTGGGAATGACCTTGGTGGGCAGGGTTTCGGGCAGGATGGGCAAATCCTCCATGCGCCATTTTTTGTATTTTTCATCCAGCTCGTCCGGCTCGCAGAGGGTGACCAGATGCCCCAGTGCCCAGGACACGATATAATCCTGCCCCCGCAAAAAGCCTTCGCCTCTCGTTGTACATTTGAGCACCCGGGCGATGTCCCGCCCGACGCTGGGCTTTTCCGCCACAACAAGAATCATTGATATTCCTCCGGCAATAAGAGATATTCGCTCATGACATAGCCGGTGTATTCCTTCCACCGGACCAGGCACCATTCCTTGCCGACCTGCAGCACGGTGACCGACTCATCGCCGTCGATTTTGACGATTAAATCGGCCTTTTTGTGGCAGCCGGCACGCATATTCAGCCGTCCCCAGGATACATGAACCCTGGCCTCAAAGGCCTCCGTATCCTGAAGCGTATTATCCCGCTTCGCATTATAGGAGGAAGCAGGGGCGGGAGTGGGGGTTGGGGCGGCATTGCTTTGGGTATTGGAAGATTCATTTGCTTCAGTGATTGCTTCGCTGTTTGCCCCGCTGTTAGCCTCTGCGGAGGAAACCATGGGTGCCCAGTCCGTATCCTCGGTCAGGGAGCGGGCATCATCGGACACGACGGTGGCCTTGGCCTTGCTCAGATCTCCACCGATATACACCAGATATTTGGTTTGCACCCAGCCCTCCGTGCCGTTATAGATGGTTCTGCACCAGTTCACGCCGTATTCGTATACGGTGAGCAGCGTTTTATTGGGAATTTTGCACAGCACCTTGGAGCTGCCCAGCGGATGATAGCGCAGATAGACCGTTGTGTCCGATTCAGACAGCCGGAAAACGGGCTGGGCATCATCATCCACCACCGGGTCAGGCTCGGGGGTTGCGGTGGGCCCCGGGGTAGCAGTGGGC
>R19__coassemble_197_pt1 | contig 33174 bp, 27 predicted proteins | sample R19__metabat2_low_PE_041 | metagenome-assembled genome bin R19 | reverse complement strand
AATCTTAACATAAGCCGGACTCCGATGCTTCCGATGTTGATTATTCAGATGAAGTTGAAGATCCTGAAGTTTCCGAACTCGCCGAAGCCGAGGAAGTCGAAGAATCTGAAGCTGAAGAATCCGAAGAGACCGAAGCCGAAGAGACTGAAGAAATCGCCGAAGAAGCCGAAGCCGAGGAGTCCGAAGAGGAATCCGACGAGCCTCAGGTCATGTTCGTGGATGACAACAATGTGCCCTACTACGCTCTGGCCACCTCGGTGAAGCTGGAATACTGGGCAGGCGAGGGCGATGAATGGCAAGCTATGCCCAAGACCCTCAATGGCTATCCGGGCAGCGATTTTGAGACCGAAATCCTGGTACGGGTCACCGTTTTGCCCTTTGAGTTCGCCTATCAGGGCTACAACATCACCTCCTCCAATCCGCTGGTTGCCTACGGCGAAAAGGATGATGAGGATGAAGGCCAGTTCACGCTGCACATCACGGCCGGCGGCTCCGCCACCATCAAGATCGAAGCCATGGACGGCTCCAAGAAGTCCGCTTCCTTCACCGTGAAGGGCAACCGGATGGTGGATGAAATCAGCATCACCGGCTCCTCCGTGCTGCTGGCGGGCAAGAGCCAGACCCTGAAGGCCACCGCCTATCCCACCGATGCCGCCAATAAGAAGGTCTCCTGGGCAGTCAAGGAGGGCGATGAGGAGTACATCACCATCACCTCTGCCGGCAAGGTCACGGCCGCCAAGACCATCGAAGAAGAAAAGACGGTTACGGTCATTGCCACCGCGCTGGACGGCTCGGGCATTGAGGAAGAATTTGAAATCCATGTGCGCCCTGCCTGCACCGAGCTGTATCTGACCTGGGATGACTCCAAGGTCACCGCCCGGACCGTGGATATTGACTATGAGGGCGAGCTGTTCGAGGTTTATACCGTTCCCGAAGATGCCGCAGACTATGTCACCTTCAAGTCCTCCAACAGCAAGGTCATCGCCGTAAACGAAGAGGGCGAGCTGGAAATCGTGGGACTTGGCACGGCTACCATCACCGCCACCTGCACGGACGGCTCCAAGAAGTCCGCTACCTGCAAGGTGACCGTGCAGCGTATGCCCACCGGCATTGAAACCACCCTGGAGGATATGCCCGTTCAGCTGCGTGTGGGCGAAAGCTTCACCGCCTCGGCCTACCTGCTGCCTTTGGATGTGACCAACACCAAGCTCACCTGGGAAACCTCGGATAAGACCATCGCCACCGTCAAGGACGGCAAGGTCACCGCGGTCAAGGCGGGCAATGTCACCATTACCGTCAAGTCCCAGGCCGATCCCACCATCAGCAAGAGCTATGAATTAGAGGTTGTCGGCAAGGTCACCACTGTTACCATTTATAATTTGGATACAGAGGAAGAAGTGGATAATCCGCTGGTTCTTGGAAACGGCGAGACTGCAAAGCTTTTTGCCGCTTTGGAGCCCGGAGCGGTGGGCGCACCCACTGCCGTGACCTGGAAGTCCTCCAACTCCAAGGTGGCCACCGTGACCGTTACCGAGGATGAGGACGGCTTTGAATACTGCGTCCTGACCCCCGTCAAGACCGGTTCTGCCACCATCACCGCCACCGCCGGCGGCAAGAGCGCCAAGTTCACCGTTCAGGTTCTGATTGAGGATGAACCCCTCACCGGCATTGTGCTGGTGCCTGCCGGCATCGCCATCGCCGGAAAGACCCTGAAGTTCACCGCCTCCCCCGTTCCCTCTACCGCTAAATTGGGCACTGTCACCTGGGAAGTCACCGAGGGCGCAGATGTCGTGACCATCAAGAGCGGCACGGTAACCATCAATAAGACCGCCACGAATGAAACCTTCAAAATCAAGGCCACCTGCGGCGATGTGTCCGTGGAATCGGACGAAATTCAGATTTTTACCCTGGTTCAGAGCATTGGCTTTACCGGTGAGGATGTCCGGGACGGCGCCATCTACATGCAGATTGACAATGAGGAGGGTGTCCGGGTTGAGGCAGAGACCTATCCCGTCGATACCACCTACCCCGTTGTGACCTGGTCCTCCTCCAATGCCAAGGTCATCAAGATTGTGGATAACAAGCCCGTTGCCGTGGGCGTTGGTACGGCCAAGCTGACCGCCACCGCGGTGGACGGCTCCAAGAAGAAGGCCACCATCAATGCCACCGTGGCCGCCCGCAGTGCCACCGTGACCATCGAGGGCCCCACTACCGTGGCCGCCGGAAAGTCCATCACATTGACCGCCTCTGTTGCGCCGGCCGGTGTCAGCCAGAGCGTTGTCTGGTCGGTGAGCGATACCACCCTTGCCACCATCAAGAGCGGCAAGCTGACCGCCAAGAAGCTTACGGGCACCGTTACCGTGTACGCCGCTCCGGCCAACGGCATCGGCGAGACCGCTTCCTGGGAGGTTGAAATCGTTCCCGCCGTCACCCGGCTGTACGCTGTGGATGCAGAAGGATACGAGGTCACCGACATTGAAAAAGACTATTTCAATGACGGCGGCGAACACTACTTCTATCTGGATACCGGCGCTGAGCCCGAAGGGGCGATGAGCAGCGCCACCTGGAAGTCCTCCAACACCAAGATTGCCACCGTCATCGAAGATCCCGTGGACGGCAAGGTCATGGTGGAATACTACGGCGGCGGCACGGTCACCCTGACCGCTACGGCCACTGACGGCTCCAAGAAGACCGCCAAGGTAACGCTGAAGGTCATCTGCCCCGTTCAGAAAATCGAGCTTTCCGGCCCTGACGAAGTGCTGGCCGGCACCTCCGTCAAGCTGAACGCCGAGGTAACCCCCTATGCGGCCGCCAACCGCAAGGTCAAGTGGACCTCCTCCGATACCAAGGTAGCTACCGTTGATTCCAACGGCTATGTGAAGGGTCTGTCCGTCACCGAGCCCACCTATGTGACCATCACCGCCACCGCCCAGGACGGCTCGGAAGCGACCGATTCCATGACCATCCTGGTGCGCCCCTCCGCCTCCAAGGCCACCTTCTCTGCCAAGAAGTGGACCGTCTATGTGGGCGAATGGTTCGGCATCGAGGTCAATGCGGATGAGGAAGGAAGAGACCCGGACACCATCCTTTATCTGGATACCAATCCCGCTTCTGCCGCCAACTACATGACCTGGACCACCTCCAAGTCCAAGGTAGCCGATGTGCAGTATTTCCAGGGCATGGTGCTTGGCGATGAGCCGGACGAAGTGAGCCAGCCCTATGCCTTCGTCTTTGCCTATACCCCCGGCACCACCACCATCACGGTGAAGCTGGATAACGGCAAGACCGCCTCCTTTACCCTGACCGTGCTTGACCGGGAGTTTGAACTGACTGCCTGGGATGATCAGGATGAAGAGACCGATGTGGTAGCTGCCGGCACTGAGGTTAAATGGTACATCAGCTGCGATTTCTTCAGCTGGAATCTGACCGAATACCATGTCTACCGCAACGCCGATTTGGAGGATGAAATCACCCTGTCCGAGCCGGAATACGATGAAGCAGAAGGCGCATGGTATGTCTCCGGCACGCTGGACAAGCCCGGCGTGTACACCCCCTGCTTTGAGGCTGTGGATCACCGGAAGGATGTGGCCTACGCTTCCAGCCGTGACCTGATCGTGGAGGGCGAGATCGAATTGGGCGACCTGAAGGCCACCCTGACTGCTGATGGCATTACCATCAACGGTTTGCAGGATGATGTGGAATTGGAGGATGGCGTGCTGTACATCCCCTACGGCATCAATGATGTGCCCGTGAAAGCCATCGGAAAAGCTGCCTTTGAGGGCAACGAAGAGCTGGTTTCGATCACCATGCCCAACACCATTGTGGACATCGGCAGCACCGCCTTCAAGGACTGCACCAGCCTGACCACCATCAATACCTACGACCCCTTCGTTGATGATTAAGTAAATCAATTCCAACTTTTCTGCCTGCCGGGAAACCGGCAGGCTTTTTATGTGTGGGGGAGGGGGAATTTGGTCTTAAGAACAAAAACAGAGGGGAAATCAGCCGAATCAGGCAAAAAAGTGGAAAATTTTTTAATTTTTTGTAAAAAAAAGCTTGCAATCAAAGGGTTTTCGTTTTATAATGTGAGCGGTCAGAGTCGGGTCTGTGGTTGCAAGCCGATGCCAGTCGCAGGCGAAGCGGTCCACGTAACCCGGTCAAATGACCGGTGAGCATGGTGCGGTCTAGATGTAAGACCGGCCGGAGGAGACTCCGAGAGGGCGGCGTGAGGGCGCAGAAGGCGTTGAGCAAAGCCCCGGCCGGCGTGTGTGGGGTCAAAAACCAGGTCAGCCGATTTCTGTCCGACAATATTTTATCTTTTTAGGGGGAAACTAAGACCATGTATCAGGACAAGACGCTGGTGTGCCGCGACTGCGGTAAGGAATTCGTATTCACTGCCGGTGAGCAGGAATTCTATGCCGAAAAGGGCTTCCAGAACGAACCCACCCGTTGCCGTGAGTGCCGTCAGGCCCATAAGGCCCAGCGCAACAACGGAGCACCCCGCGAAATGCATGACGCCATCTGCGCCAATTGCGGTGCCGCTACCAAGGTTCCCTTCGAGCCGCGGAACGATCGTCCCGTTTACTGCAGCGAGTGCTATGCTGCCATGCAGCAGAACAGATAAGTTGATTTTCGGGTGACCGCAAATCCTCTTGTCATCGCTGAAGGGCGAACTGTTTACCTATAACCTGAACATAAGGCTCCTGCGTTTTTCCCGGTTGCATAGAGTGGATGGGGATTGAACCTTGTTACCCGCTGTGCCTGTGGCGATTTCGTGAACCGCTGTCCCTGGTTATTCCATAACAGTCCCTGTACCAAGAAAGACAGGCAGAGCAATCCGCCTGTCTTTTTCTATGCTTCAAACGCCATTCAGGCAGGATTTCGGGGAAAAACGGCGAAAAAATAAATGGGTAGCTTTGCCTGCCTGGATTTGATGAGCAATGAAAAGGAAAAGGGCAAGGGGTTTCATGAAAAAAAACAATGCATCCGTTCTGAAAATCGTTTGCGCCATGCTGATCTTCGGCTCGATCGGGCTGTTTCGGCATTATTCCCTCCAGTCCTCTGCCTATCTGGCCTGCCTGAGGGGGGCATTCGGGGCGGGCTGCCTGTGGCTTCTCATGAAAATCCGGGGGCAGAAATTCGACCGGCAGGGGGGTCTGAAAAAATACTGGCCCGCCGCCCTGTCCGGGGCGTTCATCGGGCTGAACTGGGTGCTGCTGTTCGAGGCCTATCGGTATACCTCTGTGCAGGTGGCCACGCTGTGCTATTACATGCAGCCCACCATCGTGATTCTTTTATCCCCCGTGATTTTCCGGGAAAAGCTGACAAACAAGGGGGTCATCTGCGCCGGATTATCCCTGCTGGGCATGTTCCTGGTGGCCCGCATTCAGGCAGGGGACGGGATGGATCTGAAGGGCATTTTGCTGGCCCTTGGGGCGGCCGGGCTCTATGCCGGGGTGGTCATCATCAACAAAAAAACCCCCGCCCTGCCCGCAACAGAAAAAACCACTGTGCAAATGCTGTTTGCCTGTCTGGCGGTATTGCCCTATGTGCTGGTTATGGGGGACTCCTTCGTCTGCAATCCAAACGAGCTGTATGGGGGCGAAATCCCCCAGCTATTGCTGATTCTGGTGATGGGGCTTGTGCATACCGGGCTGGCCTATGCCCTGTTTTTTTCGGCGATTCCCCATCTGCCCGCCCAGACAACGGCCATTTTGTCCTATATCGACCCGGTGAGCGCCCTGATTTTCTCCCGCTTTTTCCTGTATGAGTATATGTACCCCCTGCAATGGGTGGGCGCCGGGCTGATCCTGGCGGCCGCTTTGTATTGGCAAATGCCCGAAAAAATAAAAAAAGAGAGTGAAGAAATATGATTCGTACAGACAATCGCACCCCGGATGCCCTGCGCCCCCATTCCATCACGACGGATTTTGTGCCCACGGCCGACGGCTCCTGCCTGATTCAGACGGGCGGCACACGGGTCATCTGCACCGCCTCGGTGGAGGAATCCGTCCCCCCCTTCCTCAAGGGCAGGGGCGAGGGCTGGGTCACCGCCGAGTATGCCATGCTGCCCGCCTCCTGCGGCAAGCGCAAGGCCCGGGATGGGGTCAAGAAGGACGGGCGGGGGGTGGAAATCAGCCGCCTGATCGGCCGGGCACTGCGGGGCTGTGTGGATAGAAAAAGCTTGGGCGAGCGCACCATCACGGTTGACTGCGATGTGCTGACGGCAGACGGCGGCACCCGCACGGCCGCCATCACCGGGGGGTTTGTCGCCCTGTGCCTGGCGGTGGACAAGCTCATGCGGGGGGGCAAAATCCTTTCGTCCCCCATCACCACCCAGATTTGCGCCGTGTCCGCCGGCATTGTGCAGGGGACGCCCTGCCTGGATTTGTGCTATGTAGAGGATTCCGCCGCCGATACGGACATGAATTTCGTGATGAACGGCAAGGGGGATTTCCTGGAGCTGCAGGGGACGGGGGAGGGGAGAGCCTTCTCCAAAGACGAGTTCCTCGCCCTGCTTGAATTAGGCGAAAAGGGCTGCAGGGAGCTGCTTGCGCTGCAAAAAACGGCGCTTGGAGAGGCGGCCAGGCGCATCGGGCAGCAAACGCTGGTGCTTGCCTCCAATAATCAGGGCAAATTATCCGAGCTGAAGGGGCTGCTGGGGGACGAATTCAATGTTCTGTCCATGAAGGAAGCGGGCTTTTTCGAGGAAATCGAGGAAAACGGGCAGACCTTTGAGCAAAATGCCTGCCTCAAGGCCGAGGCAGTGGCCCATGCCACAAAATGCATGACCCTGGCCGATGACAGCGGGCTGGCGGTGGATGCGCTGGGCGGCGCCCCCGGGGTCTATTCCGCCCGATACGGCGGCGAGCATGGCAATGATCAGAAGAATAATGCCCTGCTGATTGCCAATTTAGCCGAATTTCCCCGCCCCTGGACGGCCAAATTCGTCTGCGCTATGGCTCTGGCCGTCCCGGGCAGCCCAACCAGAACGGTTCGGGGCGAGGTGCAGGGGGAGATCATCCCGGATGCCAGGGGGGAGATGGGGTTTGGCTACGATCCCCATTTCCTGTATGAAAACGGGCTGACCTTCGCCCAAATGGGGGAGGGGGAGAAAAATACCCTGTCCCACCGGGCCCGGGCCATGGCTCAAATGAAGGAAGTGCTGAAAAAATTATGAGCCGCATCCTTGTTTTGTCCGATTCCCACGGCTACACCGGGGCGCTGTCCAATATCATGATGCACGCCGAAAGCATGGGGCATTTTGATGCGGCCGTGCATCTGGGGGATGGTTTTTATGACATGGAGCCCTATCAGACCCTGTTTCCCCATGTGTTTCAGGTGCCGGGAAACTGCGATTGGCGCAACACGCAGGAGGAGCCGGAGCTGCTGATCAGGCTCTTTGCCGCCCCCTTTTTCATGTGCCACGGGCATACCGCCCATGTGAAATACACCTACAGCGAGCTGTGCGAAAAGGCAAGGCGCAGGGGGGCAAAAATCGCCCTGTTCGGGCATACCCATGTGCCGACTTTGGAGGCGCAGGAGGGGCTTTTGCTGCTCAATCCGGGGCCGGCCTGCGAGGGGCGGTTCGGCGTGCTGGAAATTACGGATGCCCATACCTTTAACGGGAGGCTGTACTGATGAAAATGGAATATTCCTGCGGCGCTGTGGTGTTTGAATTGACGGGAAATGAGATTCGGTATGTGATCGTCCAGGGGCTTGGGGGCGGATTTTCCTTCCCCAAGGGACACATGGAAAAGGGCGAAAGCAGGAAAGAGACCGCTTTGCGGGAGCTCAGGGAGGAAATCGGGCTGAACGCCTCCTTCATCCCCGGCTTCCGGGAGGAGGACGAATATCCGCTGATGAAAAAGCCCGGCGTTTGCAAGCAGGTGACCTATTTTTTGTGCCGATTGCATGGCGAAGTGCTGACCCCTCAGCCCAGCGAAATCAGCAAAATTCTGCTGCTGCCCTTGGAGGAGGCGCTTTTGTGCTTTCATCTGCCCGGACATCGCCGGGTGCTGCAGGCGGCGGATGCGTTCATCCGCAAAAATATTTTACAGGAACAAGGAGATTGAGCTATGCCGGAAAATGCCGAGCTGCTGAAGCATAAAAACTGGGATAGTCGGGTCAAAACGGCCCTGAATGACTTGATTTTGACCTATGGCGGGCAGAAAAATGCCTATGCGGTGTTCGATTTTGATAACACCACCGGGCTGTTTGACATCGAGCATCAGCTGCTCATTTATCAGCTCATGACCATGGCCTTTGCCATGCGCCCCACCGAGATTCGTCAGACGCTGCTGACCGGCATCAAAAATCCCGCCCCCTATGAGGCGCTGCTGGACGATATCGAAACGGCCTACGCCCTGCTGTGGCGGCTGTCGGATGGTCTGGACGGCACCATGCGGGATTTCGAACGGTACAAAAAAATGCCCATCTGGCAGGAGTTTGCCGTCAAAATGCGCTATATGTTCTCGCTGGTCAGCGATCTGGAGGACGATTATGTGGGCAATCTGTTCCCCCTGGTCTGGTTCAGGGGCATGACGGGTCAGCAGGTGTATGATCTGTCCTTCGCCTCCCACACCTATTTTGCCAAACAAACCACCAAGGTGGTGCAGTGGGTCAGCCCCAAAGAGATCGATTCCCATTTCGGGCAATGCCAGTGCCGCTGGGTGAGGGGGGTCGGTTCTACCCCCAATATCGCCGAGCTGTGGCAGACCCTGCGGCGAAACGGCATTGATGTGCATGTCTGCTCGGCCTCCGCCACCATCCCGGTACAGGCGGCGCTGGATGCCTTTGGTCTGAGGCGGTTTTGCAGCGGAATGACCGGGGTTAACCTGAAAACGGACGAAAACGGCCGCATTTTACCCGAAGTGGACGGGCAAAAGGGCTGGCTTTTCAACACAAAATCGGGCTGGCAGGAGGGGGAACATCCCCTGCAGGTCATGCCCATCAGGGAGGGCAAGACCAAGGCCATTTTGCAGGGGCTGTGCCCGGTGTACCATCAGGGTCCCCTGGCCGGGTTCATGGATTCCACCGGGGATGTGCCCTTCTGCACGGCCTTTGATTCGCTGAAACTGGTGGTGTGCTTCAACCGTGCCTCCGGATCACCCAAGGAGGGGGGTGCCATCATCGCCGCTTTGTCCGAATTTCAGCGCAAAAAGCTGGAATATGATCTTAAAAAGGCCAATGCCGCCGGGGATACGCTGTATGTGCTGCAGGGGCGGGATGAAACGGGTTTGCGCTCCCTGCGCCCTTCCCCCAAGACACGGCGGGTGGTGGCGGACGGCGTGCTGAAGGAAATTTTGTATAAGGGGCAGGAAAACGAGGAAATGGAGCGTTATATGTGTGAGCGGTGTGAAAGCACATCGCAGGCACTGGAATTCTTCCTGCCCGAAACAAATTTGCCCAATGAGCTGGGCTTTGCGTTCGGCATTGCGGGGGAAAAAACATCCGGCTATCATGCCATTTATTCACAAGAAGGAGCGTTTTAGTATGAAGAAATTATTTTGCCTGCTGGTTGCCCTGTTTCTGTTGATTGCCAATTTTGCCCTGGCCGATACGGCGGAGGAGCTGATTGCCCAGTACCGGGAGGAAATCGTAGCGGACGCAGGCTGGGAGGAATTGGACGACCTGGGACTTTGCCCTCTGATCGAAAACTATGAGGATTCCAGCGTCATCGGCTATCTGACGATTGATCTGAACGGCGACGGGCTGAAGGATCTGCTGGTGTGCGCCCCCTACGGCGAGGGCGGGCTGGAGCTGCTGGATGTGTATATTTCGGACGCCAACGGCAATATGGTGCATTATTACATCGGCAGCGAGCGCAATTTCTACCTGCTGGGCGGCGCCCAGGGGGATTGGACCATCATCAATCACTACTCCGATTCGGCCTTCGAAAGCGGGGATGTGCTGGAAAAAATCAATGCCGAGGGCGAAATCATTATACTGGAAAGCTGCCAATACACCTTTGAGTCCGAGGATGATGCAGGCACCTGCGAGCATACCCTTTTGCAGGCGGACGGCACCTATCTGTTCGAATCCATCACCGCCAAGGAAGGGCTGAGCTATGCCGATCAATGGACCTTCTGCACCGGTCTGGGGCTTGAAAAATTCTGATCACAGGAAATCATGAAGGAAACGCCGAGTCAATCAGCGTTTCCTTTTTTTTGGAATTTTTCTTGACCTGAGGAGGGACTTGTGCTATACTGGAAGTCGGAAAATCGGAATTTCCGAAAAAGGAGGACGCCATATAATTGCGGGCGAAGGCTCAGTTGACCCAGTCTTCAACGGCAAGACCTGTTACTCGTTTGAACTCGCCCGTATTATTGGTGATTACAGTCAGCCCCCTGGACAGCGCATGAGAAGCAATGAGCGTATCCATCGGGCCAATTTGCATACCGTTCCGCTCAAGTGAAGAGCGTACCTTCCCATACACTTCCGCAGCCTTCGTATCAAAGGGCAAAATTGTGATTGACGAAAGCGTTAGCATAAGCGCAAGAAAATTCTGGTCGCGATATGCGCTTTTTTCCACGCCATGCATCAGCTCGGCATAGGTGATGGAGGAAATACAGAATTCCGCAGCATCATGCTCCGTTAATTTTCGGATCAGGCCGGTTGGCTTGCGTTTAATTAAACGAATGCATATATTGGTATCCAGCATATACTTCACAATGTTTCTCTCTCCTCATGCGCATCCTCTGCGCGCCCATCTTCCATAAAGTCATCCGTGAACATTTGCAGACCAGCGGCAAAGCCCGCCCATTGCTGTCCCTTTGGAAACAGGATAACAACAGGGCCGATTTTATTGACAGATACCTCATTCTGGTCAAATCGACATTCCTTCGGAAGACGAACAGCCTGGCTGCGGCCATTTTCAAAAATCTTAGCGGTGTACATCAGCATCCCTCCTTGTCAAGAATATATCATGATATATACTTTTTGTCAAGATTTATTTCATAATTCTGGTTTTATGAAGAGGAAACGCCGGTTGCTTTGGTTGATATAGTAAAAAAGAAGCCGCTTGGGCTTCTTTTTGCTTCAGTGAGTGGGGGTGGCGGGGAACAGGAAGGCATCGGGGTTTGCGTAGAACGCATCCAATTGCCTCTGATTCCTGAGGATGATCATTTTTTCGGGATATTTTTCCATGACCGAGGTATACTTGGTCATGGCCTTTTTGGTGCGTGAACCGAACAAAATCCAGCCGGCAAAGTCCAGATCCAGCTTTTCCTCGCAGCCGACGGGTCTTGAATCACGGCTTTTCTTCCGGTAGGCCAGCCCCCTTTTCCATGCCCGGAAAAAGCAGGATAAAGGGCCGAACTTGAGAAAAATAATCCGATCGGCCTTTTCCATCCGTTCCATGTACTTGAGACGGGTGTAGTTGCCGTCAATCACCCAGCCGGACTGGTTTTCCTCTAAAAATGCCTGCATGAGTGCGCCGGCTTCCTCATCATCCCGCTCCGCCCAGTTGGGCAGATAGTGCAGCCTGTCCACATGCAGCACGGGCAGGGCATACTGCTCCCCCAAAAAGGCGGACAGGCAGGATTTGCCCGCCCCCGAATGCCCGATTACGGCAATTTTCATCGCATTCACCTCAAACCAAGGGCAAGGACGGCCGGGCGTTCAGCGTCAAATCAGCCATTTCGCCCTGCATCAGGCGGAAATAGGCGGCAGAGCCGATCATGGCGGCATTGTCTCCGCATAATTTGAGCGCCGGCATGTACAGGGGAATGCCCCGCTTGTCGCACTCGGACTGCATTCTGCGGCGCAAAAGGGAATTGGCGGAGACCCCCCCGGCCAGCGCAATGGTGGCAAACCCCAATTCATCCGCCGCCAGCATGGTTTTTTCCACCAGCATATCCACCACCGCCTTGCGGAAGGAGGCGGCCAGATCGGCATCGGGCAGCACCTCATTTTTCTGGCGCATGGTATGCACGGCGTTGATAAAGGCGGTCTTGAGCCCGGACAGGCTGAAATCATACCGCCCCTCCATTTTGGGCTTGGGCAATTTCAGGGCATTTTCGTTGCCTGCATCGGCCAGATGATCCAGCCTGGGTCCCCCGGGATAGGGCAAATCCAGCACCCGGGCTGCCTTGTCAAAGGCCTCTCCCGCCGCATCATCCTGGGTGCAGCCCACCAATTCGTACTTCCCGTAATCCTTCACCTGCAGGATATGGCTGTGACCGCCGCTGACCACCAGACAGGCAAAGGGGGGCTGCAAATCGGGGTGGGTCAGGAAATTGGCACAAATATGCCCCTCGATGTGATGCACGGGCACCAGAATTTTCTTTTTCGCAAAGGCAATGCCCTTCATGCAGGACACCCCGGCCAGCAGACTGCCCACCAGCCCGGGCCCGTAGGTCACGGCCAGCGCATCCACATCGTCCAGCCCAAGCCCTGCTTCGTTCAGGGCGGCATCCACCAGCGCATCCGTCTTTTCCACATGGGCACGGGAGGCGATTTCGGGCACGACACCGCCGTAGAGGGCGTGCAAATCAATCTGGGTATACACGCAATTGGACAGGATTTTGCGCCCGTCCTCAATCACCGCGGCGGCCGTTTCATCGCAGGAGGTTTCCATGGCCAGAATGCGGATATGCTCTTTGGATTTCAACTGCTCCCACTGTGCCTTGCAGTTCTCCTGATAGGTCATTTTTTTTCTTCCTTCATCAGCTTGAATTGGGCAATGGGCAGCGCAATCATGCACAGCAGCACGGGCAGCAGGGCAATCAGCAGCTTTTTGCCGTAATAGATAAAGAAGCTTGTGGGCATGAGCGCCACCAGCAGATCGGTTTGGGGATTCAGCAGCCACAAATCATTGGTGAAAAACACCAGGTGGAAGGTGTACAAAAGCCCGTCAAAGTCGATGAGACCCCAGATGACCAGTCCAATCAGGGCGGAAAAAAGCCCGATACAGGCGGCAGAAAGCCCCCTGAGACCCTCCCGGTAAAGCTGCTCTTTGTTCCCTTTTTTCATGAGATACAAAGCGCCGGCGCACACCAAAAAGAGCCCGCCGCAGCAAATCCGGGTGGTTGAAATGCCCTTGTAAATGCCCCGGACATCGGTCAGATGGGTGTTTTCCTTGTCATTGAAGAGGGCTTCGCCGTTCAGGGCGCAAGTTTCTGTTTTGCCCGTCAGATACTCGGTCAGCGCACCCGCATAGTCCGAAAAGCTGCCCTTCAGCTCAAAATCCTGGGCCCTGGCGCACTCTGTAAAGCCCTCCGCCATGGTGGATTTGGAGGTGATGGAGGGGTACACCACGCCGCAGATCACGGCGCACAGCCCCATCAGCCCCAGCAGAAAGTATCCGATTTTTCCAAGGAATTTCTTCATAACATCTTCAGATAGGCGGTGGTGAAGCCGTCCAGATTGCCGTTCATCACATCATCGATATTGCCCGATTCAAAGCCGGTGCGGTGATCCTTGACCATGGTATAGGGCTGGAACACATAGGAACGGATCTGGCTGCCCCACTCGATTTTCTTCATTTCGCCCTTGATGTCCGCCATCTGCTCTTCCTTTTCCCGCTCACGGATTTCCAGCAGGCGGGACTTGAGCATCCGAAGACAGGTGGCCCGGTTCTGCACCTGGTCACGCTCGGTCTGGCAGGCGACCACGATGGTCACATCGTCCTTGACATAGGTCATGCGGACGGCGGAGGAGGTCTTGTTCACGTTCTGACCGCCTGCGCCGGAGGAATGGTAGGTGTCCACCCGCACGTACTTCATGTCCACCTCGATTTCCCCGTCATCCTCCTCCAGCACGGGGGAGACATCCAGAGAAGAGAAGGAGGTGTGGCGGCGGGCATTGGCATCAAAGGGGGAAATGCGCACCAGACGGTGAACGCCCTTTTCGGAACGCAGATAGCCGTAGGCATTGTCCCCGTCCACCTGGAAGGTGACCGACTTGATGCCGGCCTCGTCCCCGTCCAGATAGTCCAGCAAGGTGACCTTGAAGCCCAGCTTTTCGCAATATCTCGTGTACATGCGGTACAGCATCTGCGTCCAGTCCTGAGCCTCGGTGCCGCCTGCCCCGGCGTGGAGGGACAAAATGGCATTGCAGGAATCGTACTTGCCCCGCATGAGGGTCTCCAATTCCAGGGATTCCACATCGCCCTTGAGGGTATCCAGCTCGGCGCCCGCCTCGGTCACCATGTCCGGATCGTTCTCCTCCCCGGCCAGCTCCAGCATCACCTCAATGTCATCCACCCGGGATACAAGGGAATTGTAGTGCTTGATTTTGCCCTCCAACAGGGCGATTCTGCGGTTTACATGGGTGGAGCGCTCCAGATTATCCCAGAAGCCGTCGGCGTTCATCTCTTCGTGCAGCTCCTGCAGCTCACGCTCCATGTCCTCCAGATGCAGCCCCCCGGCAATGTCGGTGAGCCGGGAGCGCAATGCGGCAGCGGACTGGGCGTACTGTTCCTGTTCAATAATCATATTTCTTCTTTCCTTTCGGATGACTGGTTGGATGAGATTGAGGGGGGAAAGCTTTGGAGTTACTTTTTGTTTTCCAAGGAATAACCAATGTAATTGTTTAATCGGCTTGGTCTATTCCAGAAAACAGTCTTTCTAAAAACAAGTAACTTGGAACAATTTTATTCCTTAAATGATAAAATATGCCTTTTCAAGGAAGGGGTCTGGGGAAACCTATGCGTGTCAGGCACTGACCTTTTCAGCATGAAAAGCGTGGTTTCCCCAGGAAAAATATCGTTCTCTCAAGCGTCCCGACCGCAGCAGTTTTTGTATTTTTTGCCGCTGCCGCAGGGGCAGGGGCTGTTGCGGCCGATTTTTTCGGAGGCCTTGACGGGGGTGCGGGGCTTGTCAGGCTGGGGTGCCCGGTTGTCCGTTGTCTGGTGGGCAACGGCGGTACGCTGGGGCTGGCGAAGCTCGATTTTTGCCTGACAGAGGCGGCGCACGGTGTCCTCCCGGATGAGATGCACCATTTCCTCGAACATATCGTAGGATTCCAGCTTGTACTCGTTGACGGGATCCTTCTGGCCGTAGGCACGCAGCCCGATGCCGTCCCGCAGCTGATCCATGGCATCGATGTGATCCATCCAGCGCAGATCAACGGCACGCAGCAGGATTGCCCGCTCCAGCTCCCGCATATCAATGCCGATTTCGGTGATTTTGGCTTCCCGCTCCTCGTAGAAGCGGCCGGCCTCCTTCTTCAGGAACTCGCTGACCTTTTCCTTGTACATGGCATGCAGGGCATCTTTGTTGGCCTCAAACAGCCCGGGGGCGACGCACAGCCGCTCCAGATAATCCTTCAGGGCGGGCTCGTCCCAGGTTTCGTAGTCATCCGCGGCGCAATAGCGGTTCACCGCCTCGTCAATCAGCGCACCCTCCATGTTGCGGATGGTGTCCGACATGTTTTCGCCCCGCAGCACCTGCAGACGCTGGCCGTAGATGATTTCACGCTGCTGGTTCATCACATCGTCAAACTGCAGCACGTTTTTGCGGATCTGATAGTTGCGGCTCTCCACCCGCTTCTGGGCATTTTCGATCTGCTTGGTCAGCAGCCCGGCGGCCAGGGGGGTGTTTTCATCCATGCCAAGCCGCTCAATCATGGGCTGAATGCGGTCGCCGCCGAACAGACGCATCAGATCGTCCTCCAGGGCAATGAAGAACCGGCTGGAACCGGGGTCACCCTGGCGGCCGGAGCGCCCACGCAGCTGGTTGTCGATGCGGCGGGACTCGTGCCGCTCTGTGCCGATGATGTGCAGACCGCCGGCGGCTACCACCTTGTCATGCTCGGCATCCGTGGTTTGCTTGAACTGCGCCTTCAGCTCCCGGTAATGCTTCCGGGCTTCCAGTACCTCGTCGGACACATGCTCGTTAAAGCCGGTGGCCGCCTCGATGATTTCCTCCGGGACCTCCTCCTGGCGCATCGCCCGGCGTGCCAGGAAATCCGGGTTGCCGCCCAGCAGAATATCCGTGCCGCGGCCGGCCATGTTGGTGGCAATGGTCACTGCCCCCAGATGTCCCGCCTGTGCCACGATTTCGGCCTCCCGGGCGTGATGCTTGGCGTTCAGCACGTGATGCTCAATGCCCCGCAAATCCAGCATTCGGGACAGCTGCTCGGATACCTCGACTGAGACCGTACCCACCAGGATGGGCTGACCGGTCTTGTGCCGCTCGATGATTTCCTCTATAACGGCCTGATATTTGCCCTTTTTCGTGCGGTAGACCACATCGTCATAATCCTTGCGGATCATGGGCTTGTTGGTGGGCACCTGCACCACGTCCAGCCGGTAAATGCCCTGGAATTCCTCTTCCTCGGTCTTGGCCGTACCCGTCATGCCGGACAGCTTTTTGTACATACGGAAATAATTCTGGAAGGTGATGGTGGCCAGCGTTTTGCTTTCCCGCTCGACCTTGACATGCTCCTTGGCTTCGATGGCCTGATGCAGACCGTCCGAATACCGCCGCCCGATCATGAGACGGCCGGTGAACTCGTCCACAATGACCACCTCGCCGTTTTGCACCACATAATCCACATCCCGCTTCATCAGGGCATTGGCCTTCAACGCCTGAATCAGGTAATGGTTCAGCTCGTTGTTTTCGGGATCGGACAGGTTTTCGATGCCGAAGGCGCTCTCGGCCTTCTTGGCGCCCGATTCGGTGAATGTGACCGCCTTTTCCTTTTCCTCAACGGTGTAATCCTCCTCGGCCCGCAAGCGGGTGACGAAGCGGTCGGCCTTTTCGTACATGTCGGTGGGCTTGTCCCCATGCCCCGAAATGATCAGGGGGGTGCGGGCCTCATCGATCAAAATGGAGTCCACCTCGTCCACAATGGCAAAGGCATGCCCCCGCTGCACCATGTCCTTGGCGTACAGCACCATGTTGTCCCGCAGATAGTCAAAGCCCATCTCGTTGTTGGTACCGTAGGTGATATCGGCGGCATAGGCCTGTCGGCGCTGCTCATTGGTCAGGTCATGGACGATGACCCCCACCTTCATCCCCAGGAAATTGTATAGCTTGCTCATTTCCTCGCCCTGGAAGGAGGCCAGATAATCGTTGACCGTGACGATGTGCACGCCCTGCCCGGTGAGGGCATTCAGATAGGCGGGCAGCGTGGCGGTCAGTGTCTTGCCCTCGCCCGTTTTCATTTCGGCGATGCGCCCCTGATGCAGCACAATGCCGCCGATGACCTGCACCCGGAAGGGGCGCATGCCCAGCGTGCGCTTTGCCGCCTCCCGGGCAGCCGCAAAGGCCTCGGGCAGCAGACTGTCCAGCGTTTCACCCTTCTGCAGACGGGCCTTGAACTCCTCTGTTTTGCGGGGGAACGCCTCATCGGGCAGCGCCTCAAACTGCTTTTCCAGCGCATCCACCTGATCGGCGATCTTCATAATGGGCTTGAGCAGGGCATCATTCCCCGCCCCGAATAGCTTTTTAACAAAATCCAGCATGAAATTCTTCCTTTCTATGTGTAAAAAAGGCATTTTTGAACGATTTTTGCCGTAAAACGGCTTTAAATGCCCTATATGGCTGTTGTCGGTAAGCTCTTTGCAGAATTTACCATTCTCATTATACCACTTGCCCGGCCGTTTGGCAAGATATGGAGGGGGCAGAGAAAGAGGGGAAATCAAGAAATCAGGAAAGCACTGACTTAATCCAATTGTATTTTTCCGAGAAATAGTCCTTCCTAAAAAGGGTAATTTGGCATAATTTTGCACATTAAAAAGATAAAAATATGCCTTTTCAAGGAAGGGGTCTGGGGAAAACTCGCTTTTCAGCATGAAAAGCGTGGTTTCCCCAGGAAAGAATCAGCGTTTCCTCAGGGCAATTTCAGGTCGTTTGCCGTCAAAATCAGGGCGGCGGGGCGCATTTTGTCCCCCTCCGGCGCATACATCCCGGTGAACTGCCCCCGCACATACACCCGGCAGGGGGTGTCCGACCAGTGCGCCTGGATCGCCACCCCGTTCAGCACCTGCTTTTCCAGATGATTCGGCACATCCACCCGCATATAGTGGGTCAGGGGGGCATCGCAGGGCATCAAAAGGGCGGGTAAAGTCCCTAAATTTGCCGCCTCCGCAATCTCTTCTAATGTGACGGCATCGCCGATTCTGAAATATCCCGACCTGGTGCGCAGCAAAAACCGCATATGGGCAGGGCAATCCAGTGCCGTGCCAAGGTCATGGCACAGGGTGCGGATGTACGTCCCCCGCCCGCAGCGCACCCGGAGGACAAACACATTTGGCTCGGGGTCAGACAGAATTTCAATGCTGTGGATCACTGTGGGGCGGGGCGCGGTCTGCACCATTTGCCCTTTGCGGGCCAGTTCATACAAGGGTCTCCCCCCCTGCTTGATGGCCGAATAGGCCGGGGGACACTGGAGAATTTCCCCGATAAAGGCGGGCAAGACCCCCTCCAATTGCGCCCTTGTGACGATGTGTTGGCTGAATGCCAGGGGCTTTCCCTGGGCATCCTGGGTATCGGTGGATACGCCAAAGCCGATCTGGGCGATGTATTCCTTTTCCGTTTCGGGCAGATAATCCAGCATTCTCGTTGCCCGTCCCACCAGAATGGGCAGCACGCCCGCCGCTTCCGGGTCCAGCGTGCCCGCATGCCCCACCCGCTCCCCGGTCAGGCGTTTGACGATCCCCACCGCCGCGGCGGAGGACATGCCCGGGGGCTTGAGCAGGTTCAGCATTCCATTCATGATTCACCCATCCCTTTCTTTGCGGCCTGTCTGATAAAAAGCCCCTTCCCGATGCGGAAAGAGGCATATTTCAAGGAACTGCTGATTGATTCTGTTTGGTTTTCCTGGAAAATAGTTCCTCTAAAAACGAGAAATTTTGCACAAATTTACTTCGCCGAATGATAAAATTTGCCTTTTCAAGGAAGGGGGCGCGGGGGAAAACTCGCTTTTCGGCACGAAAAGCGTGGTTTCCCCCGGAATCAACGTTATCCCAGGGTGCGGAGCTCTTCCTCGATATAGCCCTCCACCAAGCGGCAGACCTCCTCCAGGCTCTGACCGTATACCTTGGCGCCGGAGGCGTGGATATGCCCGCCGCCGTTCATTTTCCGGGCAATGCGGCACACATCATAGGGCGCAACGCACCGCAGAGAGACGGACACGCAGCCGGGTGTATAATCATAGGCCAGGTAGGTGATGCACACCCCCTCCAGATCCAGCCCGTAATTGACGATGGAATCGGAATGCTCCTTTTTGGCATCCGCCTGCACAAAATCCAAAGCCGTCAAACGCATTCCGCTGGCCCTGTTTTCCCCGAAATAGTGCAGGGACAAGAGCGCCCGCCCCAGCAGCGCCACATGGGGACGCTCCCTGGTCAGGTGGATTTTCCGGGCGGCGGACTCCAGGTCAAAGCCCTTTGTCTGCACCAGCTCCGCCATGATTTCATAGATTTCGGGGCTCTGGCAGGAATAGGAAAAATTGCCCGTATCCGTGCTGAGTCCGCAGTACAGGCAAAGCGCCATGTTCCCGTCCAGCGGCACATTCAGGGCACGCATCAGCCGCCGCACAATGCAGGCACTGGCCGGGGCATCCGGGTCAACCTCCTCCAATTGGGCATAGCCCGGATTAGAGCCGTGATGATCCAGCTGAGCGGTCAGGGGGGATGCAAAGAAGAGCGCTTCGCAACCCTTGATGCGCCCGGTATCCCCGCAATCCACGGCCATGCTCAGGTCAAATGTGCCTGAGACGGTATCCGGCTGCACAAAGGCATCCGCACCGGGCAGGAAGGCATATTTCCGGGGGATTTTGTCTGCGCAAAGGCAGGCCGTTTGTTTGCCCATGCCCGCCAGCATATGCGCCAGGCACAGGGTCGACCCTACGGCATCCCCGTCCGGCGAAATATGGGTGCACAGCAGAACGCTTCGGGCGGCTTTGAGTGCCTCAACCAGCCGCCCGTTTTGAAAAGGGATTTCAGGCATTGGGGGTATTCTCCTTATTGTCGGGGGAAATGGAGCGCAAAATTTCTGCGATGTGCGCCCCGTAGGCAATATTGGTATCCCGCTCAAACAGCAATTCGGGGGTATAGCGCAGATCCACCTGCCGTCCCACCTCTTTGCGCAGGTAGCCGGCGGCCTTTTTCAGCGCCTTCATCAGGTCATCCGCCTTGTCATCCTCCAAAATGGAGACATAGACCTTGGCAAAGCGCAGATCGCCCGTCACATCCGCCCGGGTGACCGAATAGGTCCCCTGCACCCGGGGATCGTTCAGCGTGCGGATTGCGCTGTCCACCGCATGGCGCACCGATTCCGAAATCCTGTCTATACGAAAATTGGCCACGTTAATCTCCTTTACCGCCGCCCCGTGATGAGACGGCGGACCTTGTCAGCGTTCGATTTCCTCATTGATGAAGCACTCGACCACATCGTTTTCCTTGATATCGTTGTAATTTTCCAGGCTGGCGCCGCACTCATAGCCGGCGGCAACCTCCTTCACATCGTCCTTGAAGCGGCGCAGGGAGGACAGCTTGCCCTCGAACACCACCACATTATCCCGCAGCAGGCGCACGGAGGCGTTGCGCTGCATCTTGCCGTCCGTCACATAGCAGCCGGCAATGGTGCCCGAGCCGGTGATTTTGAACACATTGCGCACCTGGGCATGACCCAGCAGCACTTCCCGGTATTCGGGGTCCAGCAGACCCTTCATGGCCTTTTCGATGTCCTCGATGGCCTGATAGATGACCCGGTAGAGGCGGATATCCACGCCTTCCTTTTCGGCGGCATCCCGGGCAGAGGCGTCCGGACGGATATTGAAGCCGATGATGATGGCGTTGAAGGCCGAGGCCAGGTTCACATCGTCCTGGGTGATGGCACCCACCGCCGCATGCAGCACATGAATCTTCACGCTGTCGTTGCTGAGCTTTTCGATGGACTGCTTGACCGCCTCCACCGAGCCCTGCACATCGGCCTTGATGATGATGTTCAGGTTCTGCACCTTGCCCTCGTTGATGCCGGCAAACAGGGTATCCAACGACACCTTGGCGGTGACGGCACGGGAGGCCTTGAGCTTGTCACGGCGTTCCTCGGCCACCTGGCGGGACAGCCGGTCATCGTCCACGGCCATCATTTCCTCACCGGCCAGGGGCACATCGGAGAAGCCGGCGATTTCCACAGGCATGGAGGGCCCGGCCTCCTGCACCCGCTCGCCCCGGTCATTGGTCATGGCACGGACACGTCCCGATGCCATGCCCGCCACGATGTTATCCCCGATGCGCAGGGTGCCGTTCTTCATCAGCACGGTAGCCAGCGGGCCTCTGGCCTTATCCAGCTTGGCTTCGATGATGACGCCGTGAGCCATTCGGTTGGGATTGGCACGAAGCTCCATCACATCGGCCTGCAGCAGGATATTTTCCAGCAATTCGTCCACGCCCATACCGGTGGCGGCCGAAACGGGAACCATGATGGTATCCCCGCCCCAGTCCTCGCAAACCAGGTCGTACTTGGTCAGATCCTGCTTGACCCGGTCGGGATTGGCCTCGGGCTTGTCCATTTTATTGATGGCCACGATGACGGGCACGCCGGCGGCACGGGCATGGTTGATGGCTTCCACCGTCTGGGGCATGACGCCGTCATCCGCCGCCACAACCAGCACGGCGATATCCGTGGCCTGGGCGCCCCGCAGACGCATGGCGGTGAAGGCCTCGTGACCGGGGGTATCCAGGAAGGTAATCAGCCTGCCGCCCAGGGAAACGGTGTAGGCGCCGATATGCTGGGTGATGCCGCCCGCCTCGCCCGCGGCCACCTTGGCCTTGCGGATGTAGTCCAGCAGCGTGGTTTTGCCGTGGTCGACGTGACCCATAATGGTGATGACCGGGGGACGCAGGGACAGATCCTCTTCCTTGTCCTCGAAGCCGCTTTCCTCGGTCAGCACATCCTCGGCGGTCTTTTCCTGCTTCATTTCCAGCTCCACACCGAACTCGGTGCAGACCAGGGAGGCTGTATCGAAATCCAATTCGGAGTTGATATTGGACATAATGCCCAGCATCAGCAGCTTTTTCAGGATCTCGCCGGCGGGCTTGCCGATGCGCTCGGTCAGATCCTTGACCGTGATGGTTTCGGCGGTCATGTAGGCCTTTTCGATCTTGATGGGCGCCATCATCTGCTGCACGGAGGGCTTCTTGGCACGGGCCCGCTTGCCCCCCCGCACGGTCTCGTCATCATAGCCGTTGAAGGTGTCCTTCACCAATTGCTTGCGGTTCTTGGACACATGCTCCGGGTCATGCTGGCGCAGATACTGCTTTTTGTTGGGATCGTAGTTGCTGACCCGCTCCTTTTCCACAACGGGCGGCAAATCCAGACCGCTGGAGCGGGGACGGCTGCCCTGGGGACGATTGCCCTGAGTGCCTCCTGCGGGACGGCCAAACTGCCCCTGCTGACCGTTTGCCGGTCTGCCAAATTGCCCTGGCTGACCATTGTTTGCGGGTCTGCCATATTGCCCCTGCTGACCATTGGCGGGTCTGCCATATTGCCCTTGCTGACCGTTTGCGGGACGGCCAAACTGTCCGGGCTGCCCGTTTGCGGGACGGCCAAACTGTCCGGGTTGACCGTTTGCGGGTCTGCCATACTGTCCGGGCTGACCATTTGCGGGTCTGCCATACTGTCCGGGCTGACCATTGGCCGGTCTGCCGTACTGTCCGGGCTGACCGTTTGCGGGTCTGCCGTACTGTCCGGGCTGACCGTTTGCGGGTCTGCCGTATTGCCCCGGCTGACCATTTGCGGGACGGCCATATTGTCCGGGCTGACCATTTGCGGGACGGCCGTATTGTCCGGGCTGACCACCCGCCGGTCTGCCGTACTGTCCCTGCTGACCCCCTGCGGGGCGGGTCTGGGCAGGAGCATTCCCCGTTTTCTGCGAAGCAGGAGCGGCGGGCTTGACCTCCGGCTTCTTTTCCTGAGCGGGGGCATCGGCCTTGGCATCAGCCTTCTTTTCCTGAGCGGGGGCTTCGGTCTTCACATCAGCCTTCTTTTCCTGAGCGGGAGATTCGGCCTTGACATCAGCCTTCTTATCCTGAGCGGGAGCTTCGGTCTTCACATCAGCCTTCTTTTCCTGAGCGGCAGATTCGGCCTTGACCTCAGCCTTTTTCTCCTGAGCGGGAGCATCGGCCTTGACCTCAGCCTTCTTTTCCTGAGCAGGAGCATCGGCCTTGACCTCAGCCTTTTTCTCCTGAGCGGGAGCTTCGGCCTTGACCTCAGCCTTCTTCTCCTGAGCGGGCGCTTCAGCCTTTTTCTCCTCCGGCTTGGCGGGTGTTTCCTCCGCCTTGGGCGCATCATCATCAGGCATTGTCCATGCCTTGGTTTGCTGCTGCATCAGAGCCTGCTGCTCTTCCTTCTTTTTCCGTTCTCTCTCGGCATTTTCCTTGGATTTGAAGGAATCCTCCTGCTTGCGCAGGCCTTTGAGCAGCGTATCGATGTTGCGTTTGATGCGTTCGGAATCCTTTTCAATGGCCCCCGAACGGGCAATCAGATCCTTTGTGATTTCAGACAACTTCGCCATACAGATGTTTGCACCCCCGCAGTTATTCATTAAAAATGGCATTAAATCTGTTCTTGATTGATCATAGCGATGATTTTATCGGCGATCCCGCCCTTTTGCAGGGCGCAGACCATTCGGCCGGGCTTGCCGCAGGCGTTTTCCAGCATGCCTCCCGGCAATTCAGCTGCCTGCACATGATAGAAGGCCGCCGAATCCAGAATTCGTTTTTTTGTGTTGGGCGAGGCATTTTCGTCCATGAGGGCCAGGGCGGCTTTCCCCGAGCGGATGAGGCTGACCGCCAAATCGCACCCGGACTGCATTTGCCCTGCCCTGCACGCAAGCCCCAGCATTCCCTGCAGCGCCTGATTGCTTGTCATGTCTGCTGCAATGCCTCCATAGCCTGAGTCAACAGGCGGTGGGTTTCCTCATCCAGCGGACAGGAAAAGGCCCGTTCCAATTGCTTTTGCTTCAGCGCCCGCTGCAGGCAGGGAACGCATTTGCACACATAGGCGCCCCGTCCGGGCTTTTTGCCCGTTTCGTCCAGGCTGACCTCCCCCGTGGGGGCGCGCACCACCCGGATCAGTTCCTTTTTGGGCTTCATTTCCCGGCAGCCCACGCACATCCGCATGGGCAGCTTTCTTTCCTTCATCGGCATGAGTGAAATCCGCCTCGATTACATGATTTATTACATAATCTCTTCTTCGTCCGGGCTGGTGTAATGGTCATACTCGTCGTAATCGTCCGCAATGACCTGACCCTGCTGCTGGGGAACGGCCTCATCGCCCTGCTGAGCCTGCATGATTTCGTTCACCTGAGCCTGGGACTTGATATCGATTTTCCATCCGGTGAGCCGTGCGGCGAGGCGTGCATTTTGCCCTTCCTTGCCGATGGCCAGGGACAGCTGGCTATCCGGCACAACCACCCGGCAGATTTTTTCCTTATCCGACACGAAAACCGAGATGACATGGGCAGGGTTCAGGGCATTGGCCACGAATTCCGCCGGGTCAGAGGACCATTTGATGATGTCGATCTTCTCGTTTTTCAGCTCGGTCACCACCCGATCCACCCGGATGCCCCGGGGTCCCACGCAGGCGCCCACCGGGTCGATTGCCGGATCGGAGGAGAAAACAGCCATCTTGGTGCGGCTGCCCGCCTCCCGGGCGATGGACTTGATCTGCACAATGCCCGTGGCGATCTCAGGCACTTCCATTTCAAACAGCCGCTTGACCAGCCCGGTATGGGTGCGGGAAACCTTGATCTGGGCAATGCCCCCGTCCCGCTGCTGACGAGCCACCTGCAGCACATACACCTTCAGATGGTCGCCCTCGTGATATTCCTCTCCCGGGATGAAATCGTTGGCATCCAGCACGCCCTGGGTGCGCCCCAGCTCCAACTGAACGGACTTTTGATCGACCCGCAGCACGATGCCCGTGAGGATCTCGTTTTCCTTGTCCGAGAATTCGTCATAGACCTTGCCCCGCTCGGCCTCCCGCAGACGCTGAATCATCATCTGCTTGGCAGCCCCTGCGGCCACCCGCCCGAAGTCATCCGGGGTCACATCAAACTCCACGATGTCCCCCAGCTCGCAATTGGGCTGCAGCTCCCGGGCATCCTCCAGAGAGATTTGCAGCTCATCATCCTCGATATCGTCGTCATTCGTCACGACCTTGCGGGAGAAAATCTGCACGCCCTTTTCCCTTGTCAGGGTGCAGGCCAGGTTCATGGGAATGCCGTTCATATAGCGGGGGGTCTTTTTGAAGGCGGTCATGCAGGCGTCTTCAATGGCGGTAACGATATAATCCACGCTGATGTCCTTTTCCTTTGCAAGGGCCACAACAGCGTCGTAAATTTCGGCCTTGGGGTTAACGGGGGGTGTTTTTGTCTTCGCTTTTGCTTTTGCATTTGCCATGTTGATCTCCTGACCTTTCATTAAAGTTACGTTAAAATTGCGTTGTTCAATTATGCTTCGGGATTGTCTTCGGGATTTTCCAAATCGGGACACAGGCTCTCGTCCTCCAGGGCGGACAAATCAGGCACCAGCTTAACCAGCGCAACCTTCTTGCGGGGGTACTCCTTTTCACCCAGGGGGGTGTCGATCCGAACGAAATCATCGGTCATATCCATGAGAATGCCCTGAATGGCCTTTGCGCCGTCCTGGGGGGAATAAAAGCGCACCTCAACCTGCAGACCGATGGATTTTTCGATGTCTCTTTGGGTCTTTACCGGGCGGTCAATGCCCAATGAGCAGACCTCCAGGAAATCGTAATCGAACATTTCCACCTTCGGCATGATTTTTTCGTGATAGGCGGCGCAGTCATCCAGCGTCAGACCGCCCTCCTTATCCAGATAGATGCGCAGATAGCGGCCCGTGTTTTCTTTTTCCAGCGCCACATCGCACAATTCCAGACCCTGCTGGGCGGCCAGCTTCTCGCACATCGGGCGCACCAGCCCCAGATAAGATTGCTTTTCCTGCGGCATAAATCCCTCTCAAGTTCACCGTTTGTCATTCCGGAATCGGAAGGGGGTTGAAAAAAGATAAAGAGCGGGTCAGACCCTCTTTTACGAAAGAACGCAACCGAAACAAAGCGCCCGGCAGCGCAGATTCATAAAAGCGTCTCCCACTCTTCGTTAAACCCTTCTTTCATCGGTAAAAAAGCATACATCATCCGCCGTCCGCAGACAGCATAGGTATTATACCACATAAAATTCCGATTTACAAGAAAAAAACGCAAGGTTTTGCGCGAAATTTCGGCAAAATTTCGGGGGGAGGGGGAGAAACGATACATTTCGGGGGAAACCACGCTTTTCATGCTGAAAAGGTCGGCGCCCGACTGGCGTCAGTGCCTGACACGCATAAGTTTTCCCCCGTTCCCTATGGCAGCGGAACTTCCGCCCTTGAAAAGGCAAATTTTATCTTTTAATGGAGTAAAATTGTGCAAAATAACGCTCTTTAGCGGGACTTTTTTTCTGAAATGGAGCAAATCAATTCAATCGGCACTTCCTTATGGAACACTGAGGTCTGAACCGGCAAAACATCTCACGGGATGCGGAATAAAACACAAAAAAACCGCCCGATTTGCAGGCGGTTTGGCGGAGAAGCCGGGATTTGAACCCGGGCGGCGTTTATCACACCCTACTCCCTTAGCAGGGGAGCCCCTTCGGCCACTTGGGTACTTCTCCATGGTCGGTTCGTGCGGCGGCAAAAATTGGCGGAGAGAGAGGGATTCGAACCCCCGGTGCCTTTCGACATCACCAGTTTTCAAGACTGGCGCCTTAAACCTCTCGGCCATCTCTCCTTACGGTCAACGGCCGCCAAAGCACATTCTTATTATACCAACTCTTTGCCCGGTTGTCAACCCGTAATTTGAAATAATTTCCGCAAGGCGCACCGGGCGGGGTTTTTTATCCCTTTCAGGGAAGCGGCGATTTAATCATCCTGATCTCTTCCGAAAAATAATCCCTCTGAAAATGAGCAATTGGGCACAGTTTTCCCCTAAAAAAATTTGCCTTTTCAAGGGCGGGAGCCCCGCTGGCGTAGGGTCTGGGGAAACCTATGCGTGTCAGGCACTGACCAGCATGAAAAGGCAGGTTTCCCCAGGAATGAATCACCGTCCCCCCTACAGGGCGGCAAACAGCCCGAATTCCTCAAAGCCCTCGTGATTGGCGGAGGAAAATTCCCGCAGATACTGCTTATATTCGTCCTGCAGACCCTCATACAGGGCAATAATCCGGGCGGAATGACTCCGCACATCCCCAACAATTTGGTCGAAATTGTCCGCAAACAGGGTCACAATTTCCCTGTCCAGCCTGCCCTTTTGCCCCTCCTCATTCAGGATTTTCAGCACGGTTTCCTTATCCATTTCGTCCTTATAGCTGCGCTTTTGCAGCAGGGCGCTGGCCACATCGGCCACCTGAATAATGCGTTCGCCCACGGTCAGATGCTCCCCGGTGAGCCCCTCGGGGTATCCGCTGCCGTCCAGCCTTTCGTGATGCCTTGCGGCGGCGCGCACGATATGCTCGGGGAACAGCCCGTGGATAATCTGCCCCGTATAGGCGGCATGCTTTTTCATGATTTCGTACTCATCAGCCGTGAGCCTGCCCGGCTTTTCCACGATTTCCCTGGGCACATCCACCTTGCCCAGGTCATGCAGACGGGCGGCAAAGCTGATATCCTCGATCTCGTCGGGGGGCAGGTGCATCCTGCCGGCCAGATCGGCGGCAAACAGGGTGGTGGTGATGGTATGAATAACGGTCTGCTCACTGCGGAAATCGATTTCGTAGGCCAGCATATTGATGACCGGCTCCAGCAGCCCGGAATGCTCAGGCAGGTTAAAATAGGCCTCCACTTCGGGGCTGCAGGTGTCCGAGCGCAAATGGTCGATCAGGTGATATTTTTTGTCCGCCGCGATGAAATCCTCCACATCCTGCGGATTAAAATTCAGCCCCGAAACGGACCTGATCTGGCGGTACACATCCTCGTCATCCGGGTATCTGATGGTCAGGATATCGATTCTGTCCAGAAAATGAATGAGAATGCCCTCATCCACCAAAGGACCTGTGAACTTTTCCCGCTCATTATAGAAGGAATGGTGATAGATCAGCACCTGGGCATCCTCCCGGAGGGGAGAAAAATACTTCATGAACAGGTAGCCGTAGATGCAGTGCTCCAGGGTATTGGACACATCAAACCGCAGCAGATCAAGGAATTTTTCGGTCTTATACGCCCCGATATCATGGGCATAGCAGGCCAGCATCATATGCTCAAAAAGCAGATCGTCCCGGCGTCCCCGGAACTGACCCATCTTCAGATACAGATAGGCCACCCTGTCGCCATGGTCGACGATATGCTCGTTCAGTTCGCTCAGAATTCGTTTGAGAATCGGGTAGAGGGGCAGTTGATGTGTCATAACGGTCTCCTTGGATGTTCGGCTCAGCTGCTGCCGGTAGCCTTCCCAGGCAGTATACCATACTTTTTCTGATTTTGCAACCCCGCCCATGAGCGCAAAAAACGTTTTCATGGGACAAACGTGATTTTATTAAAAAAATGTATTGACGAGAAGAGGGAAAAGGGGTATAATACATCCACGGTCGCCAGTCCGCTGTGGAAAGCAGCGATATCCGGGCGAGAGTGGCGAAGGGAGGGAAAGCAAGTGTCTGAGGTTCGAGTCAAGGAAAACGAATCGCTGGAAAGCGCTCTGAAGCGTTTCAAGCGTCAGTGTGCCCGTGCGGGCGTGTTGGCAGAGGTTCGCAAGCGTGAGCATTATGAAAAGCCCAGCGTTAAGCGCAAGAAGAAGGCTGAAGCAGCACGTAAGCGCAAGTACTGAGGGTAAGAGTGCCTGAAGGACTTTTCATTGCCCAGTGGGGCGGTGATTGATGGCCTTTCGGCGTGGTTTATCCTTATGTTGAGTCCCCTTCGGTTTCGGAGGGGGCTTTGCTTTTTTGGGAAAATCGGCTGAAATCTCTCCATATCGGCATAAATCATGACAAATTTTCCCGCAAAAAGGCGGCCTCCCGGGGGAGGTCGCCTGAATTTTATTTGCGGGGATGCGCCGGAAATTACTTACCGGCCATCTTCTTATAGTTCTCCAGACGCAGCGCGGCATCTTCCTCGTTATCCTTGAAGAGCTTGGCGGCGGCTTCGGGGAACTGCTGAGCCAGGGAGGTGTAGCGCACCTCGCCCTTGAGGAATTCCTGATAATCGCCGGTGGGATCCTTGCTGTCGACGGTCATGGGGTTCTCCAGAGCGGGATTGTAGCGATACAGCTGCCAGTAGCCGCAATCAACGGCCTTCTTGATTTCTTCCTGAGCCTTGCCCATGCCGCCCTTGGCCTTGAGGCCGTGGTTGATGCAGGGGGAGTAGGCGATGATCAGGGAGGGTCCGTCATAGGCTTCGGCTTCCAGCATGGCCTTCAGCACCTGAGAGGGGTTGCTCATGGCGACCTGTGCCACGTACACATAGCCGTAGCTCATGGCCATCATGCCCAGATCCTTCTTGCGGGTACGCTTGCCGGCAGCGGCGAACTTGGCCACAGAGCCCACGGGGGTCGCCTTGGAGGACTGTCCGCCGGTATTGGAGTACACTTCGGTGTCCAGCACCAGGATATTGACATCCTGATTCTGAGCCAGCACGTGATCCACGCCGCCGTAGCCGATGTCATAGGCCCAGCCGTCGCCGCCGAAGATCCAGATGGACTTCTTGGTCAGCAGATCCTTATTGTCCAGGATGAACTGGCGATTCTCGCATCCGCAGGTGCGGGCTTCCAGCAGCTCAACCAGCTTGTCGCCGGCCTTGCGGGAGATGTCGGGATCGTTCTTGTTGTCCAGCCATTCCTTGGCGGTGGCGACAACCTCTTCGTCCTTGCCGTTTTCCACGACCTTGGCAATGACCTCAGCCAGCTTTTCCCGGCGCTGAGCCACAGCCAGGTTCATGCCGAAGCCGAACTCGGCGTTATCTTCGAACAGGGAGTTGGACCAGGCAGGGCCATGCCCCTTTTCGTTGACGGTATAGGGGCAGGTGGGGGCAGAACCGCCGTAGATGGAGGAGCAGCCGGTGGCGTTGGCCACGATCATGCGGTCGCCGAACAGCTGGGTCACCAGCTTGACATAGGGGGTCTCGCCGCAGCCTGCGCAGGCGCCGGAGAACTCAAACAGGGGCTTGAGGGCCTGGCTGTTCTTGACGGTAGCCTTGTTGGTGATGCGGTCGGCCACTTCGGGAACGGTCATGGCGAACTCCCAGTTTTCCTCTTCCTTGCGCTGAGAATCCAGAGGCTTCATGGTGAGGGGCTTGTCGGCGGCTTCCACCTTGGCATTGGCGGTCTGGGGGCAGACATCCACGCAGTTGCCGCAGCCGGTGCAATCCAGGGGGCTGACCTGCATGCGGTACTTGAGGCCGGCGAATTCCTTGCCGGTGGCCTTGAGGGTAGCGAACCCTGCGGGCACTTCCTTGTCCTCAGCCACATAGATGGGACGGATGCAGGCATGAGGGCAGACGATGGCGCAGTTGCCGCACTGGATGCACTTGGTGGGATTCCACTCAGGCACGGTCACGGCGATGCCGCGCTTTTCGAACTTGGTGGTGCCGGTGGGCACGATACCCCGGGGATCCAGCTTGGACACGGGCAGCTTATTGCCCTCCTGAGCCAGCACGGGAGCGATGAATTCATCGTAATATTCGGTGGTTCCGGCGACCTTGGCGGGAACGGCACCCTCGGTGGTGGTGGCCCAATCAGCGGGGATTTCCACCTTCACGATACCGCCGGGGCCGGCGTCGATGGCAGCAAAGTTCATGTTGACCACATCCTGGCCCTTCTTGCCATAGGATGCGACAACCTTTTCCTTCATATACTTTTCGGCATCAGCATAGGGGATGATGTCGGCCAGCTTGAAGAAGGCAGACTGCAGTGTGGTATTGGTACGGCCGCCCATACCCACCTTGCGGGCCAGGTCGATGGCGTTGATGATGTAGAACTTGGCTTCCTTCTGGGCCAGCAGGTTCTTCATCTTGGCGGGCAGACGCTCGCTCAGTTCGTCCACGCCCCACTGGCAGTTCAGCAGGAAGGTGCCGCCCTTCTTCAGGGGGGAGACCATGTCATACATGGTGACATAGGCGGGATTGGAGCAGGAAATGAAGTCGGCAGCGTCAATCAGATAGGGGCTCTGAATGGGCTTGTCACCGAAGCGCAGATGGCTGACGGTCAGACCGCCGGACTTCTTGGAATCATAGAAGAAGTAAGCCTGAGCGTACTTGTCGGTATGGTCGCCGATGATCTTGATGGAGTTCTTGTTGGCACCCACGGTACCGTCAGAGCCCAGACCATAGAACATGCAGGCGCTGGTGCCGGCGGGAGCGGCCTCGAAGGTGTCGCCCAGCTCCAGGGAGGTGCCGGTCACGTCATCTTCAATACCCACGGTGAAGTGATTCTTCATTTCGCCGTCCAGGTTATCGAACACGGCCTTGACCATGGTGGGGGTGAATTCCTTGCTGCCCAGACCGAATCTGCCGCCCACGACCTTGATGTCGGTGCGTCCGGCTTCCACCAGCGCAGACACCACATCCAGATACAGAGGCTCGCCCAGAGAGCCGGATTCCTTGGTGCGGTCCAGCACGGCGATCTTCTTGACGGAGGCGGGAATGGCCTTCATCAGGTATTCCACGGAGAAGGGACGATACAGGCGAACCTTGATCACGCCCACCTTTTCGCCCATTTCGTTCATCTTGTTGGCCGTTTCATGAGCCACATCGCAGGCAGAGCCCATGGCGATGATGACCTTTTCGGCATCGGGAGCGCCTTCGAACTGGAAGGGCTTGTAGGTGCGGCCGGTCAGGGCGGACACTTCGTTCATGCACTCTTCCACGATGGCGGGAGCGGCCAGATAGTACTTGTTGCCCGCTTCACGACCCTGGAAATAGATGTCGGAGTTCTGGGCAGTACCGGCCTGATGGGGATGATCGGGGTTCAGGGCACGGTCACGGAATTCCTTGATTTTGTCCCAGGGAACCAGTGCCTTGATTTCCTCGTAATTGTTCTTTTCGTCGATGGCGTCGATCTTCTGGATTTCGTGGCTGGTGCGGAAGCCATCAAAGAAATGCACAAAGGGAACGGAGCTCTTGAGGGAGGCCAGGTGAGCAACCAGCGCCAGGTCATGGGCTTCCTGCACGGAGTTGGAGGCCAGCATGGCGAAGCCGGTCTGACGGGTGGCCATCACGTCGGAATGATCGCCGAAAATGTTCAGCGCATGATAGGCCAGGGCACGGGCGGATACATGGAACACCGCGGGGGTCAGCTCGCCCGAGATTTTGTACATATTGGGGATCATCAGGAGCAGACCCTGGGAGGCGGTGAAGGTGGTGGTCAGCGCACCGGCACTCAGAGAGCCGTGCACAGCGCCCGCAGCACCCGCTTCGGACTGCATCTCAGCGATTTTGACGGTCTGTCCGAACAGATTCTTTCTGCCGTGGGCAGCCCAGTCGTCCGCGACCTCCGCCATGGGGGAGGAGGGCGTGATGGGGTAGATCGCAGCTACGTCCGAGAACGCATATGCGACATGGCTGACGGCACCGTTGCCGTCAATGGTAAGTTTCTTGGCCATTTGGAACAACCTCCTTACAGATAAAACAGCATCAAACCTGCTGAGGATTAACGCTCTTTGGGGGATGAAATATGCCAAACATCTAAATGCGCACATTCCAAACCTCATTATACCAACTTTTGTGCTTTGTGGCAAGTACTTTTTTCTTTTACCTTCTGAAAATAAAAACCATGGGGGCATGATGGCGGTTAGAGTGGAGAGTGGAGAGTGGAGAGTGGAGATTTATTCTACTCGTCATGATTTGTATGGAGCTTGGCTTTGTTCTCCATCTTGCATAAGGCCGCTTTAGAGTGGAGAGTGGAGAGTGGAGAGTGGAGATTTAATTTGCTCGTTATGGTTGACCGGCTGGAGGTCTTCTTCCCGGTTAGAGTGGAGAGTTTCGATTAGAGTGGAGATTTGAGTTTGTTGTGATGATTATGCAAGCCGGTTAATCGACAAAGGCAGACCTGTTGCCGGTTTTACAGGTTCAGTCAGCTTACCATTATCAAAAGTAGAATAAAATCTCCACTCTCCACTCTCCACTCTCCACTCTAAATGGCATTGCTCAACTTTGATAGGAGAGCCACAAAGCACTTAATCATGACGAGTAGAATAAATCTCCACTCTCCACTCTCCACTCTCCACTCTAAACGG
>R19__coassemble_189_pt1 | contig 33828 bp, 24 predicted proteins | sample R19__metabat2_low_PE_041 | metagenome-assembled genome bin R19 | reverse complement strand
TACCATGAATGCCGAAACGGAGACCACCTTCGGCTCGGTATTCCGCAGCGGCATCGGCTATTCCGAGGCCTATAGGCTCTATGTGGATAAGCTGGTGTTCTCCGAGGATAAGCCCATGATGCTCCGGGCGGGCTCCATCGGCAACATCATGAAGGAATTGCGCACCAAGAAAACCTTCCTGACCACCTACCGCAGCGCCGAGGGACATTATTCCGAAATGAAGTTCGTCAAGGTGGGCAACGAGGAGGGCATGCCCACCGCCGTGGCACTGGGCTTTGCGGATAAGGACGAGGAGCTGCGCGCCAAGCAGGAGGAGGAGCGCATCCTGCAGCGGAACATTGAAATCATCGAGATTCTGGCCTCCGAATATACCTCGGTGTATTATATCGACATGACCACGGACGAGCTGGATCCCTATACCATGAACGAGCAGACGGAAAACCAGTTCGGCGAAATCTTCCGCAGCGGCATCAATTACAGCGATGCCTTCAAAATGTATGTGGATAAGCTGGTGTATCCCCAGGATAAGGCCATGATGCTCAAGGCCGGCTCTGTCTACAATATTCTGAAGGAGCTGAGCAATAAAAAGACCTTCCTGACCCAGTACAGAAACGCAAGCGGCGAGTACTGCGAGATGAAGTTCGTCAAGGTGGGGGACGAGGAAAACCCCGAATCGGTGGCACTGGGCTTCTCCAATAAGGACGAGGAAATCCGCAATGAGCTTGCCCGCAAGGAAAGGCAGGCCATGGACCAGGCGGTTATTTCGGGTCTTTCGGATGACTTCGGCTGCGTGGTTTATACCTCCTATGATGCCTATGATGAGGTGCATTACCGCTTTGACCCGCTGTTTGAAAAGCATATTGAGGGCTGGTCAAAAATCAACGATTTCAAGGTGCGCCTGGAAAAATTGACACAAACCATTATGCATCCGGAGGATCGGGAGGCCTTCTGGGCGGCCACCAGACCGGAGGTTGTCCGGGCGGCCATCGATCAGGACGGCGTGTATTTCGTCAATTTCCGTACGCTGATTGACGGGCAGGAAACCTATTATCAGGCCAAGTTCGTCCGGGATGAAATCCACCCCGAAACCAACGTGATCGCCGGCTTCCATAACGTGGATGCCGAAACCAAGCGGGAAATGGAGGCGCTGGAGGCAGCCCGGTCGGCCAATAAGGCTAAGACGGACTTCCTGTTCAATATGTCCCATGATATCCGCACCCCCATGAACGCCATCATCGGCTTTACCAATATGGCCAAAAAGCATATCGATGACAAGGAACGGGTGCTGGATAGCCTGAACAAAACCCAGGAGGCCGGGGAGCTGCTTTTGTCCCTGATCAACAATATTCTGGATATGAGCCGCATTGAGTCGGGCCGGATTGAGCTGGATCAGAATCCGGGGGATGTGTACCTGACCTTCTCCAATATCGAATCCACCATGAAGGAATTGGCCAAGGCAAAGGACATCAGCCTGACCTTTGAGATCAAAAACATTGAGGATCGCTATGTGTACAGCGATTTCAGCAGGTGTTTGCGGGTGTTTGTCAATTTGATTACCAACGCCATCAAGTATACAAACGCGGGCGGCCGGGTCAAGGTCAGCTGCGAGCAGATCGGCAGGGAAAAGGGCTGCGCCATCTACCGCTACCAGGTGGAAGATAACGGCATTGGTATGAGCGAGGAATTCCAGAAGCACGCCTTTGATGAGTTCGCCCGGGAAAAGACCGCAACGGTCAGCGGCATTCAGGGCACGGGGCTGGGGCTTTCGGTGTGCAGAACCTTCGTCAAGGCCATGAACGGCACCATCGAATGCCGCAGCAAGCAGGGCGTGGGCACCACCTTTATCGTGACCTTGCCCTTCAAGATTCAGGATAGCCAGCTCTATACCAACCCCATCAACGGCACCGTGGTCAATGCCAATGAGGAAAAACAGGAGGTAAAGACCGAGGCCAATCTGACCGGAATCCGGGTGCTGCTGGTGGAGGATAATGAGCTGAACCGGGAAATCGCCTCCGATATTCTGCAGGAAGAGGGCATGCTGGTGGAGGAGGCCAATGACGGCTCGGTTGCTGTCAGCCTGCTGAAGGAAAAGGGCGCGAAGGCCTTTGATGTCATATTGATGGATATTCAGATGCCTATTTTGAACGGCTATGAGGCCACCGCCGCCATCCGCAAAATGTACCCGGATGCGGGAATCCCCATTATCGCCCTTTCCGCCAACGCCTTTGCCGAGGATAAGGCGGCCTCCATCGCCGCCGGGATGAACGACCATGTGGCCAAGCCCATCAAGATTCCCGAGCTCAAGGCCGTGATTGCAAAATATATCTGAGAGTAAATTCCCAAAGCAACTCCCACAGTGGGATTTACTTTTCATAAAAATATCGGGCGGGAATGAAAAAAACCGGTTGACAAGAGGCGGATTTTGTGGTATAGTTCTTCGGCAAGCCGCTCGGGAGGGGCTCCTTAAATGCGCATCCGCGCTGCCCCATGGCTGAAAGATGCCGTTCTTTGCCTTCGAGACAAGCCCGGCGAGCAATTATTTTCAGGAGGTGCTGCTAAAGTGTACGCTATTATCGCGACTGGCGGCAAACAGTATCGTGTGTCCGAGGGAGACACCATCTACATCGAAAAGCTGGAAAATGAGAAGGACGACATCGTTACCTTCCCCGTTTTGATGATTTCCGGCGAAACCATCGCCGTGGGCAATCCCACCATCGCCGGCGCTACCGTCACCGGCAAGGTTGTCCGTCAGGGCAAGGGCAAGAAGGTTATCATCTTCAAGTACAAGAGCAAGAAGAACTATCGCCGCAAGGCCGGTCATCGCCAGCCCTTCACCGAAGTGCTGATTACCGGTATCAACGCCTGATTGAGTCATGATTCGGGTTGCTTTCACTGAAAAGGGCGACAGAATCGTGGGTTTTTCCAGTGCAGGGCATTCGGGGTATGCGCCCGCCGGCCGGGACATCGTATGCGCCGGGGTATCCGCCTTGTGCTGTACCTGCGTGAACGCTCTGGAAAGCATCGCCGGGGTCACACCCACCGTCAGGTCGGGGGACGGCTTTCTGGCGGCCGATTTGCCGCTTGATTGCACATCCCATGACGCACAGGTGCTGCTTCGGGCGCTGAGGCAGGGGATCGATGACATCGCCGCCCAGTACCCGGATTATGTAAGCTGTACCTGTTTGATACACAAATGATTGCTCCAGGGCAAGGTCACCGGCGTGGCTTTGCAAAACCGCAGGCATAAGCCCCATGCGGTTCATCATCTGAACGGAGGAAATATTCATGTTGAAGCTGAATCTGCAACTTTTCGCTCATAAAAAAGGTATGGGCTCCACCCGCAATGGCCGCGACAGCGAAGCCAAGCGGCTGGGTCTCAAGCGTGCTGACGGTCAGTTCGTGCTGGCCGGCAATATCCTGGTGCGCCAGCGCGGCACCAAAATCCAGCCCGGTCTGAACGTGGGCATCGGCAAGGACGACACCTTGTTTGCCATGGCTGACGGCATCTGCCGCTATGAGCGCAAGGGTCGGGACGGCAAGCAGGCCTGCGTATATCCCCAGGCTGAAAACTGATTTCGGTATTCCGGCGGTGTGATTTTTCACACCGCTTTTTTGCATATTGTGTTTAAGAAAACGCTGATGAAATGAGCAGGCTATGCCGGGGATGAATTTGCAGATCCGGCTGCAAAATTCCAATGTGATCCGGGCAACCCAAGAATTTTGCGGGAAATCGGCGCACAAAAGCCAAAGCAGAAGCCGAATGAATCAGCATTTCCCGAAGGAGGCGAAGGCAATGAAAACGGCGGACATCCATGTGCGTGACCCCTTTGTGCTGCCCCATCAGGGCAAATATTACCTGTACGGCACCCGGGGCGCCCATACCTGGGACAGGGAGCACAGCGGGTTTGATGTGTATGTGGGGACTGATCTGGAAAACTGGGAAGCGCCCCGATCCGTATTCGAGTATTTCGATGGCTTTTACGGGCAATACAATTTCTGGGCGCCCGAGGTGCACATCCGGCAGGGCAGATTTTACCTGTTTGCCTCCTTTAAATCGGATACCATGCGAAGGGGTACGGCCATTCTTTCGGCCGATTCTCCCACAGGGCCCTTTGTCCCCCTGTCGGAGGGCCCGGTGACCCCCAAAGACTGGGAATGCCTGGACGGCACCTTTTATGCCGATCAGCAGGGCAAGCCCTGGATCGTGTTCTGCCATGAGTGGGTGCAGACCGGGGACGGCGAGGTGTGCGCCATGCCGCTGACAGATGATCTGAAAAAGCCGGCCGGAAAGCCCGTGGTGCTGTTCAAAGCCTCCGCCTGCCCCTATGCCGCGTCCGTGCGCCCGGTGAACGGTCAGCCCGGGCTGGTGACGGACGGTCCCTTCCTGCATCGCACCGGGGCGGGCAAGCTGGAATGCCTGTGGGCGACCTGCACGGCAGGGGGGTATATGCAGTGCGCCGCGCTTTCCGATAACGGGGAGATTGACGGGCAATTCACCCAGCTTGCCCCCCTGTTTGACAAGGACGGCGGGCACGGCATGGTGTTTGAGGGGCTGAACGGCAAAACCTACCTGACATTGCACAGCCCCAATCAAACGCCCTTTGAGCGCCCCAAATTCATCGAAATGCAGGAATCAAATGGCATCCTTTGCCCCTGATTCAATACCCCCCCATCCCAAAAAAAATAGGCTTGCATTTCATTCCATCCGGTGGTATACTGTATAGGGTAAATCTTGCCCGGTGATTTTCTTCTTTTGAAGAATTTACCCGCATTATGTCAAAAGCATCGGTCATACCCATCAAAGCTGCCGCATATTCTGTCAAAGGGGAGGCTTCATTTATGAAGAAGGTTCTGGCCATTCTTTTTTCCCTCGTTCTGTGCATTTCTCTGCTCTCGGGCTGCGGAACCCAGACAGCCAAAAAGGAAGCGGTGGAGATTTACATCAATGTCCCCATCCTGACCTGTGACTGCATTGCCAACCCCGAGCTGATCAATTCTTCTCAAATCATCAAATATTGCTGGGACAAGTTCGCCGCCCAGTACACCAAATACGATGTTTCCCTGAAAAATAACACGGTGTATAATTTCGAGCAGATCGCCTATCAGCAAAACATCCCGGACACCTACGGCACATCAGACTGTCCCGATTTGACCTTCGGCGGATATTTTGCCATGTCGGGCTATATCTATGACGGGCATGTGATCCCCCTGGACGATATCATCACGGATGCCATCCGCGCCGATTTTTCGGAGGCCACCTGGTCACAGTCCAAGGGCTCCAACGGCAAAACCTACCTGATGCCCTTCTATGCCCTGCAAAATGTGTTGTGCTTCAACAAGGATTTGTTCAGCCTGTGCGGGCTGGATGAATATGTTCTGGATGAGGATGTGATTCAGGGCTGGAGCCTGGAGGAGTGGGACAAAATCCTCTCCACACTGGCCGAAAAGCTGCCCGAAAACTGCTATCCCATGATGATGTACGCCAAGAATAATCAGGGCGATACCCATACCATGGTGCAATTGCGTTGCATGGGCTCGGCCTTCTTTGACGAAAACGGGCTGTTTAACCTGAATACGCCGGAGGGCATTGCCGGCCTGCAGTGGCTGAAGGATAACTATGACAAGAACTATTATCCCCTGACCTGCGAAAAGCTGGAAATCGCGGACTGCACCGAAATGTTCATGAACGGCCAGATTGCCCTCTATGTCTGGAACAGCGCGCTGGATGCCAGCATGCAGGGAATGAACCTGGGCTATGTCAACTTCCCCGCCGCGGACGAAAACGGCGCCAATTCCAACTGGATTACCGGCTTCATGGCCTTTGATAACGGGGATCAAAAGAAAATCGAAGTGGTGAAGGACTTCCTCAAATACATCTACGAAACCCCCGAATTGCTGGATTTGTCCACCGGCGGTCAGCCTTGCTCCATCAGCGTCAACAGCCGCTGGGCAAGTCAGCTGCCCCTGGGGGCGCAGCTGGCCGAAAATGACCGCTATGCCGTTGATTTCACCGCCAATAACCCCAACTGGGCGGGGGTGCGCCAGGCATTCTGGCCCCATATTCAGGCGCTGCTCTCGGGCAAGGAAACGGCTGCGGAGGCCGCCGCCGGCATCGATGCGGACTGCAATGCCGCCATTACATCGGTCACCAGAGTGCTGCATGAATAAGCATTTGCCTAAGGAACTGCTGATTTAATCGGTTTAGTCTTTTCTTGAAAAATAATGACTCCCGGGGAGAGTCATTTGGCACAATTTTATGCCTTTAAAAGATAAAAATATGCCTTTTCCGGGGCGGGAGCCCCGCTGGCATAGGGTCTGGGGAAACCTATGCGTGTCAGGCACTGACCTTTTCAGCATGAAAAGGCCGGTTTCCCCAGGAATTAATCAGCGTTTCCCTAAATCAAAAAAAGGAGTCATCCGATGGCTGACGAAGTGAAAAACCCTAAAAAAGAAAAAATTGCCTCAGTCAAAAGGCCTTCATGGCGGGCGATTCTCATCGCAGGGCTGGCCGCATTGCTGCTTGCGGTCTGCTTTTCCGTGCTGTTCTATTCCGTTCGTCAGCAAATCCGCCAGTCCAATATCGCCGCGATGGAGGAATTGGCCACGCATGATGAGCGCAGCATCCAGACCAGCGTTACCCTGCGCTGGGAAATCATGGAGGGCATTCGGGACAGAGCTGCTGACCGGGAATGGCAAAGCACAAAGGAGCTGATTCTGGCTCTGCAGGATCTGCTCAGCAATGTCCCCTCCTGCGAGGAAATCGTTCTGCTTGATTCGGAGGGAACGGAGTATTGCTCCAACGGCATTGTGCGCAAAAACAGCTACATCACAAACCTGATTGAAGGGGAAACAACCCGGTTCGCCATGCGGGATAATACCACCACCTACTTCATTGAAAACACCCATGAAACCCTGCTGCTCGCTATCCCGGTGGATTTTGATGTATGCGGACATCAGATGCAATGGATGCTGTGCCGCTTCCCCATCTCCACACTGGAAGATGAGCTCAAAATCAGCAGCTACAGCAACAGCGGCTTCTCCTCTGTGATCGACTTTGAGGGCAACTATATCATCAATATCTCCCGAACCCACAATTTCGGCGCCTATGATAACTTCTTTGATGACCTGGATCAGGCAACGCTGACGGGCTACAGCGATGTGAATGCCCTGCGGGATGCGCTTTTGACCTCCTCCGAAACCATATCCATGATTTATACAATAAACGGTCAGGAAAAAATCATGGTCATCACGGCCATCTCCTTCGCAGACTGGTTCTTCATTACCTCTGTGCCCCTGAGCGTGTTCGATACACAGGCCAATGCCATCCTGCGGGCATTCCTCATTCTGTTCGCCGGGCTTGCCCTGGTCACAATCTGCATTTTCATTATATTGACCCGCCAGAGGAAGGCGCAGGAAAGATTGCGGATTTCGGAGGCCGCCAGCGAGGCAAAAACCAAGTTCCTCTTCAGCATGTCCCACGATATCCGCACCCCCATGAACGCTATCCTGGGCTATACGAACATCGCCCTGAGGCATGCGGGGGATGCGCAGCAGGCAAAGCTGAATCTGGATAAAATCCGGCTTGCAGGCGATCATCTGCTGAACCTGATCAACGATATTCTGGAAATGAGCCGCATTGAGTCGGGGAAAATGGCCCTGCAAAGCGACCCGGTGGATATACGCAAGGCCACCCAGACCGTTGTGCAGATGAACGAAGCCCTGACCACAGCAAAAAGCATCGATTTTTCGGTCGATGCGGAAAGCATCCAGAACCCCTATGTGTATGCCGATGAACTGCATGTCAACGAGGTAGTGATTAACCTGCTTTCCAATGCCGTCAAGTATACCCCGGAGGGCGGCCGCATCCACTATACCGTGCGCCAGATCAGCGGCGTGAAGGACGGGAAAGCCCGCTACCTGTTCCGGGTGGAGGATAACGGCATCGGGATGTCCGAGGAATTCCAGGCTCACCTGTTCGAGGCATTCTCCAGAGAACAGTCCGCGTCCGTATCCAAAATAGAGGGCGCCGGGCTGGGACTGTCCATCGTCAAACGCATTGTGGATCTGGCGGGGGGCACCATCCATGTCAAGAGCAAATCAGGCGAGGGCTCTGCCTTTACGGTGGAAATGTCCTTCCCCGTGATGAATGATGAGGAAATCAAGGCGTATGAGGCCTCCCATCGGCCTGTTTCGCTGGCAAATCCCGATGAAAAGCTCAGGGGCAAACGGGTGCTGCTGGTGGAGGATAATGAGATGAACCGGGAAATCGCCGCCGAAATCCTCACAGAAGCCGGGCTTGTCACAGAGACAGCCGAGGACGGCGAAATTGCCGTCAAGTGCGTGATGGAAAAGGGCATTGAATACTTCGATTGCATCCTGATGGATATTCAGATGCCCGTCATGAACGGCTACGAGGCCACCCGGGCCATCCGAATGCTGCAGGACGGCGGACGAATCCCGATTATCGCCCTGTCGGCCAATGCCTTCGCCGAGGATAAGGAGGCCTCCGTCCGGGCGGGCATGAACGGCCACGTGGCCAAACCCATCAATATCAAGGAACTGCTGGGCGAAATGGGGAGGTTTATGTAAATAATGATTCCCAAGGACATTCGCTATGCGAAATCCGGCTCAAAATAACCAAATATTGAAAAAATCCCGGGGAACTGCTGAAAACGGCAGAAATTCTCTGGGATTTTTCGTATTTTCGCATCCAAATAAGGGCATCTGCGGTGCAATAGCCTATCATACGATTGGGATCGGATTTCGCCATGCCCATTTTGTCTGCATACCGCAGGGCTGCCCCGATGCCCCGTCCCGCAATGCATACCGCAGGGCTTCCTATGCTCCCCGTCCCGTAGTGATACCGCAAATCTGCCCACGCTTACCGTCCCGCAATGTATGCTGCAGGGCTTCCCCGATGCCCCATCGCTTCCAATTTTTGCCCCGAAACGAAATCCGAAACAAAATTGCCGCAGAAAATAAAAAAATTGAAAAAGTACTTGACATACGGCGTGAAATCTGTTACAATGTCTTCGCCGATGGGGAATGCCCCGGAAGCGACTGGGTGTAGCGCAGTTTGGTAGCGTGCTTGAATGGGGTTCAAGAGGCCGGAAGTTCAAATCTTCTCACCCAGACCAGTTTTACGAAAAGAGGCGATGAATAATCGCTTCTTTTTTTGTGGATTTTTGGCTTATTTATGCTTTATTTGGAATATATTATTGCCATTAAATGCATATACTGTGTAATAAGTCATCGTTCCGCTGCGCCCCTCGTTTTCCGGATCATCAGACCGAAAAACGTATTTTCACGCAAAATAACCCCGTTTACAACTCGTTTTGGAAGGCTCTTTTTGAAAAAAACGAAATTTTTCTTTTTCGCTGAGTTGCTCTTTTGAGTTGCTTTGATGAAGCGCTTCGATTTTTCGCATCAAAAAAGCGCCCACGATTTCGTGAGCGCAAAAATACCGCGGAGCGGTTTTGCTCTGCGGTATTTAATCGATAAAAGGGAAGCCAATAGGATGTCAGCGACAGTGAAATCCCCCGTTTCGCTTTCAGTTACCGGATGAAACCGTACCTTGAAGGGAATTTTCGCAATGAATGTACTGTCGGCAGCCTTTTCACTTTCAAACTGAACCGTTTACGATGCCATGGTAAACTGGCTGTTATAAAGCTCGGCGTAAAGTCCGTTTTTCGCCATCAGCTCTTCGTGATTTCCGGTTTCCTTGATGTCGCCGTTTTGCATATAGAGAATCAGATCGGCATCACGAATGGTGGAAAGGCGGTGAGCGATGACAAAGCTGGTTCTGCCGTGGGTCAGTTCATCCATCGCCTTCTGAATTTTGATTTCGGTTCTTGTGTCAACGGAGGAGGTTGCTTCGTCCAAAATCAGCATCGGCGCATCCTCCACCATGGCACGGGCGATGGTCAGCAGCTGTTTCTGTCCGGCGGAAATGGATACATTATCATTAAGCACGGTATCCAGACCCCTGGGCAGCGTATCCACAAAATGCTTCAAACCGCACTTCCCACAGATGTCCAGCAGCTTCTCATCCGAAATATTCTTTTTGCCGTAGGTCAGGTTTTCACGGACGGTGCCTTCAAAGAGCCATGTGTCCTGCAAAACCATTCCGAAAATATCGTGTACATTTTCTCTGGTGATGTCCGCAAGGGAGATGCCGTCCACCGATATTTTGCCGCCGTTCAGCTCATAGAACCGCATCAGCAGATTGACAATCGTTGTTTTTCCGGCGCCCGTAGGCCCAACGATGGCGATCTTCTGCCCTGCCTTTACCTTTGCGGTGAAATCGTGGATAATGGGGTTATCCTTTTCGTAACCGAAGCGGATATGCTCAAAGGAAACATCGCCCTTGACTTTGCTGAGCTTTGCAGTCTTTTTGCTCTCATCGGAAAGCTCTTCCTCGCCCATAAAGTCTGCGACCCGCTCGCTGGCGGCAAGGGCGGACTGAATGCCCGAAAAGCCCTGTCCGATTTGTCCGAGAGGAGAAGTAAACAGACGGATGTAAATCATAAAAGCCACAACCACGGAGAAATGGATGCTGCCGTTAAAGGCGAGGGCTGCGCCCACGATGCAAACCGCCACATAGCCGAAATTGCCCACAAAGGACATAATCGGCATCATCAGTCCCGAAAGAAATTCCGCCTGGAAGGTATGCTTCCGCAGCTGTTCGTTGGCTTCCCTGAATGCGGCAAGTCCTTTTTCCTCGGAATTGTAGGCACGGACAATATTCTGCCCGGCATAGTATTCCTCCACATGGCCGTTTACCCTTGCCAGACTTTCCTGACGCTCCACGAAATGCTTCTGGGATTTGCCCATAATAATTCCCATGGCCGCAAAGCCGATCAGGGAAGCGGCAATCGCCGTCAGTGCCATGCGCCATTCGGTGGCAAACATCATCACCACACAGCCCACGAGGGTTGCAGCAGAGGAAACCAGCGTCCCCACGCTCATATTGAGAGACTGGCTGATGGTATCCACATCGTTGGTTACCCGGGAGAGGGTATCGCCCTGGCTGTGCTTATGGAAATAGCTCATCGGGATACGGTTGATTTTTACCGTAATATCCGAGCGCATTTTCTTGCCCACATTGCAGGAAACATGCGCCATAATCAGCGATTGCAGATAGCCGAGAATGAGACTGATGGAATAAATGACAATCAGCGTCACCGCAATGGAGGTGATTTTTTCCATATCGATGTTGATTCCCGCAAAGGAAACGCCGTTTGTAATGGTTTCGGTCAGCTCCGAAATATAATCAGGGCCGATCACCGACAACACTGCGCTTGCCGCCGCCGCAACCAGTGCCGTTATAATCAGTGCAATATATTTCCGGCAATAGCCAAGGAGCGTGCCCAGCGCCTTTTTATTGTCCTTTGCACCGGTTGTTACTGTATTTCCGAAATCCGGTTCTTTGCTCATGCGAGTTCCTCCTCACTCAGCTGGCTGTGGGCAATTTCCCTGTATGCCCCGCAGCTTGCCAATAATTCTTTGTGGGTTCCCTTGCCCACAACCCTGCCGTTTTCCAGCACAAGGATCAGGTCGGCATCCATAATGGTGCCGATTCTCTGGGCAACAATCAGACAGGTGGCATCCTGCATTTCATCCTTCAGTGCCTTGCGGAGCGTTCTGTCGGTCTTGTAGTCCAGAGCGGAGAAGGTATCATCGAAAATGTAGATTTCCGCATCCCTGGCCACGGCTCGCGCAATGGAAAGCCGCTGCTTCTGACCGCCGGAGAAGTTGGTGCCGTTCTGGGCCACTTCGCCGCCGATACCGCCCTTCTGCGCTTCTACAAAATCCGTGCTTTGGGCGATTGCAATCGCTTTTTCCACAGTGGGATCGTCCGCATTGTTATCGCCGAAATTGACATTGGAACGGATATCACCGCTGAACATCACCGCCTTCTGGGATACATAGCCGATTTTCTTTGCAAGCTCGTTTTTGCGGTAGTTACGGACATTGATACCGTCCACCAGAACGCTGCCGCTGTTCACATCATAAAAACGGGATACAAGATTCACAACCGAGGATTTTCCGCAGCCGGTTGCGCCGATGAAGGCAACGGTATCCCCCTTGTTTGCCTTAAAAGAAATATCGGAAAGCACATTTTCGTTGCCGTCCGGGTAGCGGAAATAGACATGCTGAAATTCCACCGTGCCTTTTTCCTTGGTTGTGCCGACCCCCTTGCCCTCTGCAATCAGTTCCTCGGTTTCAAGCACCTCATTGATCCGCTTTGCACTGACAAGGGAGCGGGGCGCAATCATAAACATCATGGCAAGCATCATAAAGGAGGAGATAATCTGCATGCCGTAGGACATAAATACCACCATATCCCCGAAAAGCCCGGCAAATTCCATAATCGAGGCGGCATTGATGATATAAGCGCCGATCCAGTAAATGGCAAGGGATATGCCGTTCATCACCAGCGACATAAGGGGGCTCATAAACGCCATCACCCGGCCGGCATACAGATTGGTATCGGTAAATTCCTTGTTGACCGCTTCGAATTTGTTTTGCTGGAAGGCTTCGGCATTGTAGGCATGCACCACGCTGATGCCGCTTAAATTCTCCCTTGTTACCTGATTGAGATTGTCGGTCAGGGTCTGCAGCTTCTTGAATTTATTGATGACAAGCATCAAAATCGTCATAATACCCGCAACCATAACTACAACGGCGATGGCCACGGCCAGAGACCATTGCCACTGCTTTCCGGCAATTTTGGTAATGGCCCAAACGGCGGTAATGGGCGCTTTGATGATCATCTGCAAGCCCATGGTGATGAGCATCTGCACCTGCTGCACATCGTTGGTGGAACGGGTGATGAGGGATGCCGTGCTGAACTTGTTGATTTCGCTCATAGAGAAGCCCTGTACCTTGGTATAGAGCGCTTCCCGGATCCGGGCGGAATAATCCGCCGCAATGCGCACAACAAACAAACTGGTGATGACCGAGCAGAGCATACTGCCCACGGCGCACAGCAGCATGTAGCCGCCGTTTGACCAGATATCGGACAATTCGTAGGCAATGCCTGTTGCAGTATTCGTGCCGCCCTGGGCAATCTGGGTGATGGCATTCATGTAGTCCGGCATTTTGAGGTCAAACCAGACCTGCGCCACAATGAATACCACGGCACAAAGGGCGTAGAGCCACTCCCGTTTCTTCAGGAACCTCAGTAACTTGAACATTTTCCTTCCTTTCTGTTGACAGAATGGTGAATTAGTGATATACTGAATTCTGTCAATGATACATTATGTATCATGCGAGCGACATTATACACATTTTTCGGGATAAAAGTCAATAGGCCTCTGTAAAATGAGACAGAAGGAGCGGTATTTGTATCATGATAGAAAATGAAAGCTATTCGGTGAAGCGGGAAATCAAAAAAGCGGTGATGGAGCTGATGGCGGAAAAATCCTATATGGACATTACGGTGACGGATATCGTCACCAAGGCGCAGGTAGCGAGAGCCTCCTTTTACAGGAACTACAATTCCATTTACAATGTGATTGAAAGCATTGCCGAGGAAATTGTGAAAGATATGGTAGAGGATGTTTTTCCTGTGCTGTCCGGCACGGATGAAAGAAAGTACAGGGAATTTTTGTTCAACCATTTTTACGGCTTCAAGAAGCGGCAGAAAAATATCGCTCCCCTCCGCTTTGAAAACCTTTCCGTGCTGTTTACCGAGCTGGACAAAAAAACAGAGCAGGAAGTCCGAACGCTTCCTGCCGAAACAATCAAGGATAAATACGGTGTCATCGGGAAAATCGGCCTCATCAACAGCATGACAAAAAAGTGGCTGGACAGCGGCACAGAAGAAACGCCGGAGGAAATGGTGGATTATATGATGTCGTTTATTATGTCTTTCTGACGAAGGTGATATTCAATGGAAAATAATTTTCAAAATATCATAAATAGGACGTTACCCGATGATTCATCCAAGAAGGCCATTCGTAAATTGATTGACAAAAATACGCAGCCATACAGGGAACTGATGGCATACTACAAATGTGCCTTGATGGAGATTGAAACAAAATTCAATGTGCTGAACGAAGAACTTTCTCTGCAATATGACCGTAACCCAATTGAAACAATCAAGTCGAGAATCAAACCTACCGAAAGCATTCTTGAAAAAATGGAAAGAAAGGGCATCTTTCCTACGGTTGAATCCATAGAAAGCACATTAAATGATATAGCAGGAATACGGGTTGTTTGTTCGTACACCTCGGATATCTATATGCTGGCGGATGCTTTGCTTGCACAGGACGATATAGCTCTTATTGAAAAGAAGGATTATATAAAAATTCCAAAGGAAAACGGGTACCGCAGTCTCCACTTGATTGTTGAAACTCCGATATTTCTTCATGACAGAAAAAAGATGATGAAGGTAGAGGTACAGCTTCGTACCTTATCCATGGACTGGTGGGCAAGCCTGGAGCACAAAATCAAATACAAAAAAGACATTCCAAAAGACGTTACAGATAATTTAACTGTAAAGCTTAAGGAATGCGCCAAGACCGCGGCTGCTTTGGATAAAAAAATGGAACAAATTCAAAAAGAGGCCGACCAGTATCTTGATGACAAAAAGTTTGAATTCTGAAAGGAACATTTTATGAAAAAAACATTTAGCTAATATTTTATCAACAGGCAGAATTATCATTGCATGCGTACTGCTGTGGTTTAGCGATATAACTGCAGAATTTCTCAGGCTGTTTTGCCTGGCAGGGCTGACCGATTTACTGGATGGTCCGATTGCCAGGCTGACGAAAAGTGTAAGCGAGTTAGGCGCAAAGCTGGACACGTACGGAGATGTCCTTACCTATACGGCCATTGCGAAGATATTACTGTTCAAAGAGAAAATAAAAAAGAAGTATCTTGCAATTGCCATTTGTGCCGGAGTTGCGCTATTGATTTCCGCTTTCATCGGCTTGAAACGTTTTGGAACATTTTTCTTTATTCATACGATTTCCGGTAAATTGTTGGGCTTCAGTTGCTTCTTGCTACCGTTTTCAGCATTTATGAATACGCTTAATATTCTGGTACCGCTAATCTGTTTGATTTTCGTTGTGCTTGCGTTTGAATCCTTAATCATTCAATTAAAATCAACAGCACCGGATCCGGATGTCAAGAGTATATTTTCAATTAGGTAAGACGAAGCGGTGGAAGACTGATGCGTGAACGCAAAAATACCGCGGAGCGTTTTTGCTCCGCGGTAGATTTGATGCTGTTCTGCGATTTATGCCTGCTCTGCCGTATGCACAACTGAACAACTGCAAGTGAAAAAAGGCACTTGCCTCGCAACGCATTCCTTTCGCATCGCCTGAAGGAATTTTTGCTTTTCCGATTTTTGTTTTCTGCCGATAATGGTGAAAAGTCACTTACAGGAGGCAGGAATCATGGGGAATTACGCTTATATTCGGGTTTCAAGCAAAGAGCAGAACATTGACAGACAGCTTATCGCATTAACGCCATACAACCTTCCCAAGGAACATATTTATTGCGACTGGCAGTCTGGCAAAGATTTTGAACGACCGGCATATCAGCAGTTGATAAAGCGCTTGAAGGCCGGGGATCTGGTCATTGTCAAAAGTATTGATCGGCTGGGTAGAAACTATAACGATATTCTCGTGCAATGGCAGGTGATCACCAAGGAGATCGGCGCGGATATTCTGGGGAACCCCTGATTTAATCCTGAATTTACTGGCATTTCACCCCCGTCTATGGTATAATAAATGTGCCGCAAGACAAATCATTTCAAGTGGTTGAGCGCATGAATCAGATGACATTCAGTGACATGGAATACAGCAGACAGGAAAAGGAAACGCAAAAGGATAAATTTCTTCGCAGCATCGAGGGAATCATTCCGTGGGCTGACTGGGTCGAAAAGATTCGGCCGTATTATCCTGAAGGAAAACGCGGCCGCCCCCATCGCGGAATCGAAGGGATGAGCTTTATTTTGCAAGCTGTACCGCGGCAATATGCAGTCTGACAAGCCGGTAGAGTAAAAAATCATAATTTGAGAGGGAAAGGAATATGAATAAGGAATGGTCTGAACTTAATAAAACAGTGCAGACTCAAATAAAAAAGAAAGATACTTATAAGATGGGTATTGATACTTTACTTGGTTTGCGAAGTCAGTTAATGCAAACTTTGGTATCTTTCAAAGAAGAATTATACAGAGAAGATTTTAATCAACAAGCACCTGGACAAGGCCGGACTGATGATGCACGGTGGAACCATCGTTGATGCCGCCATCAGGACAGAAGATCGTTTTTTGCCAAACCCCTTGAAAAAATGACGAATTTGTGCGATAATAAAGTATATATCAATTTAAGGAGATTTCAAAAGAATGAGTTTATCGGACAGTATAAAGATAATAAGGCAAAAGACCTTGATGAATCAAGAGGAATTTGCAGCAGAGCTTCATGTCAGTCTCGCTTCCGTCAACCGGTGGGAGGTGGGGAAAAGCATACCCAATCTGACCGCTATGAAATCGATTAAAGCTTTTTGCGAAAAGTATAATCAGAATTACGGAATGGTTGAAAGTGAATGGCTTTTTGTAAGACTGGAGGCGAAAAAATAATGACTGACAACTCTGTTGCAACTATAATTCGCCAACTGATAGCGTATCCCCGTGAAGAGGAATGGTTTGAATTTAAGGAAAGCTGGTATGACCCCGCCGGTATCGGTGAATATATCTCCTCACTTTCCAATGCCGCCGCACTTACAGGGCAGCCTTTCGGTTATCTCGTCTGGGGTGTCAATAACGAAACACACAAAATGGTAGGAACAAGTTTTGACCATACCGTTGATGTCAAAAATGAGCCGCTGGAACATTATCTTGCACGGCAAATCAGCCCAGATGTCAATTTCAACTTTAAAGAACTTACGCTTGACGGGAAAAGGCTTGAAGTTTTGACTATACCAGCGGCAGCAAAGGTGCCCACCGCCTTTGCCGGAGTCCGTTATTTGCGTATCGGTTCCAGCAAGGTGAATCTGAATAAATATCCTGAGCGGGAATCCTATCTGTTTTATATTTTGAGAGAGGGACTGCCTTCTCTCGTCAACACGGAATCCGATTATCAGGATTTGACCTTCGACAAGCTCCTTGTGTATTACGCTTCCAAGGGAATCACACTGAATAAGCGCACATTCAAGAAAAATCTGCACCTACTGACGAAAGACGGAAAGTACAATCTGCTGGCGCAGTTGCTTTCCGATGACAGCCACATCGTTATCCGTTTTGCTATTTTCAGCGGCACAACGAAAGCATCAACGATGTATTCAGTGCGGGAATTCGGTAATACTTGCCTGTTGTATTCTCTGGACAAAGTATTGGAATACGGAGAAGTGCTGAATGTTCCGCAGGCAGATGAAAGAAACCGTGTGGTGGAGCGAAAGGAAATCCCACTTTTTAATGCGGAAGCCTTTCATGAGGCGATCGTCAACGCTTTTGTACATAACAGCTGGGTAAGCGGTAATGCGCCGATGCTGACTGTATTCAGCGACAGAATTGAAATTTTATCAAGAGGTACCTTGCCTCCGGGACAAACCATAGATGGCTTCTTTGCCGGTGAATCCGTGCCGGTCAATCAGGAACTTTCGGATATATTTTTGCAGCTTCATATTTCCGAACGTACCGGACGAGGTGTACCGAAGATTGTAGAGGTATACGGAAAGAATGCCTATGAGTTCCGTAATAACTCGATTGCGGTGACAATTCCGTTTGATGCGCTTTCGACTGAGGGATCCGACTTGGGCATAAATGCACAAGTCAATGCACAAGTCAAAGGCAAAAATGCGCAAGTCGAAGTATCAATTGCGGATAAAATTCTTGCTTTTTGCAGTGGCGCTAAGAGTCTTGCAGAAATTTGCGATTCCCTTGGATATAAAGATCGCAGAACAGTATCAAAACATATAAAACCCCTTGTAGAACAGGGTCGCCTTGCTATGACGGTGCCGGATAAGCCAAATAGCAGATTCCAAAAATATGTTACTGTAAAATAAAATCATCCTCCGCAACCAAATGCAACTAAAATACTCAAAATCCGTAAGAACGGTTTCCTATCTCGGCACCAGCCTTACGGGTATTGTAAATGGTTCAAGTTCATTGGAGGTTTCTATGGATAACAGCACATTATTGAACCGAATTTCGGAGCTTGAACTAGAAAATGCCTATTTGAAAAAATTTCTCGATAAAGCAGGCATCGCATACCATCAAATAGAACAGGCAAATCAACTTGAAACTACATTTGATCCAGATCAAGGAAGCAGAATCATTCCGGAAGCCATTACCCGCAATCATGCCCGTCTGTTTTACTCCTGGTTTTGGGGCAGGGCAGATGTTTACAGCAAGAGATCTCAAAACAAAACCACCGGAAAAGCTGGATATTATCCGCAGTGTGATAACTTTTGGAAGCACGGCATATGCCCAAAGTCCTCCGGAAATAAAATCAAATGTAAAGAATGCAGCAATCGTTGCTGGACAAAGTTGAACGGAACGCAGGTTGAAAATCATCTCCGGGGCCTCAAGGAAGATGCTTCCGATGTGATAGGAATTTACCCTCTTTTTCCGGACGGGACATGCAGACTTTTGGTATTTGACTTTGATAATCATGATAAAGGTGCAGATGAGAACGATTCTGCCAATACAGATGATTGCTGGATGGAAGAAGTAAACGCGCTTCGGGAGATTGGTAAAAACAATGAAATCCCTATGCTTGTCGAGCGATCTCGTTCCGGAAAAGGCGCTCATGTATGGATCTTTTTTGACACACCGATTTCAGCAAAACTCGCCCGAAAATTTGGATTTTCGCTTTTAGACAAGGGAGCAGAATCCGTCAATATGGCATCCTTCCGTTTTTATGATCGCATGTTGCCGGCACAGGACAATCTTGAAAATGGTGAGCTTGGAAATCTGATTGCTCTGCCACTTCAGGGTTTGGCTTTAAGGTCCGGTAACAGCGCTTTCATAGATGAAAGTTGGAATGCTTATCCGGATCAATGGAAAGCATTTCAGAGCACGAGCAAAATGTCAGCAGCCAAGGTCGAAGAAATGCTGATGGAATGGAACGTACAGATGGATGCGGCTGTGGACCTGAAAATCGCTCAACCTGAAAATAATGGTGACAGGCCGTGGGAACGCAGTAAGAGGTTTCACAAGGAAGATGCGGACGGGGAATTAACTATCACCATTTCAAATCTTCTGTATATCAAATCAAGCAATTTGAAACCAAGGCTACAGAATCAAATTCGCCGCCTGGCAGCTTTTTCTAACCCAGTATTTTTCAGAAACCATGCCATTGGTTTGTCAAATTACGCGAATTCGAGATACATTTACCTTGGTGAGGATGATTCCGGCTATATTTGTATTCCCAGAGGTCTGCTTGAAACGCTGACGGAAAAATGTTGCGAGGCAGATATTCATTATACGATTGACGACAAGCGCTGCATCGGATCCTCTATCAATGTAGAATTCACAGGAGAGCTTCGTGAAAGTCAGAAAAAAGCGTTAAGCAGCCTGTTGAAATATGACAACGGAATTTTAAGTGCGGCCACCGCCTTTGGCAAAACGGTCGTATGCAGTAACCTAATTGCACAGAGGAAAGTCAGCACATTGATTCTTTTGGAGTCTTCCGCTTTGATGGAACAATGGAAAAAGTCCCTTGAAGCATTTCTCTCAATCAATGAAGAACCTCCTGAATATAGGACAAAGACCGGCAGAATCAAAAAGAGGGAAAGCGCAGTCGGCATAATTCAAGGTGCAAAGGATACTTCTACCGGAATTGTGGACATAGCCATGGTTGGTTCCCTTCATAGGAAAGGTGAACTACACCCAAGACTGAAAGATTACGGAATGGTTCTTGTAGACGAATGCCACCATAGTGCATCTGATACTGTCAGCAAAGTGCGATTTTACGAAGAGCCAGTATATTTCCTTCAAGGATCCGGACCATCGTATCACTGATCTCTCGTTGCGTGATACGCAGAGGTGTTCACCGATGCGTTGGTTACCCCCCTTTATTAAACGAAAAAAAGCTGATATTATATCAGCGGCTTGGTAAATACGGTTGGAAATTCAGAAATAAAAAAAGCAGGAACCCACGCCCTAGAAAAGCCAGTTCCTGCCGACGACACCAGCAATAGCGACGCCACTGCTGAAGCACATGAATATGATAACATGTAAATTGAATGGATTCAAGGACACAACACCGAAAATTTATAGCAACGCGATAAAAAAACTCTGCCTGTATCAACTACACTGTAGTTGTGGCCATGCTGGTTGTATGGTCAGGCATGATTGGCGCCGGTGGCTGTTTCGCGAATGCGGGAATCCGCATTCCGCAGATGGATGGAACCTCAAATTGTGTGTTATAATATACCTGCTTCTGTGAGGTCATAGACTTCCAAGCCTGCTTTATGTGCAGAGAAAGGAGACAGGGAATGCGCAAATGGAATGAACAAATCGCTTTCATCAGAAGTCTGGAACGTGTGACCGATGTATACTGGGCTGTCTTTGACAAATGCTGGAATATATTGGCACAATGCCGGGACTTCGCAAAAATCCCACCTGTTGCCCAATGGATCCGGCCGGTTTGTGAATCTCAAAATTCCAATACATATGAGCTCCTTTTGGTAGGGCGAAATGTATATATCTGGTTTTTTGAACTGGAGGATCGCTTTTTTGTCTTTGGACCAATTTGCACCCGCCAGTTAAAATCTGAGGATCTGTTTTCCTTTCGGCAGAAAAACGGACTTCTGAAAACAAATATCAGACCCGCTATGTTTCCAATTCAAAAAAGTCTCGATCTCGTTCGGCTGTCTTATCTCGGCCTTACGGGAAAAGAGGCCGTTTTTACCGCGGATCATTCATTGCAGGCATTGCTGACCGAAGAAGAGTCAAAAAATAAAACGGAATATGATCTGTACCGCCTGTATAAGCAGACAGAGCGAATGTCTTATGAGGAGGAAAGGGCATGGTATAACAGCATCCGAAACGGGACGGTCAAAAGCACCTGGGAATCGGAGACCTCAGCTGACAGAATCGGCATGCTGTCCAAGGAGAACGAACTGAAGCAGGTCGAATATATGGTTGTCAGCGGAATTACGCTGGCCACCCGCGCCGCCATTGAGGGAGGCGTTCCGCCTCATGTGGCCTACGAAACTTCAGATTTGCTGCTGCAGCGGCTTTCTGGCCTGCATCATATTTCTCAATTGGAAAACGGTGAATTTGATTTCAATCGAATAAATGTGATATTTTCAGATCTGGTGGTGAAGTACCAGGGGGATCGAAGAGCAGGTATCATGGTTGAACTGTGCAAGGATTATGTGACAAAGCATCTCTACAGCAGCTTCTCCATCGAATGGATGGCTCAAGAACTGGCAATTAACCGTTCACATCTTTCCCGAACCTTTTCAAAGAAAACCGGAATGACCTTGCAGCAATACATCCGCCAGGAAAGACTGAACGCAGCTGCCAATCTGTTGAAATACTCGGAAATCAGCGTCTCGGAGATAGCAGATTATACGCAGTTTTCCACACCCAGCAAATTTAGTGCTTATTTCAAAAATGCCTATGGTTTGACACCGCTGCGTTATCGCGAAGCAAACAAACCGCTTGAATTTGTTTCGCATGAAAAAAAATAGTCCCTGAATTCCTAAAGATACCCCATAGAATATGCCATCCATCAAGCCTGCATTGGCATCTTTGGATGGCATTTATTATGCTCCAAAAACAAGTCACAAAAAGGATAAAAATGCAAAATACAGGCTAACGCTTTGGCGTATTTTCATTTAGAATTTTCACATAATCTGATTTACCTGACAACAGTGCAAAGCACATTGCAGGAAAGAACAGGAGGAAGCCAGCATGAAGGTTGGGGTTGTTGGAGCCGGTGTGATCAGCGAAGTTTATCTGAAAAATATGACAGGAAAATATAAAAACCTGGAAGTTCTGGCAGTAGCTGACCTGAACATGGAGAACGCAAAAAAAAGAGCGGAGCAGTTTCAAATTGCAGCATGCACCGTGGACGAAATCATGTCCAATCCGGATGTGGAGATGATTGTGAATCTGACGCCCGTTGGCGCACACTACAGTGTGATCCGTCAGGCTCTGAATGCCGGAAAACACGTATATACGGAAAAAACCATCGCGGACACAACAGAGCATGCAGCTGAACTGCTGGCATTGGCGGAGGAGCAGGGACTGTATCTCGGGGCGGCTCCGGATACATTCATGGGAAGCGCAATTCAGGCCGCCAAAGCAGCAATCGACGACGGTCTTCTGGGAGAGATTCACTCCTTTGCCATATCTGCGAACCGGAACAATGACCTGCTGACCAGCCTGTATCCCTTTCTGAGAAAGCCAGGCACCGGAATACTGCTGGATTATGGTGTCTACTATGTGACTGCACTGGCGAGCATATTGGGTCCTGTAGCCAGGATCAGCGGTTTCACTGCGGCGCCGTATCGCCAGCGGGTAAATATCATGCCCATGAGTCCTGAATTCGGTCAGCTGATCGACACACCTAATGAAAGTCAGGTCTCTGCCATCTTCCAACTGAAAAATGGCATATCAGGTACATTCCATATCGACGCAGAAAGCAATACCCTGGATGAGGCGTACTTTGCGATTTACGGGAAAAAGGGCATCCTGTATCTGTCTGACCCGAATCAGTTTGGCGGAGAGGTGAAATTCCTGCCCAACGCCATGGATCCCCGGCATCCGGCGCAGCCTGTGACCCTCTGGAGCTGCACCCCATACGGCAATGATGGGGATCTGCTGGGGGCCCGCGGCATTGGACCTGCCGAAATGGCCGAAGCGATCTCAGAGAACCGTCCGTCCCGGGCCTCCAAAGAAATGGCGTTCCATGTGCTGGAAGTGCTGGAGGCAATTCACAAGAGCAATGAAACCGGGGCGTTTGTACAGATCCGGTCAGATTATGACGTTCCTGCTCCTCTGCATCAGAAACCGGTTCCTATTACCAACATTGGTCATATTACCTTCCAGATGAAGCATGCGGAGGAAATGCTCCGGTTCTATGAGGAAGCTCTCGGCATGAAAAAGCTGTTTACGCTGACGACGGAGGACATGATTGAATCCGCCAGAAGGGCCAAGGGGGATGCAATCCTTCCGTTCATGCGCAAGCTTTTCCCGGAAGGAACGAAGCTGCCTTGGATTCAGTACATGAAGCTTTCGGATCATCAGTATCTGGAGCTGTTCCACCCGGTGGGTGCTCAGCAGTATACGGATCTCGGAAACCGGGAAGATTTTTACGGATTCAAAAAAGTGAATTATGAAACGGATGATATTCAGGCGGTGTATGATAGAGTCTCTGCCTTTGGAGCGGTCATCAAGGAGAAAATTCATCCGACAATGGACGGCGCCATGGAATTTGCTGCACTGGATCCGGACGGGAACGAAATTCAGTTCACCATGTATGGCGAGAACTCCAGAATTCCCCTGACGCAGGACGCTCCCAGAGAAACCTGCTCTCTCCTGAAGTATACAACCCAGGTGGCGTTGCAGATTCATGATACCATCAATATGACGAATTTCTACTGCAAGTCTCTGGGACTTAAGAAGAATTTCACCCTGACATGGGGTGACATCGCAGAAGGGTTGGAAAAATCCGGCGCCGCGGATCCGCAGACGGTGGCCGGGCTGAAAATGATGGGCCCGATGCCTGCGATTGATTATATTGAGGTGGCACCCCATCAGTATCTGGAGTTCTTCCATGTAGCCGGACCGGAGAAGCAGGAAGAAAGAAACCTGAGCACCTATTACGGCTATCAGCATTTCTGCCTGGAGGTGGCGGACATTCATGCGGCCTGGGACGCGGTCATAGCGAATGGCATCAAGCCAGATACCGAAATCGCACTGGGAGTAGAAGGCGCGTATCAGTTCTGGCTGGTGGATCCGGATGGAAACAGGCTGGAGCTGATGCAATACACAAAGGATGCGAAGCAGCTGCTGTGAGAGAAGGAGAGCCATTGCGATGACAAAAGAGCCTGTAAAAGCGGGAGCCTTGTTAAAAAAGGATTCCTGGAAACGCGATCTGCAGAAAAACAAAGGGCTGTACCTGCTGTTTCTGCCGATTGCAGCCTACTTTCTGATTTTCAATTATGCGCCGATGATTGGCATCCTGATGGCTTTTCAGGATTATAAAGTCACTCGCGGTCTCCTTGGAAGCAAGTGGGTTGGGCTGGCTAATTTTCAAAAGCTGTTTACCGGCGGGGCTTTCCTGTCGGCATTCCGAAATACCATGGTGATGGCAGTTCTGTCCTTGGTAGTCGGCTTTCTGCCGCCCATCATCCTGGCTCTTCTCTTTTCGGAATGCCGGCTGAAAAAATTCAAACGCATCAGCCAGATTATGTCCTATGCGCCCAACTTCATCTCCGCAGTTGTTGTATGCGCACTGGTGACAGAATTTCTGGGGCGCAACGGCGGGATCACCAATGTGCTGACCGCGTTGGGAGCGCCAAGGCAGAATTGGCTGGCAAACGCAAATATTCCGGTTTTCTGGGTCATCTATGTGCTAATGAATGTCTGGGTCAACTTTGGATATGGATCGATTATCTATACGACCGCTATTTCCAATGTGAGCATGGAGATCAAGGAGGCGGCAGCGCTGGACGGTGCCAATCGATTCCAACGGATTTGGTTTGTGGTGCTGCCGTCCATCAAGCAGCTTTGTATCATCCAGCTGACCATGGCCATCGGTACAATGTTCATGGTCGGATTTGACCGGGTGCTGCTGCTCTACATGCCCAAGACATACGATACAGCAGATGTGCTCTATACCTATACGTACCGTATGGCTTTCGGATCCAAGGTAAACTACGGCCTTTCCACTGCGTCCAGCCTGTTTCAGTCCCTGCTGGGGACCGTTCTGCTGCTGACCAGTAATTGGCTGACCCGCAAATTCGGGGAATATTCCCTGTTCTGAGGAGGAAGCATGGGATTGCATTCGAAGAAGCTGATTTCAGCCAGAGCCGGAAAAACGAAGAAAATTGATGACAGCCGGGGATCCATGGTCGAACATCCCAGTATCATCGGAAGAATTTGCGACTGTGCGATTGCCCTCGTTCTGGCGTTGGTAGCATACATCTGTGTCATCCCGCTCTGGCATGTGCTGATGAGTTCGCTTTCCGACGGAAAGGAACTGATGGGCTACAGCGGCGTGGCATACCTCCCTGTAGGGGGAAATGTGAACTGGGGCGGATACCGGATTCTGTTTCAGGATTCATCGATCCTGATCGGCTATGCCAACACGCTGCTCTATGTGGTCGGCGCTACGCTGCTGGGTGTGGTGATTAATGTGGTGGGCGGCTATATCCTGAGCCGGGAATCGAAGCTCCGGTCTCCGATGACATTGTTTATTATCTTTACCACCATGTTCAACGGCGGCATGATTCCCACCTACATGGTCATCCGTCAGCTGGGCATGACAGGCAGCCGTTTGTCATTGATCATCCCCGGCTGTACGAACGCAATGTTCATGCTGCTGGTAATGAATGCCTTCGCGTCCGTGGACAAGGCCTATTACGATGCAGCCGCGATTGACGGTGCAGGTCACCTGTCCGTGATCTTCCGGGTCATTTTGCCACAGGCAAAGGGTATGGTACTGGTGACTGCCATTAATTCTGCAGTCATGAAGTGGAACAGCTGGTTTGAAGCGAGCATCTATGTTCCTACAGACAGAGACAAATGGCCGCTGCAGCTCTGGGTCAAGCAGTTGACCAGCGAAGGATTGAACTTTTTGAAGGTTCAGAATCCAGACTATAATAAATATCTGATTCAGTACGCAGCCATTATTATCTCTACTCTTCCGATTCTTCTTGCATTGCCCTTTTTCATTGGAAAGCTGGAAAAAGGTATGGTGTTGGGCGGTGTAAAAGGATAAATGACCTGTGCTCCATTAGGAACCCCGTAAACTCAAGGACCAACTAAGTGAGGAGGAAAACACATGAAACAACTGAGCAGCAAGATCCTGGCAGTCCTTTGCGCAATGATTCTCTTGACAACATCAACATATGCGCTGGGCGAAAGCACCATTGACGGCGACTCCTTCCTGGGCAAATCCACGGATTTCACCCTGGTCATCTCAAATGCGTTGTCCGTCACAGACTTCGGCGATTACCAAAATCTGCCGTCAATGCAGTATGTGCTGACCACCCGGGAGTTCGATCCCGATCAGAACGGGAACGCCCGGACGGTCAATCTGACCGTCATGACCCCGCCGGCGGACAGCTCGGCGGATTATGTGAACACGCTGATCTCCACGGGAGAGTATGCGGATGTGATGGATATCTCCATGGCCAGCACCAGCGCGATTGAACTGTACGACGAAGGAAACGGCGAAATCATGGACATCACGGATTACGTGATGCAGTATATGCCCAACTACCGTGCCTACTTTGAGCGCCATCCGGAATTCGCCGGCAAGGAAACCGTGTTGATTGACGGCGAGCCGAGGTACATCTGCCTCTACCATGTGGAGGAAGTAGCCCCCTGGGCCTGGAGCGGCATGATGTACCGCAGGGATTGGATCGTAAAGTATGGCACCAATCCGGAAACCGGCGAGGCCTTCTCCGGTGCCTGGGACGAGGACGGCAACTGGGTGGACAACGTGGTGTTCCCCTCCGGAAACACAGATCCCATATATGTCAGCGACTGGAACTGGATGCTGGAAATCTTCCAGAAGGCTCTGGAGGAACAGGGAATTGAGGATGGCTATGCATATAGCTGCAACATCAGCGGCCGCAACGGTGTTGGCGGTGATATGGAATCCGGCTTTGGCACTGCCAGCACCTGGTATATCAATCCAGAGACCGGGCTGGCGGAGCAGGGATATACCGCAGACGGCTTCAGGGCCTACCTGACCATGATGCATGAATGGTACGAAAAGGGCTATGTGAACCCGTACTTTGAAGAAAACGCGAACGACATGTTCTTCATGATTGATATGGGGAGCGTTTACAGCGGAAAGGTTGGAGCCTGGTATGGCCTGACCAGCCAGATTGGCAACAGCCTGGGCGGAGATGCCGTGGTGCTGGGAGCACCGACCCCCATCAATGATGTGTACGGCGACGAATCCGTGCAGGGACATGAACCCTTCCTGTATTATGCGGCCAGCCAGTTTGTGGCGCAGAATGTCATTTCCAAAAAGGCCGCTGAAAAGGATCTGCCTGCGCTGTTCACTTTCCTGGATTACTTCTATTCCGAGGAAGGCTCCCGGATCAAGACCTATGGCCTGAATGCGGAAGAGATGAAGGAACTGGAAGTCACCAATCCGGAATCTGCAGCGCTCTATACGAAATGGGGCATGGGTGACGGTGCTTACATCGTGACCGATGAGGGCTTATATCTGCGGAATGAGGTGATCCGGGCCGACGACAATATGAAGACGGTTTCAAACCTGACCAGACTCCTGGGTGTCAACGATGAATCGAAGCTGGATCAGGGCTGGCTTCCCTACTATGCGCACACCATGAGCCTGTTCAGAATGTATGATCATTCCCATGTGATTGACGATGAAATCATTTCTCAGATGACTGCGGAAGAAAGCGCGACTTATCAGGACACCTTCCAGAGCGTTCAGGAGTATACCAACCGGGAACTGGCGAAATTCATAACCGGCGAACGGGATATCAGCAATGATGATGACTGGAATGATTACTGCGCCACAATCCATTCCTACGGTACGGATGAGGTTGATGCGATCTTTAACCGCATCCTTGGCAACTGATCTGCAGTCTGAGATAGCAGGCCTTCGCCTGTGCGAAAGCCTGAAGAAAGATTAATGGAAAGGCTGCCCTGATTCACCGGATGGAAAGGGCAGCCTTTCTGATTTATTCCCCGAAGGAACCGGAAAAGCGCAATCAAGCGGCGCGCTATTTCGATGGACCTCACCGGCCCCGCACCGGTATGGAGATAAAGATGAAGCAGAAAATCAAAGAACTGATTCAGCAGATGACGCTGGAGGAAAAAGCCAGCTTGTGTTCCGGCCGGGATTTCTGGCATACGAAGGCGGTGGAACGCCTGGGGATTCCTTCCGTGATGATGTCCGACGGCCCGCATGGCCTGAGGAAGCAGAACCAGCAGGGAGACCATTTAGGCATCAATGAAAGCATTCGCGCGGTTTGCTTTCCGGCAGCCTGCGCAACCGCGGCCAGCTTCGACAGGGACATGATTCACGAAATGGGCGAGACCATCGGTGAGGAATGCCAGGCCGAGGATCTTTCCATCGTGCTGGGTCCTGCTGTGAATATCAAAAGGAGCCCGCTGTGCGGACGGAACTTCGAGTATTTCTCCGAGGATCCCTATCTGGCCGGTGAAATGGCTGCTTCTTATATTGAAGGTGTTCAGTCCCGGGATGTGGGCACCAGCATAAAGCATTTTGCCCTGAACAATCAGGAAAACAACCGGATGGGCGTCTCCTCGGAGGTTTCCATGCGTGCAATGCGGGAAATTTATTTTCCCGCCTTTGAAAAGGCAGTGAAACAGGCACAGCCCTGGACGGTGATGTGCTCCTATAATCAGGTGAATGGGACGTTTGCTTCCGAAAATAAATGGTTGCTGACAGACATTCTGCGCAAGGAATGGGGGTTCAGGGGATACGTGGTGACCGACTGGGGCGCTGTCGCGGATCGGGTTCGGGGAATCCGGGCGGGGCTGGATCTGGAAATGCCGGGAACGAACCGGGAGAGTGACCAGAAAATCGTGGACGCGGTTCAGAACGGCACTCTGGAGGAATCTTTGCTGGATGAAACCGTGGAACGGCTGCTGACCGTGCTGTATCAGTATGCGGATCACCATGGCCAACATACGGAGGCCACATTTGACCTGGATCTGGATCATGAAAAAGCCGTCGAAAAAGCAGGAGAATGCGCGGTGCTGCTGAAGAACAATGGCATACTGCCCTTATCCGCCGACCGGAAAATCGTCTATATTGGGGAATTCGCAAAGAAGCCCCGGTACCAGGGCGGCGGATCGAGCCATATCAATTCTTCCAAGGTCGAGAATGCCTGGGACTGCGCGCAGAGAAAGGGCAGAAATGTGTTCTATGCACAAGGGTTCCCCACGAATCAGGATATGTTCGATGAAAAGGCCTGTCAGGAGGCTGTGAACGCTGCCCGGGAAGCGGATGGGGCGGTGATCTTTGCCGGGCTTCCGGATTCCTTCGAATCCGAGGGATACGACCGGGAGCATATGAGGATGCCGGAAGCACAGAACCGCATCATTGCCGAAGTTGCGAAGGTTCAGCCCAATACGGTGGTCGTGCTGCATAACGGCAGCCCAGTGGAAACGCCGTGGGCGGATCAGGTGGCCGCAGTGCTGGAAATGTATCTTGCCGGCCAGGGTGTTGGCGAAGCGGAAGACCGGATTTTATTTGGAGAAATCAACCCCAGCGGGCATCTGGCGGAGAGCTTCCCTATCCGCCTGGAAGACACCCCGAGCTTCCTGTTTTTCCCGGGAGACGGAGTCCGGTCTATATATGCGGAAGATATATTTGTGGGATATCGCTACTATGACTTCAAAAAGATCCCGGTTCGTTGGGCTTTCGGTCACGGCCTGTCCTACACTACCTTTGAGATTGGGAATCTTCGTCTCTCCTCAGACAAGATGAAGGAAGGAGAAACGGTTCGGGTGTCTGTCGATGTGACGAATACCGGAAACCGCTTCGGAAAGGAAGTAGTTCAGCTGTACGTCAGCGATCGGAACGGCACGCCGCTGCGTCCAGTCAAGGAGCTGAAAGGATTTGCAAAAGTCGGACTGGAACCCGGAGAAACCAAAACGGTGGAGATGGTGCTGGATGTCCGCAGCCTTTCCTACTGGCATGAACAGATGAATGATTGGTACGCACCCTCCGGGAAATATAGCATCCTTGTGGGCGATGCCAGTGACCATATTTCTGCGGAAACGGAGCTGGTGTTTGAAACCCGGCGTCTGCCGCCCATCGCCATCACCGGGGCCACCACCATGGGCCAGCTGATGACTGATCCCCGAACGAAGGAAGCTTTCCGGATAATCATGGGTGCCATGTCCAATTCTTCCGTGGCCGGTCAAATGTCCACGGAGGACAGCGAGGGTATGGGTGATGCGGAGACAACCCAAAAAATGATGGAAAGCATGATGAAAGGCTTTCCGCTGAAGAATCTGTGTACCTTTGGCATGATGACCGAGAGTCAGCTGCAGGGGATGATCCAGTCACTTCAGCAGGCAGTGGAACAAGCTGCAAATAAATGATCATATCTGTGAAATTACAAACAGAAATGCCTGAGACATAAGCCTTGAATCGCATCATCATGCCTTAAAAAATATCAACCTAAATAAAACACAGCACCCACGAAACCGAAAGGAACTCGTGGGTGTTTTTACGTTATATAATTATTTTCGATTTTCTTTCCTCATCAGCAGCAAATTCACTCCGAGTAAAACGATGAGGATGAAAAATCCTGCGCCGGAAACGGACTCCATCGATCATATTATTTGTGTCCCCCCGGAAACCATCCGGGATGAATCCTGTATTGCAAGCAGAACGGCCGAGCCTGAGACGGGATGGGGCAACGAAATTATTCCTTTGCTTTGTCGTGGAAGGAATTGTGGAATAATCAGTGGATTTCGTTTGCAATCGGCATAACGGCCTCAACAATCGGCAGCTACGCGGTCGGCGTTTTCTTCTCATCCAGCTACTATTTCCCTTCACAGATTGCTGCCAGGGAAATTGCCGATCGCGGTCTGGATCATTCTGCTATGTATTTCGCTGTTCAGGGATTGTCAACACAATTGGCAAGCGCAATCGGTGTAAACCTGATCTATATGAACCTTGTTTCTTCCGAAATAACCTTGTTCGGCCACGAAGGCGGCCAGTTCTTCATCGTTCCGGCTTTGGCGGGTGTTTTGATGTTCATAGCCTTTGCCGCTGCTTTCAGAATGAACAAGGATGGGGTATCCGATTAATGGGAGAAGGACTATGCTGTTTGCTCATGCATTCAAATATACAGCCTATCTCCCGATGAAATGGGTGTATCGGCTTCACGTTCGGGGAAAGGAGCTGCTTCCCGCAGAGCCGTACATAATCGTTGCCAACCATAGCAATAGCGTGGATCCGTTACTGATTAACCTTGCACTTCTTCAGAAGAGAATCATATTCCTGACCTCAAGCAAGCTGTTTGAGTGCCCAAGGGTACTCCGGTGGATGCTCCGGGAGATGGGGTGTATTCCGTCGATATCGCCGGTTGTTGATGCGGACAATCTATTTGAAAGGTCCAGGCACCTTGAAAAAAATGAGGTAATCGGTTTTTTCGCTCAGGGAAAAATCCAAAGCAATACCGATTTATTTAAGACGGGGACGGTTATGCTGGCTCTGCGGACGGGCTATCCGATTGTTCCCGCCTATGTCAAGAGCGAGGGGGCGTTCAGGGGAAAAAGCTTCGTTTCCTTTGGAAATCCGATTCAGGTATCACAGGCTTCCATAAACGATATGGAAACCATCAACCAGATGAATGAAAGAATCAGAACCAATGTAATCCAACTATCACAACAATTTGAGGAGGCATAAACAATGTACGAAGAAGAGAAAACCATCATCGAGACCAATGAGAATGCGCAGGAAGGGAATTACGGTCACCCCAAGCCCGGCAAGGCCATCACCAGCATGGTACTGGGTATTTGTTCCGTATCGGTCTGGGAAATCCTATACATTACATCCATCCCCTGTATTATTCTTGGAATCATTGCAGTTTGCATGGCTTCGAGTGAACAACGGAATGGATCGCCGAGGTATTATCGATTTGCCAAGGCCGGGAAGATTACCGGTTTGTGCGGCATAATCATTGCTGCATTGTATACGATCGTTATGACTGCGCTTATTGTAACAGGGAATTATTATTAAGCCCATTCATGAATCGAGGTAATGATATGTCCGAAAGACAGTTTGCCAAAGCATCCCCTGCTATGAAGCCCGATGTACAGCAAGGCCCTGACTCGATCGGGCAGAATACCTCACACAATATAGGGCCAAGGAAAACCGTTCATCAAGCACCGGTCTTGAATTTTGAATACCCTGTTGAGCAGCTTCTGAACAGGGCTGATCAGGATATTGAGGTGGGGCTTTTCAGCATCGCAAAATCGACAGCTGAGGAAGTGCTTGCCAGAGAGCCGGGCAATTGTCATGCACTTATGATCTGCTTAATGGCTGATTATGAGGTACAGGAGATAGAACAGTTCAAAGAAAAAACTGTTCCGATGAATTCCAATCCATATTTTCAGCGGATTATGGATACGAAAGATTCCACCTACATCAAATATCTGACTGAGTGCAATCGTGTCATATGCAGCAAGCTGAATATTCATTGGGAAGATGATTTGAATAAAGCCAGATATAAGCTGTCAAAAGCCGTTACGGTGCGTGATGTCATTGACACCGAGAGAATCCTTTCTGCTATTCCGTCCTATCCGGAAGCGGATGAATTCAGAAATGAATGCTTTCGTGCAAAGGGAGAACTGACAGAGGCTACTTATCAAATGGCCAAACAAAAAATGGCGGACCTGGAATGGGCCGAAGCCTATGATTTGTTTGAAAGCATAGAATCGTACAAAAACAGCAAGATCCAAATGATTGAATGCAAGGAGGGAATGAAGAAGGAGGAGCTGTATCGTGCAGCCATGGAACAGGAGAATCAGGGAAAATTCCAGGATGCAGGAGCGGCCTTTGAACAGCTGAAGGATTACCGGGACAGCAAGCGGCATGCCTTGAAAAACAGAAGATTGGTACACGGGAATAAGGTGCGCGCAATAGGGAAAAAGCATACCGGGGCTGCTTTTGCCAATATTGCATTATCATCCTTTTACAGCCTGGGCTGCTGTGTAAGCTTCCCCAATAATATTCTGATTAATTTGCTTTGGGGTATACCGCTTATGATTGCCGCCGTGGTGTTGACGATTGTCAGGTCAAGGTATCGTCCGACCAAAAGGATGTGGACTATGATGGGCGTTACCTTCTCCGCCTTTGTTGTTCTGGCGGCCTGCGGAGCAATAACATACGGATTTTCCGACTCCGTTTTCTCAAGCTTGTTCTACCTTCTTGCCACGGCAGCTATTATTCTTTAAGAAACCGCTGATTCATTCGGCGGCACTGTCTGCTTTGACTTTTGTACAGCTATTTTTTGCAAAATTCTTGATTTGCGCACGACAAACCTCGAACTTTGCAATCAAAGCCGTATCAAAATTTATTCGCAGCTGTGCCGCCTCATTGAATCAGCGGTTTTCTATGTCTATTGCAACCATCACCTGGATGGTTGACAGCAAGATCTGCAACATCCGTATATCCGAGCTGCTCAATGCTCGCAGTTCTTCATCGATGTGCAGCTATAGGATTTAGAGGGGAAACCTCCCCTTGACAAAATAACTTCCATGAAAAGGATCGGAGCCCGACTGGCCAAGGTTTCCCCGGGAATAAATTATCGTATCCTCAGTTTTCGACAATGATTTTTTCTGCGCCCACCGCTTCGGCCAGTTCCTTGTAAACCGTGCCGCCTCGTTCGTCCGTTATGGGCTGCAGCTTTGCGGGCTCGGGCTGTGCCTCAAAGGAGCAATCGGGGGCGGCGCCGGCTTTTTGAAGCGCCTCAATCACCAGATTTTTGCGATTGCCGTCGTTCAAATATTCGATATCGGCGGCATCGTCCTGACCGAAGTACACCCGGAACACCCCGTCCTGTTCGCCGCCGAATTTGCCGCAGGCCAGGAAGCCCTTCACGCTGCCGTCTGCATGATCCAGCACATCCCGCCAGATATCCAGCGCAGCCTTATCC
>R19__coassemble_171_pt1 | contig 35407 bp, 30 predicted proteins | sample R19__metabat2_low_PE_041 | metagenome-assembled genome bin R19 | reverse complement strand
CCCCTGCCCCCACCTATGCCTATATTCCCGTTTATTATAAGACATCGGACGGTACAAGAATCAATGTGGATACGGCGCAGCTGGCGGTGGGTCAGACCAACACGGTCACCTATAATTCCGAAATGATTCCCTACGGCTATACGCTGGATTCCAGCCCCATCGTTCAGGTCTATGTCTCCGCTTCAGGTTCGGTTTCCCCTACCTCGGTCACCTTCTATGTCCGCAGAATGAATACTGCGACCCCCACCGCCACGCCCTATTATGTGTCCTATACCGTCTATTACCGGGACGAGTACGGCACGCTTTTATATGAAGATACGCTGTATATCTCTGCCCAGACCCAGACCATCTACGCCAACGCCTCCCTGGTTCCGGGCTACACCGTCAAGGGACAGGGCAGTGCCCAGATCACCTGGAAAAAGAACTCCTTCAGCCCCTCCACCACCACCTTCACCTGCAAATCCTCCTACCAGCCCACCGCCACGCCCCGGCCTGTTTCCCTGTATGTCTATTACCGGGACAGCGAGGGACAGGATATCGCCTCCCGGGAAAGGGTGCAGTGCTATGCAGGGGAAAACACCATTTACGCTGACCTGACCCGGATTCCGGAGGGCTACACCCTGGTGGGCTCTGCCACGACCCAGGTCTGGGTAGATGAGTACGGCGCCGATGTGGATCAGGTGATTTTCAGCTTCATCTACACCGAAACCCCCGTGGAACCGGTTACCGTAACCATCTATTACCGGGATACGGACGAAAACGATCTGGCAAGCCCCACCTATATCACCTGCAGTGCGGGCTATACCGATGTGTATGCCAATCCCTATGACCTGCCGTTGGGCGTAGAGATGACGAGCTACCAGCCTCAGCAGGTGTATGTGGATGAATGGGGCGCCTCCCCCTCGGAAATTGTGTTCTACTATACGCCCCTTGTGCAGCCCACAGCCGCTCCCGTCACCGTGACAATCTATTACCGGGACACGGACGAAAACGATCTGGCAAGCCCCACCTATATTACCTGCAGTGCGGGCTATACCGATGTGTATGCCAACCCCCGTGACCTGCCGCTTGGCGTGGAGCTGACGAGCTACCAGCCTCAGCAGGTGTATGTGGATGAACGGGGCGCATCCCCCTCGGAAATCGTGTTCTACTATACGCCCCTTGTGCAGCCCGCCGCCCAGTCCGGGCAGATTACGGTAAACGGCAACTGGGGCGGGGACTGGTACACCGCCTCAGACGGAAGCATTATGGTGGATATCGTCTCGGTGCTGACAGGCGGCATGTTCCCCTGCGACTATGAGGATGACACCATTACGGCCTATGTCAATGACAATGAGATTGTTGTGAGCAGCTATTATGCTTCTGTCAATGGCTATTCCTGCACCAAAATAGAGCAGAAAAGCGGCACAACCTATGTGTCCTCCGATCTGCTGGATCTGGCCGGGGGCTCCTGGGAAATCAGCGGAAGCGATCTGTATCTGACCATCTGACAAAATGTATTATAAGAGGAAGAAAGTCATGAGCGAGCCAATGCAAAAGCAAAAAATTCTCAATGTGCCCAATGCGCTGACCATGCTGCGTATGGCGCTGATTCCGGTCTACTGGGTACTGATGATGAACGGACAGCCCCATCCGGCCCTGGCGGTGTATATCGTGGCCTCCCTGATCGATTTGGCGGACGGATACATTGCCCGCAAATATAATCTGATTACCGATTTCGGCAAGCTGATGGATCCTCTGGCGGATAAGCTGATGGTCTTTTCGGTCATGCTTTCCCTTGTGCTGACAGATGCCGTTCCCCTCTGGCCGCTGATTGTGGTGGGCTGCAAGGAGCTGCTAATGGTGCTGGGCGGGCTGGTGATGCTCAAAAAAGGCATTGTGGTGTATGCCAACTATATGGGGAAAATTGCCCAGACCGTCATGGTCATTTCCCTGCTGCTGGCGTTTTTCAAGGAGCAGATGCCCATGCTTGCCGGTATTCCCCTCCACCACGGAGTGCTTTATCTGGCAGTGGTGCTGACGCTGACCGCCCTGTGCGTTTATGCATGGAGCGCAGTCAAGAAGGTAAAGGCTCTGCCCAAGGCATAAGGGAAACGCTGATTAATTCCTGGGGAAACCGGCCTTTTCATGCTGAAAAGGCGGGTTTCCCCAGACCCCTTCCCGGAAAAGGCATATTTTTTTAAAAAAGGTATAAAATTGTGCCAAATGACTCTCCCCCGGAAGTAATTATTTTTCAAGAAAAGACTAAACCGATTAAATCAGCAGTTCCTAAGAGACAATCAGGAAACAGAAGACCGGATGAATTTTTCCGCCTTCTGTTTTTTATTGTTTTTTGTCCTAATATGGCAAAAAAAAGGCTTAACAAATAGTCAAAATAACTGTATAATAGGCATAAATTTGGAGAGTTTGCAGTACGATTGCTGCATAAACATCCAAAGCGAAGCGACACTGCACCGATGCCCGGCTTTTTCCCTATGTTCCCTGCACCGGATGGGATTCCGGTGTAAAAATAAAAATCAGGAAAGAGGTACCCGACATGAAAAAGGTTCTCGCTCTGCTCCTGGCCGCACTGCTCTTGGTCGGCCTGATGCCCCTGGCTCTGGCGGATGACGTCATCACGCTGGACATGTACTTCCCCGTCTCCGTCGGCGGCGGCCCCGATCAGCTGATCAGCAATCTGTGCGATCAGTTCCATGAAGAGTATCCGAACATCGTGATCAACCCCATCTATGCCGGCTCCTATGCCGATACCCGCACCAAGGTCTTCGCCGCCATCAGTGCCGGCCAGACCCCTGCCATCTCCATGCTGTTCTCCATCGACCTGTATCAGCTGGTCTCCACCGGCAAGCTGCTGAAGTACAATGACTTCTGCACCACCGAAGAGGATCTGGCCTGGCTGAACGGTTTCTATGATGGCTTCATGGAAAACTCCCGCCTGCCCAATGACGAAGGCGGCTATGATGTGTACGGCATTCCGTGGCAGCGCTCTACCATCATCCTGTATTGGAACAAGGAAGCCTTCGCCGAAGTCGGCCTTGATCCTGAAAAGGCCCCCGAAACCTGGGCTGAGCTGGTTGAATATGCCCAGAAGCTCGTGAAGAAGGATGAAAACGGCAATACCATCCGCTATGGTATCCAGATTCCTTCCGATAAGGCCGGTTATGCTTACTGGATGCTGCAGACCATGACCCTGACCCAGGGCGGTCAGAACCTGATGAGCGCCGATGGTACCGAAGTGTACTTCGACAATCCCAAGGTCATCGCCGGTCTGAAGTTCTGGAAGAGCCTGAGCGATATGGGCGTTATGCCTGAAGCTCCCAAGTGGGCCAACACCCGTTCTGACTTCGTCAACGGCAACGTGGCTATGATGTATCACACCACCGGCCAGCTGAGCAGCGTGAAGAAGGAAGCTACCTTCGAATTCGGCACTGCTTACCTGCCCGCTGCTTCCACCGAATACGGCGCTCTGGATTCCTCTCTGGGCTCCCCCACCGGCGGCGGCAACTTCTACCTGTTCCAGGACAGCAACATCACCCCCGAAATGACCGAAGCTGCCTTCACCTTTGTTAAGTGGATGACCAGCGATATGGACCGTGTGGCCCAGTGGTCGATCGATACCGGCTATTGCGCAACCCGTCCCGAAGCCTACGAGACCGAGCTGCTGCAGACCTACGCTGCCGAGTTCCCCCAGTGCCTCACCGCCCGCGACCAGCTGGAGAATGCCTATGCTGAATTCAGCGTCTATGATCAGGGCACTGTGCAGGATATCCTGGATACCGCGATCGAAGAGGTCATGACCGGCCTGAAGGATGCGGAAACTGCTCTGGCAGAAGCTCAGGAAGCTGCTGATGCAATCCTGGAGGACTACCGCTGATATGATTGATTCGCCCGCCTGACTTGCGGCTGCGAATCCGGGCGTCGGAGCAGCTTCGGCTCTCCGGCGCTCCCCTTATGTGTAAAATTTTCCAGATTCTGGGTTGGGAGATGATACCGTGCGAAAAAGCGATCTGAAAAGGTCAATCCAACATGAACGGAAAATGAAATGGAAGGTCAGCCGCCTGGCCTATGCGATGCTCTTCCCCAGCTTTGTTTTCCTGGCAATGTTCACATTCTACCCCATCGGCTACAGCATTTACATGTCGCTGTTCAAGAATAACAACGCAACCATAGCCACCGGGCCCAAATTCATCGGCCTGCAGAACTATGAAAAGCTGTTCACCAGCGACAAAATCTTTGCGGAGGCCTTCAAGAACAACATGATCGTGGTGCTGGTCACAGTGCCCGTCATTCTGGCTCTGGCCATCGGCATGGCCATCTTTGCCAACAAGGTCAAGGTGGGCAAGGGGCTGGTTCGCGTCAGCTTCTTCTACCCGACATTGCTTCCCATGGTGGCGGCGGCCAATATCTGGCTGTACATCTACACCCCCATTTATGGTCTGCTGCCCAGCATATTCGGCAACACAACCTGGCATTTCCTGACCGATCCAAGTGCCGTCCTATGGGCGTTGATTGTCATGACCATATGGAAACAGGCAGGCTATATGATGATTTTCTTCATCAGCGGACTGCAGAACATCAATCCGGAGCTGTATGAAGCCGCCCGAATTGACGGTGCAAATTCCAATCAGGTCTTCTGGAAAATCACCTGGCCCATGCTCATGCCCACCACGCTGTACTGCATGATCATCACCATGACCAACGCCTTCAAGCTGGTCGACCATCTGTACATCCTGACCAAGGGCGGCCCCGGCAACTCCAGCAATATGCTTTTGTTCTACATCTACCAGAAGGCATTTGACCAGAATAACATCGGTATGGCCAGCGCCATCACGGTGGTGGTTATCGCCTTGCTGCTTGTAGTAACCTGCGTGCAGTTCTTCACCCAGGACAAGCGCACATTCTACGCGTAAGGGGGCTGAAAATATGACAACAGCAAAACAGAGCTCTGCGCCGCAGCGTGAACATGTCGCTTCCTGGAAATGGACCCCCGGAAAAGTTCTGGAATATGTTTTCATGTATGCCTTTGCCATCGTGTGCATTATTCCGCTGATTTGGCTGGTCCGGACGGCCTTCGTACCCAAGGCTTATGAATTGGACATCTTCGCTGTTGGCTGGCTGCCCACATTCGAAAATATCACCCGCATTCTGGGAATGGCGGACTGGGGACAGTATTATATCAATACCATCCTGCTGCTGGCCATGGTGCTTGGCGCACAGTTCATCACCATTACCCTGAGCGGATACGCCTTTGCAAGATTGAATTTCTATGGAAAGAACACCCTGTTTGTTCTGTTCCTGACCCAGATCATGATTGCGGCGGACGTGCTGATTCTGCCCAACTACCTGACCATTTCCAAGCTGGGCTTGGCCAATACCATTTTGGGTGCTGCTTTGCCCTTCTTCGCCAGTGCCATGGGAACCTTCCTGATGCGTCAGACCGTGAAAACCATTCCCTATGAACTGGAAGAAGCGGCAAAAATCGATGGCTGCAGCCTGATGCGTACCATCGTGCAGGTGGATATTCCCCTGCTGGTGCCCTGCTATATCGCCCACTTCCTGATTGCGGGCAGCTACCAGTGGAACAACTTCCTGTGGCCCTTGATTGTCATCAACTCCCCGCAAAAGCGTCTGATTACGGTTGGTCTGGCCATTTTCGCTCAGGCCAGCGAAATCGGTGCCGTCTGGACAGATACCTGCGCGGCCACCCTGCTGAGCGTTGCGCCGCTGCTTATTCTGTTCTTCATCTTCCAGCGCAAGTTCATCGAGAGCTTCGCCTACAGCGGCATCAAGTAATACAGTGAGTTCAGCTTGCAAATATCATTTCTGGCAAAGAAAAAGACCGGGGCTTTCCCGGTCTTTTCCTATTGTATTTCATGCCCAGACAAGCCAGACGAACAGGTATCCGATGAGAACGGCGGTCATTGTAAAGGGCAATCCGATTTTCAGGAAATCGCTGTTTTTGACCTCATAGCCCTCCTTGCGCAGTATGCCGATGCCCGTGACATTGGCGCTTGCCCCAAAGGGGGTGATGTTGCCGCCCAATGTGGCGCCGATCAGCAGGCCGAAATACAGCACAATGGGATCCATGGACAGCCGGGAGGCAATGCCCTCCACCACGGGCAGCATGGCTGCCACATAGGGAATATTGTCAATGAAGGCGCTCAGCGCAACGCTGGCAAACACAATCACCGTATACAGCAGGAAGGGACTTGCCCCGCCCAAGCCGGCAAACCAGGCGGCCACCTCATCAATGATTCCGGCCTTCGTGATGGCGGCAATGACGATAAACAGCCCAACCAGCATCCCCAGTGTCTGATAATCCATTTCGGAGGATACCAACTTGACAGGCTCAGAGCTTTTTTTGCGGATGCATCCCCGCACAATGGTGATGATGCAAAGCACCAGGCAAATCAACCCGTTTTTGTATTCGTCAATCACGGGAATGGTGAAGAAGGAAGCGAAAATCAGCAGGACGACCACGGCAACCATCATATAGCCCGGGAAATAATCGCTGACTGGGGTTTCATGCTCGCTGAGGACGGGCTGGGTTTCCTTGCGGAACAGCCAGAGCAGGATAAACATGGTTCCCAACGCGCCCAGCTCCACTGCCCAGAAGATGGAGGGCTTTCCCTGCCACCAGATAAAATCGATAAAGCTCATGTGGGCATAGCCTCCCAGCAGAATGGAGGTGGTATCCCCCACAAGGGTGGCTGCGCCCTGCAGATTGCTGGACACGGCAATGCCGATAATCACCCGAACGGGATTGATATTGAGCTTCTTGCAGATGGCAAGACCCACAGGCGCCACCATCAGAACGGTTGCCACATTATCAACAAAGGCGGACACCACGCCGCTGAACAGGCACAGCGCAACAATGGCCCATTTGGCATTGGGCACTCTTTTCAGCATCAGGTCGGCCAGCCGGGAGGGCATCCCCGTTTCGATAAACAGCGTCACGATGCCCATCGTGCCCGCAATCATCATCAGCACATTCCAATTGACGGCCGACGGAATATCCGAAAGAGGCAGCACGCCCGAAACAATCATGGCCGCGGCGCCGCCCAGGGCAAACCACACCCGCCATTTGGGGAACGCCAGCATGCCGGCATACATCAGAATGAATATAATCAGAGCAATCAGCATGAAAAACTCCTTGTCGAATAAGTGGAATCAGAATCCGGAAATCACATCGGGGGTGAGGGCTTTGGCAAGCTCGGATGCAAAGCGCACGGTATCCTCCACATCCCCTGCAGAGGCAATGCAGTTCATGGAATGGATATAGCGCACCGGCACACCGGCCACAATGACCGGGGCGCCCCCCAGCAGGTTATTGATGACCGCGCCGTCATTGCCTCCGCCTTCCCGGACGGATTCCTGCACCCTGAGCCCCTTTTCATGAGCCAGATCCAGGGCAAAGCGCTGATAATGGGGCGAGCAAATGACCGACACATCCATATGCCGCAGCATCGGCCCTTTTTTCAGAGCCGTCTGAATGGCATAGGGCTCGGTGAAGGTATCATCGGCCGGGCATCCCTCAAAGGCAATGGCGATATCGGGCTTGACCCGGCAGACAGCGGCCTTGCAGCCCCGCTCCCCCACCTCCTCCTGGGAGGACAAAACGCCCACCACATCAACATCCAGCTCCACTCCCTGCAGACGGTTCATGGTCTCGATCAAGGCGGCCACGCCCACCCGGCAGTCAAAGGCCTTGCCGAACATCAGATCATGCTTTTCATCGTACTGAAAGCGGGTGGCCGGCACTCCCGGCTCACCGATGCGGATATGGAAATCATTGACCGCTTCGTCATAGGACCGTGCGCCGATGTCAATGATCATTTCGCTGACCTCGGGAATATGATTTTTATCCGCCTGAGACTGGAAATGCGGGGGCTTGGCGGCGATGATGCCCGGGATATACTCGCCCAGCGCATTGCGCACCAGCACATCGGCCGAGGACATGGCCACATTGGAAAACCGCCCCAAGGTGACAAAGCGCAGCGTGCCGTTGGGCTTGATGGAATGCACCATAAAGCCCACCTCATCCGAATGGGCATCCAGCATCAGAACGGGCTTGTTCCCGGTATTTTCCTTCCTATAGATATAAACATTGCGCAGATGATCCTCCTGAATAGTGCCCAGATGCCCGGCATAGCGGCGGATCACCTGAACCACATCATCCTCAAACCCCGAAGGGCCAAAGGCATCGGACAAATCACGCAAAAGGTTCAGATAAGAGCAAGCCATTTATTTCACCTCCGGCAGGGTTGCCCGGGAAAAGGCAGCAGCAAAATCCGCAATATAGGCCGAAACGCCCTCCACCATTTCCCTGCCCCATTCGGGGGTCGCCCGGGAGGGAGCATCCGGCATGCCATAGCCCATCCAGCCGTTATCCGTAATGCGGGTCATGGGGCGGGGGATGGTCACCGTGCCCTTGCCGAAGGATACAGCCGTCCAGGTCGCATTGGGCAGTTCATCGGACACATCATTGCGGATGTTTTCGCCCTCGTTGATATAATCGTACTTGATCAAATCCGGGTTCACCGCCATGACACCGGCCGTTTCCTCGCCGCCGCCGTGGCCGCCCTTCCAGAAGGGATTGAGCTGACCGGCCAGCAGCCACCAGTCCACACGGGCCAGGAAGGAGCCCCGGTTATACAGGTGCAGTCCCACCGTTTCGATGGCCTTGGAATTGCCGCCATGCCCGTTCAGGATCATGAAATGCCGGAAGCCGTAGTCAAACAGCTGATCACAAATCCGGGTCAGAACCAGAATCAATCCGTCGTTGCCGATGGACACCGTCCCGGCAAATCCCCGCAAATCCTCGGTAGAGCCGTAGGGCAGGGTGGGGGCAATGACGATCTCGCTGCCCATTTTATCATTCACAAGCTGGGCAATTTTGTGGGGGATCATGGTATCCGTCCCCAGGGGCATATGCTTGCCGTGATTTTCACAGCTGCCGGTGGGGATGATGACCGTATCGTGATTTTTCAGGTATTCCTCTACCTCAAGATAATTCATCTGTTCCAGAAACATACTGTCTTCTCCTTACGCCTGATCGATTATTTCAATCATTTCCAGCACATCAATGAGCTCCTTGGGCTTGACCTCATCGCAGGGCTTGCCCTCCAGCACGCAGTCCACAAAATAGCGAATTTCGTTCAGATAGGCATTGGAGCCCACCTGCGTAATATCCTTGCCCTCATCCGAAGCGCCCGTCACCTGAATAGGCGTGTCATTTTCCCGGTAAATGGTCATTTTCCCGTCCTTGTATTCCAGCAGAGCATGCTCAAACTGGAAACGGAAGCCGCTGCGGAACCGGTAATCGGAATTGAACCAGGCCGCCTGCGCCGTGATAAAGAAGCCGGGATACTGATACAGCACCTGAATATAGTCCTGAGAATCATCCCGGGCACGGAAACACTGGGCAGCCTGGGGTCTTCCCAGCGCATAAATCATGAAATCCAGGTCATGAATATGCAAATCAAAGGGCACCAGTCCGCTGCGAGCCGGGTCTCTCATCCAATTATCCCAGCTCCACTTGGGCTTGTTCCCCAGCCGCTCCATGTGACCGGACAAAAGCGCGCCGTACTTTTTTGTGTCAATCGCATCCTTGAGAATCAGATATTCCCGCCAGAAGCGCACGCACTGAGCCACCATGAAGCATTTGCCATTCCTTTCGGCCGCCTCATAGATGAGCTGCACATCCTCCTTGTGCAGGGAAACGGGCTTTTCGGTGATCACATGCTTGCCCGCATTCAGCGCCTTGATGGAATAGGCAGGATGCATGTAGGTGGGCAGGGTGATGTCCAGCACATCAAAATCCTCATTCTTCAGCATCTCATCAAAATCGGTGTAGGCGGGGCAGGCAAATTCCTTTTTCGGCTCTTCCATTTGCTCGGGACGGATATCGCAGAGGGCAACGACCTGCGCCTCAGGAATCTGCTTCCATGCCTCCCGATGGGCATTGTTGATATTGCCAATGCCAAGCAAAGCGACCTTCAGCATCTCATTCATTCTCCATTTCATTCAGTATATTCTGCAAAAGCGTGCGGGCATATTCGATATCCTTGATTTGCTGGTCTCCCTCAATTTCCCGCTCAATGGTCAGCGAGCGGTCATAGCCATGCTGCTTGAGCCCCCGCAAAAGGGCAGGGAAATTCACCTTGCCGTCTCCCAGCCGCACCTCCTGACCCAGTTCCTTGCCGTTTGTGGGATACAGACCGTCCTTGGCATGCACGCCCCGGACATAATCCCCCACCACATCCAGGGCATCCACGGGATTGCCCTTGCCGTAAAGAATCAGATTGGCCGGGTCCAGATTGATGAACAGATTGCCCGTGCCGATGTCCTCAAAAAGCCGCAGCAGCACAACGGGCGTTTCCTGACCCGTTTCAAACAAAAGGTTTTGTCCGTTGTCCTTCAAAGCATGGGCAATTTTGCCGATGATGCTCTTCACCCCCGGCCAGGCAGGGTCGGTCATATTTTCGGGCATAAAGCCCATGTGGGTGGCAATGTCCATGACCCCCAGCTTTTTTGCAAAGGCCGCGCCGTCCAGCAGATTCCGATACCTTGCATACCGGAATGCCACCGGCACGATCCCCAGCATTTCGGGACCCTCCGTAAAGTTCCAGGCGGTGGGTCCTTCCCAGCCGCACCAGAATTCGGTGATGGTTATGTCGTATTTTTCGCAAAGTCCCCTGATGTGCGCCGCTTCCTCATCCGTCCACAGCGCCGGGTTCCAGGAAACCAGCTGGCAATAGTGAAAATTCATTTTTGCGGCGTTTTCAAAATGCGCTTCCATTCCGCTTGTCATATGTCTGATGCAGATTCCGATTTTCATCATGGCAAAACCCTCCTTTATACCTTCTCCATTATACCCGTTTTGGGCAAAATATGCAATCAAATTTCAAAATATTCCGTTGACAATTGTGCTTTGGGCGTGTATAATAGCTTCCGAACTGAATACCTTATCCAGAGTGGCTGAGGGACCGGCCCTGAGAAGCCCGGCAACCGGCGCCGAAAGGCGCAAGGTGCTAATTCCGTCGGTATGTATGTACCGGAAGATAAGGCGCAGAAAGCTTGCTTTTCACCCGCCTTTGTGGCGGGTTTTTTGTGAGGGGAACGCGGAATGGGTATTCAGGAATTTGACTTGGAGGACAGATTGATGCGTAAACTGATGACTTCTGAATCCGTGACCGAAGGGCATCCGGATAAAATGTGCGACCAGATCTCCGATGCGATTCTGGATGCCATTCTTGCCCAGGATCCCCATGCCCGCGTTGCCTGTGAAACCTGCACCACAACAGGGCTTGTGCAGGTCATGGGAGAGATTACCGCCAAGGCCTTCGTGCCTTACTCGGACATCGTGCGCCAGGTCGTGCTGGATATCGGCTATGACCGAGCCAAAAAGGGGTTCGATGGAATGTCCTGCGCCGTGTTGACCGCTATTCACGGCCAGTCCCCCGACATCGCCCAGGGCGTGGACAAGGCGCTGGAAACCCGTGCCGAGGCCGAAAACGAGACGGGTGCCGGCGACCAGGGCATGATGTTCGGCTACGCCTGTGACGAGACCCCCGAATATATGCCCATGGCCATCGCCCTGGCTCACCGCCTGACCCGCAGAATGGCTTTTGTGCGCAAGCAGGGCATCTGCCCCTTCATGCGCCCGGACGGCAAGGCACAGGTCACCGTGGCCTACGAGGATGGCGTCCCGGTTATGGTGGACAGCGTGGTCATTTCCACCCAGCATGACGAAAATGTGACCCATTCGGAAATCGAGCAGGCCATGATGGAGCATGTCATTCGCCACGAAATCCCCGCCCGGCTGCTGAATGAGAAAACCAAGTATTACATCAACCCCACCGGGCGGTTCGTCATCGGCGGACCTGCGGGAGACAGCGGACTGACCGGCCGCAAAATCATCGTGGATACCTATGGCGGGTATGCGCCCCACGGCGGCGGTGCCTTCAGCGGCAAGGATCCCACCAAGGTTGACCGTTCGGCCGCCTATGCCGCCCGGCATGCCGCCAAAAATGTGGTGGCGGCGGGGCTGGCAAAGAAGTGCGAGGTCGCCCTGGCCTATGCCATCGGCGTGGCCAGACCTGTATCCTTCACGGTCAATACCTTCTCCACCGGCATCATGGATGATGAAAAGCTGTCCCAGATCCTGTCCGAAACCTTTGATATGCGGCCGGATGCCATCATCAAACGGCTGAACCTGCGCCGTCCCATTTACCGTCAGACCGCCGCCTATGGCCATTTCGGGCGCACGGACATTGACCTGCCCTGGGAGCACACCGATTTTACCGAAATTCTTCGGGAAAAAGCCGGACTGCAGTAAGAACGTAAGGAAACGATAATTAATTTCTGGGGAAACCACGCTTTTCATGCTGAAAAGGTCAGTGCCTGACACGCATAGGTTTTCCCCAGACCTATGGCAGCGGAACTTCCGCCCTTGAAAAGGCATATTTTTATCTTCTAAAGGCATAAAATTGTGCCAAATGACTCCCCCGGGAGTCATTATTTTTCAAGAAAAGACTAAACCGATTAAATCAGCAATTCCCTAAAAAAACGGATCCCGATTGGGATCCGTTTTTTGCATCAGTAATACAGATTATTCAATAAATTGATTTTGCTCAGGTACTGCTTGCCGGTCAGCACGCCCGATGCATAGGGGAAATAAATGACAAACAGGGCAAGGGCAATCGCAAGGAAGAGAATCAGCCCAATCAGGCACAGCCTGCCCGCCCGCTTTTTGTTCCTGCAGCGCTTGGTGATATATTCCGTCAGATACTCGCAGCACAGCACGCTGCACAGGATAATGAAGGGAACGGAGGGGAAATAATGGTAAATATAGGTTCCCCTGGGCACCAGCATCCAGGGCAAAAACTGGGCGGCAAAGCTGATCACCAGCAGGGCAGGCCGCACATCCCTTTGTCCCTCAGGGGCAAGAATATGCCGTTTTTCGTCATACCCGCCCTGCAGCGCGGGATACAGCTGATGTCTGAGCAGCGCATACAGCACAAGCAGCAGGCTGGACAGCCCCGTCCACCACACCGCCGGATTACCAAAGGACAATATGGTGCAGGCATAGCCCGCCGGCTCGTAGCTATCCGACGCATAGTACATAGGCGTTATGGACAAGGGCCACTCATACCAGGGGGAGTAGAAGGGGTGATCCATCCCCAGCCCGGGGGTGGAATGATAGGACAGCATCCCCTCGGCCGCCTGAATCACCCGCTGCACCGTTACGCCGCCTGTGGGGGCAAAATAGGGAATATAGGCGCAATAGTAAATCACGCAAGGGACGGCAACAAAGAAGATCAGGCAGGACAAAAGGGTCAGAATCATCCGATTTTGCAAAAGGGGCTTTCTTGTGTCCTTTTCGGGCATCCGGCGCATGGCACGGAAATGGTTGGCCATTCTCAGGAAAAACAAAATGGCCAGCCCCACCCCGGCATAGCAGCCCGTCCATTTGGAGGCCACCGCCAAGCCCATGAACAGCCCGGATAATCCCAGCGGCACAAGGGTTTTGCCGAATTTCTTTCCCGCAAAATCGCAGAAAAACCATCTCAGCATAAAATATACCGACCACAGAATGAACAGCACCACAAAGGAATCGATGGTCGCCAGCCGGGTCTGGGTATAATGCATGCAGTCAAAGGTCAAAAGAAGCATACTTGCCACGGCGTACCGGCGTTTTTTGAACAGCAGCTTGCCCAGCAGATACATGGCAGGCAGCATCAGCACACCGCACAGCGTCCCGGCAAACCGCCATCCAAAGGGGGTCATCCCGAAAATGCCAATAAACCAGCTCATGATGACCTTGCCGAGGGGGGGATGGGAGGTTTCATAGGGCGATATGCCGTGCAAATGCTCATAGGCGGTTCGCGCATGGTAAATTTCATCAAAATACATGCTGTTATACCAGCCCGGCTCTCCCTCCAGGGTATCCTGCTCATCCGTCAGGGCGGTGATATCATTCCCCATGGAATCAGTCGCCGAAACGGGCAGCACATTGCCTGCCTCATCCCGGAAAAGCACCTCAAACAGAGTCAATCCCCAGTTATCCGCCGTCAAACGGACATAGCGCCCCGAAAAATTCCGGGCATCCGTGCTGCCGCCCTCATTTTTTGCATACTTCCAGGAAAACAAATCGCCGATGGCCATTTCGCATGTGATCGGGTCTGACCAGTTTTCCCCGTCATCCGACACCTGAATGGTGAAATCGCTGTCCGAATAGTGGATACCGCCATAGTAGAGCATCCGGAAATTCTCCCTGACCTCGCCCAAATCAAAGGTCACCTGCTCATCCGGGTCGGCAAACACATACTCCGTCTGAGGCGCCGTATGGCTGCCCAGATGCCAGAAGGCCAGGCACGCATACAGCGCTGTGCAGCCCAGGATGATCAGCACATCCTTTTTGTCACAGCGGTGATTTTTCAGCCAATCCCCCTGCTCATCCTGCAGAATATCAAAGCGCTTTTTTTCATTTTTCACTGCAGGGGCAGCTGATTTTTCCCCGAACAAATGGGGCACAGCCTCCTTCCCTGTCAGATGAAGCGCCGTCCACAGCAGACAAACGCATCCGGCGAAATTGAGCAGACAGGCGATGATTTCCAGCGCGGTCATGTCGCTGTCAATGCCATACAGCGGCGCCCACAAATGCCCCTCTGCCCCGCCAATGCGGATATTGCGGGACAAAACACAGCTCACATTCAAGAATCCGCCCAGGGAAATCAGCAGCAGACAGCCCAGGATTCGCCTGTCCTTTTCCAGAATCAAAGCAAGGCACAGCAGCATGACGCAGGGGAACAGATACCTTTCATGCATCATGTCGGCGCAGTTGAACAGCAAAATCAGCGTCAAGGCACCCAGCAGGGGCAAATGCTTGCAATTCCCGCTCCGGATGAGCAGCCAGAGGCACAGCCCGACGCACAGGCAAATCATGCACCCGTTCCACACGGCAAGAGAGGCCTGCAGAATGATGCAAAGCAATGCGCACATCAGGCAAATGCCGCACAGGATGCCCATTTCCTTGGGCTTTTCCCGAATCCGCAGTCCGCAGGGCAGGGCAATCGCCCCGCATGTCAGCGCAATGGCCCATACAGAGCAGGTATCCGCCGCCGATGCCCAGTTCAGCCCCAGCATAAAGTACGCATTGCAGGCATTCACCGTGGCGTAGGCATAGGAACTCATGGTGGAAAAATACAGCTCAATCAGCCACCATACCTGTCCATTTCCAAAGGGCAGCACAATCGCGGCGAACACCCCTGCCATAATGGCCAGCCCAACGCCCACGTCCTTCAGCATTTGTCCGGGGGATTTTCTGTTTTGCACCAGATTCCAAATCAAATAACCAAGCCCAAGAGGCCCGAACATCAGCGCCTGAGGCTTCATCAGTACGGCAATCAGGTAGGCCGGCAGGGCGATTTTCCATTTATTTTCCAGGGCATACAGCACGCAAATGAGCAAAAACAGGGTCATTATGCCGTCGCACTGTCCCCAGGCAGCCCCCGCCGCCAGCACAAGGGGGTTCAAAAGATACAGCCCGGCCAAGTGCGCCTTCCGGCCGCAGCCCTGTTTTTTGGCAAACCGGTATAGCAAACCAGCGCCGCACACATCGGCAATCACCGAAGGCATTTTCACCATGAACTCGGTGGCGCCCGTGCCCAGCCATTTGCCAATCAGCCCAATCGGCCACAGCACCAGCAGATATCCCGGGGGATAATCGCAGAAATACCCGTCCTCATAAAAGCCCAGCGGCCCCTGAGTTGCCATGCGGTATGCCCAGGCGATAAAGCAGCCGATATCCACATCATACCCGGAAACAAGGTGCGCAATCAGCACCCTCAGCACAATCCCCGCAAAAATCAGGCAGAAGAAAATGGCCTTTTTGTCGGGCATTTTGCCGTGCACGCCCCAGATGACAAGAAGCAGATAGAAGGCCGCCGCCCCCAGAATGAGCCAAAGCCCCGTGTCCTCATAAACATCGGCTTCCTCGGCGTAGGCAGAGGAGGAGGCATACAAATCCTCAGCCCAGTATCCCTCCGGGACGGAATCCACTCTCTCCAGCGTCACATTATCAAACCAGGCCTCCCCCTCGGACTCCCCGGAGTACCCGCCCAACCGGGCAAACACCGTCAAGCTGGTCTGGTCAGGACCTGTTCTGCCATACAAAGATACCTCACGCCACTCGCCGTCTGTGTCATACACACAGTCCGAAAAGGCGTAGACCCCCTCCACCGACAGGTTGGCACCCAGCCCGCCCTTGGCCGAAGCCTTGATATAGCCGTGCAGCAGGTACAGGGAATTGGGCTGCACGGACACGGTCTGGGCAAACCGGGCATCGTTCTGCGCCCTGCTGCAGATGTAGATGCTGTAATCCCCATCCATTCCCACCGAAACGGAAAAATCCGTGATGCCGCCGGTATGGGCATAGGCATCCGTATACCACCCCTCGGGCAGCAAATCCGTCCCGACCGATTCAAAGCCGCTGTTTTTCAGCAGATTTTCCCCGGTTTGCGCCTCCTGTTTCGGCAGGCACAGGAAAAGTATGGCCGCAATGACCACTGCGGCGCACAGCGCAATGATGAGCCATTTTTTATTGATCTTCTTCATTCAGATTTCCTTTGGGTCGATATCGCAGAATGCAAGAATATTCTCCCAATCGATCTTCTCCTTGCCGTAAAGATAGGTTTTGTCTCTCTCTCCGATTTCCCGCAGCACCCTGCAGGGAACGCCCGCCGCCACGCAGTTGGCCGGAATATCCCGGTTGACCACGCTGCCCGCGCCGATCACCGAGTTATCCCCGATATGCACCCCGGGCAGCACGGTGACCGAAGCCCCCAGCCAGACATTATTGCCGATATGCACATCCCGGTTATACTGCAGTGCCTTTCCCCTCAGCCCCGGATGAATGGGATGGGTGGCCGTGGTGATGGTCACATGAGGGGCAATCAGCACATCGTTTCCGATATAAATCTGGGCATCATCCACCAGCGTCAGACCGAAATTGGCATACACCCGGTCGCCCATATGCAGGTTTTTGCCGCCCCAATTGGCATAAAAGGGCAATTCAATGTAGCAGCCCTCCCCCACCTGGGCGAAGGTTTCCTTCATATACTGCTCCTTTTCCTTGGTCTGGGAGGGCAGCAGGCGGTTGAACAGATTCATTCTGTCCAGATAGCCCACCTGTTCGCTCATAATTTCGGGGGCATTGGGGTCATACACCAGGCTGCTTGCCATCCGTTCCTTCTGTGTCATCATAAAATCCTCACAATCCCGTATTATAGCTTCCGTCAAAAAAGTACAGCAGACCGATTTGGCTGTAGCCGATGTACCCGTTTTTCTCCCTGATCCAGCCATCCTCCTGCTCTTCCCCGTTGCCGGCGTTATATTCCTCAAGATGCCCTTCCTTGGGCTTCAGGCTATAGGTCATGTACAGATACTTTTTTCCCTCGTATTCATAAAATTCGGCTTCGGCAAGCTCGTAGGCTTCCATATTACTCAACCGGCTGAGCCAGGTCTGTCCCAGCTTTTGCGCCGGATCGGGCTCGGAGGAGGGAATCAGAATGGGTTTTGCAATCAGCATAAAGGCAAGAAAGGCCGCTATGATGACGACCCACAAAGCGACCCGGATTTTCCTTGTGCGGGCGGCCTCCTGCTGCTTTTCCTGATTTTCCATGTTCTCGGTTTCCATGTTGCTCTTCCTTCCTTTAATTGAAATTCAGAATGCATTCCTGATATGCAAAAAACCGGCTTTGCTTTCCTCCACCACATCAAAGCGGCAGACAAGGCAGCCATTTTGCGCCATATACCGGGCGGCGGCATTGCGGATTCTGCGCCGTTTATCCCGGTTCACCCGCTCCAGCCCGGCACTCAGTGCGCCCGATTCCTTGACCTCCACAAACACGGTGGTGCTTCCATCCAGCGCAATGATATCGATTTCCCCGTCCGCTGCCCGGTACCTTCTGCACAGGATTTTCATGCCCTGCTTTTTCAAATAGGCCGCCGCACGGATTTCGCACAAAAGCCCAAGGTTTCTCATACATCCACAAAATGCCCGATAAAGCTGCGCCGATGGGCAGGGCAGGGTCCCAATTCCTTCAGGGCACGGATATGCTCGGCCGTGCCGTACCCCTTATGCTTCATAAAATGGTAGCCCGGATACAGCCTGTCCAGCTCCTCCATCTGCCTGTCCCTGGTCACCTTGGCGACGATGGAGGCCGCCGCGATGGAATAGCACAGCGCATCCCCGTGGATGATGCCCCTCTCCTGCCCCCCAAGCCCCAGATTTTCCAGGGCATCCAGCAGATAAAGGGAGGCATCCGCCCCCTTGGCCGCCCGGCGGAAGGCATTTTTCGTGGCATTCAGGATATTGATTTCGTCAATCTCCTCAGGGCTTGCCTGCCCAACCCCCACAAACAGCGCCGTCTGCATAATCTGTTCGTACACCTTTTCCCGGCGCAGGGGGGATAGCTTTTTGCTGTCATCCACCCATTCCAGCAAGGGGTTTTCGGGCATAATGACACAGGCGGCCACCACATTGCCCGCCAGCGGCCCCCGCCCTGCCTCGTCCAGCCCGGCAAAACGAATGCCCTGCGACCACAAGGGAAGATCAGTCTGGATCAGTTCCTGCAGCCTCTCCTGTCTGGATTTCATGGGACGCCTCCTTTTTTTCATAGGGAACAGGGGATTTTTCCAATGTCAGTCTGCCCAGCTTGCCCGCCCGGAACTCATCCGGAATCACGGAACAGGCTCGCTCCTCATCCGGAATGCCGCCCTTCATCAGCCAGCCCCGCCCTTTGCAGACGGCCTCCAGCAGCTCCATGCCCCGCAGGGAGGCATCCTTGACCTTGAACCGCTCGCACACCGCCTCGGGCTTCATTTCCATCATGTCATCCAAGAGACACAGCGTCAGGCGCAGCATATCCTGAATCTGATCCTTGATGGCAGCAATATAGGACAGGCGCATGGCCGCCCGCTGGTCATCCAGCCTGGGCCAGAGCAATCCGGGGGTATCCAATATCTCCAGATAGGGCGACAGGCGCACCCATTGGTTGGATTTGGTGACCCCGGGGCGGTCGGATGCCTCGGCAACGGGCGAGCCATGCAGCCGGTTAATCAGGGTAGATTTGCCCACATTAGGCACCCCCACCACCATGGCACGAACCGTTTTGGCAATCCCCCTGGCCTTGGCCCTGTCCACCGTTTCCCTGGCCGCTTCCTCAATCAGCCGCAATACGGCCTTGGACTGCTTGTTCACATCAATGGCGGCGCACCTGACCCCCAGAGAGCGGAAATAGGCAAGCCATTTTTCCGTTTCCTTCGGATCGGCCAAATCAGCCTTCTGCAATATCAAAACATGCTTTTTCCCGGCGGTCATTTTAATCAAATCGGGATTGCGGCTTGCCCGGGGCTCCTCATCCGGAATGCCGCCCTTCATCAGCCAGCCCCGCCCTTTGCAGACGGCCTCCAGCAGCTCCATGCCCCGCAGGGAGGCATCCTTGACCTTGAACCGCTCGCACACCGCCTCGGGCTTCATTTCCATCATGTCATCCAAGAGACACAGCGTCAGGCGCAGCATATCCTGAATCTGATCCTTGATGGCAGCAATATAGGACAGGCGCATGGCCGCCCGCTGGTCATCCAGCCTGGGCCAGAGCAATCCGGGGGTATCCAATATCTCCAGATAGGGCGACAGGCGCACCCATTGGTTGGATTTGGTGACCCCGGGGCGGTCGGATGCCTCGGCAACGGGCGAGCCATGCAGCCGGTTAATCAGGGTAGATTTGCCCACATTAGGCACCCCCACCACCATGGCACGAACCGTTTTGGCAATCCCCCTGGCCTTGGCCCTGTCCACCGTTTCCCTGGCCGCTTCCTCAATCAGCCGCAATACGGCCTTGGACTGCTTGTTCACATCAATGGCGGCGCACCTGACCCCCAGAGAGCGGAAATAGGCAAGCCATTTTTCCGTTTCCTTCGGATCGGCCAAATCAGCCTTCTGCAATATCAAAACATGCTTTTTCCCGGCGGTCATTTTAATCAAATCGGGATTGCGGCTTGCCCGGGGCAGTCGGGCATCGCACAGCTCAATCACCACATCCACCCGGCTCAATTGCTCTGCAAGAAGCCTCTTTGCCCGGGCCATGTGTCCGGGATACCAGTTAATATCCATATATACCTCGCACTGATCGCATCATTCTTTTTGGCTCTGTCTGGCCGCTTCCTCCAGAATCATTCCCGGAATATCAACCCCGGTCAATGCCTGCAAAGCGGTGAAATGGGCATTGGAGTTGACCTCGCACAAAAGCATGCCCTCCTGCCCGAAGAGCAAATCAACCCCGGCAAAGGTAAGCCCCAGGGTGTGAACGGCCTTCAGGGCAATTTCCTCCTCCTCCGGCGTGATTTGATGGGGATGAGCCGTCCCCCCTGCCCCGATATTTGCCCGGAAATCCCCCTGAGCGCCCCGGCGTTCCATGGCGGCGGCACACCGATCCCCCACCACATAAATCCTCACATCCCGCCCAAAGGAGGGGGCGACAAAGCGCTGCAAAAGCATGGGCTTGCCCACATTTTTGCTGAGAATTTCCTTTGCTTCCTCCGGGTTTTGTGCCAGATAGACCTGCAGCCCAAAGGACCCTTTGGCTTCCTTGATGATTAAGGGCCAGTGCAGCTTTTCCCCCGCCCGGTACAAAAATTCCCAGTCGGTATACTCATAAAAGGTGGAAGGGGCGCACCGCCACTCGGGCATGGGCAGGGTACCATCCAGTGCCAGGCAGGTCAGCGTCTTGTCATCGCACAGGGCAATGGATTTTGCGCTGTTGAACAGCCGCATGCCCGCCCTTTCCATCTGCCAGGCCAGCCGGACATCCTTATCCCAGAACAGCACAAAATCGGGCTGCTGCTCATTTTTGCCCAAATCATCCCACAGCCGGGCATTGTCCTTCTCAATCAGTTCCATTCCCCTGGCCTGTGCCGCCTGCGCCAATGCCCCGTAAATTTTCAGAAAGGGCGCGTAATTGACAAAGGCATTTTTGACCAACCAGATGCGCATCATTCCGGCTCCTTTACAAATCCATTCCGGGCAGCAGAGAAACGGTTTTGACAAAATGGGATCCCAGGGATTTCATGAGGGCCGCCTGAGGCTCATTTTTGCGGAACACATTGGCATACAACGTCTCCACGCCCTGCTGATCATGCAAAATGCCGCAGGCAAGCAGAATCAGATTTCTGGCCATGCCCTGCCGCCTGAAATCCCGGAGGGTATAGGCCGAAACCAGCGTGGCGGACTTTCCCGTCCCGCAAATCAGCAATTCGGACACGGGGCGGTTGTTCTTGTAAAATCCAAGCGCCAGAAAATGGGGCTGTTCCCGCCACAGGGTCAGCTGATCAGGCTGAATGGGAGAAATGCGCATGGCATTGAGCCGGGCAGCGAACCCGTCAGAGCGCGCCTGAGAATCCAGCGGAACAGAGGCATACTGCACCCCCATGGGCGGACGGGCAAAGGCCCCCTGTGCCGTGGAAAATGCAACCAGATCCTCCGCATCATCATTCGCCATGCCGCAGGAATGCAAAAAGGGCAAAAGCTGCCGGTCATCGGGGGAAAGCTGGGTATACAGCCGGGCGGGCAGCCCGGGATTTTGGGCAGAAAGCACCTCGGCCCTGGCCAGCAGCGCACCCAGCAGCAACCCATAGGCAGAGGGCTGGGCATCAATCTGCATGTAAATATGATGCGGTCTTGCGGGATTCAATTCGGGCTGCATAAAGGAAATCAGGTGTCCGGAGCCCAGCTGAATCTGCGTATCGCTGTACACAAAAAACATATTTTCAGGAGCAATGCCGCGGTAGGCGGCCTGTGGATGTGTAATTCGCATGAAATCGTTCCTTTATCCGTCAATCTGAATCAGTAAAAGCCTTGGGGAAATCCATAGATTTCCTATGTTATTTTACCCTCCTATCGTCCTTCTGTCAAGGGCAGGATTGCGTCCGTCAAAAAGGAAAAATTGATGGAAATTTTGCCTGAACATTGCATATTATACAGTTTTATGCATTATTATTCGCCCGAATCCCTACGGCTTGGGTCTTGAGGCATTGGTGACCACAATCTGTAGTGGTTGAAAGGTTATCCACAGCTTTCTTTTCATTCAATTATTAAATCTTCAAAAAAAGCTTGAAATATGGGAATAAATTTGTTATGATATTCAGGCACAGTGGAAAGCGCAAAGTTTTCCACAGCCAGTTATCCACAGCTTTTGCGAATGGATCGGGGTTGTGTGCGCTTTTTTATCGGGTGAACGCCCGGAAGCTCTTGCATTTTTTCTGTATATGGGGGAAGAGAAATTGAACGGCGAACAGCTGTGGGCAGAAACCTGCCGAATGTTAAAAGAAGAATTAAATCCGCTGATGTACACCAGCTGGATTGAAAATACCCTGAAGCCCGTGAGGCTTGAGCAGGGTTTCATGTATGTGGAGGCAGCCAGCGCCGTCCATCAGGACTATGTATCCGGGCATTATGCCCCCATGATCAACGACTGCATGCGCCGGGTGCTGGGGCAGGATGTATCCCTGCGGCTGCTCAGTCAGCGGGAAGCGGATGAGATGCGCAAGTCCTCCGACGGCTCCCATGCCATATCCCCCCTGCTCAATCCCCGCTATACCTTTGAGACCTTTGTGGTGGGCAAAAACAATATGTTTGCCTCTGCTGCCTGTCTGGCGGTTGCGGACAGTCCGGCCGAGGCCTATAATCCCCTGTTCATTTACGGCGGGGTGGGGCTGGGCAAAACCCACCTCATGCACGCCATCGGGCATTTCATTCTGCAAAAGGATCCCTCCAAGCGGGTGGAGTATGTCACCACCGAGATGTTCACCAATGAGCTCATCAATGCCATTCAGAACCATAAAACGGCTGAGTTCCGGGATTATTACCGGACGGTGGATGTGCTGCTGATTGACGATATTCAGTTCCTGGCCCGCGCCGAACGCACCCAGGAGGAGTTTTTCCATACCTTCAATGCCCTGCATTCGGCTCACAAGCAGATTGTCATTTGCTCCGACCGTCCCCCCAAGGAAATCCCCAAGCTGGAGGAGAGGCTGTCCAGCCGCTTTGAGTGGGGGCTGATTGCCGATGTGCAGCGTCCCGATTACGAAACCCGGGTGGCCATCCTGCAGCGCAAGGCAAAGGATGAGCAAATTCCCGTAACGGAGGAGGCCATCAAGCTGATTGCCGAGCGGGTGGAGAGCAATATCCGGGAATTGGAGGGCTGTCTGACCAAGCTGAATGCCTATGCCGCCCTGACCGGCGGTCCCATGGACGAGCACATGGCCCAGGCAGCGCTGCGGGAGGTGTTCCAGCGGGTTGCCCCCCGGCAATTGGATTGCGATACCATCATCAATGTAGTGGCTCAGTTTTATTCGGTCACGCCCGATGAAATCCGGGGGCCCAAGCGCAACCGGGACATGGTCATGGCCAGGCAGGTCGCCATGTTTTTGTGCCGGGATCAGGGCAATATCTCCTTCCCCCGCATCGGCCAGGCCTTCTCCCGGGATCATTCCACCGTTCAGCATGCCTGCGAAAAGGTAGCCGAGGATATGAAGACCAATACCACGGTTGCCTGGCAGATCAGCGACCTGGTGGATCAGCTCAGAGCCAAATAAATGTTACAAAATTCCTAAATTCGTCCAAACGCCCCCCTGCTTCTTGCAATCCCCCTTCCAAAGTGTTACAATCACATATGATTCTTTCCGAGGGGGTGGTTCGGGGTGGACAGACTGGTCATTGCGGGTGCGCTGTGCTGCCTGCTTGCGCTCGCCCTCTGGATTGCCAACTGGCGGTGGACAAGAAGAGAAAGGCTCCGGATGGTCAAGCTGCGGGGCAGCAAAATGTATGCAGATCTGTACCATCTGGTGCGCCTTGCCCGGGAAAGGGAGCTTGACCAGGTGCGGATCGAGCGTACCCGGGTGACCTTCACCTCGGTTTGTCCCCCCGGCGTGCTGTTTGAATACAAAATCAGGAACATCAGCCTGCGTTCCCTGGGCAAGGATCGGACAAGGGTTCTGGCCGAGGTGCTGGGGGAGGATATTGCCAAGCTCAATTCCATCCATTATTCCCTCCGCCGCTACCGTGTCTGGCGGTCGGACGGCACCTGGGAATGGGGTTATGCCTATACCCTGCGCCCCGTTTACAAGGCCCGTCTCCTCAAAAGCAGAAAAACGGTGCAGGCCGGTGCCTGACATAATCAGAGAATTATCAAATCCATACTTGATTTTTCCGGTTAACATGGTATAATAAGACAAGTGGGTGCAAACCCAACTTCATGAGGAGGTAAATGACTATGGCTTTCAAAATCAGTGACGAATGCATCATGTGCGGTGCTTGCGCCGATCAGTGCCCCCAGGAAGCAATTTCCGAAGGCGACGGCAAGTTCGTTATCGATCCTGACAAGTGCATCGACTGCGGTGCCTGTGCCGATCAGTGCCCCGTTGGCGCTCCCGCTCAGGCCTGAGTAATGCAAAACAGGGTGCCTCCATCCGAGGCACCTTTTTCTATCTGCCTGATGCAATCTTTATACAGAAACGGAAGGGATTTCCTTGCAAAAAACAATTTTTTATAACGCCCGCATCACCACCATGGATCCTGCCCTGCCCAAGGCCTGCGCCCTGCTGGCGGAGGATGGCATCATCCGGGCTGTTTATGCCGATGACAGCTGGCAGCAAATGAAGGATTCCGCAACGGATTTGGTGGATCTGAAGCAGCTTGCGCTTTATCCCGGGCTGACCGATTCCCATTTGCATATTCTCAACTGGGCGGTCACCTCCCATGAGCTGGTTTTGCAGGATTGCGCATCCAAGCAGGCTATGCTGGACAAGATTGCCGCCTATGCCCTGCGCTTCCCCGAGGGAACCATCCTGGACGGCAGAGGCTTCAATGAGGATTTGTGGCCTGAAAAATCGCTGCCCACCCGTCAGGAGCTGGATGCAGTCTGCCCCAGGCACGGTCTGCGGCTCACCCGGGTGTGCGGGCATATGATGCTAGGCAACAGCTATCTGCTCCGTCAAATGGGGATCACAAAGGACTCCCCCGTGCCCTTCGGCGGCTCGATGGATTGGGATAAGGGCATCTTCTGCGAGAATGCAGAGGACATGATTTGCCCGCCCGGAGAGCCCAAAACAGTCGAAATGTGCAAAGCCTTCCTGTATGAGGGCATGTGCCATGCCGCCCAGAGCGGGCTTTGCGCCATTTATTCGGACGATATCGGAACCTACGGCTACGATATGCACACCGTCATCCGCGCCTATCGGGAACTGGACAGGGAGGGCAAGATGCCCGTGCGGGTGGTTTTGCAATGCGCATTGCCTACCGATGCGCTGTTTGACGAGTTTTTGAATGCCGGCTACCGCTATGGGCAGACGACCGGGCGGTTCACCATCGGCCCCAGAAAGCTGTATATTGACGGCTCCCTGGGTGCACGCACTGCCCTGCTGTCCGTGCCCTATGCGGATGATGCATCGGCCAAGGGCGTTCCCATCTATACCCAGGAGGAATTGAATCATCACGCCCGGCGCAGCCATGAGGCCGGCATGCCCTTTATCGTGCATGCCATCGGGGATTTGGGGGCGGAAATGGTGCTGAATGCCGTGGAGTATGCCCGGAGCACCGTTCCCGGCACCGATTCCCTGCTTGACGGCATCGTTCATTGCCAGATCACCACCCCCCACACCCTTCAGCGCATTGCGGATTTGGGGGTTCAGGTGTTTGCCCAGCCCGTTTTCTGCGAATATGACCTGCATATCTGCAAGGACAGGGTGGGCGCTGAGCTGGAAAAAACCAGCTACAACTGGAAAACCCTGCTGGATGCGGGAGTTTGCATTTCCTCGGGCAGCGATTGTCCCGTGGAGACGCTGGAGCCGGTCAAAAACATCTTCTGCGCCGTCAACAGGCGGGATTTTGATTTGCAGCCTGCCTCCCCCTGGCTGCCCGACCAGTGCCTGACGGCAGATGAGGCGGTGTATTGCCATACCGTGCAGGCCGCCCGTTCGGTGGAATGGCAAAAAATCAGCGGCAAAATCGCCCCCGGCTTCCGGGCAGACTTCACCCTGTTGGATCAGCCCATCGACGGCGTAAACCCCGAGGAAATCCTGCACATCAACCCGGTGGAAACCTGGCTGGACGGAAAAAAGGTCAATCAAAAGGCAGAAGCCTGAATGCCTCTGCCCTTCATACCGCGGCAAGTGAGAATATCTCACCTGCCGCCTTTTTAGGGAAACGCTGATTTCCGGGGGAAACCACGCTTTTCATGCTGAAAAGCGAGTTTTCCCCCGTTCCCCCTTCCTTGAAAAGGCGAATTTTATCTTTTAATGGGTTAAAATTGTGCAAAGCTTCTCATTTTTTGCGAGATTCTTTTTCTGAAAAAGATCAGGGCAATTCAATCAGTGCTTTCTTTATTTTGCTTCATGCATCCGTCTCACACGGCGTTTGCCCGAAATTGCAGCTTATACAAATCGGCGTAGATGCCCCCCTGAGCCACAAGGGTGTCATGGCTGCCCTGCTCCACAATCTGCCCGCCGCTGACCACGGCAATCTCGTCCGCATTCTTGATCGTAGACAAGCGGTGCGCCACAACCAGGGTGGTTCGCCCGTCGCACAAATCATCCAGAGCCTGCTGAATGAGAATTTCGGTGGTGTTATCCAGCGCGCTGGTTGCCTCATCCAGAATCAGAATCGGCGGATTTTTCAGGAAAACCCGGGCAATGGACAAGCGCTGCTTCTGGCCGCCGGACAGGCGCACGCCCCGCTCGCCGATCTGGGTTTCATAGCCATTCGGCAGGGTCATGATATAATCGTGAATATTGGCTCGCTTGGCGGCCTCCACCACCTCTTCATCCGTGGCATTCAGGTTGCCGTAGAGAATATTATCCTTGATGGAGGCGTTGAACAGGTAAATATCCTGCTGAACAATGCCGATATTGCGCCGCAGGGATTCCAGGGTCATGGTGCGGATATCCTGCCCATCCAGCAGAATTTCGCCCTGCTCCACATGATAAAAATGGGGAATCAGATGGCAAATGGTGGTTTTTCCGCCGCCCGAAGGCCCCACCAGCGCAAATTTCTTGCCCTTTTCGATGTTCAGCGACACATGGTTGAGCACCTCCCGGTCGCCGGCCTCATAGCTGTAGCTCACATCCTTGAACTCAATATGCCCCTCCAGCAGGCCGCAGTCCCGGGCGCTTTCCGGATCCCGTTCGGGGGGCGCATCCATAATTTCGGTGAACCGCTCAAAGCCGGTCACGCCGTTCTGGTACTGCTCCATAAAGCCAATCAAGGTCATCACGGGGCTGATAAACATGCTGACCGACACCACAAAGGCCGAATAATCGCCGAAGGTAATCTTGCCGTCATAGAGGAAAAAGCCGCCGGCAATCAGCACAACCACATTGAATATATCCGTGATGAAGGTATTGCCCGAATGGAACTGCCCCATGTATTTATACGCATCCGCCCGTGCCTTGACAAAGGCCTCATTGCCCACCTCAAACTTTTTTGCTTCCTCCGGGGCATTGGTGAAGGCCTTGGTCACCCGGATGCCCGATATGCTGGATTCCAGAGAGGCATTGATTTTTGCGATGGCCTCCCGGCTGGCCTTGAAGGCATCCCGCATCCTTTTGCGCAAAACAGAGGACACAATCACCAGGAAGGGCACACAGGCAAAGATGATGAGCGTCAGATACAGGTTGATGGAGCTTAAATAGACAAAGGACACCACAATGGACAGGGTGGAAATAATCAGATTTTCCGGCCCATGGTGGGCTAGCTCGCTGATATCCATCAAATCGTTGGTCATCCGGGACATGATTTTGCCCGTCTCGTGGCTGTCATAGAAGCTGTAGGGCAGCTTTTCCAGATGATTGAACATATCAGACCGCATCTGCGCCTGCATCCGCACACCCATGATATGCCCGTAATACTGAATAAAATAGTTGAGCAGCAGCTTCATGCCGTACAGAGCAAGCAGCGTAATGCCGTAAATCACCACCATGCGATAATTCCGGTTGGGAATCAGATCGTTCAGCATGGTGCGGGTCACCACGGGATACACAACGCCAATCAGGGACACCAGCAGGGAGGCGCCCATATCCGCCACAAAGATTTTCATGTGGGGTTTATAATAGGAAGCAAAACGCTTCAGCAGACCGGGTTTTTTGACATTTTTTTCACTCATGCTTCATTCCTTCTTTCCAATGGGATTGCAATTTGTCCAGCATGCCCTTCAGGGCTTCCTTTTCGTCATCTGACAGGGGAGAAAACAAAAATTCTGCCGTTTTTTTGCGCTCCTCCTCTGCCCGGATGGCCTGCTGTCTGCCCAAATCGGTCAGCTGAAGCAGGCTGCAGCGCTTATCCTCCTGCCGGCTGCCCCGCTCGATCAGTCCCTGGGACTGCGCCTTATCCGCCATTTCGCTGAGGGATGCGGGACGGATGCCCAGATTTTCCGCCAGCCTGCACTGGGACATGGGACCCTCCCTGTACAGCACCCGCAGCATTCGCCCGCAGGGAAACGAAGAGGGATAGCCATGGTACAGCATATGCCCCAATGACCGCATTTTTGATAACAGCTCGGTATCTTCCATTCCTGTCCTCCGTCAATATTTTTAAAAAAGTTAGGCACCTAATTAGGCACCTAACTATTATAAACACATTCAGTTGATTTGTCAACAGGAAAATCAGATTTCCGGATTTTTTACCCGCCAATCGGTATAGGCCTCGGCATAATTGGTCTTAAAGCCGGCGATTCCCCATTCGTTGACCTTCTGCCACCATTCGGGATAGTCGCCCAGGTTGGAGAAGACCAGCACGCCCATTTTCCGCAATGCTTCCACATCCTCCTGGGTAAACCAGAAATCGTTTAGACCCACCTCATACAAATCGGAATTGCGGATGAATTCCATGTTCTTGTCATTGAGTCTGCGCAGGTTGGCACCCACCCGCAGTCCTTCGGGCTTGCCATGCATCCGGATATAGGTCTGAATCTCCCGGTTTACGCTTTCATGCCCGGAGAAAATGATATAGCGGCTGCAGTTCTTGGACTGACGGAGAATTTCCATCATCCGCACCACCAGTCCCTGGGTGCAGAACTCGATTTCGATGGTCACATCGTTGGGAATGGTCTCAAACCACTTGTCGAACTGCTCAAAGGTCACCAGATGGGTCACCCGCTGGTCTGCCTTTTTGAATTCCTCCACCTGCTCGTCCGTATAGGTTCGGGCCGAGCTCTCGCTTTCGCTGTAGGGCATGGGCGGATCATAGGGCAGCAAATGTCCGGCATAGGGCAAATCCACCGCCAGAATTTCCTCGGCGGTCATATCGGCGATATTCTTGTCCAGCAGTCCCCGGGTCATGCGGCGGAAATGGGAATCATGCACCACGATTACTTCGCCGTCCTTGGACAGGCGGATATCCATTTCGATGCCCTCGCAGCCATAATCAATGGCCGCCTGATAAGCGGGGATGGTGTTTTCGGGGGCATACTGGACCAGTCCCCGGTGGGCAAAGCGCATAGGGGTTTTAATCACAGGGCTCTTGTTCATATAAAACCAATCCTTTCTCACTTGAATTTCCTTACCCGGATCTATTTCCCGGCCGGCGGCCGAAAAATCACTGGTTGTTGCGGTTATACCGCTGCAAAAGGCCATTCAGCTCCTCCGTCAGAATGAGAGCCGTTTCCTCGGCCGACCAATCCTCATCCAGCATATCCATGATGTTATTCTGAATGGCATAGTAAAAATCCACCGAAGGGCCGACGGTCAGGGAGCGCATGGCAGAGGGGGTCTCCTTCACCTGCTCCAGGGCCGTGTAAAAGAGGGGATTTTGCTGCAAAAATGCCTGATATACAGGGGTCTGCTCTGCCCCCGTATGGGAGGGGAGATAGCCCGTTGCAGCGCAAAACCGGGCTTGCGCATCCGCCCCTGTCATGTACTGCACAAAGGTTCGGGCTGCCTGCTTGCGCGTTTCGTCCCCCGAATCAAACATCACCAGGCAGGAGCCGTTGACCGTTGCCCCGCAGGACGCATTTTCATCCACCCGGGGATAAAATCCGATGCCCAGCTCAAAGCTTCCGCCGATTTTTTCCTGAATGGAAACGATATGGGAGGAGGAATACAGCATAACGGCCAGCTTGCCGCTGACAAAATCCTCAATGGATTCGGACTCATTTTTCAGTGCGCCCGACGCATACAGCGCCTTCCATACCCCCAGGAAGGCCTCCAGCGCCCCGTTTTCCAGGCAGACAACCTGCCCGGCACTGCCCAGGGTGCCGTTTTCCATGTCGGTCAGCAAACTGCCCTGCTGTCCCAGCCAGTTGACCAGGGTAGGGGTTGCGGGAACACAGGCAAACACGGCGGCCTCCCCCGTTGTCCCCTGCAAGGCGGCAAGATCACCCAGCGTGTCAATCCCATCCGGCACGAGGGATTTGTTGTAATAGGTGAGGGTGGTGGAGGTAGCAAAGGGAATGCCCAGCTGAACCCCCGCATAGCACCAATTGGCGTAGGCCGTTGGTTCATACACGGATACATCCCAGCCCGGTTCATCCGCAAGGGCGGCATCCACGGAATACATTTTGCCGCTCTGATAGAAATTGACCTTGCCCGTTGCATCCAGGTTCATCACATCGGGCAATTCATTCCAGCTGGCGGCAGAAAGAATATTGTTCATTTTGCCCGTAGCATCCGAATATTTGCCCTGAAAAACGGCTTCCACATAGATATTTTGCTGATTGGTTTGGTTGAATTCATCCACCAGCGTTTGCAGGATTTCCCCCGCTTCCTCGCTCATGGAATGCCAGAAAACGATATGAACGGCTTCCTCTCCCTGCGCAATCGGGCACAGCCCCAAGCACAAGGCAAGAATCAGCAGACAGGAACAAAATTTTTTGATATAGCAGGACATGATTTACACCTCGGTATCGTGTCACTCCACAACGGCCCCCGCCGTCATGGCGCGGAGCATATTTTTTCTGAGAAAAACAAAGAGAATCACGGCGGGAATCAGGGATAGAGCGCTGCCCGCCAATACCTCGTGATAATTGGTGCTTTCGTAGGTCGTCAGCATGGTAATGCCCACCTGAATGGTGCGCATGTCCTCCCGGTTGGTCACCAAAAGAGGCCATAAATAGCCATTCCACACGCTGACAAAGCTTTGAACAAACAGGGTGGATAAAACAGGTCTGGACAGAGGCAGCAGAATCCTTCGCATATACCGCAGATCGCCGCACCCGTCCATCATGGCGCTTTCCCGCAAAGCGGCAGGGGTTTTCCGGAAGGTCTGGCGCAGCATCAGCATCTGCCCTGCCCCTAAAAAGGAAAGAATGGCCATGCCCAGATAGGTATTCACCAGCCCCAGGCGGGACACGGTGCGGTAGTTCGTGATAATCAGGGTATCCTGCGGCAGCATCATGGTGCACAAAATCAGGATGAACAGCGCATTTTTGCCCTTGAAGTCAAAAAATGTGACAGCATAGGCCGCAAGGGCGGCGAAAATCACCCGAACCACGGCCGCAAGCGTCGCCACAGCCAGGGAATTGAGAAACATTCTTGGGATGGGAATACGCCGCCAGACGGCGGAAAAGTTTTCCGTGTTCAAAAAGGATTGGGGAAAAAGAGAGGCGTGATCGGAGAAAAACTCCGCTTCGGTTTTGAATGCGCCGCACAGCGCATAAATCAGGGGAAAAACAATGAGCATGCCAAGCACAAGCGCAAGCAGGCTTACCAGGCAGTCCCCCATCCGTCCTGCCTTTTTCATGCTGCCTCCCCCCTTTGCTTTTCAAACCGCAAAATCAGCAGGGAGAACAGGGCAGTCAGGGCAAAGGTTACCAGCGCAACGCACGCCGCCGTCCCATAGTCCGAGGACTGGTAGCCGCTGGCGTACATCATGTAAATCAGGGTGGACACCCGGCGCTTCAGGCTGTCCTTGATCATAATCAGCACCGGTCCGCTGCACATCATGCACAAAACGGTATTGGTGCAGGCCGCATACACGGCCGTGGGCGCGGCGGCGGGCAGCTTGATATACCAAAGCTGCTGCAGGCTATTTGCCCCGTCCAATTGGGCTGCCTGAAGCAAATCAGGCGAAACCCCCCGGAATGCCGCCAGAAACAGACAATAGTTGTAGCCGATTCCCATCCAGATGGTCAGCATCAAAATGCCGTATAAGGCGGTGTCCCTGCCCTCGTACCATTTGCATTGAATGCCCAGCGCCTGGTTGATGATCCCCACGGAGGGGTTGAACATCACCTTGAAAATCAGGGCAGCCGTGGACATGGCAACAGCCATCGGCAGGGAAAACAGCACCTCATACACGGGAGAAAGCGCCCGCTTTTTGTCAGCCAGAGCGGCTAAAAAGGCTGTCAATACCAGCGTCAGCGGCACATTCATGACCGTCAGAAGCAATGTATTTGACAATGCAGCGGAAAAATCAGACCGGGAAAAAAGATACCTGAAATTTTCCAGTCCCGCAAAGCCCACAATGCGCTGGCGCACATCCACATAGGAAAAGGCCTGTAAAAGGGTGGTCGCAAAGGGATAATAGGCAAATAGCAGGGCCAATACCAGCATGGGCGCCATCATCAGATAGGGCTTCATTTTCTGCCCGATCAGCCGCCGACCTGTGCCTTGCACCCCGCATGCCTCCCCTTCCTGTCATTTTTTTGTTTGAATTTGTTTGAAGCTTTGGGTTTGTCCGTTTGGAATGGGAAAATTACTCTTCCTCGTCCTCGTCCGCATCGGCATCCATCACGGCGGAAACGGCCTTCATCAGCCTTTCCTCCAGTGCTTCGTCCTCGATGGGCAGGAATTCCTCCATGTCCTCCTCGCCCTCGACCGCCACCACCTTCATGATGTACTCGGCAGCGTTCGGATCGCCATTCCCGGTGATGTCCTCGGTCAGAAGCACATATTCCTCACCGTTAAAAAAGAAATAGCGCTCCACCAGCAGCTGTAATGTGCCGCCCTCCTCGTCTTCCAGTTCCACGATGTCCAATTCATCGTCCATATCCATTACCTCCTTCGCCTAATCAGGCGATTCTATTATACACGATTTTTCCCCCGTATTCAAGATAAACAGCAAATTTGCACTAATTTTTTCTAAGGAGACGATGTTAATTCCTGGGGAAACCACGCTTTTCATGCTGAAAAGGCGGGTTTCCCCAGACCCCTTCCCGGAAAAGGCGAATTTTATCTTTTATAGGAACAAAATTGTGCCAAATGACTCTCCCCGGGAGTCATTATTTTTCAAGAAAAGACTAAACCGATTAAATCAGCAGTCCCCTAAGGAAACGCTGACTCATTCGGCGGTTTCTTAAAAAGCAGCTCTTCCCTATTGGAAAAGCTGCTTTGTAATAGCATCGATATCAGGCGCACCGGGTGACAAAGGCGCGCTGGGTAAAATCGGCAATACGCCGCATGGCCTCCAGAATCTTTTCATCGCTGACCGCATAGGACAATCGGCAGAACCCGGGGGCCCCGAAGGATTCGCCCGGCACAACGGCCACCTGCGCACCGCTCAGCAGCGCCTGGGCAAAATCCAGGCTGTCCTTCAGCACCTTGCCTTCCACCTCACGCCCCATCACAGCCCGCACATCCAGCAGCACATAGAAGGCGCCCTTGGGCTCAAAGGCCGAAATCAGGGGAATGGAGCGGATGCACCCCAGCATCAGCTTGCGGCGGCGGTCAAAGGCCTTGACCATCTCATCCACACACTGCTGACCCCCCTGCAGGGCGGCAAGCCCGGCGCACTGGGCAATGGAATTGGGGTTGCCGGTGGCATGGCTCTGATAGGCGGCCATGGCGGCAATCACGGGTCTGGGGCCTGCGCCATAGCCCAGCCGCCAGCCGGTCATGGCATAGGACTTGCTGAAGCCGTTCACCATGATGGTCTGATTTTTGACCTGCTCGCCCAGCGTGGCAATGGAGATATGCTCCGCCCCGTCATAGACCAGCTTTTCGTAGATTTCGTCGCTGATGATGTAAAATTGATGCTCCACCGCAAGCTGCGCCAGCATTTCCAGCTGCTGCCTGTTCCAGACCGCCCCCGTGGGATTGGAGGGGGTGTTGAGAATAATCGCCTTGGTGCGGGGCGTGATGGCAGAAAGCAGCTGCTCCTTGGTGGGCACAAAGCCCTGCTCCATGGTGGTATAAATCCAGACGGGCTTGCCCCCCGCCATGGCAATCATTTCAGGATAGCTGACCCAGCAGGGCGCAGGCAAAAGCACCTCATCCCCCGGGTTCAGAATGGCCTGAAGGGCGGTCAAAAGCACCTGCTTGGCACCGTTGCCCATGATGATTTCGTCCTTGGAATAGACCAAGCCCTTTTGCTGCAATATAAAGTCCGCCACGGCCTGACGAAGCTGGGGCATCCCGCTGGCGGCGGTATATCTGGTCTGTCCCTCCTCAATGGCACGCTGCGCGGCATCCCGGATGTGCTTGGGGGTATCGAAATCCGGCTCACCCGCGCCCAGTGCAATCACATCCTGCCCGTTTGCACGCATTTCCGCCACCATGGCATTGATTTTGAGGGTAACCGACGGGGCAATGGCCAGACAGGCATCAGACAGGGACAGAGACATACGCAATTCCTCCATAACCGAAGAATGATTACGATGACATTATACAACATTAAAAATGCAAAATCAACCCCTTTTTGCACTTTATTTTTGCCAAATTTGCAATTTTATAAAATTGAACTTGCAAAATGCGCATTTTAATGTCTATCCCCCAATTCCGTCCCCTTCTCCCTTTATACGCAGATCGGATGCGCCGATATTATATGAAGGAAATTCCTGCGGATTCAGGGCATTCAGCGGATTGCCTTCATCACAGAAAAAAATTGCTTTATTCGTCTCGAAGAATGTGGTATACTGTATGAGTGGAGGTGCGTGCGTTGGTACAGGTATGGAAGCTTCAAACGCCCCTGGGCGAAATGGCGGTCTGCGAGAGGGAAAATTTCCTGATCTCCCTTTTCTTCCCCGAAAAGGCGCAGAAATTATTCCGGTATATGCAGGATTTTTCAGAAAACCCGGATTATGTGTGGCAATGTTTTTTCAATTCCGATTTCCGCAATTCCTTTCATTTTCTCCCGTATGACTGCGTCATGGAGAATTCGCCCCTGATTGAGCGCACCTGCAGGCAGCTGGAGGAGTATTTTGCAGGAAAAAGGACGATCTTTAACCTGCCCCTTCGGCCGGCGGGAAGTCCCTTTCAGATGGATGTATGGGAGGCCGTATCCCGCATTCCCTACGGAAAAACGCTGACCTACGGGCAGATTGCAAAGCGCCTGGGGATGCCGAATGCCGCCCGAGCCGTGGGGCTTGCGGTGCGCAACAATCCCCTGCCCATCCTGATTCCCTGCCACCGGGTG
>R19__coassemble_153_pt1 | contig 38205 bp, 36 predicted proteins | sample R19__metabat2_low_PE_041 | metagenome-assembled genome bin R19 | reverse complement strand
GGGCTGGGGCTGGGCGGCATACACCGATTCGGCCTGCTGGACTTCGATGGGGCGCACGACCTGCGTTTTCGCCGTGCCCTGATTGGCATAGAGGGCGGACAGCACCTCATAGGCGCTTTCCCGGTCATAGGCCTCGGCATACTTTTCCAGGAAGGGAGAGGTTTCCAGGAAGGTGCTGCGCAGGGAATCGGAAATGGCCCCGATGGAGGACTGGGGCGGCAGGATGGTGGCACGCTGCACAACAGAGGGGGTGCCCTCCTCATCCAGGAAGGACAAGAGCGCCTCGCCCGTCTTCAGATTGGTCAGGGCTTCCTCCGTATCAAAGGCGGGATTCTGACGGAAGGTCTGGGCAACGGCACGGACGATTTTCTGCTCGGCGGGGGTAAAGGCACGCAGGGCATGCTGCACCCGGGCGGAGAGCTGGCTCAGCACATTGGAGGGCACATCGGTGGGATTCTGGGTGATGAAGAACACGCCCACGCCCTTGGAACGGATCAGCCGGACGGTCTGCTCAATGCGCTCCATCAGCGCCTTGGGGCAATCGTCAAACAAAAGATGCGCCTCGTCAAAGAAGAATACCATGCGGGGCAGCTCGCTGTCCCCCGCTTCGGGCAGCAATTCGTATAATTCGCCCAGCATCCACAGCAGGAAGGTGGAGTACAGCGCAGGCTTCTGGAACAGCTTTTCGGCGGCCAGAATATTGACATAGCCCTTGCCCGATTCATCCAGCATCAGCCAGTCGCTGAGCTCCAGAGAGGGCTCGCCGAAGAACTGGTTGCCCCCCTGATCCTCCAAAATGGCGATGGCACGCTGAATAGCGCCCACACTGGCCTTGGAGATATTGCCGTAGTTCAGGGTATAGCGGGAGGCATTGTCCCCCACATAGGCCAGCATGGCCTTCAGATCCTTCAGGTCAATCAGCAGCATGCCCTCGTCATCGGCAATGCGGAACACCAGATGCAGCACGCCTGACTGGGTATCATTCAGCCCCAGCATGCGCCCCAGCAGCATGGGACCCATTTCGCTGACGCTGGTGCGGACGGGCACGCCCTTTTCGCCGAACACATCCCACAATGAAACGGGGCAGGCGGAGAAGGAAAAGCCCGAAACGCCGCAGGTCTGCAGACGCTGGGTAATCTTATCGCTGATTTCACCGGGCTTGGCCAGGCCTGCCAGATCGCCCTTTACATCGGCCAGAAAAACGGGAACGCCCAGCTGGGAGAAGGCCTCGGCCAGCACCTGCAGCGTGACGGTCTTGCCCGTGCCGGTGGCCCCGGCGATGAGTCCATGGCGGTTGGCCATTTGGGGAAGCAGACAGACAGCGCCCTCGGCGCTTGTTCCGACCCAGATATTCTGATTCAGCAGCATGTTGATGTCTCCTCTTCTGATAATTTTTTATATGACGGGAATATTGCTCACAACGCTGGCCGCCGCCAGAGCCGAAATGCCCTCGCCCCGGCCTTCAAAGCCCAGATGCTCGGTGGTGGTTGCCTTGACGGAGACCCGGTTCTCCTCTATGCCCAGAGCCTGTGCGATGTTTTGCCGCATCTGCCCGATATAGGGGGACAGCCTGGGTCTTTGGGCAATCAGGTCTATATCACAGTTTACCACAACAAAGCCCTCTTTTTCAAGGATTTTTGCAGTTTTTTCCAATAAAATGAGGGAAGAAATGTTCAGATAGGCATTGTCGCTGTCCGGGAAGTGGGTGCCGATATCCCCCAGGGCGCACGCCCCAAGCAGCGCATCAATCAGGGCATGGACGGCTACATCGGCATCCGAATGCCCCAAAAGCCCCTTTTCATAGGGAATTTCCACACCCCCCAGCACCAATTTGCGCCCGGCAACCAGCCGGTGGGCATCATACCCGATTCCGCTGCGGGGAAGGGCGGGAAAAAAAGCGTTTGCCATGATCAGATCCTCCGGATAGGTCAGCTTGATGTTGGACAGATTGCCCATAACCAAATGGACTTTTTCGCCCAATGCCTCCACCAGGGCGGCATCATCCGTCATTTCGGCCTGTGCTTTTTCGTGAGCCGCCCGAATCAGCGGATAGGCAAACCCCTGGGGGGTCTGCACGGCATAGAGACAGGAGCGGTCGGGGGTGGATAAGACGATGTGCCGGCTGTCTGCCTGCTTTACCGTATCCCGCATGGGACAGGCGGCAATGCCGCTGCCGAATTGCCTGGCCGACTGAATGACCGAAAGGATGGTTTTTTCGTCCACCAGGGGGCGGGCACCGTCATGAATCAGCACGGTATCGCATTGCCCGTCCAGCGCATCCAGCCCTTTTTTCACCGATTGCTGCCGGGTATTTCCCCCTGCAATGACGCAAAGGGGCGGCCTTTCTTCAGACGAAAACAGGTGTTCAAACAGGCCGATTTCTTCCTCCCTGGTGACCACCACGCCCCCGTCGCAGCATTTCATCAGGGTGCGCCACGCCCGGATACAGGCCGGAAGCCCGCCCACCACAGAGAGGGTTTTGTTGCCCCTTGCCCCCATGCGTGTGCCGCTTCCGGCGCAGAGCAAAACAGCCAGTACGCTCATGCCCTGCCCCCTTCGCCCTTCAGAATGTCAAAGACCATGTCATAGATTTTGCCGGCGGGCATTTCATTCCAGCGCCCGGCCAGCGTATCCGCCATTTCCCTGGTGGGGAGGGCAACGGACAGGGTCAGCACATCCTGCCCTAAATCCGAAATGCGCATCTGCACCTCAAAATCCCCCCGGGTGCGCCGGGTAATCGAAACGCCCAGACGCTTTTGCGCATTGAGCTTTTCCTGCCACAGGGGGGTCATCTGTTCCAGAATTTCCTTGCGGGAAGCGGGGATGCGGCTTTGGAACAGGGCAAGGGTGCTTTGCCCCTCGGCGGTGATTTCGTACAGCCGGTCTGAGGGACGAAGGGTGGATACGGCAAGCCTTTCCCTTTCCAGACAGGTCAGATTAATCATCAAATCAAAATAGTTCATCAGATTTTTTTCCGTCACAAAGTCCAGCATCGTCATATCCGTGCAAGGGCCGCAGGCGGACAAAATATATAAAAGAATCAGCTTAAATTCCATGTCCGAGGGTCGGCGTTCCAGTGTATCGTCCATTTTCTCCTCCCGTCCTTTCCGTAACCATTATAATATTCTCACTCGAAATAAAAAAATCCTGCATGGAATTGCTTTACAGGATGATTTTTATCTGTTAAAATAGAAGGGTAAATTCTTTGCAAGGAGCGAAAGCATGCCTTCCTTTACCTGTGTGAGCAGTGAGCTGAAAATCCGTGCCCAGATGGAGTGTCTGCTGGCACCCCTGGGGGTGCTTTTTGAAAAGGAAACCCTGCGTGATGCCATGCTGGATGAAACCCTGCGTCCCTTTACGGGGCGGATTCTGAAGGATGAACTGATGCCTCTTTTGCCCCCTGACGGGCGGGATGAGGCGGTCATCAGCGCCTGCAGGCTTTTGTCTGCCCCCGGCGTGTCCCCCAGGTGCGATGAGATGCTGGAGGGGCTGACGGGCAATTTTGCCCTGCATCTTTTGCCCCATATCACGGCAAAAACCAAGGGGCTTGTGATGTACTTTGCGGCCTATATTTTGCTGTTTGCTTCGGTGCGGAAGGGCGCATCCGGCTGGGAAATCATCGGCAGCCAGGGGGATGTAATCAGCCTGAGCAGGGAGGAAAATGCCCTCAAAATGTTCAGCAGCCTGTCCTGTGATATGCAGGCCGATTCCCTGGCCTACGCCGTGCTGGCGGATGAGGATGTTTGGGGGCGTGATTTGCGGCAAAAAGAAGGGCTTTGTGAGGCACTGGAGCAGGCCCTGTGCGATATACAAATGCTGGGCTTGTCCGAAGCCATGCGCCGGGTATGGAAGGCATGAAAGGACGAAATAGATGAATATTGTGCTGTACGGCCCCGAAATTCCCCATAATACGGGCAATATCGCCCGCACCTGTGCCGCAACGGGGAGCGATTTATATCTGATTGAGCCGCTGGGCTTTGAGCTGAAGGACAAGTATCTGAAGCGGTCGGGGCTGGATTATTTTTCCATGGTGAATATCACTGTTTTGCCCACATTCGAGCATCTGATGGCACGCTTTCCGGATGCGGTGTACCATTTTGCCTCGACCAAGGCGCCCCGCTCCTATGCGGATGTGCAGTACGGGGCGGAGGATTTTCTGGTGTTCGGGTGCGAAACAAAGGGACTGCCCGAGTCCTTGCTGGAGCGGGTGTATGACCGGTGCATCCGCATTCCCATGCGGCAGGGCGCCCGGTCGCTCAATCTGGCCAATTCCGTGGCGATTGTGCTGTACGAGGCACTGCGGCAAAACGATTTTGCTGCTCTGGAAAAGCAGGGCAGCCTGACAGGACGGGAGGACGAAGCCCTTCCCTGGATGGATTTGATATGAAATCTCAGGAAAGCTTGAATGCAATGAGAAGAAAAAATCAGGAAGAATATGAGGAATGGGAAGAGGAGGCGCTGCCCGATCCCGAGGCGGATGAGGAGGCTCTCTTTGCCCCTTACGAAAACGAGGAAAAAAGCGAGCGCCTTCATACGGCGCAAAGCGCAGGACATTTTTTCAGCATTGTCATCGGAACGGCTCTGTGCCTTGTGCTGGCGGCGCTGCTGATCAGTCTGCTGACCTGGCTGCGGCAGGACGTGGGGGATACCTTTTCGATTTTGCTCAGCCATTTATCATGAAAGGGGGCGCGGAGTGTGCGCTGCGTGATTCAGCGGGTATCGCAGGCCTGTGTTCTGTCCGAGGGGACGGAAAGCGGCCGCATTGGAAAAGGGCTGTGCGCCCTGATTGGGGTGGAGGCAGGCGACAGTGAAAGGGATGCTGCCTATATGGCAGAAAAAATCCGGAAGCTGCGCATCTTTGAGGACGAAAACGGGAAAATGAACCTGTCTGTGGAGCAGGCAGGGGGCAGCGTTTTGTGCGTCAGCCAGTTTACCCTGCTGGGGGATGCCCGGGGGCAGAACAGGCCGGGCTTTACTCAGGCGGAAAAGCCCGAAAGGGCAAATGAGCTGTATGAGCAAACCGTTTCTGCCCTGAAAAGTGCGGGCATTCCCGTTCAGACCGGCGTTTTCCGCACCCATATGGAGGTATCCCTGGTCAATGACGGGCCGGTCACCATATTACTTGATTCCAGAAAAACATTTTGAATATTTGGAAAGGAACGAATATCATGGCAATTATTCAGCGCAGTCTTCCCCGCAATTATTACGGCAACTCTACGAAGGTCAAAAAGGGCATGAGTCGCTTTACCAAGATGGTATTGCTTTCTCTGGCTATTTTTCTGGTGATGTTCATCGGGCTTTCCCATATCATGAAAAGGGGGCATCTATACACCTCCCCCAACTACCCGTCCTACATGATCATCGCCTTCTTTTTGCTGGGCATTTGCTGGGGATTGATGGTTATTTACGTGTATCTGACCCAGGAAAAGGCAAAAATCGGGATATTCAAGCGGCGGGATACCGATTCCGAGCAGCTTCTTGAGGTGCATGCCGGGGATCAGATGGAACTGGTGGAAAAATTCGAGGAATGGTCGAAGGTGAAAAACGAGAAGGTCATCGGCTATATCCAGAATAAGAATGCCCTTTTCCCGGGGGAAGGCAAAGCACAGCCCGCAAAGGACGAATCAGCCCAGACAGATGAAGTGCCCTGCGTGACCGTTCAGGTGGAAAAGAAGCTGAAAATCTGGCGGTATGTGGTGCTTGGATTGTTTATTTTGTCCGTTGTTTTCTGCGTGGGGGGTAGCTTTAGTTATCTGATGCAGGCCGTGGCCTCCCATACGGAGGATAACGCCAATTACATGGTGTTTGACGAAGGGGTTTCCCTGTCCGATGAATGCCGCCGGCTGTTCCCGGCCAACACAACGGACCATATCACCACCCCCTATTATTCCTACTTTTATTCGGACATGAAGGGCTATCACCATCTGGAGGTTTCCTTTATCGAGGTGGTGGACGAAGCCTATTACGAAACAGAGAAAAACAGGGTGCTGGATCAGATGGAGGGGGCAGAGGAAACCACATTGTCTGATTTGTCCTACCCGGCACTGGTCAAAACGGCACAGGACGGCAGCCAGCTGATTGCACTGTTTCGGGATGACAACTACACGGTCGGGATGATCTGCATGAGGGAACTGGAATGAGCCGGATTTGCTATGACAGGCTGCAGGTGGGGTCTCTGGAGGAAAACTGCTATATCATCTACCGGGATGACAGGCAGGATGCCCTGGTGGTGGACCCCGGAGCGGAGCAGGAAAAAATCACCGGATACCTTGCCCTGATTCACAAAACCCCCGCCGCCGCCGTGCTGACACACGGGCATTTTGACCATACGGGGGCGCTGGATGCCTTTGAGGGCATTCCCATCTACATCAGCCGCCAGGATGCGGAAATGCTGACCGATCCCATGAAAAGCGCCGGGGCGGACTTCGGGGATCTGCATTTGCGCCCCAAGGCCACCGATTTTTTGTGGGAAGGCAGAAGGCTGGAATTGGCGGGCATTCCCATGGAAATATTGCACACCCCCGGGCATACGCCGGGCAGCGTGTGCATTCTGGCGGATGAGGATGTGCTCTTGACGGGGGACACCCTCTTTTGCCGGGGCTATGGGCGGACGGATCTGTACGGCGGGGACAGCATTGCCCTGTATTCCTCCCTGCGGAGGATTTTGTCCCTGCCGGACTACCGCGTGCTGCCCGGACATGGGGAGGAAACCAGGATCAGCAGGGAGCGAAAAGGACAATGGTAGTGCAAATCAATACCCCCTGCCCGGAGTTTGCCAATGATCTGGCCGATGTGGCCAGGGTCTTTCTGGGCGCACTGGAGTATTCGGCAGACCCCCTTGCGTCCGCCGATTTGACCATATGGCATACCCAGGCAGAGGAAAACGGGCATATTTTGTGCAAAATCCGGGTATCAGGTCTGTATACGGGGGAAGCGGAGCGGCAATTTGATCGTCAAACAGACCCCCTCTTGCAGAAAAGGCTGCATAAGCGGGCACTGAAGATTGCCCTGTATGAGGTGCTGAAGAACGCCACGGGGCGCACACCCCCCTGGGGATCCCTCACGGGCATTCGCCCCACCCGCATTCTGTATGCCGAAATGGAGCAGGGGAAGAGTCTGTCCCAGGCAAGGGACATTGCCCGGCAAACCTTTGATGTATCGGAGGAAAAGCTGGATCTGCTGGAGGAAATCATATCGGTGCAGTCCGCCTTGCCGCCCATCGGTCGGGGGGAAATCGATGTGTATGTGGGCATTCCCTTCTGCACCACAAGGTGCGCCTATTGCAGCTTCCTGTCGGGGGAAATCGGCAAGGGTAAGCAGGTTGCACCCTATGTGGATGCCCTGCTTCGGGAAATCAGCGGCACAAAGCAGCTGATTGCAGCGCACCATCTGCAGGTGGGGACGGTTTATATCGGCGGAGGCACCCCCACTGCGCTGCCCCATGCCCAGCTCAGGCGGGTGCTGGAGGCAGTTTCCCCCCTCGCATCGGGAAAAGAATTTACCGTGGAGGCCGGGAGAGCGGACACCATTGACCGGGAAAAGCTTCAGATGATCCTGGATGCAGGCGCGACCCGCATTTCCATCAATCCCCAGACCGCCCACGATGAAACGCTGCAAAGAATCGGCAGACGGCACACCAGAGCCGATGTGGAGGAGGCCTATGCCCTGGCCCGCAGTATGGGGTTTCATCACATCAATATGGACCTGATTGCCGGGCTTCCCGGGGAAAATGAGGGGATGTTTGAGGAGACTCTTGCTTGGGCAAAAACGCTGCATCCGGAGAGCCTGACCGTGCATACCCTGTCCATCAAGCATTCCAGCTTGCTTCATTTGTGGGGCGCTATCCTGCCGGATGGGGAAATGGTTGCCCGGATGGTGCGCAAGGGACGGGAATGCGCCCATGAGATGGGGATGCAGGCCTATTATCTGTACAGGCAAAAGTATATGGCGGGCAATCTGGAAAATGTGGGCTACGCCCTGGCAGGGCACGCCTGCCGCTATAATGTCCACATGATGGAGGAAACAGGGTCTGTGCTGGCCCTGGGTGCCGGGGGCATCAGCAAAAAGGTCTACCCCACAGGCGGGAAAATCTGCCGCGCGCCCAATGTGTCCGATATCGGGCAATACATCGAGCGTGTGGATGAAATGCTGCAGCGCAAGAAGGATATGCTGGAAAATGATTAAAACATATGGAGGAGCATTCCAATGGATGAAAAACGCAGGCTGATTGTGTTCATTGACTCAGGGGACACCATTATTGACGAAAAGACCGAGATCCGCAAAATCAGGGGCGGGATCGTCCGGGAGGCCGGCCTTTTGCCCGGCATCAAGGAGGTGCTGTTCCAACTGAAGGAACTGGGCTTCCGGGTCTGCCTGGTGGCGGACGGCTATCAGGAGTCCTTTGAAATCATGTTCCGGCAAAACGGCATTATGGATGATTTGTACGAGGCCTGGTCCATTTCGGATGTGGTGGGCAACAGCAAGCCCGAGGGGGATATGTTTGAGCTGGCCTTCCGCAAAATGAATCTGACCGAGGCGGATAAGCCCCGCACCATTATGATCGGCAACAATATTTCGGCCGATATCCTGGGTGCCAACCGCTTCGGCATCCGCTCCGTGCTGCTGCGCTGGTCTCACCGGCATAAGTGGGAGCCGGATAATGAGGAGGAAGCGCCCGTTTATACCATTGAGGATGCCTCGGACATCGTGCCCCTTTGTCTGAAGCTGGATGCAGAGCTTTGCGGGGAGGGAAACTGATATGAGCAGAATGAATCTGGCGGAAAAGGTCAGCAAGGCTAAGAAAATCGAACTGAATGAATACTACGACAGGCTGTGCGAAATGCTGGTGAACTCCACTTATATGCATGATTCCGCCCTGATTTCGGTGCATTCCGTGGAGGAAAGAATCGCAATCGCCGCCCATTTTGTTCAGATGGTGGAGGAAAACCCGGAATGGGTCATCCGGCTGGGAGAGTTTGTGCGCACGGAGGGGGATGTGTATTTCGTGGGCACGGGCGAAAACTATTTTACCGCCGGGTTTGCCAAGGAATGCCTCAAGAGCCTGGGCAAGGAAAATGTGTATGCCATGAACCCCGACCAGTTCATGGATGAGCCGCTGATGGCCAAAAAGCAGGGCATCAATCTGGTTCTGTTCGATTTTGACTCCCACAACAGGCTCAAGTCCGAGCATTGCCTGCTGGGCGCACTGGATTTGGGCGGCAAGGCGCTGTGGGTCACCAACCGCACGGAATTCCATGTGTCCGACAAATGGCAGTACATTTTCATCAAATTCCATGACGATGAACTGTCCCCCCTGGTCTGCAGTGCCCTTGTGCGGACGGCCTTCGGCTTCAGACGCTGACAACATAAAAACAAGCGGTATCCCCGGAGGATACCGCCTTTTTTGCATTTCAGTCTGCGATCAGATCAAAGCCGTTTTCGAAGATGGTGCAGATTTCGTATTCCTTGGATTCGATGCCCAGTTGTCCGAATTTGTTGATTCCGCAGGCCAGAATCGTGCCATCCTCCAGCATGGCCAGCATAAACAAGCTGCCCCCCTGCACGGCTACAACAGGCCTGTTTTCGTCATAGAAAATCTTCTGAACCCCAAGCCCCGTGCTGGAGGCCGTGCGGTATTCCGAACCGATCCCCAACTGCCCGTAGGAATTGTTTCCCCAGCCCCACAGCGAGCCGTCCGACAATATGACATAGGTCTGGGAACTGTAGGAGGCCAGATAGGTGACCGGCAGGGGCAAATCCACCTTGGTGGGGGTCGTGACGTCCTTCTTTTTGTTGTCAAAACCCAGCTGCATGTGGTCGTTTATGCCCCACATATACAAATCGCCCCGGTCATCCACAATGGAGATGTAGCTGCCCCCCGCATCGATCATGACGATGTTCAGATCCCCCGTGTCAATGCGGATGGGGGACTTGTAAAGCTTGGTTTTGTCCGGGCTGAGCTGGTGATTGGTGTTGTCCCCCCAGCCCCATAGCACCCCGTCCGCATCCAGCGCGATGGAGAACTTGCCCCCCGCCGCGATGGCCACGATATTTTGCAAATCCAGCTTGGTGGGGGTCATCACGGCGATGTTTTTGCCGTTGCCGATCTGCCCGGAGCTGCCCCGTCCCCAGGCATAGACCTCCCCCGCTGCATTGAGCGCCAGGGTATGCCCAAAGCCGCAGGCCATGGTCTGGATGGTGTCGTCCTCCAAGGGGATGCGGATATGGGTGGAGGCCCGGTATTTGGTGCATAATGCGCCGTTTGTGTTGTTGCCGCAGCCCCAGATGGAGCCGTCCTTCATCAGAAAATAGGAATAATCGCAGCCGGTGTAGATGCCTGCAATGCTCAGCACATCGATTTCCTCATTTTTTGAGGAAAAAAGGGCGGGCTTTTTGCTTTGCTTGGCGTTGCCCTTGCCCAATTGGCCGAACTGGTTGTCCCCGAAGACCCAAAGGGTGCCCTCCGTATCCCGCAGATAGGCAAAGCTGCCCCCCACCGCCAGGATGGGCTCAAAGCCCTCCGCCAAAGAGGTGCAGGAAAAAAGCAGGGCGCAAGCCAGCAGCAGGGAGAGAATTTGTCTGATTTTTTGCATGATTTTCATGGGTAACTCCTGTCTTTGCCCCATTTTCCGGGGCATGCTTGCAGTGTACCATAAATCGCCGCAAAAATCAATCCAAATGCAAAAATGCCGCAGCAAAACTGCGGCACGAAAAGGGGAGGTCTTGCTTTGGGGGGAACCACGCTTGACCTGCCGAAAAGCGTGGTTTCCTCAGGAATGAATCCTCGTTTCCCTAAAAGCGAAAAGTCCGCCCTGATCGGCGGATTTTTATTGCATTTTTTCCCGGATAAAGGAAAGCAGTTTCTGGATTTTATGGTTCGTACCCGACTTGCTCAGGGGGGTCTTCAGCATTTTGCCCAGTTCCTCCAGGGATACATCGGGGTTGGACAGGCGGGCAACGGCAATTTCCTGCATGTCCGCAGGCAATGAATCAAACCCAAGCCTGTCCACATACTCCCCGATCAAATCGGCCTGTTTTCCGGCGGCGGAGAGCTGTTTTTTCAAGTTCGCATGGTCGCAATTGACCGCCCGGTTGACATTCCCCCGGGATGCCCTGGTAATGCGGATATCCTCGAACCGCAGCAGCGAGCGGTGCGCCCCGGTCAGTGCCAGTACGGAGGCAATCCCGTCCCCCGCGGACAGGGAAATGACCTCATCCCCCCGGCGTTGGGTGACCTGGCAGGGGATATCGCATTTTTCAAGCACGGAGCGCAGCACCTTGGCCCGATCGGGAGAGGGCATGACAAACTCCATATAATACCCCTTTTCCGGGTTCAGCATCGAGCCCGCCCCCAGAAAAATCCCCCGCAGATAGGCCTGTCTGCAGCAGGTTTTGCTCATCACGCTGCGGGGTGCGCCCCGGAACCGGTCTCCCCGCTCCCCTTCCTTCAGCATCTGCAGGGCAATCAGCAGCCGTCTTGCCTCGTTTTCGGGAACGGTCAGCACCAGAATCCGCCGGCCGCCAAAGCGGGGGCTGGTCTGATACTGCACGGCGGGAGAAATATTCAGTCTGGCCTTCAGAAGCTTGAAAATATGCCGGGCGAGGGCGGTATTTTCCACCGTATACCGAACCTGAAAGCGTCCCCCACCCTTCAAAATCATGGAGGCGCAGGCCTGGGTCAGGGCTGCCAGCTCCCCCAGCATACAGCAGGTCTTTTGCCCCTCCACATGGGTCAGCTCATTCTTGACGATCTCGGAAAATGTCATGTCAAATCCTTTTCCTGATCCCCGGGGATGCCCTCGATGCGAACCTCAGGCTCCAGCATCACCCCAAAGCGGTCGGACACGGTCTTTTGCACATATTTCATCAGCTCCAGCACATCCCGTGCCGTAGCCGAGCCGGTGTTGATGATGAACCCTGCATGTTTTTCGCTGACCTGGGCGCCGCCCACCCTATAGCCCTTGAGATTTGCCTGTTCAATCAGCGCACCGGCAAAATACCCCTTCGGGCGCTTGAAGAACGAGCCGCAGGAGGGGTACTGCAAGGGCTGTTTTTCCCGCCTCCTATTTGTAAAATCGCTCATCAGCTGGCTGATTTCCTGCGGATTGCCCGCCTTGAGGCGAAAGACCGCCTCCAGCACCAGGCCGCCCGTGCGGTTCAACCGGCTATGGCGATAGGAAAGCTCCATTTCATCCACCGAAAGGGTGCGAATCTGCCCGTCCTCCAGCAACGTTACGCTTTCCAGCACCTGGGCAATTTCCCCGCCGTAGGCCCCTGCGTTCATGAATACGGCTCCGCCCACGCTCCCCGGGATGCCCCCGGCAAACTCAAAGCCCGTCAAGCTATGCTCGGCCGCTTCCCGGGCAACGGCAGGCAATTTTGCCCCTGCCTGGGCGATGATTTTGGTGCCCTCTACTTTGATTTGGGCGAACGAATCCCCAAAGTGCAGCACAAGTCCCTCAAACCCGCCGTCCCTGACCAATGTATTGCTGCCGTTGCCCAGGATAAGCAGGGGGAGATTCTGTTTTTCCGCAAACAAAAGCAATCCGGGCACATCCTCTGCCCTTGTCACCTCGGCAAAATACCGGGCATTTCCCCCCACCCGCATGGTGGTGTATTCGGACAATCTGACATTCTGCCTGATTTTCAGTCCGGCCGCAGCCTGTTCATTCATTCCCATCAGCTCCTTCCAGCCTCCTTCCCATTATACCAAATCCCCCGCCCCATTTCAAGCAAAAAACACGCCGGGGGGATCAATCCGCCCGGCGTGCAGGGATCAAAAATTACTTATTGTACAGCTCCCGTGCCGTATAGTGGGTATGGAGCAGTTCATGGGCCTTATGGCTGTTGGGCTCACCCAGGAATTCCGCATACAGGGTCTTCACAGCGGGATTCTCGTGGCTCTTGCGGAGGGCCTTGGACTCATCCTCATCATAGATGGCCTTGGCGCGCAGCACTCTGGGATCGCACTCCATCCGCTTCTGAGCGGAAACGATGGGCTGACCGCCGCCGGTCACGCAGCCGCCGGGGCATCCCATGACTTCGATGAAGGCATAGGTCTTCTCGCCATTCTTCACGCTGTCAAGCAGCTTGGAGGCGGCGCCGGTGGAGTTGGCAACGGCCACATTGATGGTCATATCGCCGGCCTGCACGGAGGCTTCCTTCACGCCCTCGATGCCGCGGACGGCTTCGAATTCCACCTTCTCCAGGGTCTTGCCGGTGATGACTTCGTAGGCAGTACGCAGAGCGGCTTCCATAACACCGCCGGTTGCGCCGAAAATGACGGCAGCGCCGGTGGATTCGCCCAGGATGGAATCAAAGTCCTCATCGGGCAGATTGTTGAAGTCGATGCCCGCTTCCTTGATCATCCGGGCCAGCTCACGGGTGGTGATGACGGCATCCACATCCGGATAGCCGGTGGCGGCCAATTCTTCCCGACCCGCTTCGAACTTCTTGGCGGTGCAGGGCATGACGGATACCACACGGATGTCCTTGGGATCAATGCCGGCCTTCTGGGCATAATAGCTCTTGATCAGGGCGCCTTCCATCTCATGGGGAGACTTGCAGGAGGACAGGTTCGGGATGAATTCGGGATAGTAGGTTTCGCAGAACTTGATCCAGCCGGGAGAGCAGGAGGTGATCATGGGCAGCACGCCGCCATTCTTCACACGGCCCAGCAGCTCGGTGGCTTCTTCCATAATGGTCAGGTCAGCAGCGAAATCGGTGTCGAACACCTTGTCAAAGCCCATCCGGCGCAGCGCAGCGGCCATCTTGCCGGTGACGCGGGTTCCGATGGGATTGCCGAACTCTTCGCCCAGGGCGACACGCACGGCGGGAGCGGGCTGCACCACCACATGCTTGGTGGGGTCGGCCAGGAACTTCCAGACCTTATCGGTGTCATCCTTTTCACGCAGAGCGCCAACGGGGCAGGCGGTGATGCACTGACCGCAGTTGATGCAGCCCATGTCAGCCAGCTTGAGCTTCCAGGGAGAGGCGATCTGGGTCTTGAAACCACGGCCCATGGCGCCGATCACGCCCACGTTCTGCACCTTGGAGCAGACGGCCACGCAGCGGCGGCACAGGATGCACTTATTGTTGTCACGGACGATCGAGGGAGAGGCATCGTCCACATCATAATGGTTCTGAGCACCGGCAAAGCGGTCGCCGTTTTCCACGCCCAAGTCCTTGCACAGCTTCTGCAGCTCGCAGTTCTGGCTGCGTACGCAGGACAGGCACTTCTTTTCGTGGGTGGACAAAACGAGTTCCAGCAGCGTGCGGCGATATTCACGGATTTTGGGGGTATTGGTCTTGACTACCATCCCGTTGGAGACGGGCAGCACGCAGGCAGCCTGCAGATCGCGTCCGCCGGCATCCACAACGCACATACGGCAGGCGCCGATGGCATTTACATCCTTGAGATAGCACAAAGTGGGAATATTTACTCCGGCAATTTTCGCAGCTTCCAGCACACTGGTCCCGGCAGGAACCTGCACCTGGACGCCGTCAATTGTAAGGGCGATCATATTTTCCATTGTCATTTCCTCCTTCGTTCCTTACTTTTTGATGATGGCGCCAAAGCGGCACTTCTCCATGCAGGCGCCGCACTTGAGGCACTTGGCGGGATCGATGTGATGCTGCTGCTTCACTTCACCCGAAATAGCGCCGGCGGGGCAGACACGAGCGCAGGCGGTGCAGCCCTTGCACTTATCCGTAATCACATAGGACAGCAGTGCCTGGCAATGATGGGCGGGGCAGCGCTTTTCCTTGATGTGGGCTTCGTATTCGTCCCGGAAGAACTTCAGGGTAGACAAAACGGGGTTGGGAGCCGTCTGACCCAGCGCGCACAGAGCGGTGGACTTGATGGCTTCTGCCAGATTTTCCAGCTTCTCGATGTCGCCTTCTTCGCCCTTGCCCTCAACGATGCGGTTGAGGATTTCCAGCATACGGCGGGTGCCGATGCGGCAGGGAGCGCACTTTCCGCAGCTCTCATCGACGGTGAAGTCGAGGAAGAAGCGGGCGATATCCACCATGCAGTTATCCTCGTCCATGACGATCATACCGCCCGAGCCCATCATGGAGCCGGCTGCGATCAGGTTGTCATAATCAACGGGGGTATCCAGCAGGGAAGCGGGCAGACAGCCGCCGGAGGGACCGCCGGTCTGCACAGCCTTGAACTGCTTGCCGCCGGGGATGCCGCCGCCGATCTTGTAGATGATGTCCCGCAGGGAAGTGCCCATGGGAACCTCAACCAGACCGGTGTTGTTGATCTTGCCGCCCAGAGCGAACACCTTGGTGCCCTTGCTGCCGGCCGTGCCGACGCTGGTGAACCAATCGGCGCCGTTCAGGATGATCTGGGGAATATTGGCGAAGGTTTCTACGTTGTTGATGTTGGTGGGTTTCTCAAACAGACCCTTCACAGCGGGGAACGGGGGCTTGGGCTTGGGCTCGCCGCGGCCGCCTTCGATGGAGTGCATCAGGGCGGTTTCTTCGCCGCAGACGAATGCGCCGGCACCCAGACGGATGTCGATATCGAAGTTGAAGCCGGTGCCGAAGATGTTTTCACCCAGCAGGCCGTATTCCTTGGCCTGGCCGATGGCGATCTTCAGACGCTTGACGGCGATGGGATATTCAGCACGGACGTAGATATAGCCCTTGTTGGCGCCGATGGCATAGCCGCCGATGGCCATAGCCTCCAGCACGGCATGGGGATCGCCTTCCAGCACGGAACGGTCCATGAAAGCGCCGGGGTCGCCCTCGTCGGCGTTGCAGATCATGTACTTTTCATCGGCCTTGGAGGCAGCAGCGAACTGCCACTTTTTGCCGGTGGGGAAGCCGGCACCGCCGCGGCCCCGCAGGCCGGACTTGAGCACCTCGGCAATGACCGTTTCAGGGGTCATTTCGGTCAGCGCCTTGTGCAGTGCCTTATAGCCGTCAAAGGCCAGATATTCATCAATGTCCTCCGGGTCAATGCGGCCGCAATTGCGCAGCGCAAGACGCAGCTGGGGACGATAGAATTCGATTTCTTCCAGCGCAGGCAGATCCTGCACATCGCCCTTTTCGGCCGCGCCGATGGTATATTCGGACACAACCTTGCCGCCGACGATGTGTTCGTCCACGATGCGCTCCACCATATCGGGCTTCACCTTCACATAGGTGGTCTTCACGCCGTCCTTGATCACATCCAGCATGGGCTCCAGGCGGCACATGCCGATGCAGCCGGTCTGGGTGACAGACACGTTCTGCAGGCCGCGCTTTGCGACTTCTTCAGCAAACTTTTCCATAACGGGACGGGCGCCGGCTGCAATACCGCAGGTCGCCATGCCGACTACCACGCGCACGCTGCCGTTGTCTGCCTTGTCCAAGGACACCTTTTCAAGCGTCTTTGAACGGATGGCTTCCAGTTCAGCAAGAGATTTCATATTCTGTTTCCTCCAAATATCGGTTAGATTGCTTTACAATGGGCTGTCAGAAACAGCCTCATATCCTGTTTCAGCGGTACTTGGCCAGAATGCCGGGAATCTGGTCAGGGGTCAGGCGGCCATAGACCTCATCATTGATGGTCATAACAGGGGCCAGACCGCAGGCGCCCAGGCAGCGGGTGGCCTGCAGGGTGAAGCGGCCGTCCTCGGTGGTATCGCCGACGGCAATCCCCAATTCCTCGCTCAGCTTGTCCAGAACCTTCTGAGAGCCCTTGACATAGCAAGCGGTGCCGAGGCATACGCTGATCAGATATTCGCCCTTAGGCTGAAGAGAAAACTGGGCATAGAAAGTCGCAACGCCGTACACCTCGCTGAGGGTAACATTCAGCGCCTTGGCAATGATCTTCTGCACATCCATCGGAACGCAGCCGAAAATTTCCTGTGCGCCCTGCAAAACAGGCATCAGAGCACCCGGAAGGGACTTGTTCTCTTCGATGACCTTTTGCAGCTCATCATACTTTTCCTTCATGTCAGGCATGTGAGCAAAAACCTCCTTAGAGAAAATCTTGAGCGTGTGAGAACACACTGCTTATCATTGTAACACATCCGCGCCAAAAAATCACGCATTATTTTTACTGTTTTACGAATTTTTCCCTGATCTTTTCCTATTTTTTTACTTTTTCGACCCGATGACATAATTTTGCCCTTCTTCGGACATGAAAAAGATTTTGCGGAATGGCAAAACAATGGTATAATAGGCATGCGAGGCAGAAATTGCCCCAATAATTTCCGGAGGAAAAACATGTCGAAACTGATTGGCATTGATCTGGGCACAACCAACTCCTGCGTAGCCTTCATGGAAAACGGCGAGGCAGTGATCATTCCGAATGCCGAAGGCGGCCGCACCACCCCCTCTGTCGTGGCCTTCACCAAATCGGGGGAAAGGCTGGTGGGTCAGGTGGCCAAGCGTCAGCAGGTGACCAACGCCTCCCGAACCATCGCCTCGGTCAAGCGGGAAATGGGCAGCGACTGGCGCAAGAATATAGATGGAAAGAATTATACTCCCCAGGAAATCTCCGCCATGATTCTGCAAAAGCTGAAGGCGGATGCGGAAAGCTATATCGGGGAAAGCGTGACGGATGCGGTCATCACCGTGCCTGCTTACTTCACCGATGCCCAGCGCCAGGCCACCAAGGATGCCGGGCGCATTGCCGGGCTCAATGTGCAGCGCATCATCAACGAACCCACCGCCGCCGCACTGGCCTATGGGGTCAACAAGGAATCGCCCCAGAAAATCATGGTCTATGACCTGGGGGGCGGCACCTTTGATGTGTCCATTCTGGATATCAGCCAGGATGTGATTGAGGTGCTGGCCACTGCCGGCAACAACCATCTGGGCGGGGACGATTTTGACCAGTGCGTCACCAAATATCTGGTGGAGGAATTCAAGCGCACGCAGCATATCGACCTGATTCAGGATCAGACTGCCATGCAGCGGGTGCGGGAGGCGGCGGAAAAGGCCAAAATCGAGCTGTCCTCCTCCATGTCCGCCAATGTGAACCTGCCCTTTTTGTGCCAGGGCAGCGAGGGTCCCGTGCATATGGATCTGAACATCACCCGGGCCAAGTTCAACGAGCTGACCCGCCATCTGGTGGATCAGACCACGGGTCCCGTCAAGCAGGCCATGGCGGACGCAGGGCTGAGGGCCTCGGATCTGAGCAAGGTGCTGCTGGTGGGCGGCTCCAGCCGCATTCCCGCCGTGCAGGAGGCCGTCAAGGCCATGACCGGCAAGGAGCCCTTCAAGGGCATCAACCCGGACGAATGCGTTGCCATGGGTGCCTGCATTCAGGCGGGGGTGCTGGCCGGCGTGGTCAACAGCCTGTTGTTGATTGATGTGACCCCCCTGTCCCTGGGCATTGAAACGGTGGGCGATGTATTTTCCAAAATCATCGAACGCAACACCGCCCTGCCCGTTCAGCGCAGCCAGATTTTCTCCACCGCCGCCAATTTCCAGACCTCGGTGGAAATCAACGTGCTGCAGGGCGAAAGGGAGGTTGCTTCCTATAATAAATCTCTGGGCAAATTCCGCCTGGAGGGCATCCGCCGGGCGCTGCGGGGCATCCCCAAGATCGAGGTTACCTTCTCCATCGACGCAAACGGCATCGTCCATGTAACCGCCAAGGATCTGGGTACCAACCGCCAGCAGGACATCACCATTTCGGGCTCGGGCAATATGTCCCAGGCCGAAATCGACCAGGCCATCCGGGATGCTCAGCGGTTTGCCGATGAGGACAAGCAAAAAAAGCAGAAGGTCGAGCTGAAAAATAAGGCCGATTCCCTGCTTGCTGCCGCCAAACGCACCCAGAAAAAGATGAAGAATCAGGACAAGGACAAGCTGAACAGTGCCATTTCCAATCTGGAAAACGCCCTTTCTCAGGACAATGATTACCAGGTCAAATCGGCTATGGAGGAGCTGGAACAATTGCTCAACGCGGCGGGCAAGTATGTGAATGATTCGGACGGCGGGAACGACGACGGCTCCTTTGATGCGGATGTGAACTGATATGTTCGGCTATATCTCGGTCAATCAGGCCGATTTGTCCAAGGAGCGCTTTGCCCGGTATCAGAGCCATTACTGCGGGCTGTGCCTGGCGCTCCGGGAGGGCTTCGGGCAAAAAGAGCGGCTGACGCTGAGCAATGATATGACCTTTCTGGCCATCTTATTGGGGTCGCTGTATGAGCCAAAGGAGCAGCAGCTGGATTTTCACTGCCCTGCGCATCCCCTGAAAAAGCACACCGGCGTTTTGTCCGATGCCGCCCGGTATGCGGCGGATATGAACATATTGCTGAGCTATTTCAAATGCCTGGACAATGAAGCGGATGAGAAAAATCCCGCCGGGGCGCTCAAAACGGCGCTTCTTCGGCGGGCGTTCGGCACGGTTCAGGCAAAATATCCCGAAAAATGCGCCTTTGTGAAGGATTGTCTGGACAAAATCAGCGCCCTGGAGCGGCAAAACAGCCTCGATGTGGACGGGCTTTGCCGGCTCTCGGGGGATATGCTGGGAGAAATTTTCGTTTGGAAAAAGGATATCTGGCAGGATGCACTGCAGCAGGTGGGACAGGGTCTTGGGCAGTTCGTCTACCTGATGGATGCCTTTGAGGATTTCGACGGGGATGTGAAAAAGCATCGATTCAATCCGCTGAAGGCTTTGCACGGGCAAAAGGATTATACCGAGATCATCGGGCAATCCCTGACATTGTTCGCAGCGGATGCGGCAAAGGCCTTTGAGGTGCTGCCCCTGGTGCAGGATATTGACATTCTGCGAAATGTGTTGTATTCTGGAATCTGGGCGCGGTTCGTGCGCCTGACACAAAAGAAAAACAAGGAGCTCAAGGATGAATGATCCATTCCAGGTTCTGGGGGTATCCGCAAGCGCCTCGGAGGACGAAATCAAGCAGGCCTACCGGAGGCTGGCAAAAAAATACCACCCCGACCTGAATCCCGATTCGGCAACGGCTGAGGCCAAAATGCGGGAAATCAACGAGGCCTATTCTGAGGCCATGAAAATCAAAAAAAGCGGGGGCACCTATCGCCCCAACTCCTCCTATGGCAGCGGCTACGGGGGTTCGTCCTATGGTGGGTCATCCTATGGCGGGTCATCCTACGGCGGATCGTCAGGTGGGTCATCCTACGGCGGATCATCGGGCGGATCATCCTATGGTGGATCGTCAGGCGGGTCATCCTATGGCGGCGGTCAGGGGGGATGGAATCCCTTCGGGGGGTTCGGCTTCGATCCCTTCGGGTTCGGGCATCAGCAAGGCTCAGGCTACAGCCGTTCGGGCTCGTCCAACCAGTCCTATGATAATCCCGAATTGCAGGCCGCCCAGGATTACATCAATTCGGGGCGCTTTCAGGAGGCCATCAACCTGCTCAACCGCATTCCCTCCCATGATGCGCCCTGGCACTATCTGTTCGCCCGGGCCAACCTGGGGCTGGGCAACCGGGTGGCGGCGCTGAACAGTGCCAAGCAGGCCGCCTCCATGGACCCGGATAACGAGGATTACCGGATTTTGCTGGAGCAGCTGGGAGGTCAGTCCAGCGAGTACCGTTCCCGGTCAGGGGGGTATGATTTCAAGAGCCTTTTGTGCGCCAATCCCTGCCTGACCTGCTGTTTGCTCTCCTCCCTGTTCAGGTGCCTGTGCGGGAACAATTGCTGCGGAGGCAGCACGGGCGGCGGCGGCGGCTATTACGGCTGGTATTGAATATTTTGCAAATAAATGATTAGGAGTGATTCAATATGACTTTCTGGCAAAAGGTAAAGGCCAAGCTGGCCAATTTCATGCAGGGGCGGCACGGTGCGGACAATCTGGGCATGGTTACACTGGTGGCAGGACTGGTATTGAGCCTGCTGGGCTCCTTCGCCGGCAGCTCGCTTTTGTCCATTCTGGGCATGCTTTTGTACATCATCACCCTCTACCGGATGTTTTCCCGGAACAATGAAAAGCGTGCCGAGGAAAACCGCAAGTACATTACCCTGATGGAGCAGCTGAAGACCCGCTTCAAGCAGCTGAAAATCCGCATCAAGAACCGCAAGGTTTACAAGTATTTCCATTGCCCCAAGTGCCATGCATTGCTTCGTCTTTCCAGAGGCTGCGGACAAAAGCATGTCACCTGCGGCCGCTGCAAGCACGAGTTCGACCAAAAGGCGTAATCAAAAACCGCTCCGAAGGGAGCGGCTTTTTATATCATAAATTCGGTCTGAAGGCGGTTTGGCAGACCCAGGGATAGGGCTGATTTTTCAGGGCTTTGCAGGCACTTTGCGCCGAATGGGCATCCGCATAAATGCCATACACCACGCAGCCCGACCCGGTCATGCCGGCATACAGCGCGCCCGTGTGCCTGATTTCATCCAGTGCATCCGAAAGCTCCGGGCGCAGGGCGCAGGCAGGATTATACAGGGAGTTGCCTCCAAGGGTCGCCGCTTCCGCAAGATCGCCCCGCTTGAATGCCTCCAGCGCCCGGCTGGTATCCGGATGAAAGGGGGGCAAACCATCCCACAGCCCGAACACCTCCCGTGTATTCAGCCCCTCGCAGGGCTTGACAAGCACCATTTCCAGGGGATCATCAAGGCAAATTTTCTCCAGATTTTCGCCGATTCCCCCCACCCGGGCCGGGGCGTTCAGCAGACAAAGGGGCACATCAGCCCCCAATCCCAGCCCGATTTGTGCCAATTGATCATCGGGCAGATTGAGCGCCCACATTGCATTCAGCATTTTCAGGGCAGCTGCGGCATCCGCGCTTCCGCCCCCCAGCCCTGCGCCCGAGGGGATGTGCTTTTCAAGCAAAATTTTTGCGCCTTTTTTTGTTTTGCAGTATTTTTGAAGGGCGCAGGCGGCCTTCCACACCAGATTATCCTGCCCCATGGGAACGGGAAAATCCCCCGAAACGGCCATTGTGAGGCTCTCCGAGGGCAAAATTTCCATCTCATCCGCCAGCAACAGCGGCACGGTCAGCATATCCAGCAAATGGTAGCCGTCCCCCCGTTTGCCCGTCACATCAAGGGTCAGGTTCAGCTTCGCGTTGGCTAAAATCTTCATTTCCCTCTCCCAGCAGGGGGGCAGTCCCCCGCTTCAGCGTAAATTCGAAGGTAGCGCCCACCGCCGTATCCTTCAGATAAATCTGTTCGCCGTGCTTTTCCATAATGGATTTGCAGATGGCCAGCCCCAGCCCCGTGCCCTTGCCCGAGGTGTGCGCCTTATCGGCCATATAAAACCGGTCGAAAATGTGGGGCGCATCCTCCTTGGATACCCCGGGGCCGTTATCCGAAACAGTCAGGATGATTTTGTCCTCCGCCGGCCGGGTAGATAGGGTCAGGGTGCTGTTTTCCGGGGCATATTTCAGGGCATTGTCAATCAGATTGACCAGCACCTGCTCGATTTTATCCGCATCTGCATGGGCATAGCAGGGGTCTTCAAAGAAATCAGCCGAAATTTCGAAGCTTTTTTCCTCCAATTGGGTCATCTTGGTAATCAGCACCCGGCGGGTCATCTCATTCAAATCAAAATCCGAATAGGACAGATGCACATCCTCCCGCTCCATCCGGGACAGATTCAGCAGCCCGTTGACCAGCTTGGACAGCCTTCTGGTTTCAGTCAGCACCACATCGATGTATTGCCCCTGCTCATCCCGGGGGATGACCCCCTCCTGTATGCTGGACAGATAGCCCTGAATGGAGGTGATGGGAGAGCGCAATTCGTGGGATACATTGGCCAGAAATTCCCTTCTGGAGGTTTCCAATTCCCCCAATTGCCGGGCCATATGGTTAAAGGAACGGGCAAGGGACTCCGTTTCCCGCCCCCCCTCTTCAATGGCACGCACGGTAAAATCCCCCTGCGCCAGGCGGCGAGCGGCGTCCTCCATCTGCCGAAGGGGCCGGGTCACCTGCCGGGTCAGAAGGAAAATCAGCAAGCCGGCCAGCACAATAGCCGCAGCGGTTGCGATGATATAGGGCAAAATCAGGGGCAGATAGGTGGCGCGGATGGTCTGGGCGGCGGTCTGCACAATGATCCCGCCGTTCACCGAACCGTCATGCACCCAGGGCACGGCCACCGAGAACATGAGCCCGTTTTCCGTGCTCGTCTGGCTGACCACCTCTTCCCCCGCCATGACGCTGCGGCGGATAGAGGCAAAATCGCTTTGATTGAGCACCCGGACGACCTGCTCATCCTCCAGCAATTCCTCATTGATGTACGCCCGCCCCGCCCCTGTGCGGTCAATCACAATGCAATAGGCGGAAAACCGCTCATAAATGGACTGTGCCTTATACCGCAGATACTTGGAGGCGGTGGAATTGCGGGTGGACAGCGTCCCCCGTTCCGTTTCCATCTGGGAGGCCAGATAGGCCAGGTCATAGGCCTGTTCCTTCAGCTCCTTCGTTCGGGTCTCAATAGCGGAGGAGCGGGTGGACAGGATGGAAAAGGCGGACAGCCCGGCCGTACACAGCAATATAACCGCCAGAAATACCGTCAGCAGACGGGAAAACATGGAAAATCTTTTCATTTTGTCTCAAACTTGTAGCCCACGCCCCAGACCGTTTTGATCTGCCAGCCCAGCTCCTCACTGCTTTGCAGCTTTTCCCGCAGCCGCTTGATATGCACATCCACCGTGCGGCTGTCCCCGAAAAAGTCGAACCCCCACACCTGCTCCAGCAGCTGTTCCCTAGTAAACACCCTGTTTTTGTGGGAGGCGAGATAGAACAAAACCTCCAGCTCCTTGGGGGGCATTTCCACGGGCTTGCCCATGAAAAGCACCTCATATTTTTCCAGCGAAATGGTCAGTCCCGGAAAGGACAGGGCATTTTTTTCCGTATCGCTTCCGTCATATCGGCGGAAAACGGCCTTGATGCGGGCAATCAATTCCTTGTTTTCGAAGGGCTTGGTGACATAATCGTCCGCCCCAAGCTCCAGACCCAGCACCTTATCAAAGGTTTCATCCTTGGCGGTCAGCATGATAATGGGAATCTTGCTGGTCTGACGGATGCTGCGGCAAACCTGCCACCCGTCCATGCCGGGCAGCATGATATCAAGCAGCACCATACCGGGCGGGTTTTTCTGAAATGCGGCCACCGCATCGTCCCCCCGGTATTCCACTGTCACATCGTACCCCTCTTTTTCAAGCAAAAGCTTGATGAGCCGGGCAATATTGGGATCATCGTCCACCACCATAATGGTTTGTTTTTCGCTCATTGCCATACCCCCGCAGGTTCGTTTCTCACTTCAGCGTAACCACCGTCACGCCGTCCTCCCCCTCGCCGTACACACCCAGGCGATAGGATTTTACATATTGATGCTTCTTCAGATGCTGCTGAATCCCGCTGCGCAGGATGCCCGTGCCCTTGCCATGCACAATGGTGACCTCATGATAGCCCGCCAGCACGGCATCATCCAGATACAAATCCGCCTGGGCAATGGCCTCATCCAGCGCCATGCCCCGCACATCGCAGGACAGGGAAACCGTTTTTGTGCCGGCACCCGTCTTTGCATTTACGGTCACCTTGGGCTGGGCAGAGGGCTGACCCTCGCACAGCAAAAGGCCGGAAATATGCACCTTCATCTTCATAATGCCCGCCTGCACCAGCACCTCGCCCTTGCCGTCCGGCTTTTCCAGCACATTGCCCTTTGTGCCCAGGGACACAATCTCCACCCGGTCGCCGACCTTCAGGGATTTGGGCGGCTGTTTGTTGGATGCGGACTGCTGCAGACCCTCGGACAGGGAATCGATGCCCTTTTCCAGCTGCTTGCGCAGGGCAGAGGCCTCCTGCTGGGAGGAGGACGCCGATTCCTTCTTGATTTTCTTCAGGCCATCCAGGATCTGATCGGCCTCCCGACGGGCATTTTCCAGTATGCGCCTTGCCTCGTCCTTGGCCTTCCGGGTGGCATTCTGTTCCTTTTGCTCCATATCCCGGTACAGTTTTTCTGCCTCATCCCGCAGCCTGACGGTCTCCTTGCGGGCCTCTTCTGCAAGCAAACGCTCCTTTTCGGCGATCTGCTTGTGATACTCCGCATTGGCAATCACATCCTCAAACCGGATGGAATCCTGGCTGAGCAGTTCCTTGGCCTGGGCAATCAAATGGTCATCCAGCCCAAGCCGCCTCGAAATTTCAAAGGCATTGGATTTGCCCGGCACGCCCACGGAAAGCCTGTAGGTGGGCTGCAGGGTGGTCACATCAAACTCCACGCTGGCATTTTCCACCCCCCGGGTGGTCAGGGCAAAGGCCTTCAGCTCGGAATAATGGGTGGTGGCCGCCGTGCGGATGTGCCGGTCAAGCAGCGTTTTCAAAATGGTCTGGGCAAGGGCTGCGCCCTCGGTGGGGTCAGTGCCCGCTCCCAATTCGTCAAACAAAACCAGGTCATTATCCCCCATATTCTGCAAAATGCTGACGATATTGACCATATGGGAGGAGAAGGTGGACAGGGACTGCTCGATGGACTGCTCGTCCCCGATATCGGCAAAAATCTGGTCAAACACGGCAATTTCCGTGCCCAGCAGACCGGGTACCTGAAGGCCTGATTGAGCCATCAACGTCAGCAGACCGATGGTTTTCAGGGTCACCGTTTTGCCGCCCGTGTTGGGGCCTGTAATGACCAATGTGGTGTAATCGTCCCCCAGCGTCAGGTCACAGGGAACCACCTTGTCCCGGTCAATCAAGGGATGCCGCACCCGCACAAAGCGGATGAAGCCATGCTTGTTGAGCTTGGGGGATACGGCGTTCATCTCCCGGGACAGCATGCCCTTGGCAAACACAAAGTCCAGATGGGCAAGAATGGCCAGATTCAGGTACAAATTGGAGGCAATTCCCCCGACCTGAGATGAAAAAGCAGCCAGAATCCGCTCGATTTCCTCCTGCTCCTTCATGGTCCATTCCTTGATTTCGTTGCTGAGCTCCACCACGGCCAAAGGCTCAATAAAGAGGGTTGCCCCCGTGGAGGACTGGTCATGCACAAGCCCGGGCACGGCACTGCGATACTCCGCCTTGACGGGCAGCACATACCGCCCGCCCCGCATGGTGACGATGCCCTCCTGCAGATATTTGGAAAAGGCTGCGCCCTTGGCCATCTGATTGAGCTTGTCCCGCACCCGGTCATTCGCCCCCCGGATATGCCGGCGGATATCGGACAGGGCAGGGCTTGCATGGTCGGACATTTCCTCCTCGCTGAGGATGGCATCGGACAAATCCCGCTCCAATTGGGTATAGGGCTGCAGACGGGAGGCCTCCTGGGTCAAAATGGGCGTGTTTTCCCGCTCGGTCACCAGCCCCTGACGGGCGGCCCGGGCGGCACGCAGGCTGTGGGCAATCTGCAAAAGCGCCTTTTGCGAGAGGGTGGCGCCCTTTTCGGCCAGGGCGATGTACTCGTTCACATCCTCAAAGGCAATCAGCGGATGCCCCCCAAGATAGGTCAGCACAACGGTGGCTTCCTCCGTTTCGGCCTGCGCCCGTTCGATTTCATCCAGCCGGGACATGGGCTGCAATTCGCAGCACAATCTTTTCCCGCTTTCGGTCAGGGCAAACTCAGCCAGCCTGTCCCTGATTTTTGTAAATTCCAGTACCCGCAATGTCCGCTCTGTCATACGCCTCTCCTTATCCCGTCCGGCATCCTGATTATACGATATTTTTTGTTTCTTTGACAGCTTTTCGCCAATCAGTTCACGAAAAATTTACTGTTTGTTATAAAATTCCTTCAATAAAGCGGCCGGTTGTGCCGCAAATGTCCCGGGCATGGGGCATTCCGTCAAAGGCCGCCCGGTAGATTTGCAGGATTCTCAGGAATTCCTCCCGCTGTTCATCCGTCTGCTGCACAAGCCAGGATGCCTGAATTTCGCCCAGCATTTCTTCCCTTTGCAGGAGATTGAGGGGCAGGCTGTTCATCACCTGCACCCGGCAGCCCTCCGGCAGGCGGATGGGCATCAGGGGAAAGGAGACCCCCATGCGGTCGACCAGGGTTTGTCCCCGGCAGCCCCTGTTTTCCTCGCACAAACGGCATCCCATATGCCCCGTTTGCAGCCCCTGGAAGGTACGCTCCGGGCAATGGGTCAGCAGCATCAGCCGGATTCTGCCGTATACGGGCAAAATCCGCTCCATCACAGGCGGCGGCAGTGCCTTGATTTCTCGGCTGCTCAATTCGGGGGACAGGCAGCAGGCCGGAATGTGCATGGCGGCCAGCATTTTTTCCGTTTCCCCGTTGAACACGGGCACGCCCCAGTCCGCCCCCGCAGGGCTTGGAAACCGGCTGATTTGCCCGGCGCAGCCCAGGATCACCTGAACCTGATACCGATTGGTTAACTCCTGCAGCATCTTCAATGTATCCTCACAGCACACCGCAGGCAGGCAAAGGAAGGTGTCCTGAGGCCATTTTTGCAGATAGGTTTCCAGCGTTTTTTGCCTGTAATCGGTGGGTGAAAACCAGACCGCATCCGCCCCGGAGGCAAGCAAAGCGCCGATTGCCTCAAAGTCTCCCGTGCGGACAATCAGCCGCCGCATTGCCCTCCCCTCCTCATAGGGAAAGGACTGCTTTTCATGCGTCGGGATGCGCGCCTCATGGCCGGCAATCAGCGCCCCGGTTAAGTCCTCCAATGCCTTTTTCCGCAGCCCGTTCAGCGATGCAACGGGCAAAAAGGCCTCCCTTGATTCCAATTGGCAGCCGTCCAGCTCAAACTGGGTATCCCCGGTCTTGGACAGGGCCCGGCGCGCGCCCTCCAAATCAAGCGGTTTGGACTGGGCATTTTGGGGCACATCCCCCGAAACGCTCACGGCGCAGTCCCCCGCCCGGAGGGTCAGCAGGCTGCTTTCCCCCGGCATGGCATAGAGCCTGGCGCTGAAGGGGATTTTTCTTTCCCGCAAAAGGGCATCCTTTTCGTAATGGCTGCGGGCAAGGGAGAGCTGATTTTCGTCCTCGCACCGGCGGACAAGCTGCCCCACAGATGCCTGCTGATGAAGGCGCACCACCGCTTCCTTGCCCTTTTCCACCCTTTCGCCGCTGTAAATCACGCTTTGGGTGCCGATCTCCAGACCATCCCCGTTATTCAGCGTTCTTTGGGTCATAAATCCGCAAAGGGGGGTGTTTTTTATCCAAAATACCCGGCTGACCTTGCCCATCACAAGCCCCACGGGGGTCACCCGATCCGGGTACAGGATGCCCGCATCCTCCTGCCCGGCGGCATAGCCTTTTGTGAAGGCACCCCGGGAGAAAATCTGGGTCAGCTCCTCCCTTTCCTGCAGGGAGGCGGGGGTGAATTTCCCCTCCAGAGCGGCATCCAGCGCCTTCCTGTAGGCGTTCACCACCGTGTACACATATTCGGGACGCTTGAGTCTGCCCTCGATTTTCAGCGAGCAAACGCCGCTTTCCAGCAGCTCGGGCAGCAGATTTCTCATACACAAATCACAGGGGCTCAGCCAGGCCTTTGTGCTGCCCCGGTAGGTATAATTCAGTCTGCAGGGCTGGGCGCACCTGCCCCGGTTGCCGCTGCGCCCCCCTACGATGGAGGAAAACAGGCATTGCCCGGACACGGCCACGCACAGTGCGCCGTGAATGAAGGTTTCGGTTTCGATGCCCGTTTGGGCGACCCGGCGGATTTCCTCCATGGGGCATTCCCTGGCCAGCACGATGCGGGACACGCCGATGCCCTTGAGCCATCTGGCCGCCGATTCGTTATGCAGCGCCATTTGGGTGCTGGCATGGACGGGCAATTCGGGAAATTGCTCCAGCATCAGCTTCATCACGCCCAAATCCTGCACCAGAACGGCATCCGCATGAAGATCTCGCAGGGTTTTCAGGGTCTGCAAAACGGCCTTCAATTCCTCCTGCTTGCACAGGGTATTGACGGTCACATGCACCCGTTTGTCCATCCGATGGGCGATGCGGATGGCCTCCTTCAGGGTCTCCTCATCAAACCCGGCGCTTGCCCGCGCGCCAAACAGGGCGCTGCCCAGATACACGGCATCCGCCCCGGCGCTGAAGGCCGCCTTCAGCGCATCCAAACTGCCGGCAGGCGCCAGCAGCTCCACTTGATTATTCTTCATTCGGCATTCCCTGGGATTTCAGTTTCTGAGTCAGCTGATACAGTTCATTGCGCAGACGGCTGTTATCCTGCTGGGCATCGTACAGCTCCTCGGTAACGGACAGGGCGGCCGCAATCAGCGCAATCTCCTGCCTGACCGGCATACGACCCCCCGTTTCGATGATTTTCCTGTCCAGATAGGCGGCAATCCGCTGGGTTTCCTCCTCGGTTTTCTGGGTGGTGAGGGAAAGCTCATGGCCTGCTATGCGCACCCTGCTTGTATGCTTTTCCATGCCTTACAGCTTGGTGAAGGGATATTCCTGACCCTTCAGATCGACCCGGATGGAGGCAATGGTCTGCTTTTCCAGGGGCTTATCCCGGAAATCCCGGGGAACGGAGACGATTTTGTAGGCCTCCTCCAGCCCCTCCGTCACCTTGCCAAAGGCGGCGTACGCCCCGTCCAGATGGGGAGAGGTGCTGGTCATGATAAAGAACTGGGAACCGGCGGAGTTGGGCATCATGGATCTTGCCATGGACAAAACGCCCTCGGTGTGCTTGAGGGGGTTGATATGCCCATTCTGATTGAATTCCCCCTTGATGCTGTAGCCCGGATTGCCCGTGCCCGTGCCCTTGGGGCAGCCGCCCTGAATCATGAAATTGGGGATGACCCGGTGGAAAATCAGCCCATCATAGAAGCCCTTGTTGGCCAATTCGGCAAAATTGCCCACCGACTGGGGCGCATGCTCGGGATACAGCTCGCCCCTCATGATGCCGCCGTTTTCCAGCTTGATTTCAAAGGTAGGATGATTCATTTCCATATTGATTCACGCCTTTCTATTATTTTAAGGAAACGCTGATTAATTCCTGGGGAAACCGGCCTTTTCATGCTGAAAAGGCGGGTTTCCCCAGACCCCTTCCCGGAAAAGGCATATTTTTATCTTTTAAAGGTATAAAATTGTGCCAAATGACTCTCCCCGGGAGTCATTATTTTTCAGGAAAAGACTAAGCAGATTAAAATCAACAGTTCTCTGCTGCTTCTGTTTGTTTTTCCCTTGCCCCGTGCATTGCCTGCACAATCAGCGCGCCCACCACGCAGCAAAGGCCTGCAATGGACAGCACAGAGGGCGCCTCCCCGTAAAACAAGAACACCCACACGGGATTGAGCACAGGCTCCAAGGTCAGAATCAGGGAGGCCGACAGGGAATTGACCTTTGTAATGCCAAAGGAATAGGTGATATTGGCCGTGCCGTACTGCATCAGCCCCAGGGCAATGGCCATCCACAAAATGGTGCTGTCAAAATTTGCCGCCGGCTCGGACAGCAGCACGGGCAAAAATACCACAAAGGGCACGCCCGACCCGATAATCAGCCCATCCAGCGGGTCCGCCCCGTTTTTCCGGGAGGAAATCAGCTGCCCGGCGAACATGAATCCCGAGGCGATCGCCAGCAGATTTCCCAGTATGCCGTCCATGGACAATTGCCCGGCAAAGGCCAGGATGCATCCGCCGAAAATCACGCAGGTGATCAGCACATCAAACCGGGTGGGCTTTTTCGCTTCAAAGAAAATGGTGTACAAAAGCACCAGCACGGGCGCCAGATATTGCAGCACAATGGCATTGGCCGCGCTGGTCAGCTTAATGGCGGACATATACAGAATGGATGTGCCCACCATGAACAGCCCCACCGTCACATTGGCCTTCGTAAAGCGGGGGATTGCCCCCTTGAGACCCTCTTTTTTGCGGATGATGCGCACGGCCATCAGCATCAGCATGCCTAAAAAACCCCTAAAGGAGGCCAGGGAAAAGGCGCTCCAGGGAATGGATTTCACAAACAGCCCGGCGGTTGACCACAGCACCGCCGAAATCAGGATCAACAGCTTACCCATGCTTCACCCTTCATTCAAAAATAAAGCATCTGGCGGTGTAGGCTTTCAGCAGCTTTTGTGCTTCCTGCACATCGTCCCAGGAAATAATGGAGGACTGGCTGTGGGGAAAGCGATCCACAATGGCAATGCCGGCCACCCGGACCCCCGCCCCCGACAAATTCATGCTACTGGCATCCGTGCCGCCCCTGTCCATCACATCCCGCTGATATTTGATCTGATTTTCGGCGCAGCAGGCAAGCATTTCATCCACCAGATATTCATCCAGCATGGCGCTGGGATCGCCCAATTTCACGCCGACGCCCTCGCCCACCGCATTGCACCCTTCCAGATCGGAGGGATAAAAATGGTCGGGGGTCACATCCACCGAAATGCCGATATCCGGCTTAATCTGGTGGGCAGCGGTCACCGCCCCCCGGCAGCCCACCTCCTCCTGAACGGAGAACACATAATACACATCGTTGGGGCGATTTCCCTGATTGCACTGCAAATCCCTGATCAGCAGATAGCAGCCCACCCGGTTATCAAAGGATTTGGAGGCAATGCGCCCGCCCTTCAGCTCATAAAAATGGCCGATAAAGCCGCAATAATCCCCCACCTGCACATATTTTTCGGTCTCTTGCTTGGATGTACAGCCGATGTCGATATACAGCTTGCCCGCATCGTTGCCCGCCTTTTCGATATCGCTTTGGCTGCCGACCACGCCGATTGTGCCGTTTTGGAATATGACCTTATCATTATACAGGGCGCTTGTCCACACCCAGCCCACGCGGCAGACCTTGATGCGCCCGTCCGATTCGATTTTCTTGACCTGTAACCCTACCTCGTCCATATGGGCAGAGAGCATGATTTTCTTGCTGTTTTCGTTCTTTATGCCGTGCTTGACGGCAATCAGATTACCCAGCGCATCGGTATACATTTCGTCCGCATAGGGCTCGATCTCCCGGCGGATGATGGCACGGATGTTCTTTTCCCGCCCGGACACCCCAAAGGCCTGGCACAGTTCCTTCAAAAGCTCCATATTCTTGCCTTTCTCACACAATTTCGGTGAATTTGGTTTGGTTCATCAGGGGATGATGCAGAAAAATGGCTCCATTGGGGCAGGCCATGACGCAGCTGCCGCAATAATAGCATTCCCCGGGATACTCCACAATGGGGTGTGCGCCCCTTTGGGGATTTGGCAGCATAATATCCACCTGACAGACATTCATGCACCGGTTGCAGCCCACGCATTTTGCATCGTCAAAGGTCAAGGGCATCACCGAGCAGGAAACATATTTTTCTTCGTACTCACCCTTGGACATACCGCTGCGCCTCCTGCCTGTAATCCTCGTTATACCTTTCGTAATTTTCCTTCAGATTGCCGAAATAATCCTTCCGCACCCGGCGGGAGAAAACCTCGCCCTCCTGCTGGTACACCGTAATGAAGCAGTCGTCCCGGGCAGGATCCTTTTCCGGATAATCGCTGCGCTCAAAGCACAAGGGCACGGAGGAGGACTTGCGCAGCAGACAGGCATTCAGCACAATCCTGCAGCAGGTCATGATGTCCAGCACCTCATGGGTGCGCACCAGCTCATGGGGGTTTATACAGGAAAGCCGGGGCACATACTCTTTTTCATACTCATCCAGCAGCTGCAGCCCCTCCTTCAGCAGATAATCATTCTTGACCCCGCCGCAATAGTTCTGCATCAGCTTGGACAGCGCCTTGTTCAGCTCCTTCCAGTTCATCCCGTCCTTCACAAGCAGGGGGGCATAAAGCCTGTCGGCCTCCCGGGCAATCTGCGCCTCATCGGGGGAATGAAGATGGACAATCTGGCTGCGCTCTGCCGCCTTTCTTCCTGCATAATAGCCCGTGGCCGCCGCAAAGCCGCAGCAGTCAGAGGCATACAATTGGTCGCCCGCCGCATAGACATTTTTGATATTTGTCTCCAGATTCCAGTCATGAAAGACACCCCCCGGTGCGCCGAACAGCTGCCTTTCCTGGGGCAAAAAGGAGGCGGACTGCCAGCCCGTGCCATAGGATTGGAGGCGATGCTTTTCCGGGTCAAACCCCCTCCTGGTGAATTCCTCCAGCACGGGAATCCGGGTCTTGCCCTCCTGGCCTACCATCATGCCCCAGATGACCTCCCGCTCCTGTTTGGGCATTTTGCTCAAATCCGTGTAAAAGGGCAGCTGATAGCCTCGCTTCATCAGCTCATCAAAGCCCAACGTTTCCGGGCCTCTGTACTCGTACTTGGGGTTGTCAATCACCCCGCCCTTAAGGAAAAATTTCTGTCCCTTGGCCGGATAATAGCGTTCCTTTACGCTGGTCAGTTCCCGTCCGTCCCTGTCCACATAGGGAATCTCCCGCCCCCTGGCATCCACCATGGTGGCGGCATACCAGGTGTTATGGTTATTGCCCGTGGAATAGGGGGGGAAGCTGCGCCCCGCCGCGGAAAACTCCGCCCGGACGCTCTTTTCCATCATGGTAAACTCCATGCCGGCACGCCAGCCCATGGCATGCCCCGAGCCGATGGACTGCATGGGGCGGAATTCGCAAAGCCCGGGCTCATCCGCATCAAACAGCCAGAGTCTGGCCGGGCGGGACATGCACAAAAGGGTGGTTTTGGCATTATACACCACCATTTTGCCCGTTCTTGTGTGCATCCCAACGGCACCCACGCCCACCCTTTTTCCCTCAATTTCCCGGGTCAAGAGGGCAGTGGCCTCCGTTCTGTCCTGCACATCCACCCCCAGGCGCTTCAGCTCCCGGTACAGGGCGGGCTTGAAGGTCGTACCCCAGACCCGGATGGTGAACTTATTCTGATAATCGTAGGCAAACATGAGGCCGGTCTTTTCATCCCGGAAATCCGCCCCGGCGAACTCGCCCTCGCTGTCCCGGATTTTTGCCCCGAAATCCTCCAGATCCTTCAGCCTGTGCCAGCCTTCCTCGCACTCGATATAGTGGGCGATGCCGTTGGAATAGCCGTCCTGCTCGTTGACATAGGCATTGGCGATTTCCTCCGCCGTCACCTGGCTGCAGGGGTTGGTACAGGCCGATTCCCAGTGATCCACACCGCTGCCCGATGCCCCCGAACGGATGGTGGCACCCTTTTCCACCAGCACCACCTTCTGCCCCCTCCTGGCCGCCGCAATGGCCGCAAAGCAGCCCGCTATGCCGCCGCCCAGCACCAGGCAATCGCAAAAAATATATTCCCGCACATCAGACTCATTCTGATAGGGCCACTTCCCCATAAAAAGCCTCCAAACGCTTGATTACCCTGCTATTGTATCGCAATCAGCCGATAATTTCAACCTGAAAAAGCAAATTATTCGGGCAATATGTCCCGCACGGTCAGCGTACCCCCCGAAACGGAAAAGCGCACTTCCCTTCCTGCATAGGCAAACCCGTAAATCCGCTCCCCATCCTCGATGTAGGCCGGGCGGGGATCGCAGGCAAGCGCCTCAATCAGGGCATCAAGCTTCTCCTCCGGCACATTTTTCTTCAATTCATCGGGAAAAATCACCGCCAGATGATCCCCCCTGTGGGCATCCGAAAAGCCGCCCCGCGCCTGAGGAAGTGCCTCCGTATAGGGCAGATAGGGCTTGATATCGTATATGGGCGTTCCATCCGCCATGTCCGCCCCGGATACAAGAAGCACAAGCCCCTCCCCGGTTTCCTGAACGCCCAGCAATTCAACCAGCGTCAGCCCGATGGGGTTGGGGCGAAAGGGGGAGCGGGTAGCAAAGACCCCCGTCCGCCTGTTGCCGCCCAATTTGGGGGGACGGACGGTGGGCGACCAGGTGTCCTGCCGAATCCGGTCAAACCCCCACAGCAGCCACAAATGGGAAAATTCCTCAATCCCCCTGACCGCTTCCCGGACACGGTAGGGCTTTTCAAACACAATGATTCCCCTGGTATGGGTCAGCCCGCTCTGCCTGGGCAGCCCGAATTTATCCGGGAAATCGCCGTGCAGCCGGGCAATGATTTTCAGTTCCATTTTTTACTCCCGGTACAGCGGGGTGGACAGATACCGCTCCCCCGAATCCACCAGCACCACCGCAATGGTCTTTCCCTCAAATTCGGGGCGGCTGGCCAACCGATAGGCGGCATGCAGGGCAGCCCCGGAGGAAATCCCCACCAAAATGCCCTCAAGCTGAGCCATTTTCCGGGCAAAATCGTAGGCATTTTCCTCTGTTTCGGTCATGATTTCGTCAATCAAGGTCAAATCAAGGGTCTTGGGCACGAAGTTTGCCCCGATGCCCATCAGCCCGTGCGCCCCCGAAATGCCCCGGGTCAACAGGGGGGATTTTTCCGGCTCCACCCCCAGCACATGCAAGCCCGGATTCATTTTTTTCAGATACCTGGCCGTGCCGGTGATGACGCCCCCCGTCCCGATGCCGGCAACCAGTCCATCCACCTGACCCTCGGTATCCCGCCAGATTTCAGGGCCGGTGGTGGCCTCATGGGCCATGGGATTCATGGGATTTTCAAACTGTCCGGCAATGACAGAGCCGGGGGTATTGCGCCTGATTTCCTCGGCCTTGTCAATCGAGCCCTGCATCCCCAGTGCGCCCCGGGTCAATACAACCTCTGCGCCGTAGGCCTTGAGCAGCATTTGCCGCTCCACGGACATGGTATCGGGCATGACGAACACCGCCCGGTAGCCCCTGGTGGCCGCAATGGCCGCCAGCGCAATCCCCGTGTTGCCGCTGGTGGGCTCGATAATGGTGCCCCCCTTTTGCAGCAGACCCTTTTTTTCGGCATCCTCGATCATGAAAAGCGCCGCCCTGTCCTTGGCGCTGCCGGCGGGATTTTGCCGCTCCAATTTGGCCAATACCCGGGCGTTCACCCCCATTTTTGCGGTCAAACGCTGCAAATCAAGCAGCGGTGTATTGCCGATCATGTCAGTCATACGGGTAATCATCATCGTCCTCACCCTCCTGAATTCTGTCCATGGCCTGTCTGGCCACATCATAGGAATAGCCCTTGCGCAGCATAGCATTCAGTGCCTGCTGCCGCTCCTTTTTGTCCGAAAAATCCTTCCGCAGGGAAAGCCGCCTTGCATGCTCGATGGCGCCCTGCAGCTCCTCCTCCTCATCCAGATTTTCCATGGATTGGCGGATGGTTTCGCTGTCCACACCCTTTTGCCGCAGGGCCGCATAAATCTTCCCCCGCCCGCAGGAAGCAATTTTCCGGGCGGCGTACTGCCCGGCATACCGCTCATCGGACACATACTTTCGCTCCGTCAGAAGCTGCATGATCCGGGCAATGGTTTTTTCGGGATATGCGCTCTGGCGCAGCTTATCGATCATTTCTTTTTCGGTGTAATCCCTTTCGCCCAGCAGATTTTCCACCCTTTGCAGGGCATAGGGCAGGCTATGCTCCTCAATGAGGGCCTGATACCCCTCCCGGTCAAACACATCCCCCGCCCGAACCCGGAAATCGTAGTACACCACGCTGGGCAGCCGGTAAACCGTTTCATCCGACAGGGAAATCGTCACCACGCCGTGAAGGCGCCTGACCGATTGAACACACACCATTTTCTCACATTTCCTTCTTATAAATTGCGTAGGTCAATTCATCCCCCGGCGCATCATCGAGCGCCTTCTTGGGGCGTGCACCCCGGGCGATTGCCTCTTCCTTCATGCCGATTCGCTTCATTACCCCCTGGGAGGGGGTGTTTCTTGCATCGCAATGGGCAATGATTTTGTCCATCAAAAGCTCCTCAAAGCCAAACCTCACCAATGCGTGACCCAGCTCGGTGGCATACCCCTTATGCTGATATTCGGGCAGCAGAATCCACCCGATTTCCCCCGTATGGGCATCCTGGGTGTACTCGATGCTGCAATCCCCCATCACAGCCCCCGTTGCCTTTTCCACCACGGCATACTCCACCGCCCGCTGGGGCGTTTGGGCATGGGCAGACAAAAAATAAGCTACGAACCGGTCGGTATCCTGCACCGGGGTCGAGCCCTCATTGCCGAAATGGCACAGATACCGGGTGACGGAGGGGTCGGAGGAAATGCGGTAGATGATGTCCCGGTCCGATGCCTCAAAGGGGCGCAGCATCAGCCTGTCCGTTTCAATATTGCGCATCAAAAGCCCTCCTTCATCCGCTCCAGGGCAAATTCGGCGCACCTGAGGCCATCCGTTGCGGCCGACATGATGCCCCCTGCATAGCCTGCCCCCTCCCCCACGGGATAAAGGCCTGCGATGCTGCTTTGGCATTTCTCATTCCGCAGAATGCGCACCGGGCAGCTGGAACGGGTCTCCACCCCGGTCAGCACCCCATCTTTTTGATCAAAGCCCTTCAGATACCTGCCCAGCACCCCGATGCCCTGGCGCAGATCATCGGCAAATTTTTCGGGCAACGCCTGCCCTAAATTGCACAGCAAAACACCGGGGCGATAGGTCGGATTCACATTCCCCAGCCCCTTGGAGGGCACATTCTGCAAAAAATCCCCCACCAACTGGGCGGGTGCCGAATAATCCCCTCCCCCCAGCGCAAAGGCCTGCCGCTCGATTTTTTCCCGGAAGGCAAAGCCCGCCAGGGGATGGTCGCTTTCAAAATCCTCCGTCCGCACATCCACCAGCACGGCGGCATTGGCGTTTTCGCCGTTCCGGGCAAAGGGACTCATGCCGTTTGTGCAGACCCCCCCGGCTCTGCTGGCCGCTCCCACCACCTGTCCCCCGGGACACATGCAAAAGGTATAGACCCCCCTGCCGTCCCTGAGCTTGGCGGACAAATGATATTCCGCCGCCGGGAGGGCGGGATGGTTGTAATATTTCCCGTACTGCGTCCGGTTGATGTCCGTCTGCCTGTGCTCAATGCGAAAGCCCACCGAAAAGGGCTTCTGCATCATGGAAATCCCGGCTCTGTACAGCATTTCCTGGGTGTCCGGCGCGCTGTGTCCGATGCACAAAAGCAGGCTGTCGCAGTCCAATTCATGATTGCCCTCAGCGTCCACAAAGCAAAGCCCGGTCAATGCGCCCTGCCGGGTATGAATGTCCGTGAGCCTTGCCCCAAAGTGTACCTGGCCGCCCAGGGCGATAATTTCCTGCCGGATGGCCCTGACCACCCCGGGCAGGCGGTCCGTGCCGATATGGGGGCGGGCCAAGGTCAGGATCTCCTCCGGCGCGCCGTGGGCATACAGCTCATACAGCACCGTCCGGCAGCGCACATCCTTGATGCCCGTGGTCAGCTTCCCGTCCGAAAAAGCTCCGGCACCCCCTTCGCCGAACTGGATATTGCTCTCCTCATTGAGCACCCTTTTTGTCTGAAACAGGCGGATGCTCTCCCTGCGTTTGTCCACATCCTCCCCCCGCTCCAGCACAATGGGGCATGCCCCCGCCCGTGCCAGATACAG
>R19__coassemble_135_pt1 | contig 41591 bp, 21 predicted proteins | sample R19__metabat2_low_PE_041 | metagenome-assembled genome bin R19 | reverse complement strand
GCCTTGGGGCGGAATCGAACCACCGACACTGTGATTTTCAGTCACATGCTCTACCAACTGAGCTACCAAGGCATCCATGGCGACCCGAAGGGGGCTCGAACCCCTGACCTCCAGCGTGACAGGCTGGCATTCTAACCAACTGAACTACCGGGCCATATTGATGGTGGGAACAACAGGGCTCGAACCTGTGACCCTCTGCTTGTAAGGCAGATGCTCTCCCAGCTGAGCTATGCTCCCTTTTGCTCCTCATGCCTTGCGGCATTGCAGAAGCATGGTTATTATAACCGATTTTCCTCTCTCTGTCAACCCCTTTTTTACTTTTTTTTTATTTTTTTTGATAGGCTGAAGCGAAAGGTTCATTTCCACTCTGAATACGCCAAAATGAACTAAGGAAGCCGCTGATTCAACGAGCCCTTCCTGCTGCGAATGAATTTTGATGCTGCTATGGCTGCAAAATTCACGAGGCGATCCAGGCATCATTCAAGAATTTTGCAGGAAATAGATGCTCAAAAGTCAAAGCAGACGGTATCGCCTCATTAAATCAGCGGTTTCCCCAGGTTAAAAATAAAATCAAACCACCGGAACGGAAAATCCTTTGCGAACAACTATTGACACAGGCTTGGGTAACCCTGATTTTCATGTGCAGCCCAAATCAGGCAAGTCCTCACCTCTTTTTCACAACCGGCATTTCCGTCATACGCAATTTAGCGCAGCCATAGGGAATCAGAAGCTTTTCTTCGATTTCTCCGAGGGGCTTCGTGTGATGAGGCAGTCCGGCGCACACGGTTTCGTAGCCGTCCTCCAGCCCCCAGTCAATCTGCGCCATTTTTGCCCGGATGGTGACCGCAGGATACGCCGCGGAAAATGGAACATCCGAAACATCATGCCGCTCTATCTCAAAGCAGTCCGTTGCCGCAAATCCATAATTCCAATCCGACTTCGGCACAAGCTCATAATCGCAGTACGGATATTTTCTTTCCACATCATTTTTTGTGTACTCCTCCCGAATCCAATCCGCCTCAATGGGAAGAGAAAATACCAGCGAGCCGCATTTCAGCGTGTAAAGGGAGGAGCGTTCCCTGACCAGTTCGGGCAATGTATCAAAGGAAATGCAAATGACTGTCTCGCCCTGGAAAACCTGTCTTACCGTCACCATTCCCCCGGATGCTTTCGGCTCCCCATTCAGCGTCACATGCACAGCGCAGGAGGGAATGCGGACGCGGAAGGAGAAGAACACCGGCGAATCCGTATTGATTGTATATTTCAAAGTATTTTTGAAGGGATATTCCGTGTCACAGGCAATCCGGGTGTTGATCCCCTTGATTTTTGTCTGAAGGACGGCAGGGACAGGCACAGAGGCAATCACTCCGTACCGGTCATGCATAAAGGCTGCCAGGGCAAGCTTGGGCCATGCCTGATTCATGTTCGCCGTGCAGCATCCGAAGTTCGGTTCCAGACCGAACAGATGGGACTCTTTTCCGTTTGTCCGGAAGAGCGATTTGCCCGGAAAGCGCTGGCAGGCGATCTGGTTGGACATCTGGTCATATTGATGGGTCCACATGTCATCGCTGCAGGTCGCCGGGAAGGCATTGAACGCCGCAAGCTCCAGGCGCTCTGCCCATTTTTTATCCCCCGTATAGGCATAAAGCAGTTCATAGGAATACATCAGCTCGGCCACCGAGCAAAGCTCCGTTCCCTGAATGGGGCGGGTTCCGGAAAGGCATTCATCACCCGAAAAAATCCCCACCGGCCTGCCATTATACCGATCCAAAATCGAATACATTTCGTCCGTCATTTTGGAATACTCAGTGCCCAGAATATCGCAGGATACCGCATCACACTTGAGCATCATTCCGAGATTGACAATATGGGTTTCATAGGTCCATTTGTTCAAAGGCCGCACCCATTTTGCCCGCTCTGCATAATAATCCAGACCCTGCTCACGAAGAATCCGCCCCAAATCCTTCATCCAGTCTTCCGGGTGAATTTCATAGATCCGCCTCAGCGCAATGAAGGCCTCAAACCAGCGTGCCTTTCCCCAGTTAAACAGCTTGATTTCCCCCTTGGAAAGGAGCTGATAATAATTTTTCAGCAAATCATAAACGACCTTCAGTGCCTTTTCATCCCCGGAGCAGTCGTAATACACAACCAGCACCTTGCTGATCAGAATCACCGCCCATGTATCATATTCGGCGCGCTGATTTTCTTCGCAGGGGCAAATCCACCCGTCCGGCCTTTGATTGGCCATAATGGCGTTCATATATTTCTTGACCCGCCCGATCATGTCCTCATTTTCCAGCAGATAGGCAAGGGGAATAAAGCCATCAAGCCAGTAGGGTACCCGCTCCCAGCCCTCGCATTTGCCGCCAATCCATGCGCTGTCGCGGATGTCCGGCCACACCTTATCCAGATTTCCCGAAAGACCCTCTGCCTGTATTTCCAATTGGCGGCGAAGCCATCCGGATGGTTTGATTTCCTTGGATGTATACAGTGAATATTTCCAGCTCATACGAAAACCTCCTTGCGGCAATCGGGCAAACGTAGCGGTACGATAAAACGATGGGCAATTTAATTCGTGATATGCTTAAAATTCCCCAGGGTGGAATTCACGTCACTGACGCAGACGAAGGTATCCTGAAACTGCTGCATGATCTCCGTAAAGGCGGTGATCTGATGCTTATTAAAGACACAAATCAGCACGGATTTTTCCGAATGGGAAAAGCCACCCTCCCCCTTTACGACCGTAACGCCGTGGCGCAGATGATGCAGCAGAAGGTTGGTGATTTCGTCGGGATGGGTGGTGATAATTTCCGCCCGAATGGCCTTGCTGCCCCGTTTGAGCAGATTATCGCTGGTCGTGGAGGTCAAATAGCAGTAAACAACGCACAAAATCACGGGCTCAATATTGAAATCATACACAAAATAGCTCAGGAAGGCCACGCAGCAGTTAAGCACCAGAATAATCCGCAGCATGGAATAATCCGGGCGCTTCTTATGAATGAAGGCGGCGACAAAATCCGTCCCCCCCGTGCTGCCGCCGTTGCGGATTGCAACGGCATAAATACCGCCGTTTATGACCCCGCTGACCACAGGCGCCAGCAGGGTGCTGCGCCCGTCGCTGGTATGATAAACAAACCGGGACACATCGATGATATTGTTTTGCATCAATAGCAGCGAAAAGCTGAAAACCAGCGTAAACAGCAGGGTTTTAACGGAAAATTCCTTGCCGACCACAAAAAAGGAAACGATGGCCAGGGGGATATTGATCAGCAGGGAAACATAGCCGATGCTGAAATGAAAAACATATTGGATGATGGTTGCAAGACCGTTAATTCCGGCGGGCGCAAAGGAGTTTTGCAGGATAAAAATCTGATAATTCAGCGCCATCAACGCAGCTGCCAGCAAAACAGAGGCCCATCCTGTTATTTTCCTGATCGTAAGCAAATTCCTCCTGTGTATATTCACGGGCATTCGGGCAAAGGCGGATTTTATAAGCAGCGCAAAGCATCAGTTCTTGTCGTATTTTATCAGCCAAACCGCCGCATCATGGGGCAAAAGGGTTGCGCTGAGCGTGCCTTCCGCCTGTGTTCCGCTCCACAGCTCTGTTGCCTGCCGCATTTTTCCGTTCAAAAATTGGGTGTCCAGCGTGAAGGTCTGCTGCGTATCGCAAAGGTTGAATAACGCCGCATAACAGCCGCTGCCGTCCCGTTTGGGGGCAATCCACACGCATTCCGTCTCATTCCGGTAAAGGGGGTGGGCGCACCAGCTTTCCTCTTCCATAGCAAGCAACGCCCGGTTGGTCAAAAGCTTCAGGGTAAATTCATCGTTTTCAGGCAGATCCCCGCCTATCATCAGCGGAGAGCGCATGATGCACCACAGCGTCATCATGGTTCGCTGTTCGGCCTGAGTAAAGCCTGTCCAATAGGATCCGCCGGGGAGCGGCTTTTCCTCCTTCGGCCTCACGCACTGACGAACTGCGCCGACGGGCAGCATATCCGCATCCGGCCAATGCCCGGGAGCAGCATGAATACACCATTTTTCCGCCCGTTCAAACATTCCCTTCAATGCAACCCAGTTATCCCAGAAATCATCCGTAATCCGCCACATATTGGCATACTTTTTCAGATGCTCCGCCTCCTCCAGGGGAGCAGGGCCGGGCGAAAGGCTCAGCACAATGTCCCGTCCGCAGGTGCGGCAGGCCTCGGATATCAGCTCAATCTCCCGTTTGCAGTGGGGATACTCGCGGGCAATATCATCGCACTTGACAAAATCCACGCCCCACTGGGCATAGAGGGCAAAAATGCTCCGGTAATAATCCAGCGCAGCGGGCATGGAGCATCTCAGACCGTACATATCCGGGTTCCACTTGCAGATCGAGGAGGGGTCAGCCACCTCATCGCACCGGGCCTTGCTGTTCCAGATGGGCAAATGGTTCTGTGCAGCCGCCCGGGGCAGTCCCCGCATGATATGAATACCGAATTTGAGCCCAAGGGAATGGACATAATCGGCCAATGGCCCAAAGCCCTTGCCCTCCCCCGCGCTGGGGAAACGGTTCACCGCAGGCAGCAAGCGGCCATACCCATCCATGGTCAGATTGGAAAAGGGGACATATTCAAAGGAAACGGCCGTTGGCTGCGCCCACTGAATATCCACCACCACATACTCCCAGCCGTATTCCTTCAGATATTTTGCCATGTATTCGGCATTGCTGCGCACCGTTTTCTCCGTGACGGATGCGCCGTAGCAATCCCAGCTGTTCCAGCCCATAGGCGGTCTTTGTGCAATCATATTCTGTTCCTTTCTGATCAAGGGAAATCTCAACCGAAATGCCGGTCAATGACGGGAAGCTTCCATGGATATCGGCTTTGGCTTTATGCAAAACGCCATGGGTATTTTACCCCACAACGGTGGATGTGTCAAGTGTCCTTTTCTGTTTTCGATCTTGCCATGAAATCCTACATTTATTTTGACATTTTCCGCTATATTTGATATAATATCTTTGCCGATACCGGTTGGGTCGGACGCAAGCTTTTTGCTTTTTCGCAGGGCATCCCCCAGGGAGCCTGAACGGAGGATAAGATGAAGAAAACAAATACAAAGGCACTGGCCATCAATGCACTTTTTGTGGCAATTGTATTGCTGCTTGGGCTGACTCCGCTGGGATTGATTCCCCTTGGATTTATCAACCTGACCATTCTGCATATTCCGGTTATTATCGGCACGATCCTGCTTGGGCTGAAATCCGGGCTGATCCTGGGCGCTATGTTCGGTCTGGTATCCATGCTCAGCATGATGGGCATGAGCGGCGCATCCCAAAGCCTGCTCGCCTATACGCTGCTTGAACGCAATGCCTTTTTTGCGATTCTGATGTGCTTTGTGCCCAGAATGCTTGTGCCGGTTATTACCCATGGGGTGTATCGCTTGATTCAGCGCACAAGAAAAATCAGGGCAGCCTCTGTCCCATTGGCGGCGGTTTGCGGCTCCTTGACAAACACGGTATTTTATCTGGGGCTGATGTATCTGTTTTATCATTTGACCGGGGACACGTCGTTTATGATGGAGAAGCTCGGTTATCTGAATATGTCCTTTTTCGAAATTCTGTCTGCAATCGCACTGGGGGGAGGCGGCATGGAGGCGCTGGCTGCCGCACTCATCTCCTCTCCTGTCGTGATGGCAGTCAACAAGTATAGAAGGAAGATTTGAAAATGATTCTTGCAATGGATATCGGCAATACGAATATAAAGGTCGGGCTTTTTAATGGCGATGAGCTGGTCAATTACTGGCGGCTGACCAGCAAGCGCAGCTATACATCGGACGAGCTGGGCGTTGTGATTATGGATTTGTTCCGCTCCAAGGGAGCAAGCCTTGAAAGCGTTTCCGGCATTATCCTTTCCTCTGTTGTGCCCACAATCAATTTTACAATGGAGCACATGTGCAGGGATTATATCGGGATCGAGCCCATGTTTGTTGCCCCCGGGATCAAAACAGGCATTGATATCAAGTATGAGCATCCCAGGGAGCTTGGCTCGGACCGGATTTGCAATGCGGTGGGCGCCTTTACATGCTACGGTGGCCCGGCTATTTTCATTGATTTCGGCACGGCCACGACCTTTGGCGTCATTGACGAAAAGGGCGCATTTCTGGGGGGTGCAATCTGCCCCGGTCTGAAGCTGGCCAGCGAGGCGCTGGTTTCGGGCACGGCCAAGCTGCCCCACTTTGAGCTGGTGCGCCCGGACAAGGTCATCGGACGCACCACCGTTACCAATCTGCAGTCCGGCCTGATTTTCGGCTATGTGGGGCAGGTCAACTATCTGATTGATAAAATGCGTGCGGAAATCGGCTGCCCGAATGCACGGGTGATTGCCACCGGCGGCTTTGCCCGGATGATTGCCGATGAAAGCACAAGAATCGATATTGTTGATGGTCTGCTCACCTTGAAGGGCCTGCGGCAAATCTATAAGCGCAACTACGAATAAGGAAAGGAACCCCAATGAAGGGCAAGCGTCCATTATCTGCCGGCACTCTTTTTATGCTGGGGCTGACCGCCATCATTACGGTCGGCAGTCTTTTCGTACTCAAAAAAATGCGGAATGATATCAGCCTGATTCAGCTGCCCGAAAAAATAATGGATGTTTCCCAGCTTACCTTTTCCGCCTCGGCGACCCCTGTCCCCAAATCCACCGATTTACCTGTCATAGAACAAATTTTGCCCGCAACAGACGGGGGGAATCGGACAGCCGTGCCTGTTTCGGAACAAACCCCAACCCCCTCGCCCACCGCTGTCCAGAGCACAAAAACCCAATCCCCTGCCCGCTCCTTTTCCCTGACCGTCAGCGGAATTGCGGCGTTTGACAAGGATGTAACCGAGGCTTGCCTGACTCAGGACAAATCGGATGTTGATTACAGCGGAATATTCGATGATATTTCGGAATATCTGGTTTCGGATCTGAATGTATGCCCCGTAGGCGGGCTGTTTGTGGGTTCGGCCAAAAACTACTCCGATCTCATCTATCCCACCTCGGCGGCCAAGGCCTTGGGGCAGGCCGGCTTTGATTCATTGCTCATGAATTTTTCCAAGGCACTGGACAAGGGTCTTGATCCCCTGACCGAGTCCGTCAATATAACCAATCAATCGAATCTGACCAGCTTCGGCACGGGCGTATCCGGCTCGGGCGACAAAATCATCCAGCTGAACGGGATTAAGATTGCCATGCTGGGCTATGTTTCCACAGCCTCTTCAAAAACAAAAAGCGCAATGAAAACATACCCCGATGCGCTGAATTCCCTGGATACCGATGCAATCGGGCAGGATATCCAGCAGGTCAGGCAAGCAGGGGCAGAGGTTGTCATTGTGTGCGTTTGCTGGGGAAAAACGGATGCCGAAAAGATCACAGCCAGTCAGCGCTCCACTGCCCAGGCACTGGCCGGTGCCGGGGCCGACCTGATCATCGGCTTTAATCCCAGCGGCGTGCTGGGGGTTGAGTATGTGCAGGGAGAAAACGGGCATACCGCCCTTGTGGCCTACTCCATGGGCAGCCTGCTTTGTGCAGACCGTAGTGCCGGGCGCAATGTAGCCGGAATGCTTCTGCAATTGAACATCAATGTGCAAAACGAAACCGTTTCTTTTTCGAAAATCGACTATGTACCGCTTTATCAGTGGCGGCAAAAAATCAACGGAAAAATCACCTATAAGGTTGTGGTGGCCTCAGCAGCCGTGCCCGAGGGCATGGAACAAAAGCAGCAAGGCTATATGAGCAATGCGCTGACCCGGATCAATAAGCTGATGACCTCGGCGCCCCTGACAAGATAACGCCGGCTTCAGTGCAGAATCATGTAATTCATCCAGGCGGTATTTTCCGACTGGCTTAAGGTCACCCGCTGGTTCTTGCCCTTGTGCAGAGCAAGAAGCTCCTTCAGCTTTTCATCCTGCAGACTGAGCATTTTCAGCTCCGGATGGTCTGCCCGTTCGATGCCGATGCGGTAAAATTGCATGCCATGGTCGGGCGTGCGCTCTGCCAGTATGCCGAGATTTCCGATGTATCGCCCGTCATCCGCATTTTTCAGCGGCATAAATACACTTGCATACAACCCTTCCCTGTCCGGGCATTGCAATTGAAGGTGAATCAGACCCGGGGTCAGCTTTCCCGCCCCCCGCAAATAAATGATCCGCTTTCTGGAAAGGGAAAGGCGTTTTTTGTATTCAGAAAAAGCCGTCTCGGATAAATCCGCCCGCTGAAGCATTTTTTTCAGCGAAGGGTCGGACAGCATTTCATTCTCCAATATCTCGGCAATCAGGTTCGCCCGAAGCTCCCCTTCCTTTTCAAACAGATAAAGCAGCGCGCCTCTGATGAACTGGCCGTCCTCCGCTTCGGAAAAATAATAGCAAAAATAGGTGCCGCAATAGGGGGCAGCTGAGGCTCCGCCCACTGTGGTGCGATGGGCATCCCCTTCCTCCAGGCGCTCATGCAGAAAAACATAGGTGTCCACCGCCGGGGAAATGTTCGCATTATAAAATTGAACAATCTTGTTGACCAGGTTCATACTGGGCACATAGTCCGGATTCATGCAACGGGACAGGTTCACATAGGACGGGAGCAAATACTCCTCCCGAATCCAGGGCGGAAGCTCTCCCGAGCCGTTGACATAGTAGGGTGCGGTGTTCAGCTTTTTCCACATGTATAGGTAATTGGCATGAAAGCAGGAAATTTCGTCCCCTTCCAGCCGGATTACGCTTCTGGCCATTCCAAGCTACCTCCTTACACAAGACCTGTCCTTATTTTAACCGAAAAAATGAAAAAAGAAAAGGGAAAATGAAAATTTTTCTGTCCGGATGATTGCCGCTGTCATTCGGATATTTTTTCGAACAGCGCAAAGGCTTTCTCCCGAAGCCCAAAGCACACCGTACCGCTGAATGCCTCATTTGTCAGCATATTCCGCCATTGCCCGTCAAAGGAATGCTCAATCATCCTGTCCCGATGGGCAAAAAAGCCAATCAAGCGATCCGTCCGATAAACGGCGCAATGCTCCGGCGCATCAAACATAACGCCTGCTTCGTTCATGATTTTTCGGAGCAGCCTGCTGCGAAGGGTCATTTCGGATGCATAAATCAGCCTTCGTCCGCAAACAACCCTTTCGGCCGTTAAAATGTGACCCTCGTGGGATGTCTGCAAAGCTTTCTGATCGGCCTGAGGCATAAGGCACAGGCGGGGATAATCCTGGGGAACAGGGCGCTCGATCTGCCACAAAACATGATGATACACATCGCTGTGCTGCAGCCGTTCGCAGGCTCTGGTTTCAAACCCGGTGATGGTTTTCTGATTTTTGCTCAGCAAGCCGGCCGCCCAGTTCCATAGAATACAAGCGTCCTGCGGAATCCGAGGCAGAATTTCCTTCCATTCATCTTCTGTCAGGGCAAAGGCCTTTTTGAATATGATCAGGCGATAGGGGGATAAATCCATCTGCCCCATTTCTTCCATCAGGCATGTGTCCACCGAGGCGCCGCACAGCCGAACCTCCCGCTCCAGGCGAATGCCCAGTCCCAGCTGAATGCCCCACAGCCCCGCCATATGCAGATTGCTTTTTGCATCATCCACCACAAGCACCTGAGCCGGAATAAGCCGGTCCTGCAGATGGGTGCTCAAGGCTTGCCTGAAGCTTGCAGGAAGCGTGCTTTGAATCAGCCGGTGATTTTCGGACAGACACCGAAGGGCATCCCGAAGGACGCAAAACTGCTCATCCTTTTGTGCATAAATTTCGGTTTGCGCCTGATAATTTTCCGTGCTGACCTCAATGACGGGCTTGTTTTTGGCAATAAAGGGGCTGATGCCCGTATCCCCCGGGGCAAATTGTCCGCAGGGAACGGGCGAAAGAATGAAATCATAGGCATCAGGCAAAGCCCATTTGTCCGGCACAAGGCCAAAGAAGGCAGCATTCGGGTGGATGCCCTCCCCCCGCCATAGGCCGCAGGGCTTGCCGGTCACTGTTTGAAGGGCGATCCGGAAGCGCTCCAATGCCTCTGCGCACATTTGGGTGCGAAACAGGCAGCATGCATTCAACGGGGAGCATTCCCCCTGCAGCACATCCTCCGGCGATTTAACCCTCAGCTGTTCGTCCTCGCATCGGTCAAGGAAACGCTCAAACCCCTCGGGTGCCATAAAGCTGATTCGCTCCCCCGGGGACGGTTCCCGTGACGCATCCAAACCATGCTCTGCGCACCAGCGTGCAAAGCGTTTGCTGTGGCTGATTCCGAAATCGCCCACGGAAAAATCACCGGGCTGTCTGTCGCTCCCCCACCAGATATTTTCGTTTCCATGCCCAAACGCTGGGGCATACCCCAGCACATTCCCCGCATAGGGGCTTTTTTCGATATACAAAACCGTTTTCTTCAGCGCATCTGCCGCATCCAAGGCCCAGAGCGTGCTGGAAATGGACTGTCCGGCCAGCTTCCTTCCGGTCAGCTCATCCTCCTCCGCCGGGGGCAGGGGACCCGACCAAAAGGCAGACATCCTGACTTTTCTGGGTGTTTGGCGGCGGATGATTCCTTCGTCCATCATCCCCTTGCTTCCGAGCGTTCGGACGATCTCCTCTTCGGAGGAAGGGCCGCCCCAGTAAACGCAAACCTCCGCCGGATGCTTTTGAAGCCACCCAAGGGGGGCATTCAAACCAATCCGCAGAATGAGCAAATCCTGCGGCTGTATTTTTTTCAATGCCTCATCGATTTTCGAGAAATCATCGCCGCTTTCCTCTGTCCAAACGCCTGGAATATCCAGCATCCGGATTTTTTGTCCGCTGCAGAGCGCCAAGGACAGCCTGTCCATCGCCTGAACTGTGCTCATACCGATTCCTCCAATACCCTTTCAAACAGCGCAAGCTTCTTTGCTTTGATGCTGATTTTCTGCTCGCCGGCGACCCTTTCACCTGTCAATACATTGTGCCAGATGCCCTTGAATGCAAAGGAAAAGCACACATCCGTATGCGGGAAAAAGCCCATCAGACAGTCATCCCTCAGCACAGTGCAGCCTTCGGGCGCATCAAAGCTGACCCCCGCCTTTTCCATCATTTTGCGCAGCAGGGGATACCGCAGCGTGAAATCTGCGGCCATGATTTGCTCACCCTCCGCAGCAGGAAGGGCGGCCGTCAGAATTTCCCCATCCGGGGAATACTGATATACGCTTTGCCCGTCCTCCGGGGCAATGGACAAACGGGGATAGTCCATGGGCAGGGTGCTTGGGCCATGCCAATACAAATTCCGATATAAATCCTCGTGATTAAGCCGGTCAGGGGATTCGTACACGGAAAATCCGGTAACGGCTTTTTGATTTTCCGGACTGAACGCAGGGTCAAGCAACCCGGCGGCATAATTGAACAAAATATGCACATCGCTCCGCATCCGGTTGCGCAAAATGTTCCACTGTTCCTTTGGAAGAACAAACCCGTAGCAAAAGGCAATGAACCTGTATTGGGATAAATCCATTTCATACAAATCATTCAGCCTCAAACAGTCCACCGCCGCCCCGCACAGCCTGATTTCCCGTTCCAGCCGCATCCGCAAAGCGCGCTGCAGCCCGGAGATATAGGTCATATGCCCGCAGGACTGCTCATCCAGCACAAAAAGAACCTGTGCCTGGCTTTTCCGGGGAATCCGTGACCATTTTTTGAAGAAATCAGCCTGCTTTTTGAACATTTGAACCATCCCGGCATCCCCGTACCAGTCATCCCTCAGGCCGTTAATGTCCATCCACCAGAAGCCAAATCCAAAGGTCAAAGCCCGATAGATTTCCCGCCAGAAGACCGTTTGGGTATCCTCCATTGTCCTGGCAGCCCGGTTGTAATCGCAGCTCAGAGCATGGTGCGAGCGCACATCATTTTCCTCAATCCACAGCTTCTTTTTTGCCATGGATTGGGAAGCGGCCTGGGAGGCACCCGGATCGCCCGCAAGACAATAATGGTATGCCTTGGGAGAGGAGAAAAAATCAAGATAAGGGCATTCAAGTGCCCGCTGAATCGCCAGATGCCCGCCATAGCCCGCCGTTTCGTCCGCCAGATATCCGTAAAAGCATCCGGCAGCCTTCCGGCAGGTTTCTTTTATGGCCTTGCCAAAGGCTTCCAGCGCATCAAAACAGCATTTTGAATGAAATTCATTGTCATCAACCTGCAATTGCTGGTCAGCCAGCAGAACAAATCTCAGGTCCTTTCCGCCCTCGCTCCACCGCTCCATCGGGGTGGGGATGGGCACATTGCCAAAGGAGGCATCCGGTCTGTTCCATTTTTCCCGGACAGCCTCAATCGAGCCGTATTTTTTGATCGCCCACTCAAGAAACAGCCTCTTGTGGGTCAGCCCGAAATCCCCCTTGCGGATGTCCCCCTGATTGCGCCAATCGCCCCACCATTCGTTCTCTCCGCAATTGCCGGAGCAGGGCATGTATCCGATGATCTGCCTGCCGTAGGGGCCCTCCTCCAGATGCTTTACAAAGGCCTTGATGGCTTTTGACGCATCCGCCACCCATTTTTTTGAGGAAAAGGATTGATTGGAAATATACTGCACCGGGTAGGGCTTTTCATCCTCATCCCAGCCGCTTTGGTCATGATACGGCGAACCGACCAGGGCAGCGATTTGCTCCTTGTCCGCAGGGCCGCCGTAATATACGCACAATTCCTCGGGATTTGCCCGCATCCAGGCAAGCGGAGGGGTCGTTCCGAACCTGGGCACGCAAAACCGGTTCGGCTTGTCCTTCAGCAAAAGCTCCAGAATGCGGTCAACCCCCGTAAAGTCATAGGTATCCACATCCACCCAGAACCCCGGCACCCCGACCGAGCAGATCATTGAACCGATTTCGTCCAGCCTTTCACGGCGGACTTTATATTCTTCAATATGGGTGAAATTCCCGTCACATACCGAATAAAAATTCCATGGAGTGTGCCGCATGATGTCCAGTATTTCAGGCAGATTCATAGGTTTTCCTCCGACATTTTGCAAATTAAACAGCAGCCATGGCCAGGCCTTCGCTTTATCCCGTAGCTCCCCCTGGGTGAACACAAAAAGGAGACGGTGAATTGCCGCACAAACGAAGTACAGACATCATAGCACAAAGGGACAATGGCTGTCAATAAAAAGGTTTTTGCGCCTGAATCGCTTTTTCCCGGCGATGTCTATCTCAAGCGCAATTATTTGTCCGTACAATAGGTTAAATTCGTCCCATCCGAAAGAATGATAATATTCCCATTTTGATCCGTGCGCAGCACTGTGCATGTCCCCAGCTGATTGAGCCTTTCCACCGTCGCTTCCGCCGGATGCCCCTCACTGCCCGAGCAGGAAATGACCGCCGCTATAGGGGAAACGGCCTGTAAAAATTCGGCCGATGAGGAGGTATTGCCGCCATGATGCCCGATTTTGATCACATCGGCAGAAAGCATAGCGGCATCATACTTCATTAAATCCTGCTCTGATGCCTCTTCAGCATCCCCCATAAACAGAAATTTGGTGTCCCCGTATTCCACAAGCACCACCAGGGACATATCGTTCATTTCCTCATAAACGCGCCCCTTTTGCGGAGAAAGGAAGGTCACACGGGCGCTGCCGAGCATAAAGGAATCCCCCCTGTCCGGCACAGTCATGGGAACATTCCGGGCGGCCGCCTTTTCCGTCAATGTATCCAAACAGGTCTTGTCGCTGCTCAGAATGGGGGTATAAATCACCCCGAACGCACAATCTTCCAGGGATAACGCCCCGCTCAGCCCGCCTATATGGTCATCGTGGGGATGGGTGGCAATCACCGCCTCTACCGCAGTGATGCCATGGTTCAGCAGGTAAGAATACATCATGCTTGAGCCGGCCTTGGTTGTGCCGCCATCAATCAGCATATAGCAGCCGTCGCAGCACACGACCGCCCCATCCGCATTGCCCATAGACAAATACTCAACCCAAAAGGAGGTCGTCTGATAAACAGAGCATTCCCGTTCTTCCACATACAGCGCAATGATAAAATAATCCTCATCCCCCCAGGATGAAGCCGAAAGCTTGCACCGGCAATGGGCGGCCTGCTGCCAGGCCTTTACAGCATCAGACATCCCGTCTGATGCCTTCTGGAAGCTTTTTTTATCGTCAAATACCAAAGCCGCCGCGGCGCATTCCCCCACCTCCAGCAAGTTCAATTGGGTAATCAATGCATCCTTCCAATCCGCATTGCAGGGCAAAGCCCAGGCATTATGATTGAAGAAAGAATAATCCGTTGCACTGCAAACAGGCAGCAAGCCCGTCTGAAGAAGATCTGCATCCACCCGGCGGCTCTGCTCCATTTCCTCATCTGTCAAATTAAAGTACAGCAGCAGACCATCAAGCGGTGCTTGCTCATCCTTCATCTTTTCATAGACCGCCCTGTCCCATGTCAAATCGGTTGCATACCACTCGCCTGCAATCTGCACCTTATTCCAGGCATGACCTACCCCAGTTTTCTTATCCTCTCCCGCAATATAGAGATTCGGAAGTCCGCCCATCCGGCACAAAAGCTGGAATGCCCTGGCGTAGCCCTCGCACACGGCAGAACCCGACACAATGACCCCATCCGCATCATATGCCCTGGCGGCTTGCTCGTCATAGGCGCAATGTTCGATGATCCAGCGATAGAAATAGCACTCCCGGGCATACGCCTCTGTCGGCGCATTGCTGATGATCTGCTCTGCCCGGTCTATCATGGTCTGATAGGCATTTTTCCATTCTGCGGCCGATGCAAAGCCATATTCCGGCTCGATGGCCAGAACATAACGGTCGTCGCACACAGCGGAGCAGTTCCCCGTAAAGCCGATCAGCTCCGGGCAATCCCAATCAATGGCGTGCAAAACGCGATCAAGCTGTTTCTCGGAATAGGGGCCGCCCTTTAAATCAATCTGCTGCTCAAAGGCAAACAATCCATCATAGATCAAAGCGAACAATTCCCGTTCCGAATCGGATAAATCCCCCACAAAGGGACGCATTTCGGAGGGATACAGAGCCCAGCCCGCAGCCGATGGCTCGATGGATGCCGCCATCTGCACAGGGGAAGGCGATGGCGAGGGGGTGTTGGTTATCGCAGGCGCATTGGTCAATACCGCCTGAGTCTGCGCAGGACTGGCTGTTTGTGTGGGGGCTGCGGTGAATGGTGTTTCCTGAGCAGACAAAGCAGGGGACCGGGTGGCAATGAGTGCGCTCGTCCCGGCTTCATCACCCCTTTGGCCGGTCAAAAAAATGACGAGCAGCAAGCAGGATACGGCAGCTATGGCCAGGCAGGGAATCCACCATTTGATCCGTTTTTTCTGTTTCGTTTGCACCGGATACCCGTCCGTATCCCAGGAATCGTCATCATCTTCCCAGGAGATCGGGCTATTTTGAGCAGTATCCGCCGATTGGGCTTTCCCTTCCGTCCATTCGCCCGACCAATCGTCCTGCTCATCAAATATAGCTTGCTCTTTTTGCCTGTTCTTTTTCATCATTCCGCTTCCTATCGGTCAAAAATACCCGGCGGGGATTTGATCCCGAAGCCGGGTGTATGAGACAAATTACCAGTCCGTGTCCTCCGCAGGAGAAATCACGGTTGTATTTTGATGGCTGCCCCCTGACCTGTTTTTGCGCATCACCACGATGCCCAGCAGGGAGAATGCAATCGTTTCTCGGATCACGGGGGAGGCAATATAGGGGCTGGAAAAGGCCAGCACCCCAAAGGACAAGACCGCCATCAGCGGGGACAAAATCAGCTGAAAGCGTTTCTGACCCTGCACGGAAAACATAACCGTAAGTGAAATGCCCAGCAAAATACCCAGCGCAAGCATCAGAATGCCCACCACGGTTTGCGCCTGAGAGGAAAGCCCGATATCACGCAGGGCATCGTAGGTTGTTACCTCTCTGGAGGTGATTTCCTTCATGGAATCAAACAGCTCGCTCTCATTGGCCACATCCAGGCTCATGCCGCCGGTGGCAACGGCCATGGCGGTCAGATCCTCATTTTCTTCCGCCCCGATGCGAATATAATGGAAGCTTATGCCGCCATTCGTCAGCCGGTTCTGAAATAATGATGTCGTAATCGGGCAATTACCGTCCGTCACCATAATAATCGCCAATTCCCCGGTCTCATAGCCTGCGGGAATCATGCTCAGCGCCCCTTGAATGGCCACATCAAAATAGGTATTTCCGTAGGCCGTCTTGTTCACTTCCTGAAGGAGTTCATCCCGGTGAGCCTGGGTCAGCGAACCAATGGCTACGGAGGTGCTGCCATATTCGGTGCTTCCCCTGTCAATGACCAGGCCTACCTGCACCTCATCCCCCATTTGTTCCAACAGGGAATGAACGGCCTGCATTGCCATTTCATCCTTGGCCTGACCGTTATACTGTTCCTTCATGGAACTGCTTTTGTCCAGAATAATAATAACATCCGACCAGGCCTTGCCCACCTGCTTTGCCTCCACATTGGTCACCTGGCCAAAGTAGCCGATGCATCCGGACAATACCACCACCGCGGCGGCAAGCCCCGCCTGATAGCGGCGGCTCACCGAAGGGGTCATGGCGCCCGTCGCCTTTTCGATCAGAAAAACAGTGATCATCAGCACGGCACTGGGAACAGCAAACGTCAATGCGAGCAGCCAGGCCGGACGGCTGTCAATGCCCTTGGTGGCGAATGCCATGATCAATGAGGCAAGCGCAACGGTTAAAAGCGTCACAAATGTCAGCGGAGCATGCCATGGGCCTGCAATATGCGCATCAGGGCCCATGCCCTCTTCTTCCCAATTGTCCCCTGAATAGGAGGCCATATTTTTTCTCTTCATTTTCATCACCCTCCATATGGCGGAAAATCCGTCCGCGCCTACTCAATCCAGAAGGTCAGAGCCGTGCCGCAGAAAGCGATAATAAAGCTTTCGCCGCAGCCATGGGGCTGTTTTGCATCCCGCAGGGATTTGCCCATCTCCCTGGCTTCCTTTTTCCCGCATTGCAGGCACACGCATTCATTCTTGTACGGCGCAATCCGGATTTTTTGTGCCACAGCAAGCGCATCCTCCGGCAAGGGCGGCTGTCTGGTCATAATGAGCAAATCGGTCAATGCAACGGACTTTTTGCCGAAGCCGGAAAGCTCCACCCAACGAGCGCCGGTGGGAACAGACCCGACCTCTTCCGTTTGAGGCGTAACAATACAGACCAGGCGCAAATCGGCAAAACGGGGCTTCAGTACCTGTCTGAGTACAAGAAGAATTGCCGTCAAAAGAGCGGCCGCCCCCAAGCCCAGTCCGATCCATGACAATATACGCATCAAATGCGAATAAACGGAAATGGTAATCTCGATGGGATCCGAGCGATTGACCCCGTCCGATGCGGTCAGGGTAAATATCACGCTGTGCTTCGGGGCAAGCAGATTTTGCAGCCCAAGAATATAAATCGGTTTGGAAAGCTCAAAATCGGATTGATCAGAAAGCTCTTTGGGATAAGGAAGCTCGATCATCTCTTCGCCTACGCTCATCAAAGCATTGCCCGAAAGGCTGAGCTGATAGGTCAGCTGCGCTGATTCTGAATCCTCAAACAAATCAGCCAATTTTGTTTCGCCGAATAGGATTCCCCAAAGATCCCCGGATTTTTCCAATTTCCAGGGCATCCCCTGCAGGACGATTTCCTTGGATGTACTGCCTGTCCACTGAATTGTGGGCTTGCTGTTAGCAAAGGAAATCGTTACATCGCTGCCTGTTAATTGGGCATCGCCGGCGTTGACCATCAAGGCAAGGGAAATGAAATCCCCGTCTGTTGCATCTGATGCCACCTGATAAGTGGATTGAGCTGCCCAATCGCCTTGTTCTTCTTTCTCGAAGGAGATACCCGGTTTACCGGATTCGCCGGCGGTCAGTTCATTCAAGGGGTTGATCCCAGGCCAGATTCCGGCCGCTTTTTGCCAAATTTCGGCAGCATCCCCCGGAATGCGGACAGTCCAGGTAGCCGCGTCACCTGCCTTTACAGGTTCTTCGCTTGCTTCAAATTTGATCTGAGAAAGCAGCGTTTGATAATCCACAGCCTGAATGGTGATGGACGCAGATGCGCTGTTTCCTTCCTGACCAGACAGGGCAAGCGTAAATTTCACATCGCTCGTCAACGCATCGCCGGCTTCTTCCTGTTCTTCTCCCTTAGCGTTCCAATCAACACTGATTTTCAGGATAGATCCATCCAAGGAAATGCAGACATTGCCAATGGTCCAATCCTCGCCTGATTTCAGCTCATGATCGCCAATCCAAGCCGCAGGATAATCATTGGAATTATATTCAAACAAATCAGACAGCTGAATTTCCAGCTCTTTGCCGTCCTGAGCGGATGAATCAAAGGGAAGAATATATTCTTCCTGGGCAATTCCATCCTTCAGCGCTATCGGCATTTCGGACACGACATATTCTTGCGTGTCTTCCCAGGTCTTCTCCGGCTTGCAGCCATTCTTGCTCTTCCAGGAAATCCTGGCCGTAACCGATGCGCCTGAAATTTCGGCGGCATTCAAAGAATGGGTGTAGCCATTTTCCGCCGTGAGTTCAAATTCCCCGTAAATCGGCTGCTCCTCAGAGTCTTCCAAATCCGCGGAATCATCAGGCGAAGCCTCTTCATCCGTCAGTGCCTGAGAGGTCTCCTCATTTTCCTCTGTTGATTCATTCGCCAGGGGAGAAACCGTCAGAGTAATATCCATATCCCCCATCAGCTCGGCAAACGCGCTGCCCTCCGGGAACGAAACGGAAATGGATTGATTCTCCCGGTACCATGCTTCATTTGCATTCAAAACAGGGGTAAACTGCTCCCAGTCCGGATAATACCAAACCTGCACATACTCCATTTTGTCCGCATCATTCAGCGTGTACCTTCCAGCCTCCAATTCCGTCACCCAAAGGCAGAACTGCCGATCAGATAATGCAAAGACCTTCTGCTCTCCCATATCCGCCGTCAGCGAAACAGCTTCCTCTTCCCCCTTTTTCATGCAGGAAATGATCAAAACCTTTCCCGCACCTGGAATGAAAAAATATTGCTCAGATAAAGCCTCATTTTCAGCTTCATTCTCAGCTTCAGGCGATTCAGTCTGTTCCTGAGTCATTTCCTGCATCTGGACATCCAGCAAAACAGGCTCGCCATGCAAGAAGGCGGCAAAGCAGGCACAGGAAAGCATAATATTGCCTGTTTCGTTGTTTTCGCCCACGCAAGCCGGATTTTCCCATTCATCGCTCACATAAACCACATGCAAACGATCCGGGTATTTGGCAAATGCATTGCAGGTTATCAATGTATCATCGCTTATTACGCCATTGTTGCCGACCTGGATCAGATTGATATACACATTTTCGTTTCCCAGGATTGTTCCCATCTGGTCAGACAGCTTCTTGCCGTTTGTTTTAAAATCTGCCGCGGAGGGCATCAGCATCCATACGACCGTGGTTTTTTCCGCACCGCTCAGCTTATTGGTCTGGACTTCGCTTAATGCAATGGCCGTTGCCGTTTTTTTTGTGCTGAAATCAATGGATTGATCGATTTTTTCATTTGACTGCCATAATGATTCCCCGCTCAATCCAAAGCGCTGTTCCAGTACATTCCAAATGAACCGATCCGTTTGCGCTTCACTTTCGGCTTTTGATTGAAAGTAGATCACCACATGATCGGCATCCTCGTCCAGAAACATTTCCTGTCCCTGCCCGCAGCAGGCAAAAAACAGGGACAGCAAAAGCGCCAGTATTCCGGCCGCAATCAGTTTACGCATAGATTCTCTCCTCAATTGACTGAATATAAAATAGGGTGAGAGAAGGCTCTTACCAGTTTCCGTCATCCATACCGATGCCGGGGGTCGTCCCGTGCTTTTTCCGTCCAAACGCAGCGCTTTCGCTCAGGAAAAACAGCACCGCAGAAACAAGGCTCAGGGCGAGGTACAAAATAACCCCCAGCCCGGGAGACAATACAACCGAAGCAAGACCTGTGACAGCCGCAGCCGTCTCCCCCAGCAGCCCCATGATCACCGAAGCGCACTGTCCCTCAATGATTTCCTCGCAAATCAGCGGAATAAAGGCGCCCACAGCCAGTATGGCCGTCCCGGCTGCCTTATTTTGCAAACCCAGTGCCGCCCCAATCATGACAACAGAGGCAATAAGGGGCAGAATCATCAGCAAAGAAATCTGAAACATCTTGATGCCGTTCAGGCCGATCCCCACCAAAATAACGGACACAAAGGGCAAAAACAGCATGAGTATGAACCCCAGCAACACACACCCTGCCGACAAAAGCTTCATCGTACGCTGATCCATTTTCTTATCCTCCTTAGTAATCCAGATGTCCTCTTTGGTCAAAATGCAATCCGTAGTGTTCGCTTTGCTTGGTGTTGCGCCGCAGCGATGAAATATAGACCGAATACAGATGGTTGCAGGCCTCCAGTGCAGCTTTTTGCATCTCATCCCGGTTCATGGATTGAACCGCATCCAGCAGGGCCAATAATTTCTGCAAAACAGGCAAGTTCTTCGCAGCATAGGGCTTGGCGGACGCAGCGGATGCCGTCTGAACGGGCAATACCTTCTTCAAGACATTCTCCCAGGCAATGCTTCCTTTTTCATTGAACAGGCTGTAATAAACAAGCCCCGCAACGCCGTGCCTAAAGCCTTTCTGCCGCATTTCCCGGATATTTTCATCGGCCTGAGCCCCAATCAGCCAGCACAGATGCGCACAAAGCGACCCGGTCTCGGACAAATTACGCAGCTGCTTTTCCATCATCTGGGGCAATGCGCTCAGCCCATCCAGTCCGCTGCCCGATTTGATTGTTTCGATATCTGTCCCGTATTGAATCAAGATATCATAGGCCGCCGTCAGGGTTTTCTGCTGACTGATCCCCTGCCTGGCGAAAACCTCCTGTCTCAGGGCCTTGCATTCCTCCAGCGTTTTGCATTCCCTGAACAGCTCCTCCTGCTTTTCCTCCGTCTTTTGCAGAATGGCATTTCTCCATTCCGTTTGGAACTGTCCAGCCGGGATTTTCCCCTCGACCTGCCGCAGCAAGCCCATATCCAGCGTGGAATCCGTCATGCGCCTTACCTGGCCGTCATATTCCTCCCGGTCCTGCCTATGCTTCTCCTCATCCAGCCTTGCATGCACCTTATCCAGAGAAATACCGCAATCGGCCAAATCCCTGCTCATATTCCGAAGCACATCCGCGTAGGTCTGCGGATCACATGTGGGGATTTTATCCATCATTTGCTTGAGCGAGTGACCAATCCAATAATCCCACAGGGCGGCATCGCTGCTGGATATCCGTCCCAATTTCGGCACCAGATCATTGGCCGTCTCTTCAGCCTGCGGATCGGACTGCGCGATACGGTCGTTCAGATAATTCTGGATTGTGTTCTTGCTTCTTTCTCTGACCCCACCTGCTTTGACCCATTCGGATACCGTTTTCATCATCATCCGGTCAATGGGGGCATTTTTATCGCCGCAAATCCGCTCAATCATGATGTCGTGGGTGGTCGATATCCTGTCGTCCTCTTTGCCCTCATTCGGCGCATTCTGCAGCATTTCCTGCAGCCAATCGAACGTCTGGCGCGGATCGGAAGAATGCCCGATTTGCTCCCGGAGCATCCCATGGAAATTATCCAGAATAGAATCCTTCTGCTGGTCTGTAACAGAACCATACATTCCGCCGAAGGCTACTTTTGCGGCGCTTGGGGGCATGCATCCCTCTGCGCTGAACAGTCCCCGGAGATTGGCAAACGGATTCAGCTTCTCCTCATCTGGAAAAACATTTTCGCCCCATTTATACATTCCATCCAGCCATTCTGCAACGGAATAATCGCTCGCTGCAAAGGCTTTTTGGGCCTGACAGTTCAGCATATCGCTGTAAGCATTCCGTATCTCACTGCACCGGTCAGCCGGTATCGGATCACACAGCCCGAATGCCTCCCGAATCTGATTCACATCCGGCCTGGTGTTGCTCTCCCCGGCCTTTTGCAGAATTTTGCATAGAATTTGTGATGCATCGGGCTTTGTATCACCCGGAAATGCATTCAGCAGCTCCTTCAGATGATGAATCGGCGTTTCCCCCGCATTCAGCAGAGCCTGACCGCTTTCATTTAGAATTTCAGAGAAACGCTGGGAAACCTCATCGTTTTGAGCATATCCCCCCTCTTTTTTCCCAAGCGTATCGAAAATTTCGTGCGCTTCGCTCCTGGTCAAATCACCCTTCCCGGCCGCATGCTTCAGCACGCAGCAAAGCAGGGAGTATGTATTGACCCTGTAGCCTGCACACTCCCGAGCGGATTGTATCATTTCCCGCAGCCAGGCAATCGGCCAGGCATCCGGGGCATTTTGCTTTTCCCAGATTTCCATCTCCAGATCGCATACACAGGTGAGAAAATTCAAAAATTCCTTGTAGATCGGATCATTTTCGGTGGATTGCTCCCCGGCATTCAGGGCCGAAAATACATCCCTGGCCTGGTGGGGCGGCATAATCTGAAGGATGGCTTTTTGATCCCCTTTATGCTTCTCGGTCTTCTTCGATGCTGCCTGAAAAACGGACAGCAAGATATCGGCATTTTGTAATTCGAATTTTCCCTCATGAAGCGCCGCATCCTGCATCCTGAGCAGCCAATCCATCGGCAAAAGCGCATCGGGAGAGGCACTTTCCCAGCCTTCGATTTCCCGCTCAAAGCAGGCCTTCACCATGCCCTGAAAGGCATCCTGCGTATCCTTGGGCAGAGCCGCATTGCCCTGCAGGAAGAAGGTCTGAAAATAGGCACAGGCTTCTTCGGGAGAAATGGTCGAAATACCCTCTTGCCTTCCCCGTTCGGCTGCCTCTGTAAACAGAATGCGCAGTGCCCCCGAGGTGGTAAACCGGGCTTTCCCCTCCTGATCAGCAGCAAATCCCAGCAGATTGACAATGGACAGGAAACCGGCATCCGATTCTTCGCCCTTTTGGGTCTTTTGAATCTCTTCGCTCTGAATTTTCAGTATATTTTTGCCGTACCTGCGCAGCCAGCAGGCATAGAATTCATCCAATTCTCTCCCGCTGCCCGGGATTTCCTTCAGCGCAGCATGCAGGATATTCCGCTCCTGCACCGTGATGGGAAAGCGGGTTTCATCCGTCTGCGCTATCTTCTGATTCAGCTGATCAATCAGCCGTTGCAGCAGCTCCGATCCTTTAAAATAGGCGCACAGAACCTGTCTGTATAGCAAAAGGAACGCCTCCGGGCGCTTGCTTTCCTCCTGCAGGAAATTCTCTATGACTGAGCGGACACGCTTCTGCGATGATTCACTAGACCAGCGTACCACCTCTGTGCCGAGAAATCCCAGGTACGGATTCAGCAAATCGGAAATCTTCTTTGCCTGGCGCACCTTGGCGCAGTCCGCCTCGATCAGCGGATGAAAGGATTGGTTCAGGAGCGGCTCAATCAGCCCGGCACAGCGTTGATCCACCACATCATCCTGGATGGGAATGCACACGCAGGCTCTGATATAAGCAGGCGCATCCGCATATTTCTGATCCATCAGCACCAATTTCTGCAGAACATCCCGCTCTTTGTCCGTCGCCTTTTGCACAAAATTTCTGTGCAATTCCTCCATTTCATCCAGCATAAACAGGAAGGAATGCTGATCCTCCAGCATTTTCTGCGTCAGCGGTGCCTGGATATCCTCCAACATAAGCTCCACCAGATCGGTCTTCTTATCCCCCACCCGCCTGCGGAGCATCTCATGATTCAGGCAATGGCTCCGTATATCCTTCAGCAAAACATAGTACGCCCGGGCATCGGTAGCATCCCGCTTTATGCGCTGTTCCCGTTCATTCAGCCGAGCCTTTACGACAAAAGCATGCCCCTCTTTTACGCACATTTCCAGGCAGTATAAATCATACCAAAGGCGCATATCTGCCATAAACGGGGTCGTGGTGACCGGTTCATCCTGCTTGGATTCAATCCTTTGATAATTTTCAAAGAGCGCATCAAGCAGCGCAGGCCTTTTGCCCTGCAGAACCAAATCCATAAATTCGGACTGGGCTTCATCCAAACGCAGTGCCTGCGGAATACGGCTCTGCTTCAGTTCAAAGCAATCCTCCGCCGGGCGGTTGGCCGTGATATCAAACTGCAAAGCGGCATAGTCGACCAGCTTATCTCCGCAATCCACGCCCGCAGCCATGGAAACGATGTTGCGCACCTGCCCCGGCAGCTTTTCATCAATGAATTTTGCAAAAAAGCGCTTGCCCTGTGCAATGGTATGGTTGATTTCCTCCACACGGCTTTGGCTGTATTGCCCCAGGTACACATGCACGGTTTTGCTTTCTTTGGCAAATGCCCGCGAGGATGCATCCTGCCAGTAATGGAAAAGGAGCGTTTTCAGCCACAGTTCATCCGGCTCTTCTTCATCCCAGGCGCCGTACAGATTCCTGTTGACCTTCCAGCTGATGTCATCCGGCAGGGCACCGTATTGCACGGCAGCATATTCTTCCTCACTCATCCAGAAATCGTCTTCCTCGGAGGCAGAAAATATATTGGCCGCCGGCACTTCGGATGCATCATTGATTTCCAGGGCAACATACTCATTCCAGTGATGCAAACGCGACTGACGAAGCCCGCCTGACAGAATCATAACCGGCTTGCCAAAGGCTCCCGATTGATATTCCAACAGCCTCGTGCCGGGCAACCAGTTTTTGAATTCCACGCGTCCATTTGGGGATACATGAATCAGCGGGTAATTCTCTATATGAAAATTTTCGCTCTGTTGAATAACCCCGGCGAAACCTTTCTGAATTGTATCCCCTATGAGATATCGATATACTTTCATACGGCTCATCCTTCTCCCGGCCAAATTCGGCGCTGTTCATACACCGTCTGCATTTTTCTGGTGACAGATTTTGTCTCAGAGCAGCATAAACAATCTTATTTTCCTCTTCCGAATAGGCCCTTTTTTTTCGGTGGTTTAGGAGGAATTGGAGGTTTGGGGTCCGGTTCAGGTTCTTTATCCGTCCGCCAAATAATCGTACCATCAGCCTTCTTGCCCGGAATCAGTCCATTCCAAAACAGTATGGTCAGCAAGGGCTCTATGATTCTATGCTTGGTGGCAGAACCCTCTGAGTGCAATTCAATTTCGAAAGAGCCGCCGGCACCCTTTTTGATGGTGGAAGAAGAAACGCCAAGCAGCGCCACATGCTTATCCTGTCCCAAGGTATCCTTTACCATGGTCTCAATATTTTTCTTGTAGCGTCTATCCATGAAGTTGTCCAGATCTTTCTGCACATTCCTCAATAAGCTCAAATTAACTGCGTCTCTGTGGCGCTCGCCGCAATCCTTTGTAACCTCCGCCGAATCACCGCTGAATATCCCCGGTTCTCCTTCAAAGAGCATATCCAGCTTGGTAACCACGCAAAGCACATTCTTCAGGTTCTCTCCGAAATCCTGCAGGTATGTTCCGGCAGTCGCCATGAAGGTTTCCAGGGAAGGGCGTTCCACCTGACCGGCAGTCTGGTCGATATGACCGCCCTGATGATTCCTTTCAAATTGCGCGCCGTATGTAGAGCTCAGCATGTTGGGGTCAATCATCAAAAGCAAGGTCTCACAATGGGTGACGCCCTCATGGGCTGCAATGTATTCGGGATCGTCCATTCCTTCTCCTGCGATATCGGAAAAGATAACAAAGGCCTCTTTGCCCTTCAATTTGAATGTGCTGACAATGGGCAGCAGACCCTGGGCGGCCGGCGTAGGCAGCACAGAACCGGTTTCTTCAAAGCTCCTGATCTTGGGCGCAAGAAATTGCTTGCTTTCCTCTTCAAGCATCAGGGTGCCTAAATTGTTGATCGTCAATTTTTCCTGCACACACTGAAACAGATTGACCAAATAGGTAGTCTTTCCCGCAGCGCGGCAGCCAAACATAGAAATGCGATAGGTAGGCAGCATGCCAAAGCGAAAGGGCAATTCCAGATGGCAATGGGGGCATGCCCGGTTGGGAAGCACCACGATTTTCTGCCCGGCATCATCCTCATTCTCCGCCTGATAGCTATAAGAATCGGCGCCGAACTGGTCATCTACCTTCTTCTTATTCAGATTTTTAGGTTCCAAACCATTGGACATCTTATCCTGCAACTGGGTAGGAAAGCCGTTTTCGTCTGTTTTCACAACATTGATGGGATTGCCCTCTTCATCCCAGCTCGGATGGAAGTACTTGCGGTTGAACTGATTGTTGGCATCCACATCCTCTACGCCATGATCCTTCAAAAATCTTCCCCGGACATCATCCCGGTATTTTTCCTGGGTCTTTTTATAAAACAGTACATCCTCTTTTTTGATTTCCCTGCCGCAATAGGGGCAAAAATACTCGTTTTGCATCCTTTTTTCTCCTCAATCCTTGATAATATACAAATCGGTTGCCGGATACTGGGGGTCAATCTGAACCTTCGCATCCGACAGAGTCAGACCCTCGAATTCCAATCCTTCCTCCCCGCCGGAGCGATACAGGGGATAAAGCGTCGTCTTGCCCTGTTCATCCGAAGAGCTCAACACAAGCTTTTTCATGACCGTGGCATTTATATTGCCTTTCAGCAACAGGCTCTTTTTGCCTTTGAAGGTATACCGGACGATCGGCCGCCTTCCCATTGCTTTTGCTTTGTCAATATAGGTTTCTCCATTGGAGGCGATGATGGTGACCTCCAGCATGCCGGCCGGCAGAGAACGCACACCAAGCCTGCTCAGGATATCCGTCTTGCGCCCGTCATGCAAATAATCCTTGTGATCAACGCATCCTGTGCCGATTTTTTCCCCGTCCTTGAAAAGATCTATATAGGCATGATCGTCCTTGTCATGCCAGTCCCACTTCAGGAAATACTGCTTCCCGTCCGGGCTGGGTTCGATGCTCACGGGCGGCAAATCCTCCTTCAAGGGAGAATCATCGGCGGAACTTGCTCCCCCCTTGGGGATGACAGTCCTGTGACCCGTGCCAAACTGAACCGCTTTGCCCCCCGCATCCTGGCTGGATTCCGCCGTAAAATGCACGCTGTCTTCCCGGATATATTCGGCAGCCGACTTGGCATTCAAGGGATAAACGGTCAGATTTTCCGCGTTGTCCGTCTGCGTGCTGTAGATCGTGTCCGTGCTTCTCCAGCTTTGTTCCAATTCCGAATCGGCCAGCAGATAGGAAACCCCCGCCGTCTGATCGCCCATCACCCAGTACATACGGGGTCCCGCCTTCAGATAATTATCCAGGAAATTCCTTCTGGCCGTCTCATCAATAAACTCGATTTTCAGCGCGCTGAAAAATGTGCCGTTGTATCCCGCAATTTTGCCGCGAATCTTCCCCCGCACGGCGCTGAACAGTCTATCCCAGCTTTTTTGCAGCACGCTGCCGTCCGCCTCATAATACCAGCTTTTCTTCTTGGGCTGTGTCTGAACGCTATTCAGCATTTCCCAAAGGGAGGCGTGTTCCTGTTCCAGCTTTTTGGTATAATCAGGGTATTTATCTTTCAGCCTGTCCACACCGTTTTCGCCGCGGGAGGCCAGGGTATTCAATCGCTCCTCAATCATCCTTTTCGCATTTCTTTGCCCGGGGGATGCTTCGGATACGCCGCCGATCAGCCTGATTAATTCCTGAATCTGCTCATATTTTTCCTTCAGCTTTTGCGCATAAATCGTCTGGATTCTGGCCTGATGAAATTCTTCTGCGGCCTTTTTTGCATTCTGCCTGCATTCATCAAAATACCCTTCCCGCTTTCCGGGCCAGAAGGGCTTGCGGCCAAAGTAAAGCGATTGAAAGGCTGCCTGGCTTTTCGCCTGTCTTTCAAGGGCATCGATAACCGAATCCACCGCAGAGGGGTTGATACCGCAGGTTGCCGCACAGCACAGCAGCTTATTTTTGATTTCCTCATACACGCCCTGGGCGTATTCCTCGGCATCCCTTTCTGCATAGCCGCAGTTCAGGTTCACGAACCGTTCCAGGCGTTCCCTGGCCTCGGCCGGAGAAAGCACCTCCCCTTCATCCACCAGGCGTGTGGTAATGCATACATTTTTCAACGCTGTGGGTGAAAATCTTCCGCTATGCTCACGGACGGCCGATTGGATTGCATTTTGCAGCTCGTCAATCGAATTCACGCCCTCGGGCATAATCAGGGGAAGCGTCTCAATCGATGACTGCCCCTCGCCCACGCCGTTCAGTTCCTCCAGAAGCAGTTCGCAGGCCCGGTTTTCGGCCAGCTTATCCAAATCCCCCTCTTCGGCATTCAGCGAGGCATAGCCCAGGGAAAAGACCTTTCCTGCCTGTCTCATTTCCCCGGCAGCCGCAAGCAGCACGCTCAGGGCAGCCGCCTGCCAGCGTGCATAATCCTGCACCACACCGCCATTGGCATTTCGTTCACCCAGCAAAAAAACCTGCCCGTTCTGCAGACATTCGGCAAGCTGCGCAGCCCTTTGCCTGTCCTGCTCATCCGCATTCGCACAGGGAATAATCCAGGCTCGCTCGGACAGCTGCAAAAAATCCTTCCTTCGCAGATTGTCGATGAAGGTTTCGATCCACGCTATGCTCTCACTGCCGCCGCCCGGCGCATACAGAATATGCAAATTAATCTGGGCAGTCTGGTTATTGATCCAGCTCAGAAATCCACCAATCCCCACATTGCCCATGGACGGTTCATAGTGCCTGGTGATCGCCTGAATAATATGCCGGGCTTCCGACTCAACCTCATCCGTTTCCGTTTCCGGCTCAGATTCCGAAACCAGCACAAAGCGAACCTTTTCCCAGTCCTCTGTTTCCAGAATTTTGCTCCATTTATTGACAAAAGGAATGAAATGCTTTACAGCCTCCTCCCCGTAAAACAGAACAATCTGCGAATCCGAAAGCTGCACTTTGGGCAATTCAACTCACCTGCTTCTTCATGAATATGCTGCTTCGCACCCGTATCCGGGGAAAGCCGAATACGGGTGCGTCCATTGATTACAGACCCCTGGCCTGTTTGCTGAACTTATTCTTTCTGCTTCCTGCTTCTTTTTCGATCGCAGCCAGCATTTTGATTTGCTGTTTCAGGGCATCGGAATCCTCAGGGGTTGTACGCAGAGCGTGCTCCAATTTTTCCTTATCCTCCGCCGCTTCGCTCTTCAGTTCCTCTGCGGCCTGAATCAGTTCATCCAAATCCTCTCTGGTCAGCTCGCCGTCCTCGAAGCTGCTTTCATAATCCTTTTCTGCCTTCCTGGACATATTGAGCAGCTCGCTCTTATCCGGATCATCCGCCGGACGGTCGGCCAGATAGGCACAGCACCGCAGCAAATCGGATTCAATTTTCACCAGATCATTGCTGATCAGGCCGGGCTTTTCAATATCATACTTTTCGCCCTTGAACTTATAGCGATAGCCCTTCACCCCAAGGAAAATATCATCATGCAGGAAAATGAACAGGGAAGCTGCTTCGTCAGCAAAATTCAGCCGGTTTTCCCATGCCTTCTGCGCCTTCTCGGATGCATGCACCATGGTATAAATCTGCTCATAGGCATCCAGCTGCATTTCAATGGCACGGAAGAGGTCGGGGCGCCTGTAAATCATCGCCTCGGCTGTCAGGACACAAAGCTTGCGATAGTTTGCCTTGGCCTGCTGCAGCTTAACAGAATCCGAGGCATAAACCGAATCAAAGGGATCGCAGGGCAGCCCGCCCATGCCCAGTACGCCCGAAAGCCCGGCGGGGTGAACCTGACCGCTGGTCAGATGCCGGACAGAGGCGGTTTTCAGGTAGTCCGCCAGCTTTTCACACTGTACGGACAGCGGATATTTTTCACCTGTTGCCGGATTAATCTCTTCCTGAATCGCCTTGGCGCCCGCCAGCATATCGGCCGATGTATAGGGCATGTGATTGGGCGCAAGAAGAATTCTGATATCAACCTCAGCGCTCACCTGATCATCCGAAACGGTAATCATTCCGCACTCAATGCCCCGCGCCGTCAAATTCTTGACCTTTTCATACAGCTTCTTTTCCGATTCGGATACGGTCGGGTCAGCGGGGAACAGGAAGAAGGGCTTGGGAGCAGGCAGCAGGGACCAGTTTTCCATGAAGGTTGCGTCCGGATTGCCGGTGAACACCAAATGCATACCGGGGGCCGTGCCGCTGGCCAAATCCGAATCATACTGCCTGCGCATATCATCCAGCGAGGCATAGCGATACAGCGGAATCTTATCATAGGCCATCAGGCAATAGATGTGATCGGTCAGCGAGCTTTCCTTGGGCTGAACCTGATCCGAATCGGTGGCAATCGCTTCCTTCAGATGGGCAATGCACTTTTTCGCATTCTTGGGAACAGACATATAAATGTAGGGTGCAGCCTTTTCATGCTTATAAACCGCATCCATTTTGAACATGGGCAGGGCGGCATTTTTCATGGTACCGGCCAATTGCGAAATCCATTCCCGCTGTTCGCTCTCAGTCGCTTCCTTGCCGATTTGTGCCAGCATCACATCATCCAGGGACTGGTCGTTGACCGAGCCAAAGGACTCTTCCAAGAGATTCTGCATCTCCTGGCTGAGCTTTTCCGCCCCGTTTCTTCTGCAGGTGAACGCAACGCCCGATGTGTTCTTTTCCACGCTCTTCTGATTTTCGAGGGAAAAATCAGTCAGCTTATCCAGGAATTTTGCGGTAAAGCTGTTTTCCGCATTATTGTCCTTGAACGCCTGATCAATCTGGCTGCGCACCGCATCCAATGAATAGATGTCCTGTGCCACCACATGGTCGCTGGTATCAATCCCGTCAAATTCCTTTTCCATGCTCAGGATGATCGCACAAACAGGCTTCAAGCCGTCGGCCAGATATTCCTTGATACGCTTAATAAGATTATCCAGTGCTTCGGAATAGTATTCCAGGAAATGAATGCGCCGTATGGTGTCATAGAGGGTCTTGATCGCATGGTCATAGGCTTCCAGCGCCTTCATTTTGCCCAGGATCGGCGGATGGCAGAAGCCCGGCCAGGTTTCGGTGCACATCTGGTCGGCCGTCTTCAAGGTGGTGTTCTTATCCGTTTTCAGCTTGGCCTGCCACTTGGTGAGCGTATCGCTCAAATCCTTCAGCAGCCCATCCGGCGCATCCAGATATTCCTTCAGGGCAAAGGGACCCAGCTCGGGGTTCGTGATAATCGACCGGGCGAAATCACAAAACCGCTTCCAGGTTGCAGCAAGATACTTTTCGCCCTGGGTCAGCGCAACAGGCACGCAAACCTTCTCTTCCCAGTCAAAGCGTCTGTTATGGGGCGGCTTTGCGCCATTTTGCACATTGCCAACCTTGACCGCATCATGCAAATCCATCCTGCAAAATTCAGGCAGGGGGCACAGGGAGGAAAATTCATCCAGCAATTTCTTCCCCGGCTCGGTAATTTTCAGCGCCCGCTCCGAGCTCTTTCCGTCCGTGAACAGCCGCCGGTCAGGCCGGAGATTTCCGTCCGAATCCCGCATCGGGATGAATGTATCCAGCAGCAGGGAGCCCTCGTAATACAAAATAGGCTTTTTGGGAATCCGCTTGGTAAACGCGCCCACGGTGCGATACCGATAGCTGAGCGGATAGGACATCACCACATTGATGGCAGCCAGGTTATCCTCATACTGGCGATAGGAATAGCCGTTCTCCACAGCATCCTCATGCGCCATGTAATGAAGAAGATTTTCGGCAATCGTATCCTGCACGGTACGGTAGGGCGCCTTATAGTTGATTCCCTCGGTATTGCTGCCCGAAATCAGGGTGCAGTTATCAAAGGGCGGCTCCTTCCATTCAATGGCCTTGTCTTGGCCGTAAATCATGGTGTAGGGGGTTTCATGCTCCTTCACACGCATCCAGAAATCCAGTTCCTTCAGGGCGGCGTAGGCATTATGCTCGATGGGCGCATTCATACCGGCTGCGCTGACCACATTGGCCAGGGATACGTCCGGCATGACGATATAGCCGGTCAATTTCGCCGGAATGACCGAGGCATTCTTGGCTTCATCCCGGATGATCTGCGCAATATCAAGGAAAATACCCGAGCCTGTACCGCCGCCGATGCCGGTGATGATGGCAATTTCGTACTGCTGAGACATCGTTGTGTTGTCGCCATGATAGGCGGACAAAATCTTTCTCAGCGCTCCGCCGATGGCGGCAGAGACCTTATCATAATTCCGGGAAAGGGCCAAACGGGCCGCCTGACGAATCGTGCCCATGCCTATGCCGCCGGTCGTATGGCGCAAATTGCTGTTGATCCAGGTTCTCTCATGGGGCTTGAGCAGCGTATTCTGATTGGTCAGCATATTGCTCATGCCCGGAAGGGTAATATCCACATATTCAGCCGCCTCAAGCTGGGCGGGGCGAATAGACAGGCTGTCAATGCCCAGATAGGCCGTGCGCTCCGGGGCAGGCAGATCCTTCCCTTCGGAGGATTTGGGCAGGATAAAGCGTTCCGCAAAGACACGCTTGACCGTCTGCAGCACATCGCAGCCCGTTCCGCCCAAACCAACCACAAGCAGCGGAACAGGGATTTTGTTCACGGGTTCGATCGAAATATCGAATTTTTTTTCAATTTCCGGCATACTTTTTCTCCTTTCACTTCACGCAAATTCAAGGCAAAGCATATGATATTGATGAAAAGGCTGCATGGGCGAGCCGATTTGAGGCATTCCCTCGGCATCAGAAGCCCAGATTGTCATCTTCGGGCGGAAGAGCATCCTTCTTTTTGTTGACCTTTGTCTTCTCCGCCTTCTTGGTCTTTTTATGGGTAGAGGTCTGTTCGGGCGTCTGGGTAAAATCATTCGCATCAAATCCGCCGAAAGCGCCGACCTCAAAGGATTCTTCCGTATTTTGCTGCTTTAATTCCATCTCAATCGCTCCGACGCCGTCGTCATTGCAGATAATCAGCTTCTCAGAGTCCGCATGCCAGGGATACTTTTTCTTGACCTTGAGCATTCTTCCGCCGATGGTGACGCTGTGCTTCTTTTCGATGGTCTTGCACAGCACATAGACCATGGTATGGCTGCGGGCGGGAAGAACAAATATTCCCTGCACCTGTCTTTGGGCAATATCATGTTTTGCGGCCATCTCACTGTCCACGCCCAGACGGTTCACGCATACGGCAGACTTGGTGGGATGGAGCGTCACCGGATCGCCGTTTGCATAGATGGACGGTGCCTCCGTGATCTCCACCTGCAGCTGCGGGAAACGGGGCTTGCAGGCCTGATGAACGAGCAGAATCAGCACAATCAGCGCCACAACGACAATCAGCACAATCAGCGCATAGGTATACAAACGGTTCTTTACATCGATCACATGCAGCGTACGGGTATAGGTGGCGGCTTGCCCATCGCCGTCTGTCGCCTTGATCGTTACCTTCACGGTGTAATCAAAGTGGAACAGGGAGGTGGTTTCCCCGCTGACCTTGATGCGGCGGATTTGCTTCCCATCGTCGGATGTTTCCGATTCAATCGTTATCTTCTGAGCCGCATCGGCCAATTTGGTCGTGCCGTCTGCTGCCCACAGCTCAGGCTCATCGATTTGAAGGGCATCGCCGTCCGCATCGGTAAAGAGCGCATCCAGGTCAATGGTCAGGGCAGCGCTGTCTTCCTCCGTGTTCTTTCCGCCCAGCAGCCGCAAAAATTCGGGCAAGCCTTCCGAATCACACTGCACATCGTAGGTTTTTCCATCCCCCCCGGTCACCACAGGCGGGTTAGCGTTGGGAATATTAACAGTTGCCGTTATGCTTCCGAAGGGGTCAATTGTGGCTGTAATCGTCCAGACATCCGCTGTATTGCCCGTATTTGCAGTGAAAACCAGGCTATCGCCTTCGACTGTAAATTCCACATTGTCCGCAATGGAATTGTTCTTCTGATCCAGCACGCTCAAGCTGTATTTCTGCTTTGACAGGTCGGCATTTCCCATGAATGTGGCGCCGTCTTTTTTCTGCAGCTGCAGCTTAACGGTCACATCCGTATTCTTTTTCTTCGTATATTCTTGCTCACCCGCCGAGGCATCATCACTGTCAATATGCAGAACGGGCTTATATTCGCTCTTTCTGACCTCCTCGTCCGAAACGACATTGAACGAGATTTCCAGATTGCCTTTCCCGCCGTCCCCGTCATCATAGGTCAGGACATAAACAGCACTGCCCGATGCCTGGGTTGTTACACCATCTTTTTTTACCGTAACTGTCTCATAATGAATTGTATTATTGGCATCATTCAAGGTAGCCTTGATAATTTGTCCGTTGGTCGTGCCCTCCTTCGGTTTAAGGGTAAATTTTATGCTGTCTCCGTCGGCATCCGTCACAATCGAATCCAAGGAAATCTCGCCCTGTTGGATATCCGTATAGGTTTCTTCATTTCCCTGACCGGGAGTATTGACATGCAATTCGGTTGTTTCCGTTATTTCCTTCTCAGGCTCATGATTTTTCAGCTCAAAGGTTAATTCGGTTTGCCTTTCCAGACCGGCGCCCTCGGCTGTGATGATGACACGGTATTCCCCGGAGGAAAGACCCAGTTTCTCGATCGGAATGGTTGCCTGATAGCCAAGCCCCTTCCCGGTTACGGACATGCCGTCACTGCAAACCTCCTTTTCATCCGAATCGTACATCACATAGGAGGCCTTGATGGTCATCCAATCCTCATAGCCCTCCTGCCCCGTATGATCCTCATACAGGCTCTTATCCGTCGATTCGTTGCCATCAGGGTCGACAAAAACAGCCGTCAGGGTAAGGGAATCCTTTTTATAAAAATCTCCGTCCTCTTCATCCGTCCGGGCAATGCTTCCCTGCAATTTAATATTGTAATTATAGAGAATATTAAAGGAAACATCGGTGTCTTCAAGCTTTTTCACGCTCTTAAAATTCAATGTCCAGATACCCGATTGGCTGGGCTTACGAATTTTAATCGTAACAAATTCGCCGTCATCGTGATACTGCTTTGTTACGCCATCCTCCCCGCTCATCGTGGCATCGCCGCACTGAACGGAAATTTCGCTGTTAATAATTCCCTTGCGGGTCTTCGTATCAGCATAGGTTTCCTTTGTGGCGGGCAAGATCACATTTGTTTCCAACACAGACTTATTCGGTACAGGAATGTTAAGCTTATATTGGTAGTAGGTTTTTCTGCTCTTTTTATCCGTATATGTGCCTTCATACTCCGGTGTTGCGGTAACCTGCAAGCTGGAACCGATTTGGCGCGCGAGCATTGTGGCAAAATATTTCGGTAGTTCAACCGGATCGGTTATATTCTTGCAGTCATCCTTATCAAGTCCGCTTGCCGTAGTTAAATCCTGCAGTGAAACGCCAAATTGCGGGGTCTCATCGGTTTTGGTGTTTTCGCCCAAAGCAATAACATAAACAGGATACCCCAGTGTTTGGGCGGCATCCTGAGCCTGTTTAGTCAGTTTATTTGCATAGTCCGTGTCAATCTGCTGCTTTTGTCCTGTTGTAATTTTTTGATCGGTGCTATTCCAGTTCCAAACCTTATATTCCCTTTTGCCTTCGATTTTGTTTTGACCATCGGTCAAGAGCAGAATCATGGGAGCATTCTGCTTATCGTCCCTTTCCTCCAAGATCTGCATAGCGTAAAGCAAAGCAGACCCGAGGTTCGTATCAGTCTCCAGGTCTTTGCTTTTAAAGCCATATATATAGTTAATCAATTCGGTACGGTTTTCCTTATTATCAACAGATGTCAATCCGATTATGGCATCATCACCATCATAGGGTTCTCCGCCGAAGGGAACAACGGCTACCCGGGAGCCGTCCATATCCAGCATGCCAATCAGCATGGCGGCGGCATCCAAACGATAGTAGCGTGTGTCATTGCCATTGTTTTCATTCATCCGCATCGATTTCGTATTATCCAGCACAATCACCACATCGATGCCGGATGTGGAGGAGGTGTCACTGCTTTCCGTCTGCGCAAAAGCAGACCACTGCAGCAAGGATACGAGCATTACCATTGCAACCAGCAAAGCACAAAAGCTTTTCTTCATAATGTCCTCCCTGATTTCAGAGAATATCCTTTTGCATTAACCGTTCCATCCGGGGAAATCTTATTCCTGAACCCTGACCCGGTAAAATCCCGAAACGGTTGCCAAGGCATTCCCCCGACCCTTCAGGCCACGATTAGCCTATGCCTGTTTATTATAACCCCCCCTCTCTTCAAAAGTCAATACCCCAATGTAAAAAAAGCGGCGATTATTCGGCCGCTGCGAAAAATTTAATAAATTTGTAAAAAAAGATTCGTGTCAGGCACTCCGATTTTCAACTCTATTGCCGGATCGGTTTTCAGCTCGATTTCCGGCTCTGTTCTCCGCTCCGTAATAATCAAGCCACAGCCCATTTCTATGAAAAATCGTTTTGCAAAAATATTCGCCCATCCTGGTCTTATTTTCCCCGAAGGTCAGAGGGTGCTGATTGATTCATCCCCAAAATACAGGGAATCGGGCGCAAAACAGAATTTAAATAGGAAGCAACTGTGCAAAAGCCATCACAGGCGATGCCATCCGAATCAATCAGCAGCCCGAAGGCACCCCGTTTTCAAAGCAGATTTCCCTTCGGGAAAGATACCAGGTTTTCCCGTCATCCGGCGAGCCCTGAAAATAGAGCATAATTTTCCCCTCATTTGTTCGGTAAACAAAGGGATGTCCGGATTCGCTGGCGTTCCATGTCCCCGGCTCCCCCTCCTTCATAAAAGCATCCTGTATAAAAATACGCTGAAAATGCAGCCCGTCATCCGATACCGCGCAGCCGATTCTCTGGGGGGAGCAGTTATAGGCACCGCCGTAAAAAAGATACATTCTGCCATTCTCCGCAAGAGCCGCCGGGGCCTCTATGCATTGCTGTTCCCAGGGAAGCGTCGGTCTGAGCACAACATCCCCCGAAAGGGTATAGGAGCCCCGGGAAAAATCCGAGTCCAGCTGGGCATACGCCGCGCCGCACAGCTGCTGCTGATAATCCTTATCCCGGGTGGCAAAATAAAGATACAGCCGCCCTTTAAACACGCACACATCCGCATCAATCGCCCGTCCGCAGCTCCACTTTGGCATACCCGCAAAGGGCGGTCTTGGGGCGAACACGGGATTGGTTTCATCCTTTATAAAATGCTCGCCGTCATCCGAAAAGGCATGGCAAATGGCATCCTCCCGGCCGTTCCCGTAGGTCTGATAAAACATATGAACCATCCCGCCAAGCACAATCGCCCCCGGGGCGCAGATGCCGTTTTTCTCGCAATCCTGGGTAATGGGCAAAATGCCGATTCGCCTGAACTCATCCCCGTCATCCGAAACAGCGATTCCGATTCGCCACATCCCGTCAAAGCGCATGGAATGATACAGATAAAATTTCCCGTTCAGCTCCACAACGGCCGGATCCTTGGCAATACAGCCCTTGTCTGTGTTCGTATAAAGCATGGTTTTCCCCCGTATTTCAGCCGCTCACGCCCGGTAAACCTGCATGGAGCGCAATATTGTTTCCCCGTTTTCGGCGGTCACCTGCAGCGTCATGCCGCAAAGGGCAACCAGCGGAAAAGTGCAGATCCGCTTATGGCCGATGGTTGTTCCCTCAAAAAGAAGCAGGGTTTTTCCGCTTTGGATTTCCCCGAAAAGCTTGAATGCATGGCAGCTTTCGCCCATGGAAAGCTCCTCCTGAAGGACGGCACGGTTGACCAATGCGGCCGATTTTGCGCTTATATGCCACTGCCCCTGCCCGATTTTTTCGGGTGATGTAAAATCCCCCGCCGGATGGCCGTATATATCGGAAAGCCTTCTGCCGAATTCCTCCAGCGAGGCTAAATCCTTTTCCGGCAGCAAGCCCCGCCTGTCCGGGCCGATATTGAGCAGCAGATTGGCCCCCCGTCCCACGCTCATTTCATATAATCCCAGCAATTCATCCGGCGTTTTGACCTTGTCCTCGTTATCCTCGCAGTCAAACCAGGTGTCACGCATCATGCAATCGCATTCTGCGGGCAAAAAGCGCATCTGTCCCAGGCTTTCCTTTTCCGTGGTCAAAACAGAAAAATCAACATCCCCTGTCACATTGAAATTGGGGCTTGGGGCCATTCCTTCCTCATTGCCGACCCATCTTGTGTCCGGATCCCACATATTGAAAATCAAAATATCGGGCTGCAGGGAACGAATCGCCCGGATGATGCGCGCCTGATCGTACTCATGATTTTCCGAGCCGCAGCCGTCAAACCACAGATAATCAATTTTGCCGTAATCGGAAAGCAATTCGGAAATTTGCGCAATAAAGTAGTCATCATATTCATGACCCTCAGCAAAGGGCTGGGCATTCCCCCACTGCGCCGGCGAATAATACAGCCCGACCTTCAGCCCAAGCCTTCTGCAGCAGTCCGTAAAGTCCCGCACAACATCCCCCTTGCCGCCCCGCCACGGGGTATGCGCCACGGAATAATCGCTGCAGCGGGTGGGCCAGTTGGCAAACCCGTCATGATGCTTGCAGACCAATATGGCATACCGGGCGCCTGCCTGTTTGGCGGGAAGAAGCCACTTTTTGCAATGAAGCTCCTCCGGATTGAAAATCTCCCGGGGCATAGGAAGGCCGTCCCAATCCCTGTGATGCTTGTAGAACGAACGGATGCCAAAGTGGAAAAATACGCCGAACTCCCAGTCCATAAATTCCAATTGCTTTTTTGAAGGAACAGGTTTTGTCATGGATTTGTCTCCTTGCCGTCATATATTGCACAGCGATTATAGCATAGAAATCAGAATATTGCAATTTAATATCACTTTTTTGTTTTGATGCTTTCAAAAAAGGTTTCTCTGTTATTAATTTTGCAAAAAAACAGTTGACAAAACGGCAATTTTATGAAATAATAGCCTTGAACCTTTCGTCGGATTGTAAATTTTTTTTGAAAGGACTTGACAAGGATGAAAGGATCTGTTTTGGTTTTTGGCAGGCAGGCAGGCAGGTATGGCTTAGTTATGCCTTTTTTCGGATGGCATCATAAGGATTTTCATGCGCATTTCATCCATAGTTGGACGAAATGTGTTTTTCTTTTTCCGTAATTTTTTCGGGAATGCAATATAGAATAGACATCGGTTTTGCAAAGCAACAGCGTATTTTTCAGGCAATGCCGACCGATTGATGCTCAGGAGAGCTTGATGATATGAAGAAAATGAAGGATAAAAAGCCAAAAAATGGTCTGCATATAGAAAATCCCAAACGGTTCGCCGGGCTGCTGCTTGTGGCCGCGGCCGTGATTGCCGTGTCCGTTCTTCTTCTTTCGCGCTTTACTCAATATCAGAGGAACGCAATTTACCAGGATAAGTCCTCCGCATTGATCGAAATTGCAAACAAAGCCGGCGAAGTGGTCAATGTAATGGCCGAAACCTATTTCCCCGTTACCGAAATCACGGCGGGGCAGCTTGCCTCAGGATGCTGTGAAAACGAAGAGGAGGTAAAGACCCTTTTATCCAATATAGCAGTTCCTCTTCTTGAAGGGAATATGAAAACAATTATCATAGACGGAATGTCCTCCTATCTTTGCTCGGATGGTCATACCGGGCACTGGGTGGATGTGGGTGCCCTGCTGAATGCGCTGGAGGACAACAGCATTTATATCGGCGCAATCCCCCATCTGGGTGAGCAGCAGTTTCTGTTCTTTGTATTGGAAAGAAGCATTCCCATTCCCGCATTGAACGGACAGGCCGAATATGTGATTGCGGCGGTTGACCTTGATACCTTCAGCCGAAAGCTGGTGGTGGAAAGCTTCGGAGAAAATGGCTATACCTACATCATCCGGGAGGACGGCCGGGTGCTGTTCAAGCAAACCCAGCTGGATGACCGCAAATTTATCGAGGGCTACAATATTTTCAAGGCGCTGGAAAATTGCGAATTTCAAAACGGCGATACCATCCGGAAGCTGTCAGACGGGGTCTCCGCCGGAGAGGGCGTTGCCTGTCAGTTCGTCTATAAGGACGGGACAAGCTATTTCGTGGCAAACAGCGCTTTGTTTTCAAACAACTGGACCATACTGCTTTTCGCCAAGGCGGATGCCTTAGGCTCGGGGATGGACAGTGCGGTCAGCGCAACCATCCTGTACATTGTGGCGCTTGCCGTGTTTATCATCCTCGCATCGGCCGGTATCATCTTTTCCATTTTGCGGGATAAGAGAAAGCGGGAGGAAATGGAAAACGAAAGAATTCTGAAGCTGAACGGCCAGCTTCAGGAGGCCGTGAAGGCAGCCGATGAGGCAAACCGGGCAAAGACGGAGTTTTTGTCCAACATGAGCCATGATATCCGCACGCCCATCAACGGAATCATGGGCATGACCACCATTGCCCTGAAGCAGAGCAATTCGGAAAAAACAAATGACTGCCTGGCAAAAATCGAAACGGCCTCTGCCCATCTGCTGAGCCTGATTAATGATGTGCTGGATATGAGCCGCATCGAGCGGGGCAAAACAGAAATCACGCATAAGGCCATGAATATTCGGGATCTGCTGTCCAACTGCGGCGTGATCATCAAGGGGCAGATGAATGACAGAAGCCTGAATTACAAGGAAAATTTTGAGGGCATCAAGCACCCCCATGTGCTTGGGGATGAGCTTCATCTCAGACAGATTTTTATTAACATTCTGGGCAATGCAGTCAAATTCACCCCGGACGGCGGCACAATCACCGTTACCGCATCCGAATTGGAGGAAAAGGACGGCACTGTACGCTTCCGCTTCCGGTTTGAGGATACCGGAATCGGCATGAAGCCCGAATTTTTGTCCAAGGTATTTACCGCCTTTGCCCAGGAGGACAACGGTTCCCGGACAAATTACAAGGGAACGGGGCTTGGAATGTCCATCACCAAGCAATTTGTGGACTTGATGGGCGGGGACATCAGCGTAACCAGCGTATACGAAAAGGGCAGCTGCTTTACCGTGGAAATCCCCCTGGAAATTGACAGGGATTTTGTGGAAACGCAAACAAATGAAGCGGCCCTCACTGACATCCGCGGCATGCGGATCCTGCTTGTAGAGGATAACGATTTGAATATGGAAATTGCCTGTGAGATTCTGTCCGACGAGGGCGCAGAGGTAGAGACGGCGGAGGACGGAAAAATTGCGGTGGATGTGTTCAACAAATCGCCTCTGCACCACTTTGATGCCGTGCTGATGGATATCATGATGCCGAACATGAACGGCTATGAGGCAACAAAGGCCATCCGGGCGCTGAGCAGGGAGGATGCCCAAACCACGCCCATCATTGCCATGTCGGCCAATGCCTTTGAAGAGGATATTCAAAAATCCCTCGATGCGGGAATGAATGCCCATCTGTCAAAGCCAATCAATGTGGCCGAGCTCATGAAAGCACTGGGAAGCTTTGTAAAAAGATCATAGAGGGGGAAAATGCGTATGACGAAAAGAATACTCTGTATCCTGCTTGCAGCGGCCATGCTCTTTGTGCTGTGTGCCTGCGGCAATACCACCACAAAGCCCAAGTCAGCCGATACTGTGCTTACCGTGGATTTGTACAATACCGGCGAAAAATTCCTGCCCTTTTTCGCCTATGTCAAGTCCCTGTATCCGGAGATTGAGCTTTCCTTCACCTCCTTCAGGGGGGCGAACGGCAGTGAGTATTCCACTAATGCGCTGGAGCATGGTGATCAGGGCGACATTTATTTCACCTCCAGAAACGAATGCAAGG
>R19__coassemble_109_pt1 | contig 46461 bp, 38 predicted proteins | sample R19__metabat2_low_PE_041 | metagenome-assembled genome bin R19 | reverse complement strand
GCTCGGGAGCTTCATGGAAAGTGACTTCTTCGGCGAAGGAAACGCCGGACAGCAGGCCGAGAACCATGACGGCAGCCAGAACCAGGGAAAGGATTCTCTTCATGACGAGTCCTCCTCAAAAATATTATAACAACCGCCATGGATAAATCCTGGCAGCGTTATTCAAAATTAAAAGGGATCTGCTCAAATGCGGGAAAGAAATCGGGTTCATCCGGCGGCATTTTTTTGCCGGATTCCTTCCTAATATACATAAACAAAAAGCAGGCTTTCAATCCCGTATGCCTTCAGCCAATGCAGGGCACACTCCGAGCGGATTCCCATACCATTTCAAAAGGGGCAATTCCTCCTCATCGCAAGCTTTGATATACCACAGAGTTACACTGCTATTATAACCTTCTATCTATTATTTGTCAATGCCTGATCTGGTTTATTTTTTGACCGTTTTATCCATGAAAGGGCCAGGGGGGGGTAAAAAAGCAAGAAAACAGCGGTGATTTTAAATGTGAAAAAATTATGAACAAAAATGAATCAAAGGCAATGGATTTTTTTGCAAGGAAGAGCGGCCCAAATTGGCATGATGCTTGAAAAAGAAAAATGAATCTTTCCGGCAGACGGGAAAAACAACAAAAGGGGAGAGGCAGCGCTCTCCCGTTTTTGTTACAGCGATTTGGTGATTTCCTCCAATGCCTGATCCAGCCAGTTTCCGTCGAACAGCTCAATCAGTCCCTGGTCGCAGGCAGCAGCCAGTTTGGGGTTGAAGGGCAGCTTGCCCAGCACAGGGAGACCGAATTTTTCTGCCGTTTCATTTGCATGGCTCTCGCCGAAAATTTCGATTTTCTTGCCGCAGTCCGGGCATTCGACATAGCTCATATTCTCCACAATGCCCAGCACGGGGATATTCATCATCCCGGCCATATTGACCGCCTTTTCCACGATCATGGAGACCAGCTGCTGGGGGGTAGTCACCACAATGATTCCGTCAACCGGAATGGACTGGAAGACGGTCAGCGGCACATCCCCTGTTCCGGGGGGCATATCGATGAACATGATGTCGTTCTTTTCCCAGCGCACATCGGTCCAGAATTGCTTGACCGCGCCCGCGATGACCGGTCCGCGCCACACCACAGGGGCCGATTCGTCATCCAGCAGCTCGTTGATGGACATGGTTTTAATGCCGGTCTTGGTGTAGATGGGTTCCAGGGAAGTATCATCCCCCAGCGCCTGTTCATGAATGCCGAACATCTTGGGGATGGAAGGGCCTGTGATATCGGCATCCAGCACAGCGGTCTGGAATCCGGCGCGCTGAGACAAAACGGACAGCAAGGCGGTGACCATGGATTTGCCCACTCCGCCCTTGCCTGAAACCACGGCAATCACCTTGCGGATTTTTGTGCTGTCAAGGGGCTTTTCCAGCATGGACTTGGGATCCCGGCTGGCACAATTTTGCGAACAATTCGAGCAATCATGGGTACATTCACTCATTTTCAAAACACCTCTGTTTCTGAAATTTTGATGATTTTTCAAGGATTATTGCTTCTGAACAATGAAGCAGACGGGGGAGGAAGGGCCGGCATTGACAAAGACATGGGACAGGCAGTTGAACCGTTGGGGCGGAAGGGCGGCAAAAAGGCTTGTCAGGGCTTCCAGCTCTTTTTTGCCTTCCTCATGCCCCGGGTAGATGCAGATGCACAGCACCCCCATTTGATCCAGCAGATTCAGAGCCTGCTGAACTGCCCGCAGGGTGGTAGGCAGCAGGGTGGTGATTGATTTATCGCCCCCCGGGAGCCAGCCTAAATTGAACATGACCGCCCGCACCCTGCAGTGGACATGCTGAGCCATCTGATCATGACTTGCTTCAATCAGGGTGACCCGATCGAGCAGCCCGGCATCCTGCAGACGATTTTTCGTGTTTTGGATGGCCTGTGCCTGCACATCAAAGGCATAAACATGCCCGTTTTCGCCCACAAGCCCGGCCAGGTATTCGGTGTCATGACCATTGCCCATGGTGGCATCCACCACCGTATCCCCGGCATGCAGCACCTTTTCCATGCATTCTCTGGCGATATAGCGCGCCGAGCGCAGCACAAACTCGCTCATTCAACCGACTGGAGCAGACGCTCCACCTCCTGCGCCGACAGCTCACGCCATTGGCCTCTGGGCAAATCCCCCAGATTCAGGATACCAAACTGCACTCTTTTGAGCGCAACCACCTGATGCCCCACCTGCTCCACCATGCGGCGCACCTGACGGTTCCGTCCTTCGTGGATTGTGACAAGCAGGGAGGAAAAATCTTCCCCCAGGCTGATTACACGCACCTTGGCGGGGGAGGTCAGCCGCTCGTCCAGCATAACGCCCCTGCGCAATTTCTGCACCTCGTCCATGTTGATTGAGCCTGTGATTTTAATCAGATAGCCCTTATCCACCTCATGGGAGGGGTGCATCATTTTTTCCGCCAGATCCCCGTCATTGGTCAGCAGCAGCAGACCCTCCGAATCATAATCCAGCCTGCCGACGGTGAACAGTCTCACGGGATACTGCCGGAAATGTTCCAGCACGCTGCGCCGCCCTTCCGGATCGGATGCTGTGGTCACCTCTCCGGCGGGTTTGTGGTAGATAATATATTTTTTGACCGGTTCGGGGCGGACGATTTTCCCTGATACCCGAATCTCGTCACCCTCTTCCACCTGAACGCCCATTTCGGTAATGATTTGACCGTTCACCGAAACCAGTCCGTCCGCAATCATTTGCTCCGCATGGCGTCTGCTGGCCACACCGCATCCTGCCAGATACTTTTGAAGCCGCATACAAAACCTCCTTGCCCGAATTAACTTCATCATTATACATGAAAATAGAAAAAAAAGCAAACATTGGTTGATAAAAGTTGGAAAAAGTGCTAAAATTTGGTACAGGTAAGGAGGTATGCTGCATGACGGCTCAGGAAATTCAGAAAATTGTCCTCAAAATGGGGGATTTTTACCATTCGGGTGCCACAAGAGGGTATGAATTCCGGATCAAGCAGTTGGAAACGCTGGAAAAAGGGGTAAAGGCCTATGAAAAGGCGTTTTGCGATGCCCTGAAAAAGGATCTGAACAAAGCGCCGCAGGAAACCTATTTGACTGAAATCGGCATGATATTGGAAGAAATCCGCTGTCACAAGCGCCATCTGAAGCGCTGGATGCGCAGAAAAATCCTTTCTTTTTCGCCCGCCCATTTTCCCTGTATCGGGTATGATGAGCCGGAGCCCTACGGCACGGCGCTCATCGTGTCGCCCTGGAATTATCCGCTGAATCTTTGTTTGATTCCCCTTGCGGGGGCAATTTCCGGGGGCAATTGCGCGGTCATCAAGCCCTCGGCCTATGCCCCGGAAACCAGCCATGTTCTCAAAAAAATGGTTGAGGAATTTTTTGCACCCGACTATATCTGTGTCATTGAGGGGGGCAGGCAGGAAAATACCGCTCTTTTTGAGCAGCCATTTGACTACATCTTCTTTACCGGCTCGCCTTCCGTCGGGCAGATTGTTATGGAAAAGGCGGCCGCCCATCTGACCCCGGTGACACTGGAGCTGGGCGGGAAAAGCCCGGTGGTGATTGATTCCTCCGCTGATTTGGAGCTGGCCGCAAGAAAAATCGCCTTCGGCAAGGTACTCAATGCCGGGCAGACCTGTATAGAGCCTGATTATCTGCTGATCCCCCCTGATCTGGAAAAGCCGTTTATTCATTATTTCAATCAGGCCATCCATGAGTTTTTCCCGGGGGAAAATTTTGATGACATGCCGCATATCGTCAACCGCAAGCATTTTGACCGCCTTTGCGGACTGATGGGCAGCGGTGAGATTGCGCTGGGCGGCAAAACAAACCCGGAAACGCTGTTCATTGAGCCCACGATTTTGCGGAATGTGACCCCCGATTCGCCCGTCATGTCAGAGGAAATATTCGGGCCTATTTTGCCTGTTTTGACGTACAATACCCGGCAGGAGGCCGTGCAGATGATCCTTTCCCGCCCCCGTCCGCTGGCATTTTACCTGTTCGCCCGGGACAAATCGGTATGGGATTTCTATCTGCAGCGCATTTCCTTTGGCGGCGGAGCCATCAACGATGTCATCAGCCATGTTTCCTCCTCCAGGATGCCCTTTGGCGGAGTCGGGGCCTCCGGCATGGGCAGCTATCACGGCAAAAAAAGCTTTGAAACCTTTACCCATCGCCGGAGTGTGCTGAAAACGAACAGCCACCTGGATATGCCCCTTCGGTATCATCCGTATACCCATGTCAAGGAGCGCCTTGCCCGATTGTATCTGGGTCATGAAAAATAAAAACGAGGGGAAGCCGGTGAGCTTCCCCTTTATCAAAATTATTTTTATGCTTCGGGTTCCAGAAGGCCCAGGTTGCCGTCCTTTCTCAGGTACAGCACATTTGTCCGCTCGGTATCGATATTGACAAACACGAAGAAGCTGTGTCCCAGCAGCTCCATCTGCAGGGCCGCATCCTCCACGGACATGGGGCGGACGGGGAAATTCTTATGACGGACAACCTGGCGCTCGCCTTCCCCGTAAACGGAAGGATCTTCAATAAATTCATGGATTTCTTCGGTATATGCCCCTTCACGCAGCCGCTTTTCCAGCTTGGTGCGATGGCGCAGAATCTGGCGCTCCAGCTTGGCCAGCGCACTGTCAATGCTCATGAACAGGTTGTCCTCATTGGAGGATTCGGCACGAAGGGTGGCATTGCCCAGCGGAACGGTAATTTCGCAAATGCGGGCGCTCTTTTCCTTGCGCAGACGGATGAACATTTCGGTATCCGGACGCAGGTAGCGTTCCATTGCGGCCGTTTTGCGGGTAATCCGGTTGGTAATGCCCGGGGTAACCACCATGTTTTTTGCCGTGATTGTTGTTTTCATACGATGCACCTCTTTTGCTTATAATAAACGGCACCTGCCGCATACTTATGGGATCACAAAACCTTGTGTCTATATATCCTTTCGACAAACCATGCGCTTTTTCCTGCAAGAAAAAATTTTTTTATAAAAAAACAGGACAACCTTTCGGCTGCCCTGCTACATTGATGGAAATTAAAGTCCGGTCTTCTCGGCGATGTACTTACGGGCCTTTTGAGCGTATTCGAAGGGATTGGCCTTAGCGGGATCCTGCTCGGCTTCCACAACGACCCAGCCTTCGTAGCCAGCTTCTTCCAGCACCTGGAAAATGGGGGCGAAGTCCACATCACCGTCACCGGGAACAGTGAACACACCATTGCGAACGGCAGTCAGGAAAGACCAGCCTTCTGCCTTGGCCTGGTCGCGGATATTCAGACGAACATCCTTGAGGTGGACATGCTTGATGCGGTTGATGTACTTCTTGAGGATGGGCAGGGGATCGATGCCGGCAAAGGTCAGATGGCCGGAGTCGAACAGCAGGAAGACCTTTTCGGGATCAACCAGGCTCATGAAGGTGTCGATTTCCTCGGCAGTCTGCACGCCGGTACCCATATGATGGTGGCAGGTCAGAACCATGCCTTTTTCCTGAGCCAAAGCACCCATTTCATTGTAGCCCTTGGCAATCAGTTCCCACTGCTCCTTGGTGTAAACGGGCTTCTGGTCGCCGAAGATGTTCAGGTTCTTGCCCTGGATGGAATTGCCCTGCTCGGAAGCGCCGATCACCCGGGCACCCAAAGCATACAGACGGTCACGATGGGCAATGAAATTCTTGATGGTTACTTCGTAGGGCTCGGAGGTAAACAAAGAGGAGAACCAGGCGTTGCAAATCTGCAGGCCGCGGACATCCAGCTTATGCTTGAGGGTGGCTACATCCTGAGGATACTTGTTGCCGATTTCGCTGCCCTTGAAGCCGGCCAGAGCCATTTCGGAAACGCACTGTTCAAAGGTGTTCTCTTTTCCCAGGTCGGGCATATCGTCATTGGTCCAGCCGATGGGAGCGATTGCAAGTTTTACCTTATTTTTGTCAAGCATGGGAATCATCCTCCTGAAAATAAAGTGGTAGGGGAGACCGGATAACGCCCGGCCTCCCGCTGTAAATCAGAATTTCCGGGTATTGTCGATGTGAGCCTTCAAATCGGCATAGGCCTGCTGCACCCGCTCCTGGGTAGATACCTCGGCCACACCTACACGCCACCAGGAATCAAAGCCGGGGGTCATGGTCTTGGGCAGCACCTTGATATCATACAGCACGGGCTTGTCCTGCTTGAGGGCATCCTCCAAGGCGGCCTTGAGCTCCTCTTCGCTGTGAATGGAGTAGGTCTTGAGGCCGTAGCCCTCTGCGCACTTGGCAAAGTCCAGGGGCAGCAGCTCGCCGTCCAGCTGACCGGTGGCTTCATTACGGAAGCGGAAAACAGTGCCAAAGGTATCGTTGCCCTGGTTGTTCTGCAAATTCTCAATGCAGCCCCAGCCGGAGTTATCAAACAGGCAGAAATGCACCCGCAGATGCTCCTGCACAGCCGATACGATTTCGCTGTGAGCCATCAGGAATGTGCCGTCACCAAAGAAGGAATACACTTCTCTTTCGGGGAAAGCCAGCTTCACGCCATAGGCGCCGTTCGGCTCATAGCCCATGTTGGAGAAACCATATTCCATGTGGTAGGTATCCCGGTCACCGGCCTTGAACAGGCGCTGCATATCGCCGGGCAGAGAGCCGGCACTGGCCACCGCGATATCGGAGGGCTGCATGAATTCGTTGATGATGCCCAGTGCCCGGGTCTGGCTGAGCCCGCGGGGATCCTGTACATGGTAGTATTCATCAACGATCTTCAGCCACTCATCCCGTTCCTTTGCGCACTTTTCGGTATAATCAGCCTCAACATGATAGCCTTCAAGTGCCTTGAGCAGTTTGGTCAAGCCTGCCTTGGCATCGCAGATGATGGGCTCGCTGTCCATCTTGACGGCATCAAAGGGGCAGATATTCAGCGAAACGAATTTGGCCTTTTCGTTAAACATCCACTTGGAGCAGGTGGTGAAGTCGGTCAGGCGGGTGCCCACGGCAATCACCACATCACAATCGGGCGCAATGCGGTTGGCAGCCTGGCCGCCGGTTACACCGATACCGCCCAGATTGAGGGGATGCTTCCAGGACAAAACGCTCTTGCCGGCCTGGGTTTCCGAGAAGGGAATGCCGGTGGTTTCGCAGAATTCCTTCAGGGCATCGCCTGCATAGGAATAGCGGACGCCGCCGCCGCAGATGACCAGAGGATTCTTGGCATTTTTGATGATTTGGGCTGCACGCTCGGCCTGAGCATCGGTCATTTCCCGGCGATCCTGATGCCATACCCGCTTGCGCAGGAAGGATACGGGATAATCGTAGGCCTCGCCCTCCACATCCTGAGGCATGGCCAGACAGACGGCACCGGTATCGGCGGGGTCGGTCAGCACACGCATGGCGTGGATTGCGGCGGTCAGCAGCTGCTCGGGACGCTCGATGCGGTCGAAATAGTGGCAGACACCCCGGAAGGCGTCGGTCACGGTCTGACCGAAGGAGGTGAAGAACTCAGCCTGCTGCAATACGGGGTCGGGCTGACGGCAGGCAAAGGTATCGCCGGGCAAAAGCAGCAGGGGAATCCGGTTGGCCGTGGCACACCCGGCGGCGGTCACCATATTCATGGCACCCGGGCCGATGGAGGACACGCAGGGGATGATTTCCGTGCGGTTCTTCTGCTTGGCAAAGGCCATGGCAGCCAATGCCATATTCTGCTCATTTTTGCCCTGCAGGAAGCGGATGTTGTGATTGCCCTGGCTCAAGGCCTGGCCGACACCAACAACGCACCCATGTCCGAACACGCCAAAGATATTATTGACAAACTTGTGCTCCACGCCGTCCAGCTCGATATACTGATTATCGAGAAACTGCACAAGCGCCTGAGCCATTGTCAAACGAATGGTTTCCATAAGCATTAGAATCCTTTACTTCGTATAGTTGTCGCCCCAGTACTCCTGCCCGGGAGTTTGCACCCACAGATGCTCCTTCAGGAACACGGGATAGTTGGGCTGAGCATAGGGATCGCCGGGCAAATGCCGGATGGCCCACAGATACCACAGGGCATAGCCGGGGGGCGTGCACTGGGGATGCGTCAGACCGGGGGCAATCAGAACGGTGTCGTTGCAATGCACCTTAACCACTTCGTCCCCAAGCTCTGCATAGGCAAAGCCGTTGGCCGGATTGGTTTTGTAGTAATAAACCTCAGGCTGGGGATGATGATGGGGGGGATAGCTGGACCATTTGCCGGGGAAGCCGATGACCTCGCCCAGAACAAGGTTGGCATAGGGCGCATTGGAATAATCGAAGATGGTACGGACGATCCGCGTGCTGGTTTCATGCATGCTGCCCTTACCCCGGAACTCGTCCGGGGTATCCTTGGGCAGATACAGCTTGGCATCAAACTCTGTTTCATTATCTGTGCGCATGATGTTGATTTCCACATCATCGCTCAGCGCAGTCAGCTTGACCGAAGTCTTTTTTGAAACATGCAGTGCGGTCGGCGGCACATCATAGCAATTTTCCCGGTGCTCTTCATGGGATTTGTCATCCCACTCGAAGCGGACAGTGCCGTAGACGAGCAAATAGGCCTTTTCAAGAGCCTTCTCATCCGTAAAGACATCGCCCTTCTTCATACGAAGAATACCGAAATCCATCAGCATTTCGCTGTTTTTGCCATTCAATTCGGTGATGGCGGTATAGCCATACGCGTTCTCACCATTGGCACGGATGATAGGTTGCATGAAATTACGCCTCCAGAATTTCGCTCATCTTGACGGGACGATGCTCGTCCAGGGACTTCTTGGCGGCCTTGGCCAGAGCAACGGACATCAGACCATCATGGATATTGACGGGAACCTCGGTGTCATTGTTGACAGCGGCGATGAACTGGCGCATTTCTTCGATGAAGGAAGCCATATAGCGTTCCAGGAAGAAATACTGGGGCTTGTCGCTCACAACGCCGTCCTTGGTGGAAACCTTGACAGTGCTGTCGCCGTCGTTCTCACCGGCAGCCATGCCCAGAGAGCCGAACACTTCCACGCGCTGGTCATAGCCATAGGCGGCACGGCGGGAGTTGTCGATCACGCCCAGAGCGCCGTTTTCGAAGGTCAGGGTGACGATGGCGGTATCCACGTCGCCTGCTTCGCCGATGCGCTTGTCCACCAGGCTGGTGCCCATGGCGTACACTTCGGTTACATCGCAGCCAGCCAGGAAGCAAGCCATATCGAAGTCATGAATCATCATGTCGATATACAGGCCGCCGGACTTGGCAGCATACTCGGGAGACGGCGGTTCGGGGTCACGGGAGGTGATCTTCACGATTTCCACATTGCCCAGTGCGCCGGACTTGGCCAGGGACTGCACGCGGCCATGGTTATGGTCAAAGCGGCGGTTGAAGCCGATCTGCAGCTTCTTACCGGTTTCGGCGGCTACTTCGGCGGTCTTCTTGATCTTTTCGATGGTCAGGTCAACGGGCTTTTCGCAGAACACATGCTTGCCGGCCTTCATAGCGGCAATGGAAATGTCCGCATGGGTGGGGGTGGGGGAGCAGACCAGCACGGCATCGATTTCGGGATTGTTGATGATGTCCATGTAATCTTCGGACCAGGCGGGGATAGAGAACTTCTCAGCCAGGGCCTTGGCGGCAGCGCCGATCACGTCGGTCACCATGACGACTTCGGCTTCGGGAATGTGATAGGTGATGGACTGAGCATGGACATTGCCGATCCGGCCGGCACCAACAATACCGATCTTCAACTTTTTCATGGGAATCAATCTCCTTTTTTTTATGTATTCAATCCGGCGGAGCTTTTCCGCCCCGCCGGGCAGACCTCAGTGAATGAATCAGCGGCTTCCGTCCCAGGTATCGACGGAGGTAACCTTCTTTTCTTCCTCAGTGAACCACTTGGTGGTGACGCACTTGGATTCGGTGTAGAATCTGAAGGCATCCTTGCCATGGCAATGCAGATCGCCGAAGAAGGAATTCTTGTGACCGCAGAAGGGGAAATAGGGGATCGGGACGGGGATACCGACATTCACGCCCACCATGCCGCCGTCAGTGCGGTTGGCAAATTCACGGGCATAATAGCCGGACTGGGTGAAGATCACAGAGCCGTTCGCAAAGGGATTGTTGTTCATGATCTTCAGGCCCTCTTCGAAGTTCTTCACACGCTTGATGCACAGCACGGGGCCGAACACCTCGCGGGTGCCGATGGTCATGTCCTCGGTCACATGGTCGAAAATGGTGTGGCCGATGTAATAACCGTTTTCATAGCCCTCAACCTTCACATCACGGCCGTCCAGAATCAGCTCGGCACCTTCGTCGATGCCCTTCTGAATCCAATCCAGCACGAACTTCTGATGGGACTTGGAGCCCACGGGACCCAGCTTGCTGGTCTTGTCATAGGCAGGACCGATCTTCTGTTCCTTGCACAGCCGGACGATCTCGGCCACCAGCTGATCGGCAATTTCTTCTTCCACAACCACAACGGGCAGAGCCATGCAGCGTTCGCCGGCGCAGCCGAAGGAGGAATTCATGATGCCGGCAGCTGTGCGGGCGATGGGAGCATCCTTCAGAACCAGCGCATGGTTCTTTGCTTCGCACAGAGCCTGTACCCGCTTGCCGTGAGCGGCAGCAGTGGAGTAAATGTGCATACCAACCGAGGTGGAGCCTACGAAGGTGATGCCCCGGACATCGGGATGGGTCAGGAAGATTTCAGCCTCATTGCGGGAGCAGGGAACGATGTTGAACACGCCGTCCGGTACGCCGGCTTCCTTATAGAGCTGAGCAAACTTGAGGGAGGTCATGGGGGTGGTGGAAGCGGGCTTGAGCACGAAGGTGTTGCCGCACACAATGCAAAGGGGAGCCATCCAGCCTACGGGAATCATGGCCGGGAAGTTCCAGGGGGAGATGCCGGCGAACACGCCGATGGGCTCACGATACAGGGTCGTATCATAGCCGGAGGAAACGTTCATCAGGCTGTCGCCCATCATTTCAAAGGGAGCAGAGCAGGCAACCTCGGTGCAGTCCAGCGCCTTGCCCACATCGCCGGCAGCTTCAGACCAGCACTTGCCGTTTTCCTTGCAGACCAGGTAGGTCAGTTCGTCCATATCCCGCTCAATCAGGGTATGCAGCTTGCGCATGATGGCGGCACGCTTGCGGACGGGGGTGTTCTTCCAGGCAGGGAATGCGGCCTTGGCAGCGGCAATGGCCTTTTCCACTTCGTCAGCCGTGCACTGGGGAACCAGCGCGATTGCTTCGCCGGTAGAGGGGTTGTAGATGGTTGTGAACTTTTCACTGGCAGAGTCGACATACTCACCGTTGATAAACGGCTTCTGGATAGGTAATTCGCTCATTGGAATCACTCCTTTACATTGATTACAGTTTGAAAACAACCTCGCCGTACTGTGCCTTTTCCTCAGCAATGAATGCCATCAGGGACTTTTCATCCGGCATATCCTTGCTGCAGGCATGGCTGGCCACCAGCATGGCGGCGCTTGCCGTTCCCATTTCCAGCGCCTGAGCCAGCGTTTTGCCGCTCATCAGGCCATGCAGGAAGGAGGAAGCATATCCGTCTCCGCCGCCAAAGCCCTTGAGTGCCTTGACCTGGAAGCGGTTGACCAGATATTTTTCGTCCTTTGTATAGGCACGCGAGCCTTCCTTGCCGTGCTTGATCACCAGCAGGGAGGCGCCGCGGGCAAGCCAATAATCAGAAGAGGCCTCGTCCGTTCCGTCCAGTCCAAGGAATTTTTCGGTCAGGTCAAATTCCTCGCGGCTGCCCAGAATGATGTCTGCTTTTTCGGCCACAATGCTGTAGTAAAGGGCTACTTCGTCCATATTTTTCCAGGTGTATTCACGCCAGTCAATGTCGAAGATGACCGTCACATTGTTTTTCTTTGCCAGGGTCAGGGCCTTCAGGGCCGCCTCTCTGGTGGGAGAGCAGCACAGAGCCGTGCCCGAAATGAGCAGGGACTTGGAGGAGGCGATATAAGCCTCGTCAATATCGTCGGGATGCAGCTGCAAATCAGCCACGCCCTCCCGGTACATGAGGATGGAGGACTGGGTGGGGCTGAGAATCTCAGTGAATGTCAGACCCAGCTTTTCTCCGTTCTTGCAGCGGGTGATATGGGACACATCGATGCCTTCATTGCGGAAAAAATCTGTTACAAAGTCCCCGAACTGATCGTCGGACACCTTGGCCAGGAAACCCACCTTGCGGTTCATGCGAGCCATGCCGACGGCAATATTGGCGGGAGAACCCCCAAGATACTTGTTGAAGTGCTCGGACTGGGACAGGGGTCTGTTCATATCGGTGGGATTGAAGTCAATCGCCACACGGCCGACAGGAATAATGTCCAGCGCGCGTTCTTCAGCGGGAAACAGTTGCTTCATACCGGTGCCTCCTCAAATGGTGTATGTGCCGAAAATACGGATATGTTCACGGGCGATCTCGGCCGCAGCGTCAATCATGTTCCCGCACATCCCAAAGAAATTATCTGCCCCCTGGGCTGCTTTATGCACGGCATTGAAGCCGGCTGTTGCAATGTTGACCTTGCGCATGCCAAGGGAAATGCAGTGCCGGAAATCCTCTTCGCTGATTCCGGTGCCGCCGTGCAGCACGAGGGGACGCAGGGTCTTTTGACGAACCTTTTCCAGGACATCAAAATGCAATTCCGGTGTTCCTTCATAGACCCCGTGCTTATTGCCGATGGCAACGGCCAGGGCATCCACGCCGGTTTCCTCAAAGAAACGAACCGCATCCTCCGGGTCGGCGCACCGGGCCTCGGCGCTGCCTGTTCCGTCCTCGTTTTTCCCGACCTTGCCGATTTCCGCTTCAACCGCAGCCCCATAGGGACGGGCCAGCTCAATGATGTGCCTGGTGCGGGCAATGTTTTCCTCCATGGTGCAGGCACTGCCGTCAAACATGACGGAGGTAAAGCCGATTTCCAGCGCCTTTTTTACGCAATCCTCGGTTGTTCCGTGGTCAAGATGAACGGCAATCGGAACGCCGGCTTCCTTGGCGGCACCCAGCATGGCAGGGCCGATGATATGCAGCGGGGAAAATTTCAGCCTGCCCTCTGCAATTTGCAGGATAATGGGCGTTTTCAATTCTTCCGCCGTGCGGACATAGCCCATCATCATCGGAATGGAGGAAACATTAAATGCTCCGATGGCGCAGTTTTTTCTTTCGGCCTCGGCCAGCAATTCACGCATACAGACAAGGGACATTTCAAAAACCTCGCTTCTTTAAATTAACACAGCCGGTCTTATTCGGCAACCAGCAGCCGGGCACCTGCATCCAACAGCCTGCTCTCCAGCTCCGCATCGGGCGAACCGTCGGATACGATATAGTCAAAATCGGTCAGATTGGCAAAGGTCGTCAGCCCGGTCACCCCGAACTTTTCCTTGTTGACCAGCAAAGCAACCTGCTCACTGATTTGCACGGCGGTTTTCTTGATTTCGTATTCCTTATCGGAGGAATTGGTTGCGCCGTGCAGCGACAGACCCGTTGCCGCCATGAAGGCCAGGCGGATGTTATAATGCTTCAGGGATTCCACCGCATCAAAGCCCGTCATGGAATTGGTTTTCCGTCTGACCAGGCCGGGCAGGGCAATCAGGGTGATTTGCTCATAGGGCAGGGCCCGGAAAATTGCTTCCAGATTATTGGTCACAATGGTCAGGGAACGCAAATGGCTCAGCTGATCCACCAAATGCAGGGTGGTTGTGCCCGAATCGAGGAAAATCACATCGCCGTCATGCACAAGCTCTGCGGCCTTTTGCGCAATGGCCCGCTTGGCCGATTCTGCGCTGAGCTTGCGAATTTCGTAGGGCGTCAGGTTTTGCTCGGTGTGGTGTGCGCTGACACCGCCGTAAACCTTTTCTGCCAGACCGCGCCGGACAAGCTCGGCTACGTCCCGGCGAATCGTATTCATGGAAACGCCGTAGCGGTCTGCCAATTCTTCCATGGAGGCAGTGCCTTGCCGGGCAACATACCGCTCCATGTCCTGAAGCCGATTAATCTTCATGCGAATCAAACCCCCGAATCAAAACCCCAGAGTCTTTCTGGCAGTGCGGCATGGATATCCTGCCATTAACCATATTTTATCATATCCTCGGATATTGTCAAGCGTATTTTGGGTAACTTTTGGCATATATTCGTTATATTTTTTGAAAATTATCTTTAAATTTCTGTAAAATCTATTGAAATGAGGGCGGCAAAAATGGTATAATTTCCCTGCCTTTTTGATTTCGCCAAAAGGAGATGGAAGCGTGTTTACCTATATTCCCGAAAAAAAGCTTTTTCACCTGACAAACGGGGAGATTTCCCTGTGCTTTGCGCTGGTCAGCGACAATCCATCCGGTGAGGAATTATGCCTGACGCACCTGGGCGGTGCCCTGACAAACCCCGCATGCACCCTGAACCGCCTGGATTTGCATGAGGGCGCCTCCTTTGATTCGCTGCGGCAGATTGAGCCCTATGCCTGCCCAACGGACGGGCGGGGGGACTACCGCATGCCCATGATTTGCGCTAAGGATGAAAAGAATCAAAGATGCACCGAGCTTTACTTCAGTGCATACGAATATGCCAAGGGAAAGCCCCATCTGGATGGTCTGCCTCAGACCTATATAGAGGAAGAAAATGAGGCGGAAACGCTGACCTTTGTTCTGACCGACCCGGTCACAGGGCTTGTCTGCCGCCTTTCCTATACGCTTTTTGCGGGGCGCAATGCCTTTGCCTCCTCCTGCAAATTGGTCAACACAGGCAGCGGCTGCCTGATGCTGCAGAATGCTTCTTCCCTGTGCATTGCCCTGCCCGGACATTATGATCTGCTCCATCTTGCAGGCGGCTGGGGGAAGGAGCGCACTGTGCAGCGGGTAAAGCCCTCTCAGTTGGTTCGCCAGATTTCCTCTGTCCGGGGCGCATCCGGTCATGAGCATAATCCCTTTGCCGCCATGCTTTCGGGGGATGCAACCGAATTTTCCGGGGAATGCATCGGTGTAAGCCTGGTTTACAGCGGTGATTTTGCCATTTCTATTGAAGAAAACGGCTTTGACCAGACCCGGTTGGTCGCCGGGCTGAATCCCCGTTCCTTCAATTGGATGCTTCATCCAGGCGAGGAATTTCAAACCCCGGAGGCCGTTTGCGTGTGGTCGGATCATGGCTTGAACGGCATGAGCCAGACCTATCATGCCCTGTATGCCAAACGCCTGTGCAGGGGACTTTGGCGTGACCGGGTAAGGCCGCTGCTCATCAATAACTGGGAAGGCACTTATTTTGATTTTGACCATGAGAAAATCATGAGCATTGCCCGGGCTGCCCGGGAAATCGGCATTGAAATGCTCGTGCTGGACGATGGCTGGTTCGGCAAGCGGGATGATGACCATTCCTCTTTGGGCGACTGGTTTGTCAACAAGCGCAAGCTGCCCAAGGGCATTGACGGATTGTGCCGGGAAATCAATGCACTCGGAATGAAATTCGGGCTTTGGTTTGAGCCGGAGATGATTTCTCCTGTTTCCGAATTGTATGATGCCCATCCGGACTGGTGTCTTCATGTGCCGGGACGCCCCCGGTCCCAGTCCCGCAATCAGCTGATTCTCGATATGTCCCGTAAGGATGTGCAGGATTATGTAATCGATTCGGTTTGTGCCGTTCTGGAAAGCGCCAATATCGAGTATGTCAAGTGGGATATGAACCGCAATTTCAAGGAAGCGGGGTCTGATTTGCTGGAAAATCAGGGGGAATTATCCCACCGATATATGCTTGGACTGTATCGGGTGCTGGAAAGCATCACATCCCGTTTCCCCGATATTTTATTTGAATCCTGCTCGGGAGGCGGCGGGCGCTTTGACCCCGGCATGCTGTATTATATGCCCCAGACCTGGACAAGCGACAACACCGATGCGGGCATGCGGCTGGAGATTCAGTACGGAACCTCCATGGTTTATCCCGCCTCGGCCATTAGTGCCCATGTGCCCAAGGAGCATAACGGGGCGGGGGACAGGCATCATTCGGTGAAGATGCGGGGCGATGTGGCACTGGGCGGGAACTTCGGCTATGAGCTTGACCTGTCCGTGCAGTCCCCGGAGGAGCTGACCCTGATGAAGGAACAAATCATTCAGGTCAAGAGACTTCGGGAAACAACCGCAAGGGGCGTGTTTACAAGGCTGGCCTCCCCCTTTGAGGGCAATATCGCCTCCTGGCAGTTTGCGGATAATCATCGGGTGATATTCTGCGCCTATAAAATATTGGCACGGGTCAATCCAGGCCCTGTTTACATTCGTCTGCATGATATACCAAAGGGCGAGTATGCGGATGAGGAGGGGAATGTGTACTCCCACCTGGATTTGATGAATGCAGGCGTTCGCTGTGAATTCATCCAGCATGATTTTGTATCCTTTGTGAAGGTATTCGAAAAAATATAAAAAATTCATGGCAATATTTTGTCTGCTGCTTGCAATATGGCGCAAACAGATATATACTATGGTTGCGGAAGGAGGCTGTGCGTGTGACCGATGAGATTCGTCTGGGAGACAGGATTCGCACCCGCAAGAAACATCCTTGCGGCGGAGACGAATGGGTTGTTGTCCGCACGGGCGCAGACATCAAAATCAAATGTCTGACCTGCGGGCGTGTTGTCATGCTGGACAGGCAGGTTTTCCTCAAGCGCAGGAAGGCCTTGCTCGAGCAGGGCCCGGAAGCACCGCAGCCGATGAAAAAGTTGGAGGATTGAACAAATGAGCGAGTTGGAAGAAAAGAAAGTACAGGAAGAAAATGAGCTTCAGGACGCTTCCGGGGTTGAAGAGGAAGTGCCGGAAAAGGGCAAGAAGAAGGAAAAAAAGAAGCGCACGGTTGGTGAGGAAATTATGTCCTGGGTTTGCACGATCCTGGCGGCATTGGTCATTGCCTGTGTCATTCGTATGTTTGTGTTTGAGCCCATCAAGGTGGACGGCAAGAGCATGACCAATACCCTGCAGTCGGGTGAGCTGGTCTGGTGCGATAAGCTGGATTATCTGTTTGGCGAGCCCCAGCGCAATGATGTCATTATCTGCCGCTATCCGGATAGGGAAAGCACGCTGCTCAATATCGGCGGGGGAATTGAGGTTGTGAGCCATACGCTGTTCGTCAAGCGTTTGGTTGCGCTGCCCGGGGATACGGTGGAAATTTCCAACGGCGTGCTGTATGTCAACGGAAAAATCGTTGAGGATCCGGAATATATGGCCTCCAAGCCCTATGCCGATTATGCCCGCAGGACGCTGGGGGAGGACGAATATTTCGTGATCGGCGATAACCGGGGAAATAGCCATGACTCCCGGTCTTCCGATGTGGGGCCCATCAGCCGCAGCGATATTGTGGGGCATGTGAAGTTCGTTTTCTGGCCGCTCAACAAAATCCGCGGAATTGAATAAAATTCGGGCATCTGCTCCATTCCATGTACGGGATGGAGCTTTTTCAGACAGGAGGTGAGTTATCCTGATTTATCTGGATCATGCAGCAACCACCAGACCGGATGACGAGGTGGTTGCCGAAATGGCGGATTGCATGCAAAATCTATGGTATAACCCGGCTGCGCAGTATTCGCCCTCCTTTTCGGCAGCAAAACGGATCGCCCGGTGCAAGGCTTCCATTGCCGGCATGCTGGAGGCTGCCCCGGAGGAAATTTTGTTTACAAGCGGGGCTACGGAAAGCAATAATCAGGTGCTTCGGGCATTCGCCGGGAAAAGGGTTTTATTGTCCGCCTTGGAACACAAAAGCGTATTGGAAAGCGCCAGGGCAGCCGGATGCAAAATCGCTCTTTTGTATCCGGATAAAAACGGTGTGATCGACCCTGAAAAGGCGAAGGAAGCGATGACCTGGGATACGGCGCTTGTGAGCATCCTGTATGCCAGCAATGAAACAGGGGTGATTCAGCCCGTTTCGGAAATCGCAGCCCTTGCCAAAGACATGCACATTCCCTTTCATACCGATGCGGTGCAGGCCTTTGGACATATACCCGTTTGCGCAAGGGGATTTGATTTTCTGACCTTCACCGGGCATAAGCTGTATGGTCCAAAGGGGATCGGGGGGCTGTATATGCGCCTGGGGCATGAGCTGCCCCCATTGATTCAGGGCGGCGGTCAGCAGCAGAAAAGGCGGTCTGGAACGGAGGATACGGCGCTTTGTGCCGGTCTGGAGAAGGCCTGCACGCTTGCCGGGGCTGACATGGCTCAAAGGGCGCAGCGGGAAAGGGCCTTGCGGGATGCCTTTGAAGCCCTCATAACGGAAAAAATAAAGGGCGCAAGGGTGCTGGGGAAGGATGTCCCCAGAGTACCGGGCATTTCGGCAATCCTTTTGCCGGGCAAAACAGCCAATGAAATGGTGGTTCGGCTGAATGCCAAGGGCATTCTGATTTCGGGGGGTGCTGCGTGTGATGCGGCCTCGGCCGGCGCAATGAACGGGTATACGGCCATGGGTCTGACCCCGGATGAGGCAAAGCGGGTGATCCGGGTCAGCATCGGGCGGCACACGACGGATGAAGAGCTCTGCCTGGCAGCCCGGGAAATTATACGGATTTGTACCTGAAAATGAATATTGCATTAAAAAAACGCCGGATTCCGGCGCTTTTTGCTGTATAAATTTAAGGTTCTGTTTGCTCGGAAACGGCATTTTTGTTCCGCAGCTCCAGGGTAAGCACATTGCCTTTTTTATCGGGTACGGATATGGTAACGGCTTCCTCAGGATAGGCGATGTACAGAATGCTCTTTTCCTCGTCATAGGAAAAGTCCAGGCTGATTCCCTGATGGTCGGTAACGGTCACATGGTCAAAATCAATGCCGCTTTCGTCGCTGAGGGACAGTACCATAAGGGGCGGGTCGACCCATGTATCAATCTGCAGCAGCTCAGGCGCTTCATTATCCACCTCGGTAATGGTGATATCCGCCGTGGAGGTCTGCTTATTGATCAGGGTAACCGTGACCAGCAATTCGCCGTTTGAACCGGGACGGATGATGTATTCATTGTTGCCTGCTTCGTAAACAGGCACATTTTTTCCGTCAACCGTCACAATAATTTGCTCTACCGGGACGCTTGCATCCACCTTGACCTGATAGGCCGGGTTGGAATCAGAATCTGTTTTGACTGCAATAGCAATCTTTGCCGAGATAAACAGGGTGGGCAGCAGCAGGAACAAAAGCATCATGGTCAGGATGATTCCCCGCTGAAGCAAATAGCGTTCCTTGCGGTAATTGGCATATCCGCACAGCGCCTCCAGGGGGATTGTGCTGTGTTTTTCCCCGCAGAAGTCAAAGGTATTGGACAGAATCTGACCGGCCGTTTCCAAATCGAGTATCTTATTTGCCTTGCCGATTTTGATGTTGATGGCCTCGGGGGCGGCTTTTTTCTCCTGGGTTTTCTGCCGGACGGGGGCGGCCATGGGGTTAATTTCCTGAAGCCTTGCCAGCGCCCTGCCCAAATAATTGCGAACATCCCCCGAACGGATTTCCATGAGGGAGGCAATGTCCCCGTTTTTCATGCCGCAGGCGTATTTCAGCAAAACAGCCTGTGATTCGGTAAAGGGCATGGCCAGAATCAGGGAAACATCATAGGTGGTGCCGTTGATTGTTACGGTATGCTGGGGAGCATGATTGCTTAAGGAAAAGCAATTATCCAGATTCAACTGTGTCAGCCAGGCAATCGAAAGCATGGGTTCGGTGATTTTGCGTATGCCGGCCAGAGCCTGATTATAGGTCTTCTGGATGGCCTGCTGTGCCAGGAAGGGTTCCTTCAGATAGCCCAGCGCAAAATGATACTGCTTCGCATACGTGGCTGCAAAAAATTCCGCGAAAGCATTACTCTCGCCTTGCTGTGCCTGCTTGACCAGGTCAGCAATATAATTCATATCAAGATTTGACATGCTTCCTCCGCGGAAAATAATCACACCCATTTATTGCTCGCTCCTCATCTTTTGATCAGCCAGGGCAACAAGGGAATTAATTGTTGCGTTTTTGTTATCCTGATACCAGGCGCAGCCAATCCTGTATTCCAGGGGCACTTCGCTGCTTGCATTGAACTGCTCGACCCCGCGGGCAACTGCTGCCGCAAAGCCGCTGTAATGCTCATTCAGACCATCTTCAAACACGGCAAGGAACTTGCTGCCGCCGTTGCGGCCTACAAAGCAAATACCCTTGGCGGCATCCCGCAGCACATCGCCGAAGGAACGGATGTAGCGGTTGCCCTCCAAATGCCCCAGCTTTTCGTTGATTTGCCGGATATTTGAAATTTCCATCATGGCGCAAACCATGTTATCGGGCAAAGCCTTTTCCAGATACAGGGCAATGATGTCATCGCAGCCAGCCCGATTGGAGAATCCGGTCACCGCATCGTTCTTTGAATCCAGCCGCCTGTCCGCCAGGGAAATCAAAGCGGTAATGGAGGTGGCCTTTTCATCCCGTGCAAAGGCGCGGCCCGTTCTGTATTCGATCCGGGCATGGGATTCCAGAGAATTGTTCTGCTCAATCTGCCTGTTGACCCGGGTCAGGAACTCATTCAGCTTGTCCTCGGCACAGTCCTCAAACAGCGCCATGAACTTATTGCCGCCGTTGCGCCCCACAAAGCACAGCCCGACGGAGGCCGTATGCAGGATATTGGAAAAATCCGAAATGGCTTCATTGCCCCCCACATGACCGTGAGCAGCGTTGATTTCCTGAATATTGGAAATATCCAGCATCACGCAGCCCACCGTTTCGGGCAGGGGCTTGTCCAGATATTTGGAAATCATGGCATCACAGCTATAGCGGTTGGCAATGCCGGCTACCCGGTCGTTGTAGACCGCATAGTCCAGTTCCCTGTAATCCTTCTTATAGGAAGAATGAGTGGAAAAATCCCAGAAAATAAAGGCAAAGGAGGACAGCAATGTGAGCCACAATATGATGCAAAGAACACGGATGGAGGGGTTCCTGCCCACCATCTGGTACAGCTCTTCATTTGTGAACACAATGACAAGGGAAATACAGGTAATGATAAACAGCAAAATCAGCTGGATTGTTTTGAACAGCTCAACGCGTTTCTTCATGAAAAGTCCTCCAAAGCTCCTTTGCAGGAAAAATGTTTCGTTAACTCAAAACAGAAAGATCTGCAATCAAAGGATCAGGCAAAACGGCCTATGCCCGGTCAATACAGCACCACATCGGGCAATTCCAGGGCCTGACTGTCCGTCAATTCCAGCTCGACAACAATTTTGTTGGGCAAACAGACGATTTTATTTTGCAGCGCCCGTGTGCGGAAATTGTCGGCCGTCACTTCCCCCTGATGGATGCATTCCTGATTTTTGCAGGTGGAGCAGGCCATTTTGACCCCCTGAGCCGTAAACTCAATCACGTTCTCCTCGCCGTTTTCCCCGGAAATGATGATGGAGTCCTTCTGCCCGATTTGCCCTTGAGCCACCAGCGTCCCGTTCTGATAAATCATGACATGCCCGGACAAAACCGAATTCTGGGACGGACGGAGCAGAAAAAGCATAAGCACTGCGACAAGGATAACCAGAAAAATCAGAATAAAATCCCTTCGTTTCATCGGACCGACCTCCGCAAAAAGCATTATAACATTCTTTTTTTCTTTTTTCAACTGTAAATCTTATGAAAATCACTTTTGCCTGTCATGTCGGGATTAGAGGGGGGTGCCCCATGAAAAAGTATTTCAAAAGAATGGTTGACAAACGGCGGAGGATGATGTAAAATAAGGTCAATGGGATGGAACGCACTGTTCCCTCTCAAAGCGAATATTCACATTTTATGAAGGAGAGTGTCTCTATGAAGAAGCTGTTGTCAGTTTTGCTTGCTCTTGCCCTTGTGCTGTCCGTGTGCTGCACCGCCATGGGTGAAACCGTGGAGGAGGTCATTGCGCTGGCTCAGACCATGACCAATGAAGAGCTCTATGCCAAGGCCATCGAAGAATCCCATGATGCCGTGCTCTACGGCGTGGGCAACTCCAGCCGCGGCAAGACCGCCGGTGCCACCTTTGTTGAACTGCTCAAGAGCATTGATCCCACCTACAATGGTTCCATCGACTGGGGTCAGCCCAAGAACAATTCCATTTTCGAAATGCTGTCCAGCGATATCAACAATACCACCCATCAGTATTTCATGACCCTGATTCAGGATGGTAACCAGATTCAGTCCAAGATGCTGGATACCGGCTATTTGCTCAACTTCGTTCCCAAGGAATGGGCCGAAGCCGAGGGCGTTGCCATTGAAAACAACGAATATCCTCTGGCTCTGCAGACCCTGAACAAGGTGTTTGAGTTCAACAATCTGGGCGATGCCACCTTCATGAATTGCTGGGATTTCGTCTACGAAGGCGTACATGCCCAGTTCATGGCCCCCAACTCCGAGCCTGTCGGCAAGAACTTCCTGTATATGCTCACCCGGGAAGACTATGCCCTGGTTGTGAAGGAAGCCTATGATGCGCTGGATGAGACCAAGAAGGCTTATTTTGCTCCCGTGATTGAAGAAATGGAAGCCGAAGCCGAGGATATGGGTCTGGAAGGCGAAAATGTCAAGTACTCCCTGGCCTGGATCAAGCTGTGGATCGAGAACTATCAGGAAGAAACGGATGACGGCCCGATTTGCAACACCCTGGTTAAGGCCAGCTCTGCCGGCCAGTCCGGTCTGCTGGTGTATTCCAAGCTGCGTTCTATCGAAGAAACCGATGAATCCTCCGTCAACAATGTGACCGTTGCTGCCTATCAGGACGGCTATGTGGGCTTCGGCGGCTATGCTTACAAGCATTACCTCATGATCCCCAAGACCAGCCCCATGCCCTGGACTGCCTGCGCCTTCATCGCTTACATGACCACCACGCAGGAAGGCTTCGCTGCCTGGGGTAAGGACATGGGCGGCTATGCTCCCGTTCCGGCCTGCATGCAGGATCACTCTCAGGATGGCTATGTGGATGGCGTGAACACCTATGATGTCAAGAACGACCGGGGCTATGACTGGTGGATCAACACCGGTAAGCTGGTTGTGGAAGATCCCGCCTATTGTGCCTCTGTGGCCGATGTGATGGGCGACTTCATTGACGCTCTGCGCTAATTCCCATTCCTTGCCACGGGCGGTGCAACCCACCGCCCGTGTTCTGTATTCTGAATATTCGAAGGAGGGAGACGAGTGTCCGCAAAACGCAGCCGGTGGAAGGCAGGACTGAACCGGGTCAAAACCTGGCTTTCCAAGCCGCAGAATACCATTCTGCTTGCCCTGGGCATTATTTTGACGCTGACCACTATTTTGCCGCTGGTAACCATTGTCAAGGATACGGTTTCCATACATCCGGGAACCAAGGATGCGAAAAACATCGTCGAAGGGCAATTGTATACCACCTATAACTGGACGGATCTGTTTGCACCAAAGACCAATACGGCCAAAAAGCTTGCTGATAAGAACCTGTGGACTCCCCTGAAAAACTCTGTTCTGCTCAGCATTTTTTCCTGTATCGGCGCCATCGTCTACGGCGGTATCTTTGCCTATCTGGTTACCAGAACCAACCTGAAATTCAAGAAATATCTTTCTTCCATTTTTATTTTCCCCTATATCATGCCTCAGTGGACACTGGCTGTTGTGTGGCAGAATCTTTTCAATTCAAATGCCGTTTGCGGCGGGTCGGACGGATTCTTAGCCGCCGTGTTCGGCATTCACATGCCGGCCTGGTGGTGTGAGGGACTCTTCCCCTGCGCCGTGGTGCTGGCATTGCATTATTCGGCCTTTGCGTACATCCTCATCGGCGGCATCTTCCGCAACATGGATGCCAATCTGGAGGAAGCGGCCGTTATCCTGAATACCCCCCGCTGGAAAACCTTCCTGCGGGTTACCCTGCCCCTGGTCAAGCCGGCCATTTTGTCAACCATCCTGCTGGTCTTTTCCAGCGCCATGGGCAGCTATCCCATTCCGCACTACCTGAAATTGTCCACGCTGTCCACGAAATATATTGAACTGAAGGTGGACAGGGTCGGGCAGGCCTCCATACTGGCGGTCATCATGATGCTGTTTGGCTTCCTGATTCTGATTGTCAACCAGAAAACCACCTCGGGACGGAAGAATTTTACCACCGTTACGGGCAAATCCGGGCAGACCAGTCTGGTGAACCTGCGGGCGGGCAAATGGATTCTGGCTGTTGTCTTTACCCTGACGACGGCCATGACGGGTATTTTGCCCATCATTATGTTTGCTCTGGAGACCTTCCTGCCCAATCCGGGGGACTATTCCTTTATCACCGGCGGAATCAGCGGCAATATGACGCTCAAATGGTGGACAACGGCCGAAAATGTGACCGAAAACGGTATGTACGGACAAAAGGGCATGCTGTTTAACGAAACAATCTGGAAGGCATTCGGCAATATGCTGCTTGTTGCGCTGCTGTGCGCCCTGTGCGCCGGCATTATCGGCACACTGGTGGGCTATTGCGTCAGCAAGAACCGCCGCAGCAAATTTGCGGCCTATGTCAATAACATGGCCTTTTTGCCCTACCTGATGCCTTCCCTGGCCGTGGGCGTTGCCTTCTTTGTGTTTGGCTCCAGACTGGGCATCTACAACACCATTTTGCTGCTTGTGCTCACAGGCACCATCAAGTACATCCCCTTTGCCAGCCGCAGTGCGCTCAATTCCATGATGCAATTGTCGGGAGAGATTGAGGAGGCAGCCATCATCCAGGATATTCCCTGGTGGAAGCGGATGGTGCGGATTATTATTCCGATTCAGAAATCCTCCATCATCAGCGGTTTTCTGCTTCCTTTTATGACGGCACTGCGGGAATTGACGCTGTTCATGCTTTTGTGCAGTCAGACCAAGATTATCACCACATTGCTGGATTATTTTGATGAAATGGGGCTGTACGCCTTTTCCAGCGGCATCAACCTGATGCTGATTATCGTGATTCTGGTGCTGAACTGGCTGGTGAATAAGCTGACCGGCGCCAGCATTGACTCCGGCATCGGCGGAAAATGATTTTCGGGAGGGATGAAGCTTTATGGCAAGAATAGAATTATCTCATGTCACCAAACGGTGGGGCGGATATTATGCTGTGGATGATTTGAGCATGACCATTGAGGATAACGCCTTTGTTACCCTGCTGGGCCCCAGCGGATGCGGTAAAACCACTACCTTGCGCATGATTGCCGGCCTGGAGACCCCCACAACAGGCCGCATTACCATTGATGACGAGGTCATGTTTGACAGCGAGCAGGGAATCAATGTGCCTGCCAACAAGCGCAGGGTCGGTTTCCTTTTCCAGAACTACGCCCTGTGGCCCAACATGACCGTGTATCAGAATATCGCCTTTGGTCTGAGCAATATCAACGAATCCGGCGCTGCCGTCAACGAAAAGGGCGAGGTTGTGCGGGATCCAAGCGGCAAATCTCCGGCCAGAAAGCTCTCCAAGGAGGAGATCAAGCGGGCTGTGGAGCGGGTCAGTGCCATTGTGAAAATCGGTCCGTTTATGGACAGATATCCAAGCGAATTGTCCGGCGGTCAGCAGCAGCGTGTGGCAATCGCCAGGACTTTGGCTCCGGGACCCCGGGTCTTATTTATGGACGAGCCCCTGAGCAACCTGGATGCCAAATTGCGCCTGGAAATGCGCAGCGAGTTGCAGCGCTTGCATTTGAATACCGGGTCCACCTTTGTGTACGTTACCCATGACCAGATGGAGGCTATGACACTGGCCACCCGAATCTGTTTGATTGAAAATGGTGTATTGCAGCAGTATGCCGAGCCTCTGGATGTATATAACAAGCCCTGCAATACCTTTGTGGCGGATTTTGTGGGCAATCCTGCGGTCAATTTTGTGACGGCCAAAGGATGCCAGAGGGCGGACGGCTCCTTTGCACTGACCCTGCTGGAGGGGAAAGAGGCAATTTATGCCCCGGATGAGCCGGTCAATGTAGATGAATTTTTCACCTCCGCTGCAGAAGAGGCGGATGCTCAGGCGAATAAACCCCGGGAAGCGGAAAAGACCAATAAGGATGTGCCCTTCAAATGCCCCATTGTCAAGGTGACTGATGACGGAGAAGAGGAACAGGAGTGGGGTGAAGAGGACTGGATGCTGGGAATCCGCCCCGAAATGCTGCGCATCAGTGAGGACGGCCCGGTGGAGGGCGAGGTGTTCAGCGCCATGCCCACCGGTATGGAAACCACCGTACGGGTCAAGGTGGGCAATCTGCTGCTCACGGGTGTTGTGTTCGGCGGGGTCACCTATCGCATCGGGCAGAAGGTTCATCTGACCTTCACCGGAAACGGGATCATGCTCTTCAGCCGCAAAACAGGGACCCGCATTGCCCTGGGCAGCCTGAAAATTCGGTGAATGCCGGAAAATGTCCAATGGATACAGGCTTCCCTTCATAAATTTTGCATAATTTGACCGTTTTGTGCAAAATATGACAATGAAAATCCATAGGATTGCGACAAGAAATCTGCATTTTTTTGGTAATTTTTTCAATTCGTTCACTCAGAACGACAAACAGATGTGTACATTTTGAGAATTTTGTGCTATACTTGCAAAGCAGTCCAGGCAGCAGGTATCTGTTTCAGATGTTCCCTCTCGAAGGTCTTCAGTACCCCGGACGACAACTGGCGCGATCATGTGCGTGGCCTTGCGATTATTATTTGGAGGATATTTACAATGTATCAGGACAAGATTCTCACTTGCAAGGAATGCGGTCAGGAATTCACTTTCACTGCGAATGAACAGGCTTTCTATGCCGAAAAGGGCTTCCAGAATGAGCCTGGTCGCTGCCCCGCCTGCCGTGCTGCACGTCGTGCCAACGGAAATGCCCGCCCTGCAGGAAATGGTCAGCGCGAAATGCATGATGTCATTTGCGATGGCTGCGGCTGCACCACTCAGGTTCCCTTCCTGCCCCGGGGCGATCGGCCTGTCTATTGCCGTGATTGCTACGAGAAAATGCGTAATCAGCGCAACTATTGATTGACTTCACTTTGACTTCATTTTGGTGAATTGAAAGCCGCCTTGCTTTTTGTCAGCTGCTGACTTTTTGCAAGGCGGTTCTTTATTGAAAATAAAAAGGGGACGGTACACAATGCTCAAAACACATCCGGCAGTGTTTGCGGTTGGCGATCAATATCAGATTATGGTGCCCGTAACGGGGGAATCCCTTCTTTGGGTGAGGGTTGGCGGACAAATCTATTGTGACGAATCCAATGGAATCATGCGCTCCCTGCGGCCGATTCATCGGGTCATTGTGCCTCAGGAGGCTCTCAATGAGGCCGGGCACTATACGGTGTGTGAAAAGGAACTGATTGACCGCAAGCCCTATTTCCCCACATCCAGGCAGACGGTGGAAACGGAGTATGATTTTTACCCGGTGCCCGATGAAAATCCCAGGGCATACCACATTTCCGATGCGCATAACCGGGAAAAGGAACCGATTCGGGCAGCGCAAAACTATGGGAAAATTGATTTTTTGATTATGAACGGCGATGTTCCCAACGACAGCGGAGAAATATCAAATTTTGATACCATTTACAATATTGCTTCCGAGGTAACCCACGGCAATATCCCCATCGTATTTGCCAGGGGAAACCATGATTTGCGGGGATATCATGCAGAGGAAATCGCCGAATATACGCCCAATGAAAACGGGAACACGTTCTATAGCTTCAGGCTCGGCCGGCTTTGGGGACTGATTCTGGACTGCGGCGAGGATAAAAATGACTGGCATGAGGAATACGGCGGGGACGGCGAGCATTTCTGCAGCGTATACTGCCATGGCTTCAGACAAAGGGAGACAAAATATATCCGGAATATCATTGCAAATGCGGGCAGAGAATATGAGGCGGAGGACGTGCAAAAAAAGCTGGTGATTGTTCATATGCCCTTTGTCCATATCGGCCAGAGCCCCTTCAATATTGAGCCTGAAATTTATGGGGAATGGGCGCAGCTGCTTGCGGATTACATCAAGCCCGATTTGATGATTTGTGGCCATACCCATCATTTTGCAAAGCATATTCCGGGGGATAAATGGTATGATTTTGCCCCCTGCTGCCCGGTTGTGGTGGGTTCTGCCCCTGATCATGAACAGGGCTTTTCCAACGCGGGCTTTGTCTTTGGAAGGGAAAAAATTCAGGTGTGCTTTGCCAATGAGGCCGGAGAGGCAATCGAGACGTTTGACATTTGATATGCCGCGGATTTCGCCAAGAGATTTTGCGAGTTCAGAGGCATGCTTAAGGAAACGATGATTAATCCCTGGGAAAACCACGCTTTTCGTGCCGAAAAGCGAGTTTTCCCCAGACCCCTTCCTTGAAAAGGCATATTTTATCATTTAAAATACAAAATTACTTCAAATTTCTCTCATTTAAAGGAATTATTTCTCAAAAAAGCCCAAACAAGTTAAATCAGCACTTCCTTAATAAACCGCTGATTCATTCGGCGGCACCAGACGAACATGCCTCTATTTCCTGCAATATAGTGGTAGAATTTTGATTTATTTACTTCACTGCAGTTGGTTTGTCAAAATCAGCCGGGCGGTTGGCAGTGTATTTGGCCGTGCATTCAAACGTGCCTGTGGGCTGACCCCATCGGAATACCAGACAAAAATCAGAGAGGACGGAAGGAACAAATGAAGGATTTATACAGTGAAAGCAGGGCAGAAACGCTTTCCAAGGAGCTTTTTCAATGCCCCACATCTGCCTATTGCGGGGCACCTTTTTGGGCATGGAATGGCGACCTTTCCAAGATGCCCCTGAATGAAGAAATTGAGCATATGAGGGAAATGGGGATGGGCGGCTTTTTTATTCATCCCCGGGTCGGGATGTACACCCGCTATCTTTCGGATGCGTTCATGGATTCAATCAAGCAAAGCGTGGAAAAGGCCAAGCAGATTGGAATGACTCCCTGGCTGTATGATGAGGATCGGTACCCTTCCGGTTTTGCCGGCGGCTTTGTGGTGGAGAAGCATCCCGAATACTGGCAGCGCAGGCTGCTGTTTACCACCGAAAATCTGTCAGCACGCCCGGCAGAATCGGATGAAAATCTTTATCCCGGGCCGCCTGTATTGCTTGCCCGCTACCATGTAGAATTGAATGAAGAAGGTCAGCTTGTTCGCTACCGCCGCTTGAGCGATTCCGAAGCAGCCGATGACCTTGTTTGGTATGCATGGATGGAGTATACCGCCCCCACGGCCCGCTTTCATCAAAAAGGATACATCGACACCATGAATCCAGAGGCTGTCCGGGAATTTTTGCGGCAGACCCATGAGCGCTATTTGGAGGTTGTCGGGGACGAATTCGGCAAGACCATTCCGGGTATCTTTACCGATGAGCCGCAGATGCCAAGAAAGAAAGCACTGAAATGGTCGAATGAACCGGGTGAGGCCATTTTAGACTACACGCCCTCCTTTGATGAAACCTATCATGCCCAATATGGTGTCGGATTCCTCGATACCCTGCCTGAGGTAATCTGGAACAGGGAAGACCGGGATGTGCAGGCGCGCTATCGCTATCATGAGCATTGCACCGAGTGCTTTGTGCACGCCTTCTGCGATCAGTTCAGCGACTGGTGCACCCGGCATGATTTGTATATGACGGGCCATGTGCTGGATGAACCTACATTGGGAAGCCAAAGCGGGGCGGTCGGCGAATGTATGCGGGCCTACAGGGCATTTACGCTGCCCGGAATCGATATGCTGCAGGAACTGCGGGAATATAACACGCTCAAGCAGGCATCCAGCAGTGTGCATCAATACGGCTATCCCGGAATGGTCAGTGAGCTGTACGGCGTAACAGACTGGATTTATGACTTCAAGGGCTATAAAACCCATGGCGACTGGCAGGCCGCCTTGGGGGTGACGGTGCGGGTGCATCATCATTACTGGGGTACCATGCACGGCGAATCCAAACGGGATTATCCTGCTTCCATCGGACACCAGTCCTGCTGGTATAAGGAATTTCCCTTTGTTGAAGACCATTTCGCCCGGCTGAATACGGTCATGACCCGGGGCAAGGCCCTGGTTCGGATTGCCGTTATTCATCCCATCGAAAGCTATTGGATTGCCTTTGGACCGGAGGATCAGACCGGTGTCAAACGCAAAATGCTGGATGAGCGGTTTGCCGGGTTGACGGAGTGGCTGCTGAAAAATACGCTGGATTTTGATTTTGTCTGTGAATCCACCCTGCCGCAGCTGTATCATTCCACGGAAAAGGGCTTTGCTGTCGGGCAAATGAGCTATGATGCGGTCATTCTTTCCGGATGCGATACCCTGCGCGCAACAACGCTGGATGCACTGGAAGAATTTGCCGAAAAGGGCGGCAAAATTATCTGGATGGGGAAAGCTGCGGACTATATGGATGCCATTCCTTCGGACAGACCGGGTGAATTATACAAGCGCTGCACGGCGATCGACTGGAATGAGGATGCATTGCTCAAAGCCCTGATTCCCCAGCGGGAGGTGCAGATTGCCGATGCGGATACCGGATTGCCGTCGGACAATTTGCTTGCCGCATTGAGACAGGATGGGGAAAACAGAAATTTGTTCATCAGCCATTGCAGCCTGCCCCATCGCTTGAATAACGGTAAGGAGGAGCATTATCGCATTACCCTGAATGGCGAGTGGCGCATCACATGCCTTGATACCATGACCGGCGAAATCCGTCCCATGAACGGGCATTACATCCAGGGCAAAACGATTCTTCTGTGGAATTGCTATGATACGGACAGCCTGCTTTTGCAGCTGACCCCCGGACGGGGAGCGGAATATACAGCAAATCAGCCGAAAAAGGAAGCCTTCCTTCAGTATCTGCCCGAGCCCTTTGCCTATACCCGGGCAGAGGATAATGTCTGCCTGCTGGATATGGCCGAATGGCGGATTGATGATGGTCCCTGGCAGCCTGAGGAGGAAATGCTGCGCATCGGAATCAGCGCTAAAAAGCAGCTGGGACTTTCTCTTTTGACAACACAAACAGCTCAGCCCTGGTTTTTGCTGGACAGAAAGCCCAGGCATACCATTACCCTGCGGTGCAAATTCCACTCGGATATCGATATCGGACAGGTCATGCTTGGACTGGAAGACCGGGAGGATTGCGAGGTTTTGCTGGATGATGCGCCGGTTGACCGGACGGATTGCGGCTGGTATACGGATGAATCGGTTCGCAGGCTGAATCTGGGATGCCTGTCCAAAGGGGATCATACCCTGACTGTAACCAAGCCCTTTGCCGATGTCACCAACCTGGAAAATATGTTCCTGCTGGGGGACTTTGGCGTCCAGGTCACCGGAAGGGAAAACCGGATCACGGCGCTTCCTCAAACGCTCCGGTTTGGCAGCTGGACGGAACAGGGATTGCCCTTTTACAGCGGCGCTCTGACCTGCCATTTCAATGTAAACGGCGGAAAGCATCTGAAGCTTTGGCTGGGACAATTCAGCGCGCCCTGCGTGACCGTGGATGTGGACGGAAAGCGTGCAGGCAATATCAGCCTGAATCCCTGCAGCCTGGATTTGGGCATGCTTTCACCGGGGACGCATCATCTGGATATCACGCTATGGTCCGGACGGGGGAATACATTCGGTGCGCTTCATCTTTCCAACCCGGAATATACAAGCAGAAACGGCAGCTCCTGGCATAAAACAGATACGGAATGGAGCTATACCTACCATTTGCAGCCCACCGGACTGCTGGCCGAGCCGATGATTACCGAAATCATTGATTTCTAAAAACAGCCGGTGATGATGATCTGCCATGCATTTTGCCTGCCTGGCAGGAAGAATTTTTTCGCATTGTCTTTGCTCAGAAAATCAGCTTTTCTGTCACTGATAATCCATCAAAACGCTGAGAATTCAATGCTTTGCGCATCTATCAGTCCGGGCATTCCGGGAATGCGGTGCCTGCTGTGTTTCCTTATCGATTCACGGTTGCACAATTTCGGACGCTATGGTATAATGGGAACGCAGGATGGACCTGAAGAAATTTGTTAAGGCGGATTGGAGCATGGAGCAGCTTAACCTGTTTGAAACGGAGAAAAAAACAAATGTCCCGCTTGCGGCCAGGCTTCGGCCGGAAAATCTGGATGAGTATGTCGGCCAGGGGCACTTGATCGGTCCCGGGAAGCTTTTGCGCAGGCTGATTGAAACGGACCAGGTTTCCTCCATGATTTTCTGGGGACCGCCCGGTGTGGGGAAAACCACGCTGGCCCGCATCATAGCCGGGCAGACAAAGGCCGAATTTGTGGAGTTCAGCGCCGTGACAAGCGGCATCAAGGAAGTCAAGGATATCATGAATGAGGCGGAGCACAACCGGGCAATGGGTGTGCGGACATTGCTTTTCATTGATGAAATCCACCGTTTTAACAAGGCTCAGCAGGACGCTTTTTTGCCCTTTGTGGAGCGGGGCAGTGTCATTCTGATCGGGGCGACGACGGAAAATCCCTCGTTTGAAATCAACTCGGCCCTGCTTTCCAGATGCCGTGTATTTATATTGAAGGCTCTGACCGAGGAGGATTTATTTTCCCTGCTTTGTCATGCGGTATCCTCCCCCAAGGGGTTTGGCAGTCTGAAGGTTTATGTGGATCCTGACCAGCTGCGGCAAATTGCCCGGTACTCCAACGGAGACGCCCGGGGCGCATTGAACACCCTGGAAATGGTTGTTCTCAACGGTGAACCGGATGAAAACGGCGGCTTGCATGTGACCGATTCCCTGCTGGCCGATTGCCTGAGCCGGCGCAGCCTTTTGTATGACAAAAAAGGGGAAGAGCATTATAATCTGATCTCCGCTTTGCACAAATCCATGCGCAACAGCGACCCGGATGCGGCCGTCTATTGGCTGTGCAGGATGCTCGACAGCGGCGAAGAGCCGCTCTATATCGCAAGAAGGCTGATTCGCTTTGCCTCGGAGGACGTGGGCATTGCGGATTCCCAGGCACTGCCGCTGTGCATTTCCGTTTATCAGGCCTGCCATTTTCTTGGGATGCCCGAGTGCAATGTGCATCTGACCCATGCGGTGGTTTACCTGTCCATGATGCCAAAGTCCAATGCATTGTGCGTTGCCTGCGAAAGGGCAATGGAGGATGTGAACAAGGCGCCGGCTGCGCCCGTTCCGATGCAAATCCGCAATGCACCCACCAATTTCATGAAGCAGGCGGGCTATGGAAAGGGATATCAGTATGCCCATGATACGGCCGAAAAAATCACCGCCATGCAGTGCCTGCCGGATGAATTGAAGGATCGCAGATACTATGTTCCCACAACCCAGGGGCGGGAAAAGGCCTTCAAGGAACGGCTGGACGAGATATTGAACTGGAAACAGTCACAAAGGGAAAAGGGCGAGCGGTAATATGCCAGAGCGTCATCAGCAAAATGCAAAAAAAACAAGAGAGCTTGCCCTGTGCGCCATGATCGCGGCATTGGGCATTGTTGTGATGCTGCTGGGCAGTGTGATTTCGATTGCCTCCTATTGCACACCCCTGCTGGCCGGCGTGCTGCTGCTGCCGGTTATGCTGGAATTCGGTCTGAAACAGGCCTGGATGACCTGGGCTGTTACGGCATTGCTTGCGCTGATCATCGGAGTGGATCAGGAAGCAACATTCTTTTATATCTTTATCGGATATTATCCGATGCTCAAGCCGAGGATTGATAAAATACCAAAGTCTGTTTTGCGTTATCTGGCCAAATTCGCCCTTTTCTGCGGGGCGATCGGCGCCATGTATTGCCTGCTGTACTTTGTGCTTCATTTGCCTGCGGTGGTCAATGAAATGCAGGAATCGACCCTTGCGATGGTTTTGATGACAAACCTGGTGCTTGTGTTTTGCCTGATGGTGTACGATCGCCTGATTGTTCCCCTGATGCTGCTGTATGTCAACCGAATCAAGCCAAAGCTTCGGATTAAATGAATTTACGGAGGTTTTTTGATGAAAATCGCATTGCTTGAAAGCCTGGGAATTTCAGACCGGTTATTGGAAGAATATCAACAACGCCTGGCGCAAATCGGGCATACTTTGGTCTGTTTTGAAAGAACATCGGACAAAAATGCCCTGATTGAGCAGGCCAGGGGCGCTCAGGCCGTGATTCTGGCCAATATGCCCATATCGCCTGAGGTGCTTTCCGGCTGGCAGGATGTCCGGTATATTGACATTGCCTTTACCGGGGTGGATCATGTGCCGATTGCCCTGGCCAAAGCCCGGGGCATACAGATTTCCAACGCCTCCGGCTATTCCACCCAGGCCGTTGCCGAGCTTACGGTATGCCAGATGCTCAATCTTTTGCGGAATGTGAAGCAGACGGCCCGGCGCTGCCGCACGGGCGGAACCAAGGCCGGGCTGGTTGGCTGTGAGCTTTGCGGGAAAACGGTGGGTCTTGTCGGCTGCGGAAAAATCGGCAGCCGTGTTGCGGCACTTTTGCAGGCCTTCGGATGCCAGGTGATTGCCTACACCCGTTCCAGAACCTCGGGTTTTGAAAACGGAATCCGGTATGTTTCTCTGGATGAGCTGCTGAAAACAAGCGATATTGTTTCCCTCCATTGTCCTTTGAACGATTCCACCTATCATCTGCTGGGTCAGCGGGAATTTTCTTTGATGAAAAAGGGCAGCTATCTTATCAATATGGCCAGAGGCAATGTCATTGATTCCGGGGCGCTTTTGTCCTCCCTTGATTCGGGGGAAATTGCCGGGGCTGCCCTTGATGTGTTTGAGCAGGAGCCTCCGCTTGATCCTTCAAGCCCCGTTCTTCAGCCTGACAAAATTCTCGTGACCCCGCATATTGCCTTTGCAACGGCCGAATCCATGGCGGACAGAGCCCGGATTGTTTTTGATAATCTGTTTGCCTGGCTGGACGGCAAGCTGCAAAACCCGGTCTGATCCCCAAAAAGAACATTAAAAGAACAACCAATTCTCTTGTTTTGATGCAAAATTTACGCTATAATAACACATCCGCTTGGGCGGATGTGCTATTTTTTTCGGAGGTAGATTCCATGGAGCGCAGCAGAAGCTTATTGCATTCTCTGTTTGCCTTTCTGTCTGATTTGCGGTACTTGTATTGAGGCGGGGAGCAGGGAAGCGAACACATGAAAATGGGATGTGCGTTTTTTTGCTCGAACCCGCCCTTGAACACCCGTCATTTTAATCAGACAGGAGTATATTTTTATGCCGATTACTGAATTTCTTGAGAAAAATGCAAGCCAATTTCCCAATGATTGTGCTTTGGTCGAAATCGATCCTCAATTCGAGCCTGATATGAAGCAAAGCTGGCGCGACTATTCCCTGATGCAGCCCAGCCCGGGCGAACGCTCCCGCAGGGAGTTGACCTGGAAGGAATTTGATGAAAAGGCCAATCGCTTTGCCAATCTTTTGCTGGCCAGAGGCTGCAAACGCAATGATAAAATCGCCATTTTGCTGATGAATTCCCTGGAATGGCTGCCCGTTTATTTCGGAATATTGAAGGCGGGCTGCATTGCCGTGCCGCTGAACTACCGCTATACATCGGACGAAATCAAGTACTGCCTGGAAAAAGCGGACTGCATCATGCTGGTATTCGGGCCGGAGTTCATCGGCCGGGTGGAAGAAATCTGTGACATGATTCCGCAGGTCAGGAATCTGTTTTATGTGGGGGAGGAATGCCCCTCCTTTGCCGAATCCTTTGAACATTTTATTGCCTTTTGCTCTTCGGCCAAGCCGGATATTTCCATTTCCGAAGACGATTATGCGGCCATTTATTATTCCTCGGGTACAACGGGATTCCCAAAGGCCATTTTACATGCCCATCGTGCCCTGACCCATTCGGCCTTGACCGAGCAAAATCATCACGGTCAGACCAAGGATGATGTCTTTTTGTGCATTCCGCCTCTGTATCATACCGGGGCGAAAATGCATTGGTTCGGTTCGCTCGTTTCCGGTGGAAAGGCCGTCCTGCTCAAGGGGACGAAGCCGGAATGGATTATCCGTGCCGTTTCCAATGAACAGTGCACCATCGTCTGGCTGCTTGTGCCCTGGGCGCAGGATATTCTGGATGCCATTGACCGGGGCGAATTGGATCTTTCCAATTATACTCTTTCTCAGTGGCGGCTGATGCATATTGGTGCGCAGCCCGTTCCGCCCTCCCTGATCAGCCGATGGGAAAAGGTTTTCCCGAACCATCAGTATGATACCAACTACGGCCTGAGTGAATCCATAGGCCCGGGCTGCGTGCATCTGGGGGTGGAGAACATCCATAAGGTGGGCGCAATCGGCAAGGCAGGCTTTGGCTGGCAGACAAAAATCGTGCGTGACGATGGAACAGAGATCACAGCCCCGGGCGAGGTGGGCGAGCTTTGCGTCAAGGGCGCGGGCGTTATGCTTTGCTATTATAAGGACGAAAAGGCCACAAATGAAATTTTGAAGGATGGCTGGCTCTATACCGGGGATATGGCCATGGAGGATGAGGACGGCTTTATTTTCCTTGTGGATCGCAAGAAGGATGTGATCATCACCGGCGGTGAAAATTTGTATCCCGTGCAGATTGAAAATTTTATCCGCAAGCACGATGGGGTAAAGGACGTGGCGGTGATCGGGCTGCCTCATCCCCGGCTGGGCGAGATTGCCGCTGCGATTGTGGAAGCCAAGGAAGGGGTTATGCTTACCGAGGCGGATATCGATGCCTTCTGCCTGGGTCTGCCCCGCTATAAGCGGCCAAGGAAGGTCATTCTGGCTCAGGTTCCCCGCAATCCCACGGGCAAAATCGAAAAGCCCAAGCTCCGCTCCATTTACTGCGGAAGCCCCCTGGTTTTGCAGCAGATTGAGATGATCGACTGAAGCGCAATTTCCGAATAATAGATTGACAAATCCGGCTGCAGGGAGTATAATCAGTCTGACCAAATATTTGGAGGTAAGCATTATGAAGCTTTCTGTTTTTTCTCCTGCCCTTGCAGATAAGTCGTTGAATGAAGCCTGTGCCTTTTTGCATGCCCAGGGCGTGCAGGCCATGGAGGTAGGCTGCGGCGGATATCCCGGCAAAGCCCATTGTGACCCGGCGGTGCTGCTGAATGACAGCAAGGCCCTGGAGGAGTTCAAGGATACCTTCAAGCGCAATGAACTGGAGATTGCGGCATTGAGCGTTCATGGCAATCCCGTTCATCCCGACCCCGCAGAGGCCAGCCGCTATGAGGCGGATTTTCAGGGTGCCGTGAAGCTGGCTGAGAAGCTTGGCATTCACCGCATTGTTTGCTTCTCCGGCTGTCCGGGCGGAAGCAAGGATGATAAAATGCCTAACTGGGCTACCTGCGCCTGGCCGCCTGAATATCTGCAGGTGCTGGACTATCAGTGGAACGATGTGCTGATTCCCTATTGGACGAAGGAAACGGCCTGGGCAAAGGAACACGGCATTGAGAAGATTGCCTTTGAAATGCATCCGGGCTTCTGCGTTTATAATCCGGAAACCATGCTGAAAATCCGCTCCGCCGTGGGTCCCATTCTGGGCGCAAACCTTGACCCCAGCCACCTGTTCTGGCAGGGAATCGATCCGGTGGAAGCCATCCGCTATCTGGGAGATGCCATTTATTTCTTCCATGCCAAGGATACTTACATTGATTCCTTCAATACATCCCGCTGCGGTGTGCTGGATACCAAGCATTATTCCGATGCGGCTAACCGTTCCTGGATTTTCCGCACCGTGGGCTATGGCCATGATGAACACACCTGGAAAAAGATCATCAGCCAGCTGCGGATTGCCGGCTATGATGATGTGATTTCCATCGAGCATGAGGATGGCCTGATGACGGGGAATGAGGGCTTGACCAAGGCCATCCGGTTCATGCAGAATGTGCTGGTTTATGAGGGCCTGGGGGAGATGTTCTGGGCCTGATACAGGGCAAAGCATTGTGCAATTGCCGTGCCTGAAAACAGCCGGCGGCTTACCGCAACAAGAAAATCCCGTTTTTTTGAATTTCCGGTCACATTTTCAAAAAAAATTTGGAAAAGTACTTGAAATTAAAAAATGAAACTGGTATAATGTCGGCGATCACGCATGTGCGCCGATCTGTTGCTTGTGCCCGAAAGGGTGGCTGACGGAGACGAAGCGTGCATCAGGATTAGGCTCTCAGAGCCGAAAAAACAAGGAGGAACCTCAAATGGCTGTTATCTCTATGAAGCATCTGCTGGAAGCTGGCGTCCACTTTGGTCACCAGACCCGCCGCTGGAACCCGAAGATGGCTCAGTACATCTTCACCGAACGCAATGGCATCTACATCATTGACCTGCAGAAGACCGTCCGCAAGATCGATGAAGCGTATATGTTCATGCGCAACCTGGCGATGGAAGGCAAGACCGTTCTGTTCGTCGGCACCAAGAAGCAGGCTCAGGAAAGCATCGAATCCGAAGCCCTTCGCTGCAACATGTTCTATGTCAACAACCGCTGGCTGGGCGGTATGCTGACCAACTTCCGGACGATCCGCACCCGCGTTGAGCGCCTGAATGCCATCGATAAGATGGAGCAGGCCGGTCAGTTCGATGTGCTGCCCAAGAAGGAAGTTATCAAGCTGCAGCATGAACGGGAAAAGCTTGAAATGAACCTGGGCGGAATCCGGGAAATGAAGAAGCTGCCCGGCGCTCTGTTTGTTGTTGACCCCCGCAAGGAGCATATCGCTGTTGCCGAAGCTCGTGCGCTCAATATTCCGATCGTGGGTATTGTTGATACCAACTGCGACCCGGACGAGATTGATTATGTTATTCCCGGCAATGACGATGCCATCCGCGCCGTCAAGCTGATCGCCGGCAAGATGGCTGATGCCATCCTGGAAGGCAAGCAGGGTGAGCAGACTGAAGAAGCACCCGCTGAAGAGACCGCTGATAACGAATAATCCGCTTGTGTGAATAGGAGGAAAAATCCGATGGCTGATATTACCGCTGCAATGGTCAAGGAGCTGCGTGACCGCACTCAGGCCGGCATGATGGATTGCAAAAAAGCGTTGGTTGCCAAGGACGGCAATATGGATGAGGCGATTGCTTATCTGCGTGAAAAGGGACTGGCTGCCGCTGCAAAGAAGGCCGGCCGTGTTGCCGCAGAGGGCGCTGTAGAAAGCTATATCCATATGGGCGGCAAGATTGGTGTGCTGGTTGAAGTCAACTGCGAAACCGACTTTGTTGCCAAGACCGATGCCTTCAAAGAGCTGTGCCATGATGTCGCTCTGCAGATTGCTGCTTCCAATCCGTTGTATGTGAATAAGGAAGATGTTCCCGCTGCTGCGCTTGAAAAGGAAAAGGAAATTCTCCGTGCCCAGGCTCTGAATGAGGGCAAGCCCGAGAAGATCGTGGACCGCATGGTGGAAGGCCGTATCGAGAAGTATTATTCCGAGAACTGCCTGATGGAACAGCCCTTTGTCAAGAACCCGGACATCACGATTGCTACCCGTGTAAACGAGGCCACTCTGGCTTCCGGCGAGAAGATTACCGTTCGTCGGTTTGTTCGCTACCAGTGCGGCGAAGGCATCGAGAAGAAGGAAAGCAATCTGGCTGATGAGATTGCTGAAATTACCGGTCAGAAGGCCTGATGATTCATTCATGGGCGGCTATATTTCTTAGCCGCTCATTTTTTATGGAGACAGAAGATGAAAAGAGTAATTGTGAAGCTCAGCGGCGAAGCCCTGGGGGAGAATGGCCGGCTGTTTGATGCAGAGCTGATCGACCGGGTTGCCCAGGTGCTGGTTCAGGTTGTTCAGGAAGGCTTTGAACTGGGGATTGTGATTGGAGCCGGAAATATCTGGCGCGGCCGTCAGGGACGGAATATGGATGCTGTGACCGCAGACCATATGGGTATGCTGGGCACGGTGATTAACTGCCTGTACATGCGGGATGCCATCGAACGGGCGGGCGGACAGGCCGAGGTCATGAGCGGAATCGATATTCCGAGAATTTGCCTGGAGTATAACGCCAGGCAGGCTATTCGCCTGATGCAGCAGGGGACGATTATGCTGTTTGCAGGCGGTTCGGGCAATCCGTTCTTTACCACGGATACCGCTGTCGTGCTTCGTGCCATTGAAACCAAGTCAGACGCTATTTTGATGGCGAAGAATATAGACGGCGTGTATGATTCAGATCCCCGCCAAAATCCGGATGCCCGGCTGATTAAACGGATATCCTATCAGAAGGCAGAGGAAATGCAGCTTCGTGTCATTGATACGGCCGCCTTTGCCATGTGCAAGGATAATGCCTTCCCGCTGATGCGTGTCTTTGGTCTGGCCAAGCCGGAAAGCATTCTGGATGTGCTGCACGGGTCGGATTGCGGTACTGTGCTGTATCCTGATCCCCTTTAATCGCCCTTTGGCTGTATGCCGAAAATCCCTCGGAGTGTTGCCGGTGTGCCTTTGCCAGGCATACAGGAGACTTTGGGGGATTTTTTAATTTGAGGATTTTACAAATGTAAATCATATTCCAGAAGGATTTTACAAAAACATAGCGAATACTATATAGGATATCTTGCGCAAATTCGGTAAGATATCGCAGATGATTTGTATAGGATTCAAAACACAATTTTTATTGTGAATACTGCACCGTTTTATTAAAAATTTGGCGAAAAGAAATGAAAAAAGATAAGAAACAAAAGACTCATGTGCATATGAAAGCCCGCTATATTGCCGCAGCTGCAATCATGGTGGCCTGTTTTACCGCGCTTTTTTTCGGACTGTATGATTTGCAGATCAACAAAGGGGAGGAGTACGCCGAATCGGCCGGCACGCAATCCACAAAAACCATCAAAATCAAGGGAACCCGGGGCACCATTACGGATGCCGAGGGCGTTGTGCTGGCAAAGTCCGAAAAGATATATAATGTGACCTTTCAGCGGGATTCCTCTCAGTCCAGCAAGGCCGAATATCTGGCCTTCACTCAATCCATTATCCAGACTGTCCGCATTCTGGAAAGCTATGATTGTGATTTGTGCGTTACTTCTCCCTTCAAACGCAATGCCGAAACCAATGAATGGGAATTCAACTTCGGCACGGGGGTGTCCGAGGCTACCCTGGCAACCCGGGAAAGCCAGTGGCGCACCAATCATTATCTCACATCCTCCAGCTACGATACGCCCGAAAAATGCCTGAATCGGCTGATTTCCCGCTATCAGATGACCGATATGGATCTGGATGAGGACATGATTCTGAAGGTTATCGCCGTTTATTCCGAGATGCAGATGAATATTTTCAACTCGCTGCCCGTTACCATTGCAAAGGATGTCCCCTTTGCGGCCATGAGCGAAATCGAAGGGCGCAGCATGGAACTGGACGGCATGGATATTGAAATCGGCGAAAAACGCGTCTATCCCCGGGGGACGCTGGCCTGCCAGATTATCGGCTATACAGGCAAAATTCAGAGCTATTCGTCCTATTATTCGGACTATCAGGCTCTGGGGTATTCCCTGACGGATGAGGTGGGTCTGGATGGTATCGAAAAGACCCAGGAAAATTGGCTTACGGCTTGCATAACGGACCGTCAGGGTTCCAAGGTCATGGAGCGGGACAGCGACGGAAAGCTCACCAGGCAGATTTCCTATACCGAGCCTACGGACGGAAACAATGTGAAGCTGACCATTATTGCCTCCTACCAGCAGCGGGCAGAGCGTGCCATTGCCGAAAACGTGGCCGCTGTTCGGGTGCTGCAGGAGGAGAAAATGGCGGACGGCGACTGGCTGGAAACCAACAAGGCCAAGATTGCGATCCGGGATTGGGATGAGGACCCTGTGCGTTTGGCCGAAAAGGGTGTTCTCATCGTTATGGACGTGAAGACCGGAAAAATTCTGGCGATGGCCCAGTATCCCACCTATGACCTGAATGCCATGGTGGCCGGCGGGTCAGCCGCTCAGGAAATCGTTGCGGACAGCCGGGGTCTGCTGATGAACTATGCCATTCAAACCAGGGCCGAGCCGGGGTCTACCTTCAAAATGGTGACCGGCCTTGCGGCTCTGACCAATGGCGTTATTACCCCTCAAACCACCATAACGGATGAGGGCGCCTTTATGAAATACACCCGGAATAAGGATGAAGCGCCGACCTGCTGGACCTCCAATCCGAAGGCGGCCGGGCATGTGGATCAGACGATTGTGGAAGGATTGCAGAACTCCTGTAACTACTTCTTCTATACGCTGGGCTCTCTGCTTTACGGTGATTCGGGCTCGGATAACCTGTATAAGTTTGCTGCTTCCATGGGTCTGACCAGCAAAACGGGCATCGAATTGAACGGTGAATTGCGCTCCATTGTCGGTAATCAGACCAATTTGTATGACACCACGGTGTCACTATCCGAGCAGGTGACGGATACTCCGGCCATCGTTGCCGCCGCTATTAAAAAGCATATCCGGAATTTTGCGGCCTCCTACGGCATCGTTTATGATGATGAGCGGCTGGATAAATGCATTAAGCAGCTGATGGATATGGCCATCAATACCGCTTCGGACGACTGGGTTGCATCTGCACGGCCGATTTTCATGAATGAATTGAACATGACCCGAACCATGGTTTTCCAGGCAGCCCTGATGAGCGACTTGTGGAATTATCTGAACACGATTAAATGGGGCGGCAGCTTGGAAATTCAGATGGCCATCGGGCAGTCGATTACGCTGGTGACACCCGTGGCTGAGGTGCGGTATGTCGCTTCCCTGGTAGATGGAAATGTGTGGAACTTGTCCTTGATTGACTCCGTTATATCCCCCGAGGGCGAAATTTTGTCCCAACGGGAGCCCCAGCTCTTTGGTACGCTGGAGGGGGTTGAGGAATATCTGCCATACATTAAGCTGGGGATGAAGGGCGTTGTTGACGAATCAGGTACTGCAGGTAAATATTTCAAGGGTCATAAGGAGGTGCAGGAAAATATCTGGGCAAAAACCGGAACATCTCAGATTACGGTGGGCAAGATTAAGATTGATATAGAGAATAACGCCTGGTTTGTTTGCCTGACACCCTATGAGGATACCCAATTGGCCATATGCTCCTATATTCCAAACGGCTGCTCCGGAGGATACGCCTCTATGGCTGCCCGTGACTGGATTGAATGGTGGATGGAAGAGCAAAATAAGGTCGTTTCGGATGTTTCCCTGGTTTCGGGCAATGAACTGACACCGTAGAAAAACAAAACGCTTCGGGCTTGAATTTTCCCGAAGCGTTTTCTTTGCAAATAAGGTGTCATCAGAAACAGATATTATTTGCCCAGGAGCTTTGTTTTTTCGTATGCCGCAATGACCGCATCCATGACTGCACCGCGAAATCCCCGCTCTTCTAACACCCGAACCCCCTGAATAGTGGAGCCGCCGGGGGAACAGACCTGATCCTTGAGGGTCGCCGGATGGACTTTTTTCTGAAGAACCATTTTCCCGCTCCCCACAAGCATTTGAGCGGCATAGGCATAGGCCTTATCCCGGGGCATTCCGCAGGCCACCCCGCCGTCCGCCAGTGCCTCAATCATCTGATAGGCCCAGGCCGGACCGCAGCCGGATACGCAGCTGGCGGCATCAATCATCGTTTCGGGAATTTCATCAAGCATCCCCGCATATTGCATGAGGGAAACAAAGGCCTCCTTCTGGGCTTTGCTTACCTGCTCGCCGGCACAGTATGCGATCAATCCCTCGCCGACAAAAACAGGCGTATTGGGCATAATCCGAATGACGGGGGCGTTCAAGCCCAATTTTTGCTGAATTTGCGCCATTTCATACCCGGCTACCATTGTGATTAAAACGAATGAATCCTGCCGGGAAGCCAGCGTGTCCCTGAGGGAATCGAGCAAAGCGCCGATATGCTGGGGCTTGACCCCCAGAAAAACAAAATCGCAAAGGGCGGCCTGCTCATTGGATACGGCGTTGGCATTCAAACAGTCCGCAAGCGCCTGCGCCTTTTTTTGCTGCGCATCCGCCAGATACAGGCAGGAGCCTCCCGTTTTTTCGTATACGGCACGGGCAATGGCACCGCCCATGTTGCCGCATCCGATGAATCCGATGGTCATAATTGCTTCTCCTTGTCATTTAACTACAAACAAGTCCGTCTGCAGGGCAGACGGACGAGAAAAAGGGAAATTTCAGCGCTGTACCCGACCCGAGCCGCTGCCCTTCATGAGGGATTCCACCTCGGATACGGAAACACGGTTGAAATCGCCGGGGATTGTGTGCTTGAGACAGCTGGCCGCCACGGCAAATTCCAGGGCATCCTTTTCGCTGTCATAATGATTTAGACCGTAGATCAGACCGCCGCCAAAGCTATCGCCGCCGCCTACACGATCCACGATGTCGGTAATGCGATACTTCCGGGACAGGAAGAAATCCTTGCCGTTATACAGGCAGGCAGACCAATCATTATGGTTAGCTGACTTGCTCTCGCGCAGGGTGATCGCCACCCGCTTGATATTGGGATAGGTATCCATGGCCAGCTTGGCAATGGCCTTGTACTGCTCGATATTCAGCTCGCCGTCTTCCACCTTGGCAGCGCTTTCGGCCTTGAGCAGCAGGCTCTTTTGGAAATCCTCTTCATTCGCAATGACGGTATCGACATACTTGACCAATTCCGTCATCACCTGGTCGGCCGATTTGCCGTATTTCCACAGATTTTTGCGGTAATTCAGGTCACAGCTGACGTGGAGACCCATTGCTTTGGCCGCCTTGACGGCTTCCAGGGACAAATCGGCAGCACCCTGGCTGATGGCCGGGGTAATACCGGTGAGGTGGAACCAGGTGGCTCCCTCAAAGGCCTTGGCCCAATCGATGTCACCCGGCTGCGCCTGGGCAATGGTGGATTCCGCGCGGTCATAAATCACCTTGCTGGGACGCTGAACGGCGCCCGTTTCCAGATAGTAAATGCCCATGCGGCCGTCCTTGCGGGTGATATGGCTTACATCAATGCCAAATCCACGAAGCTGCCTGATGCAGGCTTCGCCGATGTCATTTTTGGGCAAAACGGACACAAAGGCCGTCTCCATGCCATAATTGGCCAGGGATACGCTGACATTGGCCTCGCCGCCGCCAAAGGTGGCTTCCAATACCGGGGACTGGAAAAAACGCTCATATGCCGGGCTTTTGAGACGAAGCATGATTTCGCCGAATGTAATTACTTTTGCCATTGTTTCTTCATCCTTTCCTGATGATCCAAGCAAAATTGCAGCACCGCTGTACCCTAATAGACTATAACAAAATTTGCCCTTTGTCAATGATTTTTGCGCTTTATTCGCTTCATTTTCGGCAAAAAGGGTCTTTGATGGGCAAATGCAGCCTGATGAAGGAATCTGACCGGGGGGCAGTATCAAAAGAATTTTTTGAATGCGATATAGTTTTCCGATTCATAATCCCTGCAGTAGATGGCAAACTCGATCAGGTCAAAGGCCTGGGGATGCTCCTTGATGACGTTGTCGTATGCCTTTGCAACCGCATTCGGGTCATTGCGGAAGGCACCGCAGCCAAAGGCACCCAGCACCAGAATATCCGCCCCATTGACCGCAGCCACAGCCAGAATCTGCCGGGCACGCTGCTCATGAATGCGCTGCAGTTCATCGGGCAGGATGACAACGCTTTCCCCGGTTTCGGGGTTATACTGGTTGGCAGGCTCATAACGCAGGTTCGGTGCGGCGCATGTAATCACATCCACCGTGCACCAATCCGCCTGGGGCAGCCGCTCCGGCCAATCCGTATCCGATTTGCAGATGACAATGCCCGGCGAATAAATGCAGGCATCCGTGTGAATCACATTGCGGGCGGCTCGATTCACCTCATAATACTGCTTCCAGAGGAAATCCTGCGTCAGTGTGGGATAGAGGGTGGAGCACCGGCACAGGCTTTCCTCCTGCGCCCGGCTGCCGTGCCGGACACCGCCCCCGGGATGCGAGGCGGAGGCAAAGTTCAGTACAGCAATTTTTTTGCCGGGATACTGCTTTGCAAGGCGCACGGCCGCCTCGAATGTTCTTGACTTGGAGACAGCTGTTTTTCCGGTCTTCACCCGATCCGGGTATACCGGCACATTGCCGGCCTCATACAGCCTCGTTTGGCGCTTGCTGCTTTCTACAGCCGCAATCAGCGCCGGGTCCGTCTCGTAAAATTTCTGAGTATCGTTGAATATTTCTACCAGTCTCAGCTTTGGGTCAAACATGATGATTCCTCCTTGCAGTATAAAAATTGTCAGTGAGAATCCGGCGAGAGATGCTTTGATGCGTCAATGATGCCTGCCCCCCTTACAGGCTGTTATACATCCCTTCGTCCGATTCATTGATGATATCTCCCCGGATATCCTGAATCCTGTCCAGTGCAATGGCGGCTCGCAATTGGCCGACACCCTCCATTCGTGCGAGAATCAGCCTCCTTTCGACCTGATCTACCCGATAGATTTCCTCGGTTGTTGTCACATATTTGCCCCCGGCCTTTTTTTTGTCCGGCTGAAAGTATGTAATGGAAACGCAGGGGCGTTGCCCTTTTTCAATCAATTCGGCAATTTGATTCAGCTTCAGGCTCAAAAGCTCTGAATCGTCATCCCCAAGCTCGGTCTTCTTGCCGACCCACCTTGCTTCCTCGGCAATCATATCATCGTAGCCGGTGAGCGCCTG
>R19__coassemble_77_pt1 | contig 55194 bp, 41 predicted proteins | sample R19__metabat2_low_PE_041 | metagenome-assembled genome bin R19 | reverse complement strand
GGGTAGCAGTGGGCTTGGGGGTGGAGGTCTGGGTGACCTCCCCGAAGGTCAGGTAGCTGTTCATCACATACCCGGTATAGCCGTTGTAATACACCCGGCTCCAGGTGCTGCCCTTATCCAGCACGGTGATGACGGAAAGGCGGGGAATGGTGGTGACGATATCGTAGGAGGTGGAAGCCCCAGAGCGCATATTGAGCGACCCGCTCTGGGTGGTCACGGTGGCCTGCAGGGTGGCATCGGCAAGCTCTTCCTCCCCGGCCGCCGGGGTGATATAGGTGTTCATCACATACCCGGTGATGCCATGGTAGCGCACCTTAGTAAACTCCGTGCCGACAGATACCTGAATCAGCAGGGCGTTCAGGGGCAAACAGGTCAAAATTTCGCCGCTTGTGGAGGCAGAGGCACGGAAATTCAATGCATTGGAATTGATCACCCGGACATAGCTTTCCCCGGAAGCGGGGGAATCATCCGTGCTTTGGGCGGTGGTATGCCAGGTGCGGCTGACACAGCCCTCGCTGATGTAGCCGGTCTTTTGATTGTATCGCACCATGGCCCAGCTGCCGTCCCCGTCCAGATAAGCCACCTCCGTTCCCTTGGGCAGGGTGGCAATGATATAGGAATCGGTGTCCTTGGCAATATAAAGGAAGCAGGCGGCCGTGATATCTGCGCTGAGATCCTCCGAAGAGGGGGCAGAATCGGTCAGGGAAGCCACCTTTTTGATGTAGGAGGAGGAAACATAGCCCACCAACCGCCCGTACTGCACCCTGTACCAGGAACCGGACAGGGAAAAAACAGGCAGAGCCGTGCCGGAGGGGATGGTGGCCAGAGAGGTTGAGGAGGTGGAGGCACTTTGCCGCAGATTGACCGAGGCCGTGGTGCTGCCATACCCCCACAGGGTGGTCACCTCTTCCGTATAATCGGTGGGGATTGTGCCGGATACGGCTAGGCTGTTCTTTTGCATATAGCCGCAGATCTCCCCGAACTGAACCAAATCATAGCTGCCCTGCGTGCCCAGCACATACACCTCAGCGCCCGCCGGGGCAAGGCACAGAAGGTCTGCGCTTTCCGATGCGCCATTTCGGATGGCCGCCGAAACGCCGCCTGCCGTCTCCACCAGCCCATAGCAATCATAGCTGTCCCCCAATTCGGCGGCCTCCTCCTCCGTTTCGATTTCCTGGGAGGTCTGACCGGATACGATGGGGGAGAGGATGGTGCTGGTCATGGTGTAGCAAACCCGGCTGCAGCCCTCGAAATAGAAGGCCATAATCTGGTCATAGGTATAGCCCAGCTGCCCCATGTACATGGCACCCCGCTGGCTCAAGCCCGTGCCATGCCCGTAGCGCCGGGCGGATACGGTAAAGCCGGAGGAGGTTTTTTCCACCGACCATAATTCATTGTTTGAGGATTGAATGGACATGGCAAGCGGCCCTTCCAGCTCATCAAAAATGGAGAAGGTCAGTGTGCCTGTGTGCGTTGCCCCGGACAGGGTATAGGTTACGCTGAAATCCATTTTTGTATACAGCCGGCTGGGCTCGGAATATTTGGGGGTGTGGGGCAGAATGCCGCTGACCCCCGTGACGGTTGCGCCTGTGCCGAAGGTTTGGGCGGCCTTATCATCCAGCAGCGTTTGCAAGGTGGAATTGCTCTGGGTGCCGGAGGCGTTCACCGTGAAGGAAACCACACGGGAGGCGGGGTTGGCCAGGTCATAGGGATCGTCCTTGACCCGGATATAGGAATACCCGGAGGATCCCCAGATATTTTTGACCGACTCAATCTGACCGCCGTTGGAGGCAGTGTACCATGTGCCGCAGAAGCTGCCGTTCACCATGGATACGATGCCCTTTGTGGCATTAACCGCCGAAACGCAGTTGGCATACCCCGAGGGCGTGCCGTTGTACACCTGATCCGAGGTGGTATCCACCACATCATACAGGGAGGAGGCGGCCGCCTCCATGGCACGCAGCGTATAGGTTCGGGCCGAAACGGCCTGAGCCTTCAAGGCTTCGATATGGGCGGAATTGCCCATTTCGTAGGGCAAAACGCCGTAGAGATAGTCCTCGATATACACATAAATGATGGTGTACAGCTTGTAGGATGTGCCGTTTTGCCGGGAAATCAGGCGCACATCCCCGGGATACAGGTTCGAGGTGCGGGCCTGGGCAATGGTGACCCCGCTCTGGACGGAGGACTGATGGCGGCACAGGCGAATTTCGGTGCCGCTGGCCAATGTGCTGCCGCCGCAGGTCAGGGTAATCTGCCCGCTGGAGGCGGAAAAGGAAACAGAGAGGGTCGAGCCGCTGGCCACCTGTCCCGCCGCAGTGCCGCCCACCGAGTAGACCCCCGTTGTGGTGATGGACAGGCTGGTGACCGTCCCCAGGGAGGACAAATACACCCGCACCATGCCGCTTCTTTCGCCGTTTGCCATAATGAGCGGCGCAGAGGGCAGGTCATCCAGCGCCAGAGCCTTCGGGATGCAGGGAATAGCCAGCAGCAAACACAGCAGGAGAATCAGCACTCTCTGCCAGAATGATTTCGACAATGTTACGATGTTTGACATCCCTGCAACCCCTCCGTCATACTTTTGCAACAACACAATTGTATCACATCAGGCTCTGTTTGTCTATATCGGATGAAAATTTCGTTACAAAGATTACGCTTTTTCCCCGTCTTGCAGGGCATAGGCACCCCGGCGGGAGGATTTGTTCAGGCGAATGATCTTCTTTTTGAGACGCTCTGTAAAGGGCATTCCCGTTACCCGGTAGCGCCAGTTCAGCCCGCCGCAGGTGCCGGGGGTGTTCATCCGGGCGGCATTGTCCAGCCCAAGCAGATCCTGCAGGGGCACAATCACCGTTTCGGCCCGGGAGGAGAACACCCGGCGCACCATGGCAAGCGCCACATCCGAATGCTCCTTCAGATGCAGTATCTCCCGCGCGTTTTTCTTTTCCCAGTCGGATGCCTGCAGCCACCAGCCCAGGGAGGTGTCGTTGTCATGGGTGGCCGTGTAAATGACACAGTTCTTGCGGAAATTCTGCGGGCGGTGGGGATTGTCATCTCCCCCGGAAAAGCCGAATACCAGCACACGCATCCCGGGATAGCCCACATATTTCAGCAGCCTCTTGACCCGGTCGGAGACCACCCCCAAATCCTCGGCGATGATGCGCAAATCGGGCAATTGCTTCTTGATTTGCCTGAAGAGCGCCTGCCCGTCATTGGGAATCCATTCGCCGATTTTGGCCGTTTTGGCGTCCGCCGGGATGGAATAATAATTGGCAAACCCGATGAAATGGTCAATGCGCACGATGTGGAAGCGCTCCTGCATGCCCTTCAGCCGCTGAATCCACCATTGATAGCCATCAAGACGCATTTTGTCCCAGTCATACAGGGGATTGCCCCATAATTGCCCGTCCTCGGAGAAATAGTCCGGCGGCACACCGGCGACCCGCTGGGGATTCAGATCCTCATCCAATTGGAACAAATCGGGGTTCGTCCAGATATCGCAGGAGCCGGGGGCCACATAGATGGGCATATCGCCAAAAAGGCGGATGTTCTTTTCCTCTGCATGCTTTTTTAGCATATTCCACTGCCGGTCGAACAAAAATTGCACAAAGGCATGGTAGGAAACGGCATTGCGCAGGGAATCAATCACCTGGGCGGCCTGCTCGTTTTTGTCCTTGTAATAGCGGCGCAGGAAGACGGGCCAATCATAAAAATAGCCGAACTTCTGCTGCAGGGCGCAATACCGGGCATAGGGCTTGACCCATTCGTGGGTCTTGATGAACGCCTGCACCTCTTTTTTGAGGGAGGCATACCCTGTTTGATAGGCAAGGCGCAGCAGCTTTTCCTTTTCCTGAATCACGGCAGGGAAGTCCACATAGGGGGATTCGGGATGAATTTGCAGGCTGCCCGGCGGCAAAATGCCCTCATCCTCCAGCATTTGCAAATCAATCAGCAGGGGATTCCCCGCATAGCAGGAGGGACTTTGGTAGGGGGAATCGCCGTAGCCGGTGGGGCCTACGGGCAGAACCTGCCAGATGCCGCAGCCCGATTCGGATAGAAAATCAATGAAAGCATGGGCGCTTTTGCCCATTGTGCCGATGCCCTCCGCCCCGGGAAGGGAGGTGATGTGCAGTAAAACTCCGCTTTGTCGCATAGCCTGATCAATCTCCTTCTGATTTTGCATGGATATCTGTATATGCCGCGCCGTGCGGCACGGGAACAAACCGCAAAAAATCGACCGTGCTCATTATACCATTGAACACGGCCGAATGCAAAGCTTTTTTGCAAACCGAAGGAAACAACTTGACCTGCCGAAAATGTCAGTGCCTGACACGCATAGTCGCCCGGCCGGCAGTCAGTGCCTGACACGCATAGGTTTCCCCAGACCCTACGCCAGCGGGGCTCCCGTGCCGGCGTATCTCCCGTGGCAGCGGAACTTCCGCCCTTGAAAAGGCGAATTTTATTTTATAGGAATAAAATGGTGCCAAATTGCTCTTTTTCGGAGGAATCATTTTTCAGAAACAGATTAAACCGATTAAATCAGCACTTCCTTCACAGACCCGAATGAGCCGCACTCATTTTCCCGGCATCAGCCAGCCGGAAAGCCTCCTGCATTCCAAATACAATCCTCCCTTCAGGGGGAGGATTTTCTTATTCTGAGAAAAAAATTCAAATAATCTATTGACAAGCAGAGCCATATGTGGTTTAATTTATTTCGCCCGCTTGTTTAGCAAAGCTAAACTCGCAGGTGCGACTCATGGTTTACTATTTCTAAACCGTCAGAGGCGGGAAAAAATGCGTGCTTTTCCCGGAAAATCCGGCGGAATCCCCGGCATTTTCGGCACTCATTCCCTATGGAACGCAAGGACAAACAAAGAGAAGGCTTTTGTGATGAAAATCGGTGAAAAACTGCGGCAGCTGAGGGTACAGAAAAATCTGACCCAGGAGGAGCTGGCCGACCGGTGCGAATTGAGCAAGGGGTTCATTTCTCAGGTGGAACGGGATCTGGCCTCCCCCTCCATTGCCACGCTCAATGACATTTTGGAGGCGCTGGGCACCTCCCTCAAGGAATTTTTCTCGGACAGTCAGCCCGAAAAAATCGTCTTTTCCCCGGATGATATGTTCGTCAAATCGGACGAGGAGGGGCTGAAGGGCACCCTCACCTGGCTGGTCCCCACCGCCCAGAAAAATCAGATGGAGCCTGTGCAGGTCTGTCTGGGCGAGGGCGGGCAAACCCAGGAAATGCCCCCCTTTGAGGGCGAAGAATTCGGGCTTGTTCTGCAGGGCAGCATCTGCCTGCACATCGGGACAAAAAGCTACCGGGTCAAGGCCGGGGAAAGCTTCTGTTTTCATCCCTCCGATGCCCATTTTATCAGCAATCAGGGCAAGCGCGAAGCCAGGTTTCTCTGGATCTGCACGCCCCCCAGCTTCTAATCTATAAACAGGAAGGATTGATCCGTCATGCCGGAAGAACAGCATCTGATTGACCTGGAAAATATCTCCAAGGAATTTGGCGGCGTTACCGTGCTGGAGGACATAAATTTATACATCCGCAAGAAGGAATTCGTGACGCTGCTGGGGCCCTCGGGCTGCGGAAAAACCACTACGCTGCGGATTATCGGCGGGTTTGAGACCCCCACCACGGGCAAAGTGATCTTTGACGGGCAGGACATCACGGCCATCCCCCCTTATAAGCGGCGGGTCAACACCGTGTTCCAGAAATACGCCCTGTTCCCCCACCTGAATGTGGCAGATAACATCGCATTCGGGCTGAAGCTCAAGAAAATGCCCAAGGCCGAGATCGCCCAAAGGGTGGACAAAATGCTGGAAATGGTCAACCTGACGGGGTACGGCAAGCGTTCGGTGGAGTCCCTTTCGGGCGGTCAGCAGCAGCGTATCGCCATCGCCCGGGCGCTGGTCAATGAGCCTGAGGTGCTTTTGCTGGACGAGCCGCTGGGGGCGCTGGATCTGAAATTGCGCAAGGAAATGCAATTGGAGCTGAAGCGCATGCAGCAGCGCCTGGGGATCACCTTCATTTATGTGACCCATGACCAGGAGGAGGCGCTGACCATGTCGGACACCATCGTGGTCATGCGCTCAGGACGCATCCTGCAAATCGGCACGCCAAAGGGCATTTATGACGAGCCCAAGAACGCCTTTGTGGCCAACTTCATCGGCGAAAGCAACATCGTGCGGGGCACCATGATTGAGGATGATCTGGTGGAATTCTGCGGCACAAAATTTGCCTGCGTGGACGAGGGCTTTGGGCAGAATACGCCGGTGGATGTGGTCATCCGCCCGGAGGATCTGCTGATTGTGGGCGAGGATATGGGGCAGCTCACCGGCGTGGTGCGCTCCGTGCTGTTCAAGGGCGTGCATTACGAAATGATGATTGATGCGGGGCATTCCATGTGGAAGGTTCATTCCACCACCATGCAGCCCGAGGGCAGCCGGGTGGGGCTGAGCGTTGTGCCCTTCAACATCCACATCATGCGCCCCATGGAAGAGGAACCCAAACAAATGACTGAATAAGGCGGAGGAAAAGAAAAAATGACAAATCTTTCCCTGTCCTGGCCTGCCTTTGTGTGCATGGCAGTGGGGTTTGCCGCATTTATCGGGCTGGTCATCTGGTATGTGGTGAAAAATCACGGCATCAAGCGGCCGATCTTTGCCTCCCCCTATATTCTGTGGATTATCATTTTTACCATTGTGCCCTGCCTGCTGGTGGGCTATTACGCCTTTACCGATGTGAACGGGCAATTCACGCTGGACAACTTCAAATCCTTCTGGGACAGCAACTATCTGGCCAGGCAAAAAATGGGCGATGAGCTGGCCATGTACGAGGAAATGGGGCTGACGGCGGAGGATTTGGGGCTGGGCTACGGAAATGTCAACATCCAGACGCTGATTTATTCCCTGTGGATGGCCTTTTTGTGCACGGTCATCTGCCTGCTGCTGGGGTATCCCGCGGCGCACTTCATGGCAGACAGAGAAATCAAGGAAGGCCCGCTGCTCATTATCCTGTTCATCGTACCCATGTGGATGAATTTCCTGCTGCGCACGGTGGCGCTGATGGGCATTCTGGAGGATGACGGCATCGTCAACAGCATCCTGGAAATCCTGGGCATCGGGCGGCAAAAGCTGCTGAACACGTCGGGGGCCGTGCTGTTTGGCATGGTGTATAACTTCCTGCCCTTCATGATTTTCCCGATCTATAATGTGCTGAACAAAATGGATTATAAGCTGTCCGAGGCGGCACAGGATCTGGGCTGCAATAAGGTGCAGACCTTCGGAAAGGTCACGCTGCCCCTGTCCATTCCGGGCATCGTATCGGGCATCACCATGGTGTTCATGCCGGCGGTCACCACCTTCTATATCTCCCGCCTCCTGGGCGGCAGCAAGGTGCAACTGTTCGGTGACCTGATTGAAAGCAAGTTCCTGTCTGCCTCCATGGCGGACTGGAATCCGGGCAGTGCCCTGAGCCTGATTATGATGATTCTGATGGTGGTGTCCATCGGCATCCTGCGTAAGGTGGACCCTGAAGGGGAAGGAGGCGGCACCATATGACCAAGGCGCTCAAACGGTTTTATCTGGGGCTGATGCTGCTGCTCATGTATGTCCCCATCATCCTGATGATTATCTATTCCTTCAATGCCGGCACATCCCGCGCCAAATGGGAGGGCTTCTCCTTCGCCTGGTACGGAGAGCTGTTCCAGAACCAGTCCATCATGCATGCGCTGCTGATCACGGTGTCCGTGGCCGTGCTGGCAACCATTTTCTCCACCATTATCGGCACACTGGCCGCCATCGGCATTCATGCCATGAAAAAACAGCCCCAGCAGGTGATGATGATGCTCAACAATATCCCCATGACCATGCCGGATATCGTGACGGGCATTTCGCTGATGCTGCTGTTCATTTTCACCAAGGTGGAGCGGGGCTATGTCACCATGCTGCTGGCCCATATCACCTTTGATATCCCCTACGTCATCGTGTCCGTTCTGCCCAAATTGCAGCAAATGAATAAGCATACCTACGAGGCGGCACTGGATCTGGGCGCAACCCCCATGTATGCCCTGCGGCACGTCATCGTGCCCGAAATCATGCCCGGCGTGGTGACCGGCGCCATCTTTGCCTTCACCCTGTCCCTGGACGATTTCACCATCAGCTATTTTACCACATCCCCCCTGGTGCAGAACCTGTCCACCCTCATCTACTCCCAGGCACGAAAGGGCATCAAGCCCACCATGTACGCCCTGAGCTCCATCATGTTTGTGGTGATGCTTGTGCTGCTGATTGTGGTCAACCGCCGCTCTTCAAACGACGAAATCAAATAAAGGAAACACTGATTTATTCGGCGGCACTGTCTGCGGCGACTTTTGCGCATCTATTTCCCGCAAAATTCTTGATTTACGTCCAGTAAACCTGCGAATTTTGCAGTCATATCTGCATCAAAATTCATCCGCAGCCAGACCACCTCATTAAATCAGCGTTTCCTAAAAAAGGAGAAAAATGAAATGAAAAAGCTGCTTGCCCTTGTCCTTATCCTGGTCATGGTTTCCTGCTGCGCCCTGTCCGAAGAGGTGGTCAACCTGTATAACTGGTATGACTACATGGACGAAACGGTGTTCGACGATTTCTATGCGGAGACCGGCATCAAGGTCAACTGCATGTATTTCACTCAGAATGAGGACATGATGATTCAGCTCAGGGTGTCCCCCGGTGCCTATGACCTGGTCATTCCCTCCGATTACTGCGTGGAGCGCATGATCAAGGAAGGCCTCATCCAGGAAATTAATTTCGATAATGTGCCCAATTACAGCTATATCATGGATAGCCTGAAGGGCGCCGATTATGACCCCGACAGCAAATATACCGTGCCCTTCATGTGGGGAACGGTGGGCATTTTGTATGATACCACCAAGGTCAGCGCCGAGGAAGTGACCACCTGGGCCGTTTTGTGGGACGAGAAATATAAGGACGACATCATTATGATGGACTCCCTCAGGGACGGCATGATGGTGGGCGCCAAGTATCTGGGCTATTCGCTGAATACCTCCGATCCCCTGGAGCTCAAGTCCATCAAGGATGCCCTGATTGTGCAAAAGCGCCTGGCCAAGGCCTATTATGTGGATGAAACCAAGGATAAGATGGTCAAGGGGGATGCCGCCCTGGCCCTGATTTACAGCGGCGATGCCCTGTATGCCATGGAAAAGAACGAGAATCTGGCCTATTCCATCCCCGCGGAGGGCTCCAATATCTGGGTGGACCCCCTGGTCATCCCCGCCAGTGCTAAGAATAAGGAAAACGCCGAAAAGCTGATCAACTTCCTCTGCCGCCCCGATATCGCCCAGCGCAACTGCGAATATATCTACTACTCCAGCCCCAACACGGGCGCCATTGAGCTGATGGGCGAGGAGTACACCTCCAATACCACCATCAACCCCAGCGAGGAACTGACCGCAAACTGCGAATTCTATCATGACCTGGACGAAAAAACCCTGACGCTGTACACCAATTTCTGGGAACAGGTCAAGAACGCCAACTGACCCCCCGCCCGAAGGCTCGCCCTTCGGGCTTTTTTGCGGATTTTTGCGAGATGATCGGAAAACGCCGAATAAACCCGGAGGAAACCTTGGCTAGTCGGGCACCGGCCTTTCTATGGAAGCTATTTTGTCAAGGACAAGCTCCCGCTTTTAATCCGATTGGGTTACCAATGATGACAGCAATGCTTAATAGCCCACAGTACATCAAGTTTCCGTTTCAATCCCATAGTTTTTGCACAGTGCTTCTAATTTGCCTTTGAATCCGTTTGCAATTGTCTGTATTTTCCAAAGCCCGTTTTTATCATAGAACTCCAATGCTATAAGCGTCTTGAATTGAAGGTTGTTCTCGATTTTGATCCAGTAGCGTTCCTTCCCGTCAACAAGAATTTGAATTGCAGGGTTTCGCAGCAAGCTAAAGCACTGGCGTTCATCTTCCCCATAGGCAGAGAAACAAATGGCGATTCGTTCTTTACCGCTCGGAATTTTAGAAAGCAATACATCAATTCCGGGATATTCGGCATCATTTGACACTGATGCCACAGTATTTGCATTTCCGGGATTTCCGAAGAAAATCAAATCTTCGTCATGAGCAGCCTGCCTTTTTGAGTCCAATAGAAAAGCGTATGCATCAACATCAACAGAATCTATTTTCTGATCATACGATAGCCGTACGACTATTTTTCTATTTGCCAACTCAGTAACATCTGTTCTGGATCCTTGCTCCAGCCTTATCCCTTCATGGGTGATGATATTGGGACGAGCTTTGTCGGGCATAGCCCGAGCCTGCTCTTGAATAATGGGCGGCTGGTCTTTATGCGGTTTGTCTGAGCCCGGATTGGGGCGATTGGTCATGCTCCTCTCCACCGTCTTGCCGGGAGCATCGCCTTTTTGTTGATTTCCTTTCGTTGGCGTTGTTGCGGGCATTAAAACAAGGCCTTGCTGCTTCATCTGTTCTAGCTCAGCGCTTGCATTTTCTCCCATGTCGCTGAGGAGAATCTTGGTCAGAAGCTCCTTTGCGGGATTCGCAGCCATTCCCAGTCTGTTTGCCTGCCTGGCCAATACATTTTCAAAATAGTTCCGCACATCGCGTCCATTAGCGAAATCTTTTGATCTTGTATTATATACTTTCTTAAAGTGGCCTTGGGCATATGCTCGCCCCTTTTCAGACAGCTCATATCCGGCGTTCTTGCACATGCTTTCGAATATTTGCAGCAGTTCATCCGCCGTATAATCTTCGAAATTGATAAACCTGTTAAAACGTGATCTGAGCCCGGGGTTTGACGAAAGAAAATCATTCATCAGATCCGGATAACCGGCAACAATTACCACAAGATCCTTTCGATTATCTTCCATGCATTTCAGCAGCGTATCAACCGCTTCACGGCCAAAGCTGTCACGGCTATCTGTTGTCAAGGTGTATGCTTCATCAATGAACAAAATACCGCCCATTGCACTTTTCACTGCTTCCTGAACCTTTATCGCGGTCTGTCCGAGATATGCCGCTACCAATCCGGAACGGTCAACTTCGATCAGCTGTCCCTTGGAAAGGACACCTAATTGCTTGTAAATCTTAGCGATCAGTCTGGCAACAGTGGTTTTCCCCGTGCCGGGGTTGCCCGAAAACACCATATGCAGAGATAATTCGGATGACGCCGATCACTGCCACCGCAATACCGATGTAAAGCCATACATCGCCGGGATTGGTTTTCCCGCTTTGGTAGAAGCTCATGACCTGGGCTTGCATATTGTTGTTGGTGGAACTGCCATAAATCACACCCACAATACCCGCAACAAACATGATGTACTCTACCTCCGAAACCCGGATTCCGGTCGAGGCGATGGTTTCCATCAGCAAAGTCAGCCGCCCGTCCCCCTGGCTTGCGGCAGCTGCAATCAGCCTTTCGTACTCGTGCTTTTTCAGCTCCCGTCCTTCCTCCCGAAACAGCCTGCGCTGAATCCGCAAAAATTTTACCTTGAGGTTCAGTCCCAGATACCGGCAGTAGGTGTTGACGGCCGCCAGCTTGGAATTGATGGTTACAGGCTCCAGGCCGTCCGTGATCAGCTGTTCCTTCCATTTCGTCAGACTCTCCTTGGTCATGGGCTGATTTGCCAGCCATGCCGACAGCCGCCGCAAATCCCTTGTATATTTTGCAACAGTGCCCTCGCTGCGCTCCTCCGAGCGAAGCCAATCATTGAAGTTGCCGATGCTTTCAGCTGTGATGGTGATGATTGTATTTTCCATTGCTGATTCCTCCCGGTCATGTGTTTGATTCCGCGGTTGTTATATCAAAAAAATAAGAGAGCGTGGATTTTTCCATGCTCTCTCTTTACGATAGATGTTTTGAAGTTTTCTCTTCAAGCCGCAACTGCTTGAATTACCGATTTTGGCCGGTTTGGCGGGAAGGGCAAACCTTCCCTGATCGAACAACTCCCGCCCTTGAAAAGGCGAATTTTTATTAAATAGGAAGAAAAATTATGAAAAATAGCTTGCTTTGGGAAGTTACTATTTTTCAAGAAAAGGCCAACCTGATTCAATCAGCAGTTCTTCAGCAAATCGGGGCTGAGCTGGCTTTTTGTGCCGATGTGGAGCTTTTTGCACACGGGGGTGTAGGCGGTCATATACACGGTGAAATGCTCCGTGCTCTGGGGATAGGCCCGGTCGGAACGTCCCAGGGCGGTATGCTCGGCAAAGCCATCCGACAGCACCAGCAGATTGCCTTCCTTGTCGGCGATTTCAAGCACGCCCTTTGCCCACAGGATGCTGTCACCCGCTTTGCCCTCCATCATGAAGGATTCGCTGCGCAGGGCACATCCCCCGGGGAAGCCCAGTTCCACCCTGAGGGGCAGCCAGTCCAGACCCTCGGTATGGATGGTGATGTCGATGCCGTCCCCCGCCTGTTCCACATCCACGAAGGTATCCAGCGCCACGCCCTGGGTCTTTTTGCGGGTATTGGGATTATCCATGGCCCACCAGTCCGAGGTGTCCGGCTTATCCGGCCAGAAGGGCAGGTAATACCAGCTATCCTGATGGAAGGACAGGCGATAGCCCTTTTCGGTCTTTTCCAGACGATCGGCAATGAAGTTGCGCTTATCGCACAAATTTTCATAAATGACCATATACATGGGCATGGAGCCGCACTGGAAATAGAGGAAATTAGCCTTATTATCCATCAGCGTGCAGGAAAGGTTGTCCTGGCGCATCCGGGCAATGCGGGATTCCTTGAAGTGATAATCATACCGGGTAAAGCTTGTTACATCAAGGGGGGCATCCTTGCCGTAATCATCCAGCCCGTCAAACAGAAGCAGCCATTCCGCCCCCCTGGGCTGGGCACCATGGCGGCGGGCAGATGCATAGCAGTATTCGCCCATGGCCGCCAGATCCTCCTTTTGCAGCAGGAAGCCCACCAGCTTAAAGAGCATATAATAGCTATCCAGATAGACCTTGCGCCCATAGTCCTGCCGGGTGGAATTATTGGTAAAGACCGAATCGTCCGGGTCGATATACTTGAGCATCATGCGCAGATTCTGCTCGGCGGCCTCCAGGAAGCGTTTTTCTCCTGTTGCCAGGTACAGGCGGATCATCTGGTCATCATTGACCTGATTATAGTTGCCTGCGCTGCGTTCGGCGAACTCGCCGTCTGCGTTGATATCCAGCCCCTCATTCAGGTACTGGTCAGCCCGTGCGGAGAACTCGGTGCGGCCTGTGATTTTGGCAATGCTCTTCAGGCAGGCGCAGATGGCCCAGCGGTGGTTGGGGGTATGGAAGCCGCCGGCGGCAATGCCTTCGGCGCATTTTTCCAGCAGATTTTTGACAGGCTGCTTCAACCATTCGGTTTCGGGCTCTGCATGCTTTTCCATCAGCCACCAGCCGTTCAGCACGGCGTTCATGGTAAAGGCGGTATCGGGGGGAGAGGCAAAATTGCAGGCCGCCAGATCCAGGCAGCCGTCCGGCCGCTGATATTTTTTCAGGAAGCCCAGAGCCAGCTCGATGGCTTTTTTGACCTCCCCGCTCAGATGATATTTGCTTTCGGGGGATACATAGGCGCAGAGCAGCTTGGCCAGACCGAAGCCCGTGCTTCTGGTATCGGTCTGCATTCCCATCATCTGGAATGCGCCGCAGCGGGACGATTCGGGATCCTGCAGCTGGCAGGAGAGCATTTTTGCGGTCAGGGCATCCGAAGCAGCCATGATTTCCATTAAATGATTCATGAAGACACCTCGCTTTATTTCGATAAAAATATATGGAAAAACGCCGAATTACCCGGCGTTTTCTTCTGATTTGGGCTTGATGAGACGGATAATCTGCACGGAAAGCTCATACAGCGCAATCATGGGAACCATCAGCATAATCTGGCTGACCACATCGGGGGGTGTCAGGATAGCGGCCAGCACGGCAATGACCAAAATCACGTATTTTCGTGCCTTTGCCGCCGTTTCATAGCGGATTTTGCCCTTTTTCGCCAGCATAAACATGGCAACGGGCAATTCAAACATGATGCCGAAGGGCAGCACAAAGGACAGCACGAAATCAAAATAGTCATTCACATTCCACAGGTTGGAAATGGCCGAATCAGAGGCCGTTGTCATGAACAAATCCACCGTCAGGGGAAGGATGACGATATAGCAAAAGCATACGCCGATGACAAACAGCACCAGCATGCAGAAAAACAATCCGGCGAACAGCTTTTTCTCCCTGGGATAAAGGGCGGGGGCAATGAAGCCCCAGATTTGCCAGATGATGACGGGAACGGCCAGCACAATGCCCCCGATCAGGCAGATTTTGAACTTCATCACCAGCGCATCGGATACGGCGGTGGAAACGGTGGCAATGCCCCGGTCGGTCACCGGGCGCAGTATAAAGGTGACCAGAGGCTCGCAAAAGCCGTACAAAAGCACAACAAAGCACACCGCGATTGCGGCGAATGATACGACCAGTACCCGGCGAAGGGCCTTCAGATGGACGGAAAGCGCCTGCTTTTTGTCAACTGTGTCCTGTGCCATACGGTTCACTCTTGCGTTTTATCGCTGTCTTTGGCCTGCGCCTCATCCTGGCTGTCATCCTTTTTGCCGGATTTGACAGCATCCTTGAAATCCTTGATGGCCTTGCCCAGGTCGCCGCCCACATTGCGCAGCTTGCTGCCGCCGAAAATCACCAGTGCCAGCACAAGAATCAGTATAATTTCGGTTACGCCCAAACGCATAATCATTCCTCCTGTTCATCGGGGGATTCATTCACTCCCGATGCCGCTTTTATTTCCTTGTCAATGCCCTGCAGCGCATCATTCGTCTCCCGCACCGCTTCATTCAGCTCCCGGGTGGGGTCTGCCTCATGCAGCACGGCATTCAGCTCGTTTTGCGTGCCCCGGATTTCCTTTTCGGCCTCATCCAGCCCCGTTTCCTTTTTGAATTCCCGGTACATATCCCGGGCCTTGCGGTACCAGATGCCCAGCTTCCTCGCCACCTTGGGCAAATCCTTGGGGCCTACGATAATCAGTGCCACCAGAAGGATCAACAGCAATTCGCCCGAACCCAGGCTGAACATGAAACCCCTCCCTCCGGCGCATACGCTTTGATAGCTTCAGTATAACAGACAAACCGAAAAATTGCAAGTGCGTTTTATTTGTTCCAGTAGGGATTATCCTCCGGCTCATCGGCCACAAGCCTTGTGGTGATGTGGAACATTTGGCTGATGGTCACATACTCAAAGCCCTTGTCGGACAGCGCTTCCAGCAGCTGCTCCAGATACTTCAGGTCATGGCGATTGGCATGAATCAGCACGATGGAGCCGTTCTGAATCTTTTTGACGGCATTTTCCACGCTGTTGACCTTGTCATAATCCCAGAACACGGCATGGTCAAAGCCGGCCGCATGAAGGGCACGCCCCGTTTTTCCGCCCCCTGTGGTGCCCTCAGAGGAGCCGTAGGGCAGGCGGACGGTCAAAAATTCGTAGTGATAGCCCAGCGCCTCGTCCAGCGCCTTTTCAAACTTGGTATATTCCTTTTTGAAGCGCTCGGCATTGAAGGTTTTCATGCTGGCATGCTGATAGCCATGGGAGCCGATTTCGTGCCCCGCATCCAGCAGACTGCGCCACAATTCCCCGTCCTCGACCTTGATATTGCAGCCCGAGGGATAGCAGGTGAACTTGACGCCGTATTTTTCTGCCACCGCCATGAATTCGGGAATCAGCGCAGGCTCCCACCAGTCGTCAATGGTGATGGCCACCTGGTTGACCTCCCGGTCCCCGTGACGGGCATAGTAGGCATAATTGCCCCCTGCATTGGCGCACATGGGCAGCACAAGAAGCAGAGCCAGAAGCAGGGCGATGGATTTCCTTTTCATGATGGTTCTTCCTTTCATTTGAGCATATGATGAATGCTATGGCGTTATTCCGTATCATCCTCATCCGCCTCATCAAACCCGTTTGCCGCATTTTCCGCCTTGATGGTATCGGGATGCTTGGGGGCAGAGCAGGTTTTGCAGGGGGTCAGATGGGAAAATTCCCCATACAAATCGGCATATTTGATGGCGGTCAGGGGCAGATATCGGCTATTGACGGAGGAACAGTTGGGGTCGGTATGGTATTTTTTGCCGCCCTGGGGGTTATAATACAGGGTCAGATCGTCCTCCGGATACTCCTGATAGCGGGTGGAATCCTCCCAAATCAGCACCTTGGTGCCTGTTTTGAGGTTATCCCACAGCCATTTCATGTTCTGCCCGTTTTCGTTTTCCGCCCGCTGCACCCTGATACACCCGTGGGAGGCCTTCTGCCCCAGCAGAGGCTCGGTGGAGCCGAAATAATGCTCTCCCGTTGTGGAATTGACGATGGAGGGCACCTGATGAATCAGGCAGCCGCCGTTGAGCAGCAGCCCCATATCGCAGAACATATTGCCGCTCCAGAACCCCCCCGTGCGGCTGGCAATCACGAATTCCCCTGCAGGGGTCTCGTTCCAGGGCTGGGTGGAATTGACCTTGCCGGTGGACACCAGCAATGTGCCGATGATGTGACCGGATTGGAAGATATACATAGTCTGGTTCAGCTTATCAATCAGCAGGGCATAGTCATCCCTGGGGGTGATTTCCTTGAGGGCGGATGTTTCCACATACCCCTGAATGAGCTGGGCGGTCTGCCCGTAGCCCCTTTTGCCCGTGTTTTCGTTTTTGTAGGTATCCCCGTAGGAGGAGTTATAGGCCTCCACCAGCGTCCAGCCGTTGTCCAGCGTTTCCAGGATATGCACGCCCTGGCTCTGGTAGGTGATTTCTCCCACCACATTGGACACGGCGGTGGATTTATCCGGGGTAGCCCGGAGCTTGTATGCCTCCCTGGCGGTGCGCCCGTCCAGATCAATGACATACATGGGCTGCATCATGATTTCCCAGATGGCCTCTTCATCGCTCAGATCCCCCAGCGTCATGGTCCAATAGCTGGTTTCATCCTCCTTAGTCACGGAAGCGGAGGGAATGGAAATATGGGAAATCTTTGAAACAGAAGCAGATTGCGTTTCGCTTTGGGTGACGGTCAAAAGCAGGCTTTGCTGCATGCTGACGGCATTGCCCGCAGAATAGGCCAAAAGGGTATATTCGTACGTGCCGGGGGCGGCGGGGGCATCAAGGGTCAGTTCATTTTCCCCGTCGGTCACATCAAAATCCAACGCCTCATTTTCCGCATCGCCCGATATCTTCACGGAGGCTGCCCCCTCGCAGGAGAGGGTGATGGTCCATTGCTCCCCTGTTTCTATGGCATCGGGAGCGCTGAGAACGGTCAGGGAGGGCGCTTTTTCCCCTATGGACAGGGGCAGGCGATATTCCACCTGGCCGTCCGCCAGATACAGGGTATAGCTGCCCTCGGGGGCATCTTCCTGAAGATAAAAGGAATACTCGCTTTCGCCCTCCTTCAGCAGGGCATTCTGGGCGATATTCAGGTAGATTTCGCCCTTTTCATTCAGCAAAAAAAGGTTGATCAGGCAATCGTCCTCGCTGCCCAGCACAACGGTATGGCTCGTGCCGGGATGCAGCACATCGGGGGCAGACTGAATCTGAGCGGACAGTCCCCAAAGGGGAATCAGCAAAAACAAAACAAGCAGGGGAAGAGCTTTATAACGCATCATTCAATTTACTCCGGACAGGCGGGACATTCAGACTGTGATTTTCATCAGCCCGTGTTTTGTGCAGTACAGGTAAAGGAAGCCGTGTCCCCTCATATGGAAGCGGGCTTCGGCGTTTCCCTCGGGGTATAATTTGATTAATTCCATCCGATCCCCCGTTACATAGCAAAGGAAGGAAATGTAATGCGCCTTGGTCATATCATGGGGGATGGTCACATAGGTTTCGTCCTCCACCGCTTCCAGATGGGGCAGATGCGCCTCATCACAGGCGGCGGCCGTCAGGGGAGGAACATTCTCCCCGCAGCAGCAGAACACCCCCTCAAAGGCAGAGTGAACCACATTGCCGCACCGGGGGCATACATAAAAGACCGAACGGGTCAGGTTACAGGAAATGCTTTTATCCACAGGAATTGCTCCTTTCCTTATTGCCCAGTTCCCAGAAGGCCACGGCACCCGCCGCCGCCACATTGAGGGAATCGGCACCGTTTTGCATGGGAATGTATACATTCATGTCGCACCGGGCGATGGTTTCCTTTTTGAGCCCATCCCCCTCTGTGCCGAGCACCAGGGCAAGCTGATCCGCAGTATGCAGCCTTTCGTCCGTGATGTGCATGGCATCCCGCGTGAGGGACAATGCAGCACACAAAAAGCCTGCGCTTTGGAGGATGGAAAGCCCGTTTCCCGGCCAATCATCGCTGCTTTCCCCGATTCTTGTCCAGGGCACCTGAAAGACCGTGCCCATGCTGACCCGCACGGCTCTTCTGTGCAGCGCATCGCAGCAGGAGGGGGTCAGCAGCACCCCGTCTATGCCCAGGCAGGCGGCAGAGCGCATCAGCGCACCGATATTGGTGGGATCCACAATATTTTCCAGCACGGCGATCCGCCTTTTCCCTGCTAAAAATTCGTGGATTTCGGGCAGCTTTTTGCGGCGCATGGCGCATAAAACGCCCCGGGTGACGGCATAGCCCGTGAGCTTTTCCGCCTCCTTGTCCTGCAAAAGAAAGACGGGGCAGAGGCGTTCCATTTCGGCGATCAGGGGCGCATTGACCCCCTTTGAAAGGGAAAGGGGAACCAGCAGCCCCACCGGCTCATACCCGGCATTCAGCGCACAGCGGATAACCGGGCGGCTTTCGGCGATGAACAGCCCGTTTTGCTCCTGCAGAAGCTGGCGTTGGGTCAGGCGGCAAAATACATCCAGCCGGGGATCGGACAGGTCATTCAGCTCAATGCGCATCGGCATATGCCCCAATCAGCGCCCGGATGCAGTCCGGATTTGTGCCGCAGCAGCCCCCCATGTAGTCGGCCAATTCAAAGGCCGGGGCGCACTCTTTGGCAAACAAATCGGCTGTGTAGGGATGGGTGATATGCCCTTCTGCATCCGTCACCGGCAAGCCGGCATTGGGCTTGAACAAAAGGGGCAAATCGGTGTGTTTTTTGAATTCCCGAAGCACCTGCAGCGCATCCACGGGCCCCATGGAGCAGTTGATGCCCACGGCGGATACCCCAAGGGGGGTCAGCGCATCGGCGATGTCTTTGGGGGAATTGCCCATCATGGTGCGCCCTGATTTGTCAAAGGTAAAGGAGCAGAAAACGGGCTTGTGGAAGGCCAAAGCCTCCTGGGCGGCTATTTTCATCAGCTCCAGATCCAAAAAGGTTTCCAGCACGAACAGGTCCGCCCCAGCGCCGTTTGCCGCATGGCACATCAAGCGGTAAATGTCCCGTGCCTCCTCCTCCTCCAGATCGCCGTAGGGCTCCAGCATGGTCATCAAAGGGCCAAAGTCCGCCGCAACAGCTGCCTTGCCTGATGCGGCCTCCTTTGCAAGGGAAATGCCCGCCCGGATGATCTCCTCCGTGCAGGAAAGCCCCTCCTTCTGAACGGCCGGGGGGTTGGCGGAAAATGTGTTGGCCAGCAAAATCTCCGACCCGGCCTCCACATAGGCCTTGCCTACCTGAAGGGGCAGATCGGGGGCTTCCAGATTATACCGGAAGACGGGCATCCGTTTGATGCCCCGGGCGGCGGCCAAATCCCACAGCAGGGTGCCGCTTGCGCCGTCCAGAAAGGTGATTTTTCCCATGATGCACGCCCTCCTCAGAATAATTTGCCGGCAATGACCTGGGCAAAGAAGCCGTCCGAAGCAAACAGGGAGGCCAGCTTGCTGGCATCGATTGCTTCATCAAAGGCATCCAGCGGGATAATGGTGGACAGGACAGGCACCAGCAAAAACAGGATGTACAGCAGCAAAAAGCCCCGCAAAAGCCCGAAGGCACCGCCCACCAGCGAATCGGCCGCCCGCAATACCTTGAATTTGAAAATGTGGTGAATCAGGCTCATGAACAGCGCCAGCACGATGTAGGCCGCCGCAAAGCACAGCAAAAAGGACAATATATCCACCACCGAGGACACAATCGTCCCCGACACATAATCGTTGACGCTGGTTACCCCCGACTGGGCAAAGGACTGGGTGGACAGGTTATTGCGCAGCAGCACGGCAATGGGCTCGGGCAGATTCACATTTTCCAGCACCTTTTCAATCAGCGAATCGGTGAGGGAGGATACATCCGAGCCGGCCAAGTCCAGATCGCCCACCTTTTGCGTGGATTCGGTGTAGGTGGACAGGGTGGACACGATGCCCTCATTTGACAGCACGGCATCCGCCAATTTCCCCGAAAAGGAAAAGGCAACAAAGAGCGCACCCAGCAGGCAGCCCACATTGAGCAGCGTGCGGATGAACCCGCGGTACAGCCCGTATATGACGCTCAGGAACAGAATGGCCAGAATAATAATATCGACAATGTTCATACAATTTCTTCCGTTTGTTTTTTCATGTCGCAGGGACATACCTATTATATGCAAAACCGCCCTGCTTGTCAATCAGGGATAAAATAAGTTTGTGTAAATGTTTGACAAACGGGGAAAAAAGGTGTAGAATGAAGGCAACATGAGCGGATGTGCCGCCGTGTATGATCATACGAATGGAGGAGATTTTCATGAAACAGTTTGAACAGTCCCGCCGTGATTTCCTGCGTATGGCCGGTAAGGGCGTTGCTTCTGCCGCCGTATTGACCGCCGTTCCCTCCGCCTTCCAGCCCGCTTTGGCCGAAACCGAAGCCCCCGCCTGGCCCTGGGAATACAAGAAAATGGACAAGCAGGTTGCTTTGGAGCGGGGCTATGCTTCCTTCTATACCCATGGCGGCTGCTGCGCAGGCTGCGTGGCCGGTTTGCTGGAGCCCATGGCTGAGGAATACGGCTATCCCTACAACCAGATCAATGCCCGGATGTTTGCCTCTGGTGCCGGCGGATACGGCGCTCAGAGCCTGTGCGGCTCCCTGGGCGGCGCTCTGGCCTTCATCGGATTGTTCTGCAACGGCACGGATGCGGGCACCATCCGCAGCGAGCTGTATGCCTGGTACAAGGGACATGCTTTCCCCGAATATCAGCCTGATTTCCCCGCTCCCACCCAGACCATTGCCGAGTCCGTGAACTGCGTGGATTCCGTTGGCAAGTACATGGCCGCTACCGGCTTTACCATGGCGGATGACGGCCGCAAGGCCCGCTGCGCTGCCGTGACCGGTGAGGTCGCTGCAAAGACCGTTGAGCTGCTGAACATCCATTTCGGCTTTGAAGTGGCTGCTCCCGTGGCGGAAGAGACCGTGGAGACCGCTTCCAACGAGTACATCGGCACGGCCAAGTCCGAAATCGGCGGCGAAGTTAAGGTCAAGGTCACCATGGACGGCGACAAGATTGCCAAGATCGATGTGCTGAGCCACAACGAGACCCCCGGCATCTCTGACCCCGCCTTCAACACCATCCCGGATGCCATCATCGCTGCCCAGTCCACCACCGTTGACACCGTGACCGGCGCTACCAAGACCTCTGAAGCGCTGATTGCCGCCGTCAATGATGCGCTGAGCCAGATTAAGAAGTAATTTTCTTCAAAATCAATCCCTGCCGCCCCTTCACCGGGGCGGTTTTTCATGGAAAATGGGCATTTTCTGCATCCATTCATAACAAAATTGTGGCAAATTCCATTCTTTTCTTGCGAAAAAAAGCGGAGAAAGGTATAATAGGAAGCGTAGGATTTTCTTTGAACCCGATCATCCCACTGCTGCCGAAAGGATATGCCATGAAAAAGAAACTGATTCTGATTGCCGATGACGAAACAGGCATTCACGAGAGCCTGCGTATGTACCTGACCAGGGAGGGCTATGAGGTGTACTCCGTTTTCCGGGGAGACCAGGTGATGGAGGCCTTTGAGCAGATGCGCCCTGATTTGATTATACTGGATATTATGATGCCCGGCCGCAGCGGCACCAGCGTGTGCGCCGATTTGCGGGCTGTCAGCTCCGTGCCCATCATCATGCTGACCGCCAAGGGGGAAGAGGTGGATAAGCTGCTGGGCTTTGCCCTGGGCGCGGATGACTATATCGTCAAGCCCTTCTCCCCCCGGGAGGTGGTGTCCCGCATTGCCGTGATTTTCCGGCGGATGAACCGGATGGAGGAAACCAAGGAGGGCGCTGCCCTGACGGTGGGCAATACCCAGATTAACCTCAAGTGCTACGAGGTCAAGGTATCGGGCGAAACGGTCACATTATCCCCCAAGGAAGTGGAAATTTTGCACCTTCTATCCGGGCATATGAAGCAGGTGTTTACCAGAGAACAACTCTTGGACAATATCTGGGGCTTTGATTTTGACGGAGATCCCCGGGTGGTGGATACCTCCATCAAGCGCATCCGCAAAAAGATGCCGGAGGACTCCGATGTGGTGCTCAAATCGGTGTACGGCGTGGGCTATAAGGCGGAAATGAAGAATGAATAGGAGCAGACTTTCCTCCTTTCTGACACGGTATTTCCTGCTGGTGGCCGCCGCCGTGCTGGTGACCGAGCTGGCCATTATGGGGCTGAGCGAGTATCTGTCCGCCCTGTCCCGTACCCAGACCTCCCGGGAGGAATTGCAGTCCGCCGTATCTCAGGCAGACAGGCTGCTTGAAAAATACAGCAAGGGGCAAATCACCCGCGCTGCCCTGGCCCAGGCGGTCAATCCCACCCTCAATACAACGGATACCTTCTGGATGCTGCTGGATGCAAGTGGGGCAGTGGTGACCTATACCGAGCGAGCCGTGCCCTATTTTTCGGGGGACAGGCTGGAAAATTACAAGGCCATGCTGGACAGTGCGGATACGCTGTTCATTCAGGAAAGTGAACTGGGCTCTTTGCTTGTCATGCTGGGGGTCAAAACAGAAAACGGCTATATTTTTGCCGCCCGCCCCACCACGCTGTTCAACGAGGCCTCCTATTCCTTCCGCAGCAATCTGCTGATGGTGGCCATGCCACTGTTTCTGCTGATGATTCTGCTGTTTACCATGGCGGGCAGGCGGGTCTCCAAGCCGGTGACCGTGCTGACCAATGCGGCCGACCGAATCAGCGGGGGCGAAAAGGTGGAAATGGACGAGGATATGCCGGGCGAACTGGGACAGGTGGCCCGGGCACTCAACACCATGAGCGGTGCCGTATCCCAGTCCATGCGTCAGGTGCGGGCCGAAAGGGAAACCCTGCGCCAGGTGCTGGAGGGGGTCAGCGAGGGCATTCTCGCCCTGGATGAGAAGGACGAAATCATCCATGAAAACAAGGCGGCCCTGGAATTGCTGGGGGGCAGGCAGGATCCGGCCTACGAAAAGGTATTGCACGCCCTGGGGAAATTCGAGGGCAAGGAAACCGAAATTCTGCGCATCGACCGGGGCGAACAGAAGCTGGAATGCCTGCTCAGTCCCCTGCCCGGGGATGAGGGGGGGCATATCGCCCTGATCCGGGACATTACCAGCCAGGAATTGCTGGAACAGACCCGGTTTGACTATGTGGCCAACATATCCCATGAATTGCGCACCCCCCTGGCCAATATGCGGGGGCTTGCGGAGGGTCTGCGGGATGGTCTGGTGACGGATGAACGGGACAGGGAGCGGTATTACGGGATTATCGTGGATGAGGTCAAGCGCCTGTCCCGGCTGGTCAATGATTTGCTGGAATTGTCCGGGCTGCAGTCCAATCCCGCCGCCTTTGAAATGGATCAAACCGAGCCCACCGAGCTTTTGTGGGAGCTGTTTGACCTGAATAAAAAGCTGTTTAGCGAGAAAAAGCAGGCGCTTTTGCTCGATCTTCCGGGGGAGGATCTGCCGGCCATCATCACCAATGAGGACAGGCTCAGTGAGGTGCTGACCATTTTCCTGGACAATGCCAGAAAGTATACGCCGGAGGGCGGGGAAATCATCCTGGGCGCCCATGAAACGGAAAAGGGCGTGCGGTTTTTCGTGAAGGACAACGGCATCGGCATGGACGAGGACACAAGACGGCTGGCCTTTGACCGGTTCCATCAGGCGGATAGAAGCCATTCGGCCAAGGGAAGCGGTCTGGGACTGTCCATTGCACGGGAAATTCTGCGCAAAATGGGTGTGGAAATTGCGCTTGTATCAGCCCCCGGAAAGGGCAGTGAATTCTCGTTTATTCTTCCCATTCAACAAGATAAGGAGTGATATTTTATGAAAATTACAAAGACAATGCTCAAAAATTACGCCAGGCTCATTGCCCAGTGCGGGGTCAATGTGCAAAAGGGGCAGGATGTGTTCATTTCGGCCTCCGTGGAGCAGCCTGAGTTTGTTCAGCTGGTGACCGAGGAGTGCTACAAGCTGGGGGCCCGCAAGGTGGTTGTGGACTGGTCCTTTCAGCCCATGACCCGGACGCAGGTGCGCTATCAGGCCGTAAAGACGCTGGGCAGCATGGATTCCTGGGAACTGGCTCGGTGGGAATATTATGCCGAAAAGCTGCCCTGCAGGATTTATCTGGAATCGGATGACCCGGACGGCCTCAAGGGCATCAATCAGGGCAAAATGAATAAGGCGCTTCAGATTCGCTATCCCATCATCCGCCCCATCCGGGACAAAATGGAAAACAAATATCAGTGGTGCATTGCGGCCGTCCCCGGGGTCAAGTGGGCCAAAAAGCTGTTCCCCGATCGGACAAAAAAGCAGGCGCAGGAGGCGCTGTGGGAGGCTATTTTGTCCACCTCCCGGGCAATCGGCGACCCCATTGCCAATTGGCAAAAGCACAATCAGGATCTGCATGACCGGTGCGCATGGCTCAACAGCCTGCATCTCAAATCCCTGCATTATACATCCAAGAACGGTACCGATCTGACGGTCGGCATGATCCCGGAGGCCGTTTTCAAGGGCGGCGGGGATACCTCCTTGCAAAATATTTTCTTTAACCCCAATATCCCCTCGGAGGAATGCTTCATTTCCCCCAAAAAGGGCGAGGCGGAGGGCATCGTGTATGCCGCCATGCCCCTGTCCTATCAGGGACAGCTGATTGAGAATTTCTCCATTCGCTTTGAAAAGGGCAAGGCGGTGGAATGGCATGCCGAAAAGAACGAGGAACTGCTGGGCAAGATGATTCAGATGGACGAAAACAGCGGCTATCTGGGGGAATGCGCCCTGGTGCCCTTTGATTCGCCCATCCGCAACAGCGGACTGCTGTTTTACAATACCCTGTTTGATGAGAATGCCGCCTGCCATCTGGCGCTGGGCGCGGGCTTTGCCGATACCATTGACGGGTTTGAAAACAAAACGCTGGAGGAGTGCCGCGCCCTGGGCGTGAACGATTCCATGATTCATGTGGATTTCATGATCGGCTCGGAGGACTTGTCCATCACGGGTGAAACCATGGACGGGCAGACAGTGCAGATTTTCAGGGACGGCAACTGGGCGTAACCTGTAAATTTTGTTGAAGAAACTGCTGATTCAATCAGTTCGGTTTTTCTCAAAAATAGTCCTTCCTAAAAAAGGTAATTTGGCACAATTCCCTCAAATAACTGATGTGATCAGTGACTTCTCCGTCTATAAATAATTAAAATTATGCCTTTTCAAGGAAGGGGTCTGGGGAAAACTCGCTTTTCGGCACGAAAAGCGTGGTTTCCCCAGAAATAATTAACTCTGTTATTGGAGGAATGGCAATGGAATATTGTCTGGCAATTGATATCGGCGCATCCTCAGGACGGCACATTGTGGGCTGGAGGGAACAGGGCGCCATCCACACCGAGGAGGTCTACCGCTTTCCCAATGGCATGCAGGAGGAAAACGGGCATCTGACATGGGATACGGAGGCACTGCTTTGCCATGTAAAAAAGGGCATTGAGGAAGCCGTCCGCCGCTTTGGCCGCATTCAGTCCCTGTCCATTGACACCTGGGGTGTGGATTATGTGCTGCTGAAGGGGGATAAAATCATCCCCCCTGCCTATGCCTACCGGGATACACGGAACGAAAAGGCGGCAGGGCAGGTGCATCAGGTCATCCCCTTTTCCGAACTGTACCGCAAATGCGGCATTCAGTATTTGTCCTTCAACACGGTGTATCAGCTGTATGCGGACAAGGAAGAGGGCAGACTGGGGCAGGCCGATGATTATCTGATGATGCCCGAATATCTGATGTACAGGCTGTGCGGAAACAAAGCCCACGAGTACACCAATGCCACAACAGGCAGCCTGGTGAATGCCGGGAGCGGGCAGATTGACCGGGAAATCACCGAAAAGCTGGGCTTCCCCGAATTCGTCAACGCCCCCTTGCGCAAGCCGGGGGAGAAAATCGGCGAATATCAGGGCATTTCGGTGGTTCTTTGCGCCACCCATGACACAGCCTCTGCTGTGGCGGGTATTCCCATGGAGGGGGATTCGCTCTTTTTGTCCTCCGGCACATGGAGCCTGATCGGAGCGAAAATTGATACCCCCCTGACCGATGAACAGAGCCAAAACAGCGGCTATTCCAATGAGGGCGGCGTGGGCTGCATCACCTATCTCAAGAACATTCAGGGCATGTGGCTGGTCAATGAATTGCGCCGGGAAATGTGTCCCGGAAAGGATTTTTCCTTGATTGTGCAGGAGGCCATGCAGTCGGACTTTGAGGGGACGATTCAGGCGGACAGCGATGCCTTCATGGCCCCTTTAAGCATGAAACAGGCCTTTGATGAGGCGCTGGGCGTTCCCATGCAGGAGGCGGATTACTTCCGCTGTGCCTACCTGAGCCTGGCAAAATGCTATGCGCAGGCCGTCAAAAATCTGGAGGGGCAGACCGGGAAGAGGTATGAAAGGCTGTATATCGTGGGCGGCGGCGCGAAAAACGATTTCCTGAACCGCCTGACCGAAAAGGAAACGGGGCTGCAGGTCATCGCCCTGCCCATTGAGGCCACGGCTCTGGGCAATCTCGCTGTCCAGTTTGATTCTTTGGAAAAATGATTTGAAACAGAAAAAGCGTCCGATTTCCGGGCGCTTTTCTTGTGGAATGACTTATTTTTTGGCGGCATCCAGCATGGCCTGAGCCACGGCGGGGGTGGAATGGCGGGCGGCATTGTTCATCTCCAGAATGCGCCTGATTTGAACATTGGCGTTCTCGATTTCCCGGCGAAACTCCCGGGCGGAGGTGCGCAGCGCCCCATGCCCCAACGTCATGGTCTGCTCCATGGCGTCCGATGTAATGACCCTTGCCCGGTATTTTTTGTCCATTTCAAAGGTGGCCTTTTCGATATAGCTGTCGGCCGTTTCCCCCTCCTTGGTGTAGACGATGGTGATGTTTTTGTAGCTCTCGGTGCGCCCTGTGTTCATTTTCAGGCGATAGGCATCGAACACCAGAATGATTTTGCTGTCGCACACCCCCTGATAATTGCACAGAATTTCGGTGAGGGCGACCCGCGCACTTTCCAGATTTTCCTTGCCCTTCAGTTCCTCCCAGGAGAAAATCAGGTTGTACCCGTCCACAAAGAGAAACTCCGGCTCCTGGGGATGAAATTCGGCGGGCTTGGGGGTGGATTCCGGCTTTTTTTGCGTGTGATCAAAGGCACGGCGGGTGATTTTGCCGTAGGTGCGCTCGAAAATGGCCATCAGCTCCTGATCCTCCTGCTCCGTTCCCCGGTAGACGATGGGGCGGGCAGCCGGCACGGCGGGAGCATCGGATTTTTGCTCTTTGAACAGCCCCGTGTCGATGTGCATGTAATTTTGCACCTCATTCCAGGGCACCGCAAACCCCGCCCCGTGGGAACAGAACACCGAATCGGGCGTATTTTCCACATCCCGCACCGGGTCATACCCCGATTGCTGCACGATTTCCTCTTGCCTGGGGCAGGGACGGTATCCGCAGAAAACGGAGGAAAAGCCCCCCTTGCCCCTTGTATAGGCCACCACATCCCGGGCGTAGTGTCCGCACAGGGAGGCCGGCGCCCGCCCGGTCAGGAATACTTCTGCGCCCTCTGTTTGCGCCGGGTCGCATTCGCCCCCCATCTGGGCAATATCATTCAGCGCCCTGCCCAGACAATCCCCGGGCAGACGCAGATTCATCTCCAGCCAGGGCTCCAGCAGCACGCCGGTGCATTTCATCAGCCCCTGCCGCACCGCCCGGTAGGTGGCCTGACGGAAATCCCCGCCCTCGGTATGCTTCAGATGGGCTCGGCCCGCAACCAGCGTGATGCGCAAATCGGTTATGGGCGCACCAATCAGCACGCCCTTGTGCTGCTTTTCCTGAAGATGAGTGAGAATCAGCCGCTGCCAGGATTTTTCCAGGGCATCCTCCGGGCAGACAGAGCCAAACTGCATTCCGCTCCCCCGGGGCAGCGGCTCCAGCTTCAGATGAACCTCGGCGTAATGCCGCAGCGGCTCGTAATGCCCGATGCCCTCCGCGGGGGAGGCAATGGTTTCCCGGTACAGGATGCCCCCCTCTGAGAAGGTGGGGCGCATGGCATAGCGGTCGGACAGCATCCGGGACAAAATTTCCAGCTGCACATCCCCCATCAGATGCACATGGATTTGCCTGGCCTGCTCGTTCCACTCCGCATGCATGAGGGGGTCTTCCTCCTCGATTTGCCGCAGTGCCCGCAGCAGATGAATCTTGTCTGCCCCCGCTTCCGGCTCTGCCTTGTAGGTAAACACAGGCTCCAGCATGGGCTTTTGCCCGTCCATTTCGAAGCCCAGCCCCATGCCGGCCCGGGTGGATTGCAGCCCTGTTACGGCGCAGATTTGCCCGGCGTGGGCTTCTTCGGCCGATGTGAATTTTTCGCCCGAATAAAAGCGGATCTGGCTGACCTTTTCCTCCGGGAACAGGCTGTCCCTTGTATGCAGCACGCCCCCCGTGACCTTCAGATAGGACAGCCGATTGCCCTGCCCGTCCCGGCCGATTTTGTAGATTCGGGCGCCGAATGTGTCCGGATACTGCCGTTTCCCGGACAGAGCCGTGATGCAGTCCAGCACCTCTTTGATCCCCTCGCCCCGGAGCGCCGAGCCGAACAGGCAAGGGAAAAAGGCTTCCTTTTCAAACAAATTTTGCTTTGTTTGATGAGAAAGCACCCCTGTTTGCATATATTCATCCAGCGCATTTTCATCGCAAAGCGCCAGGCTCTCGTCCCCGTCCCCGGCCGGATAATCCAGAACATTTTCGCTCAAATGGGTCTTCAGATTGGCCAGAGCCGCCTGCCTGTCTGCCCCGGGCTGATCCATTTTATTGACAAATAAGATTGTGGGGATATGCCGGGCGCGCAAAAGCTTCCACAGGGTTTTGGTATGCCCCTGCACCCCGTCCAAAGCGGAAATGAGCAGCACCGCCATGTCCATAACCGACATGACGCGCTCGGTTTCCCCCGAAAAATCCGTATGCCCGGGGGTGTCCAGCAGCGTAATGGGGGTGTTGTTCCAGTTCAGCCTTGCCTGTTTGGAAAATATGGTGATGCCCCGCTGCCGCTCCTGCACATCAAAATCCAGAAAGCAATCGCCCTTGTCCACCCGCCCTGCCCGGCGGATCGCCCCGGACGCAAACAGCAGTGCCTCGGACAGCGTGGTTTTTCCGGCATCCACATGGGCGGCCAGCCCGCAAATGATGTCATGCATGGGGGGATACCTCCCATTCGTAGCAAACACGGGTCAGCTCAAGCCCCTGGGGAGGGGCGGTGATGCCCAATTCCAGCCGGTTTCCCGTGGATAGCGCCCGCTCAAAGCAGCCTGCATCCAGCTTTCCTTGCCCGATATAAATCAGCGTTCCTGCGATGATTCGCACCATGTTATACAAAAAGGCATTGCCCCGCACAACCAGCGTGATTTCGTCCAGATTGCGGGTGACGGAAATGGCCTCAATCGTCCGGATTGTGGTTTTTGCGCTGCCCCCTGCGGCGGCAAAGGCGGCAAAGTCATGGGTGCCCACCAGGGTCTGGGCGGCCTCATGCATGGCTTTTTCGTCCAAGGGAACGGGCACATGGGCGGTCAGATTCCTGTACAGGGCGCTGGGATGGCGGGCATTGTGGATGCGGTAGGTGTAGGTTTTGTTTTTTGTGCAGAACCGGGCATGAAAATCGTCCGCCACCTGCATGCCCTCGGTGACCCGGATGTCCGGGGGCAGAAAACGGTTCAGCACGAAGGGGAATTTGTCCGCCGGGATGGTGGTTTGGGCATCAAAATGCGCCCGCTGCCCCAGGGCATGCACCCCGGCATCCGTCCGGCTGGCGCCCGTCACGGGGGTGGGGATGCCCAGCGCCTTTTCAAGCGCCCTTTCCAGCTCCTCCTGCACGGTATTTCCGTTGTCCTGACGCTGCCAGCCGCAATAGGCAGTGCCGTCATAGGACACGGTCAACAGATATCGGCTCATCATTCGCCTCCGTCAGATGCTTGATTGCCTCCTGACGGGCTGCTTTCATGGCGCAGGGCAGGGGCAGAGCACACATTTCGTCCAAAGAATAAAGAGAATTTTCCATTGCATGGGGGAGGGCATCGGCCTTCGCCAGATAAAGATCCATTTCCCACACCCGGTGGGTGAACACATGCCTTGCGTGGCACAGGAAGGATACATTGGCTGCAATGCCCGATTTTTTCAGGAACACATCCGGGGCGTCCCCGGTCAGGTCAAACACATATAATCCCTGAAGCAGCGCTTCCTTCCGCTGCACCAGATGAATTTTTTTCCCGTCCGTGATGAGCAGGACATTGAGGGGGACGACCGTGGGAGGGGTTTTGATGGGCATAATGGGCAATTCCTCCGGGCTTCCCTCTTGATAAGCAATGCACAGGCTCTTCAGCGGGCATGTCTCGCAATCGGGCGTGCCGGGGCGGCAGATGGTTGCCCCCAAATCCATCAGCGCCTGATTGAAATCCCCGCAGCGGGCAGGGGGCATGCAGCCTTTGGCCAGGTCATTCAGCCGTCTTTTGACCGAGGGGATGCAGACATTTTCCCGGACATCATACAGTCTTGAAAAAACCCGGGTCAGGTTGCCGTCCATGGCGGGGATTGGGGCATCAAAGGCAATGGAGCAGACGGCCGCGGCGGTATAGGGGCCGATTCCGGGCAGCTTGAGCCAGATTTCGGGCCGGGTGGGAAACTCTCCCCCAAACTCCTGGACGATTTTTTGCGCACAGGCATGCAGATTCCGGGCCCGTGAGTAGTATCCCAGCCCCTCCCAGGCCTTGAGCACCTGCTCCTCATCGGCATTGGCCAGGGCAAAAACATCGGGGAACAGCCGGATCAAGCGATTGAAGTACGCCCCCACCGTTTCCGTTCGGGTCTGCTGGAGCATGATTTCGCTCAGCCAGATTTTGTAGGGATCCTGCACCCCCCGGAAGGGCAGCTTCCGCCCGTTTTTGTCATACCAGGCAAGAAGCAGGCTGGAAACCTGCAGATTAGTGTCCGTAAAAGTCCCTCCCTTCCCTTTGGCCTTGCCGATAACAGTATACCATGAAAAAGGAAATTTGAAAATATCATAAATCAGAAAAGAAATTTTGAAAAAGGTATTGCAATATTGCGGGAAATGCGGTATACTGTGTCTGTAGGGTTAGCACTCAATCGAATCGAGTGCTAATACCAGCCAAAAGGAGGTAATTTTATGAACATTAAGCCTTTAGGTGACCGTGTTGTCATCAAAAATGTGGAAACTGAAGAAGTAACCAAGGGCGGTATCGTCCTTCCCGGCTCTGCCAAGGAAAAGCCCCAGATGGCGCAGGTGCTGGCTGTCGGCCCCGGCGGAATGGTGGACGGCAAGGAAATCAAGATGCAGGTGCAGGTCGGTCAGAAGGTTATTTACAGCAAGTACGCCGGCACTGAGGTCAAGCTGGACAATCAGGAATACATCCTGGTGCGCCAGAGCGACATTCTTGCCGTGGTGGAAGACTGATTTTAGGAGGATAAGAATATGGCAAAGCAGATTAAGTATGCCGAGGATGCCCGCCGCGCCCTGCAGGCCGGTATCGATTCTCTGGCCAATACCGTGAAGATCACCCTGGGTCCCAAGGGACGCAATGTGGTGCTGGACAAGAAGTACGGCGCGCCCCTCATCACCAATGACGGCGTAACCATCGCCAAGGAAATCGAGCTGGAAGACCCCTTTGAAAACATGGGCGCTCAGCTGATCAAGGAAGTCGCCACCAAGACCAACGATGTGGCGGGCGACGGCACCACCACCGCTACCCTGCTTGCGCAGGCCATCGTGCGGGAAGGCCTCAAGAACCTGGCCGCCGGTGCCAATCCCATGGTGCTGCGCCGGGGCATTGAAGCGGCTACCGAAGCGGCCGTTCAGGGTCTCAAGGAAATCTCCTCTCCCATTACCGGCAAGCAGGCCATCGCCCAGGTTGCCTCCATTTCCGCCGGTGATGATACCATCGGCCAGCTGATTTCGGATGCCATGGAAAAGGTGGGCAACGACGGCGTTATCACCGTGGAAGAAAGCAAGACCATGCAGACCGAGCTGAGCACCGTAGAGGGCATGCAGTTCGACCGGGGCTATGCCTCCGCTTATATGGTGACGGATACCGATAAGATGGTGGCCGAGCTGGATAACCCCATGATTCTGATTACCGATAAGAAGATCAGCAATATTCAGGAAATCCTGCCCGTGCTGGAGCAGGTTGTGCAGTCCGGCAAGAAGCTGCTGATCATTGCCGAGGATGTGGAAGGCGAAGCGCTGGCCACTCTGGTTCTGAACAAGCTGCGCGGCACCTTCACCTGCGTTGCGGTCAAGGCTCCCGGCTTTGGCGACCGGCGCAAGGAAATGCTGCAGGATATCGCTATTCTGACCGGCGGTACCGTCATCTCCACCGAGGTGGGTATTGAGCTGAAGGATGCCAATGTGGATATGCTGGGTACTGCCCGTCAGGTGCGTGTGGATAAGGAAAACACCACCATCGTAGGCGGCGCAGGCGAAAAGAGCGACATCGATGCCCGCATTGCCCAGATTCGTGCCCAGATCGCCGAAACCAAGTCCGATTATGACCGGGAAAAGCTGCAGGAGCGTCTGGCTAAGCTGGCCGGCGGCGTGGCTGTGATTCAGGTGGGTGCTGCCACTGAAATCGAAATGAAGGAACGCAAGCTGCGCATTGAGGATGCTCTGGCTGCCACCCGTGCGGCTGTGGAAGAGGGCATCGTGCCCGGCGGCGGCGTTGCGCTGCTGAATGCCATGAGCGCTGTCAAGGCCATCGTGTCCAAGTACACCGGGGATGCCCGCACGGGTATCGAAATCGTCCTGCGTGCCATGGAAGAGCCCATGCGGCAGATTGCCCTGAATGCGGGCATTGACGGGGCTGTGATCATTGACACCATCCGCCGCAGCCGCAAGTCCGGCTATGGCTATGATGCGCTGAAGGATGAGTATGTGGATATGCTGGCCCGGGGCATCATCGACCCCACCAAGGTGACCCGTTCCGCATTGCAGAACGCCGCCTCCGTGGCTGCCATGGTGCTGACCACCGAGAGCCTGGTGACCGATATCCCCGCTCCCGAACCCGCTGCGCCTGCCGCCAATCCCGGCATGGGCGGAATGTACTGATTCGGGCATTTCCCAGATAACAGAAGGGTCTCCTCCAAACGGGGGAGACCCTTTTCAACGGCCTTGCATTTGATTTTCATTATGGGCATCACAGGATAAAAAAAGAGGGAACCGCCGAATTTCTCAGCGGTTCCCTTTGCTTCAATTATTTGCCGAACAGGACATCCAGCGCATCCTGGAATTCCTGACGGTAGGTCTCCTGGAACTGAGCCACGGTGACTTCGCCGTTGATCAGGGGCAGCCAATCCAGCGCTACGCCCAGAGCCTCATACAGGTCAACCTGAGGACGGGACAGGCACAGCAGCTGAACCTCGAAGTTCGCCATCTGGTTGTCTTCGTCGCTGTCGGTCTCGGATACCCACCACCAGAGGGTTTCCAGATCGTCACGGATGGAGGTGTCATCATGGAAGTAGTTCTGATAATCATAGAACACATTGTACACCAGTTCGGGATCCTCTACGCCCACGGGGATGGCATAATAGGAGTTACCAGAACCCACCTGCAGCAGAGCGTTGGTGTCCTTGTCGCCGTGAGGTCCAACGGGCCACGGAACAAAGATGGTGTTGAATTCCAGCATGGAATCGCTGGTGGAGGAATAGGCACCCTGGCCGTTCAGAATCCACACAGCGCCGACGCTGAAGCCCACATTGCCCTTCATATAGGCAATACGCATGGAGTCGGAGGCGGAGGAATAATCCTGGTCATAGGGATAGCACACGTTGTAGGTGTTGTACAGATCCTGCACGAACTGGAAGCATTCGCCGACCGCTTCGGAGGAGAAGCATTCGGTATCGCCGGCAGCGATGGTGCAGCCGTTGGACAGGGTCAGGTTGTTGATGACATCGTTGATATAGCCGCAGAAGCCATACTGGTCATTCACGCCGTCGCCGTCGGTATCCTTGGTCAGAGCCTGGCAATATTCGATGAACTTGTCCCAGGTCCATTCGCCCCGTTCATACAGGTCACGGGGATCTTCCAGGTTGGCATCTTCCAGCAGCTGCTTGTTGAACATCAGCGGATAGGTGTTGGACATGCCGATGGGGGTGAAGAAGTAGACTTCTTCGCTGTCACCGATGGTGGTGCCGGAAAGCACGGTCTGCTTGGTGAAGATATCGCTGTCCTCAGGCAGGAAGGAATGCAGATCCAGGAAATAGCCCTTCATCGCAGCGGGGATGCCCCAGCCCAGCTCGCACAGATAGATGTCGCAGTCGGGAGTGCCGGCGATGATGGAGGTGTTGATGGAGTCCTTGGTGCCGGTATAGGTCAGGTTAACAAATTCGATGTTGACATTGTACTTGTCTTCGATTTCCTTAACCACGGCAAAGCGCAGCTCGTCCGCTTCGGTGCCGGAATAGGAGGGGTCATCCTCCAGGGCTTCGTGGGTGCTGTCATAGTAGATATCCCACCACAGACCGATGGTGATGGTGCGGCGGTCATCCTTGACCTCGGCCAGAGACAGGGCGCAGGACGCGACCATCATCAGGGCCAGCAACAGGGCGATGATTTTTTTCATGATTGTTTCCTCCTTGTTATTTGATGGAGTTCATCAGCGCTGACCGATGCGGACGCTGTATACGGTCCAGGCACCGGAAGCTTCAGCCTGCATCCGGGCGCCCCAGGTGGAGACATCCGAGCCGCAGAACTGCTCAATCAGCTCATAGGTGATGTAGGCATGAGAGCCGGACACGACGTCCTGACCATTGCCGCAGCCGCCCACACGCATCCAGCCGGCGGCGGAGTCGGGCATAACGATCCACAGATCGCCGTTTTCAGACTCGAATTCCACATCCACAACTGCGCCGGGAACCAGAGCAGCCAGCACTTCGGCGGGCATTTCCAGACCGTCCTGAGACCAGGCACCGGCGGAAGTGGAGAAGCCGGGGAATTCAACGAAGTCCTTGAGAGCGGGGATTTCGGTCATGGTGCCTACCTTGACGGCATACACGGACCAATCGCCGGAGGATTCGCACTGCATCATAGCGCCCCAAGTGGACTTGTCTTCGCCGCAGAACTGGGCAATCAGCTCGTAGCTCACATAGGCCTTGTTGCCGGACACGATGTCCTGACCATTGCCGCAGCCGCCCACACGCATCCAGCCCGCCTGAGCCCAGGGCATAACGAGCCACATATCGCCCGAGGTGCTTTCAAATTCGATTTCAACATAGGTGCCGGGAACGAGGGCATCGATGATTTCCTGAGGCATTTCAAAGCCATTCTGTCCCCAGGCGCTGCCGCTGGTGGCAAAGCCTTCGAATTCAACGGAGGCGTTGAACACGAAATTGGCGGAGGCAGTGCCGACACGCACGGCGTACACAGACCAGTCACCGGAGGATTCGCACTGCATCATAGCGCCCCAGGTGGACTTGTCTTCGCCGCAGAACTGGGCAATCAGCTCATAGGGAACCTGAGCGATGGACTTGGAATTGTTCACATAGTCGGTGCCGTTTCCGCAGCCGCCCACGCGCATCCAGCCCGCCTGAGCCCAGGGCATGACGAGCCACATATCGCCCGAGGTGCTTTCAAATTCGATTTCCACGATGGAGCCGGGAACCAGCGCATCGATGATTTCCTGGGGCATTTCCAGACCATTCTGGCTCCAGGCGCTGCCGCTGACGGAGAAGCCTTCGAACTCAACGGCATTGGAGATGGCGAACAGGTTGCTGGTATCCTTGCCGGTGGCGGCAGGTGCTTCATACACGCCGGCGGCGTTCATGGGAATGACATTTCCGTCCGCATCCAGCAAACGGATGTTGTCGATGTACATCACGATGGGGGTGCCGCCCTTCTTGGAAACATAGTTATCAGTTTCCTTGCTGACGGTCACGCGGTTGTTGGCGCCTGCAACGAAGGCATAATCATCGCTGAGGGTGGCCTTGACGGAGTAGGGATTCTTCTTGGCCATGTAGACGGACCAGCCGGTTTTTTCGCACTCGGCATCCTCGCCGTAATAGACCAGCAGGTTGCCCGAAACGGCGTAGAACTTGCCGTCCTCGGCATTTTCAATGGCGATGTCCATGGAAATGGTGCGCACATCGGCCACTCTGTCACCGGCCAGAGCATCCAGACCGATGGTCACATAGGGCACCTTGGCGGGAACGGTGATCTTCAGGGCCTTGGAACCATTGAACTCACCAATGGACAATTCGGCATCACCGGCATTGCCTACCAGCTTTTCAACAGCGGCAAAGGCGAACTGCTCGTCCTCGAAGTCAATGACTTCAACAAGAGCGATTTCTTCAGCGGGTTCTTCGGCGGGTTCTTCCGCAACGATTTCTTCTTCAGCGGGTTCTTCCGCAACGATTTCTTCGGCGGGTTCTTCCACAGCTTCTTCTTCAGCAGCGGGTTCTTCCACAGCTTCTTCTTCAGCAGCGGGTTCTTCCACAACTTCTTCTTCAGCAGCAGGTTCTTCAGCAGCTTCTTCCTCAGCGGGAGCTTCGGCCTTGGCGGCTTCCAGCTCAGCCTTGACGGTTGCCAGTTCAGCGGCAGCAGCTTCAGCGGCAGCAGCGGCATCGGCCTTCACTGTTTCCAATTCGGTAGCAGCGGCGGCGGCAGCAGCTTCAGCATCGGCCTTTACCTTGGACAGGTCGGAATTCTTGGAAACAAAGCCAACAATACCGACGATTGCGATGACCGCGGCTATTGCCACGATAATCCATGACTTTTTGCTCATAACGAGTCCTCCCTATTGCTCCTTGTGTGACCACAAAGATAATATAATCATTTTAGAATGATTTGATTGATTTGTCAATCTTTTTTTTCCAATAAAGGTCACAAAAAATTCACAGCCTGTGCGGATTTTTATCCGACGATACCGCTGCGCTCCACGCCCTCCACGAACCGCTTTTGCAGCAGCACATACATAATGACCAGCGGCAGGGTAATCAGCACGATGCCAGCGTTCAGGTACAGCACCTGCAAATTGGGGTCCAGCACCTTTTCCACATTGGCGATATTGTCCATAATGACCGAAATGCGCTTGCTGACCAGGTCATTGACCGATACATTGAACAGGTTGGCGTAGAATGTATCGTTGTACTGCCAGACCAGGGAGAACACCAGCACGGTGGTGACGGCGGGCACGGCATTGACCAGCATAATGCGGAAATAGGTGTACCAGGTGCCGGCACCGTCCACCAGTGCGGCCTCCTCGATTTCCTTGGGCAGTCCCCGGAAAAACTGGTTGAAGATGTAGATGTACAGTCCGCTGCGCAGTCCCACGCCCAGCAGGCTCATCAATATCATAGGCCACCAGGTGCCCATCAGGTTGGCACCCGTGCCCGAAACGGTGATATTCAGCTTTTCCAGAATCCACGCCCCCGCGCTGCCCAGCACGGGGAAGTTGCGGAAGGTGACATACAGGGGCAGCATAATGGTATGCACGGGCAGCACAATCATCAGCACCACGCAGCCGAACAGCAGCTTTTTCAGCGGGAACTGGAAGCGGGCGAACCCGTATCCCACCATGGAGCAGACCAGCACCTGAATCAGGGTCAGAATCACGGTATACAGGATGGACATGCTGCTGGTTCGCCAGTATTTCAGATGGGTCATGGCGGTGGTGTAGCGCTCCAGCGTGGGATGAATGGGAATGGTGAATACAATGGGGTTATACCGGTCCGAATCCGAGAAGAAGGAGCTGGTCACAATGCCGATGACCGGGGACAGTATGACATAGGCGACCCCTGTAATCAGCACAATCCGCAGCAATTTCAGTATAAACGAAAGGGTACCGTTTTTGATCCGGCTCTTTTTGTCAAAGTAGGCAGTGCCTGATTTGAAGCTTTTCCATGACTGCAACAGATTCGATTTCAATGTGCCATCCTCCCTTCTTAATTATAGTAGAATGTGCGCTTGGATATGGGCACGACCGTCAGAATCAGAATCAGCCCCACCACCACGGTTGCCACCACGCTGAACACCGCGCCCAGGCCGTAATTCAGATCGGTAAAGGTGGTGGAATAGGCCAGGGCAACCAGATCGCTTTCGGCAAACCTTGTGATAATTGTGTACACCAGATTGGTGATGATATGGGGCATAATCATGGGGAAGGTGACCTTCCAGAAGGTTTCATAGGCGGTGGCACCCTCGATGCGGGAAACCTCGTACAGGGAGGAGGGGATGGCCTGCAGGGCGGCAATGAATATGATAATCTGCACCCCCGAGGCCGTGATGATGCTGCTGATGCGGTCAATGGCGCTCACCAGATATTCCAGCACGCTGGCAGGCATGGCCAGATTTTCAAACAGGCTGATGTAATAGGCAACGCTCAGCCCGCCCGAGGCTGCCGAGGATACCTCGCTGGATACGGTGGATAGCCCGCCGTTCATCAGCGTCAGGCTGCGGCTCATGGCATCCGTGATGGCATCCGAGGCGAATATGATGGGCAGGAAGAAGATGGCACGCACAAGCCCCCGCCCCTTGAACTTCCTGTTGAGCAAAATGGCCATGAAGAGGCTGAAGAAGATAATCAGCGGCACATCGATGATCATTTCGCCCACGGAGCTGACCAGCGTCTGGGTAAAGGAGGCGTGGGAGGTGAAGGCCTCGATGTAGTGGGTGAGACCCACCGAGGTGGTCAGATACCCCCCTGTGGGGCTGAGGGACAAATCGGACACGGAGAAACGGAGCGTCATGGCGATGCTGGCCACATAGAAGCAGATAAAACCAATCAGCCAGGGGAGAATGAACAGATAGCCGTTAACCGCCCGGCGGCCGGCCATGGAAAGGCGGAGCTTTTTCCGCTTTTTGCCCTGCAGTGCTGTCATTCTGCCTCACCTCCTTTAACCAGATAGCCCTGAGCGGGGATGGTCAGGCCGTCCGCCGCCAATGCTTCGGCGCTTTCGTTGACATAAATTGTGATGCCGTTTGAGTAATCCACCCGTGCAATGCCGTTTTCCATCACCTGATGACCGGTCATGAAGGCATCGGACACAAGGGACAAAACGCTGTTCAGCTCATTGTAGGTGTCCGCCGCTTCCTGCGCCCACAGGTCAAAGGAGGTGGCATAGAAGCGGTTCATGCCGGTGTACTTCATTTCGGTGGCATCCTCTGCGGTGAAAATGAAGTGGCAGGAGGCGCCGTATTCCACCATTTTGAGAATGGACTCGGCATGGGAGGAGGAATCCAGGTTGACCGCCTCGCCCGTGTAATCCACGCAGCCGTGGACGATCATCTGATACAGGGGGATTTCCTGGTCAATGATGTAGTAATCCGTGCTGGACATGGGGCAGTTGATGACGCTGGTGGCATTCTTGAGGGCATACAGGTTGCCGCCTGACACCATGATGCTCTTGCCGGTGGATGCCAGGGTATCCAGTGAATCCTCCACGATATCCAGCGCCAGCTCCCGCTCAATCACATTGGTGCGCCGCTTGTCTGCGTGCAGTTCATCCCCCAGATCCCGCAGGGAAATGCCGCTGAGGGTGAGATTCGACACGCTCTTTGCAAAGCTTTGCACATACCGGGGCAGGAATTTGGGGGAAAGGAGGCTGTAAAGGGTTTCGGAATAGCCCAGAGAGGCCGTGCGGCGCAATGTAACCGGGCTGACCTGTCCCAACTGCACCGAGTAGCCTGCGCCGTAGTAGCGGGAGCTTTCCAGGCTGGACATATAGCGCTTGGCGATATAGCTGACCTTCTGGAAGGCCACATCGCCGAACACCTGCCCGCCTGCGCTCTCGACCGTTTCTGTCAGGGCTTTGAGGCCGCTTGTGCCGCCTAATTTGGCGATAACCCGGGCGGAATCCGGGGCATCATGGTAATACCCGCCGTTAAACCAGCCCTGCAGATTGATTTGCAGGTTGCGCACGCCCTGGTTTGTCAGGGACTTGGACATTTCCTCTGTCTGGGCGAAGGTGGTCATGCTTTCCAGTGCCAGATATTCAAAGCCCAGCACATGCTTTGTTTCCTTGACCGCGCCGATGACATCGCAGAAGAAGGGGATGTCCCCGCCCTGAGATTTTGCCGTGAGGCTTCCTTCTTCCAGCAGACGGGTGCGGTAATAATTGGCCAGACCCGAATAGCCCTTGTTTTCCTCCGTCAGGAAGGTGTACCGCACGGTCAGGTTCTCGTCATACAGGTCATTTTCGATGATGGGCACCTCGGCGGTCATGCCGTCCACGCCGAAATTGGTCAGCGTCTGGGCACCCCGCACCATAAAGACCGGGTAAATGTAGTTATAGCTGTTGGTGCGTCCGGCAATATCCGCCGACAGGTAGCACAGCGAGGCGCCCCGCTCGATGGACATCAGCACAGAGGAGTTTTCCCGGCAGATGCCGCAGATGGGCATGCGCACGGCCTCGGTATTCTGGGTGACGGTGTACTCCGAATCCACCAGATCCATGCCGTAGATGTACTGGGTATAGGCCGGGGTGGAGGTTTTGCCGTTGTTGAATTCAATCAGCGCGCCGCAGCCGTTGGGCACCACCATATAGCCGCTTTCCTCCGTGCCTGCCGCGCCCATAAAGCGCAGAAGCTGAATGCGGTAGATTTTGCCGCCGCCCTTTTCCTCAATCAGGGAGGTGGGGATTGAGACCTCCAGCCCATCGCCCGACAGCTTATAGTCCACGGCCACCGTGAAGAACAGCGTTTCGGCTGTTTCCTCGCCGCCTAAGGTCTGCATTTCGTAGTAGTCGTCCTCGGTGAAATTCACCTGCTGCAGGACGGCATCCACCTTCTTTTTCTTGGAATTATCCTTCTTGGCGGTATCAATCAGCAGCCACAGCCCGTCCGCATTCTGGGTGGTGTACATCCGGGCGACCGTTTTGTAATCCTTTTCGGATACGCCCGACTGGATTTTATCCATCCATTCCTGGGTCAGGTAGTTGGGCACATAGTATTTGATTTCGGTGATTTCGCCGATGCCGTACACAAAGCGCACGCCGTTTTCGATGCTTTGGCAGGTCATTTGCCCCCGCTGGGTGCTCATGCTGTAGGAATCGTAAACACCGGCATTGCGGTTGGCATTATAGTAATTGATGACCAATTGGGAGTGCAGATAGGCCTTGTTGGTCTTGTTGGCAATGGGGTCATCATCCGCATTTTCGGGATTGGAGCGGATGATTTGCCCGTTGCGCTTGTCATAGACGGCCACCTCGCCCGTATCGGGGTCGGCATACAGCTTGAGCAATTCATTTTCGGCCGCCAGGCTCATCCCCGAAACGGAGCCTTCGCTGTCTGCAAGGGCCGTAAAATCGCTGCCCTCGGCTGCGGTATAGGCATTGCGGTAGGAGGATTGATAGCCGCTGTAGAATTCATAGTGCAAAAGGAGGTAAGCCGCAACGCCCAGCACGATCACAATCAGCCCGATGAGCAGAATGCGCACCACCTTTTTGACCGTGCGGGACTGCCTTTCCTCCTCGGACAGGCGGACAGGGGCAGAGGAAGCATTTTCAGCTTGATTTTGCAATTTTTTCTTCATATGCTTTCCTCCTTTACATCCGGTAGATCAGTTCGGTGTAGATGCTCTTGAAGAAGTTGATGACCTTGCCCACCAAATCGGCCACCAGCATGCCCAGGAAAATGATGATGAACATGGCCAGCACGGTCAGAAGCAATGTCAGCAGCGTTTTGCCCAGGGTATAGCTGTGAACCTGCATGATGCCAATCAGCATGAGAATGGCGCCGTAGCCGATGCCGATGATCATGATAATGGAGTAAAAGGCCGCTTCGTTTTCGGCCACCACCTGGCTGAACAGCGTGGCCAGCACAAAGGTGACCGCCATGGGGGCAAACCCGTAGCCCACGGCAATGACGATGTCCTTGAAGCGCCCCTCGCCGTTCATCAGGCAGGTGACCGACCAGTTGCCGGCACATAATATGACGAACAAAAGCAGCACACCCAGCAATTCGGTCAGCCCGTTGACCGACCGGGGATTCACATCATTGACCACAAAGCTTGCGTATGCCCGGTTGGTGGAAAAGGCCAGGGAAAACAGTATCACCCACAGCAGGGCAATGGCCACGCTGCCCTCCTCCTGATGCCTGATCCAATAAAAGCCGTCCGTCGGGTGGGACAGGGTGTAGAGAAAATGCTTCCACTTCTTTTTGCTGAACAAATCCTTCACGCTTTGACCCCCCTTTTCCGTTTTCTGATGATTTTGACCAGGATCACCGAGCCGAAGATGAGCACAAGACACACGGTCAGGATCAGGCTCAGATTTTCCTTCAGAATTTCATTGCGCCAACGCTTGAAGGCCACCGAATAGTACGCCCGGTTCATGCCCCGCTTCAGATAGGTCATGGCCAGACGGTTTTCCCCGGCGGACAGGTAGGCCTTGCCGATGCCCGTGTTGGCCAGCTCGTTGTTTTCGTCCAGCTCCAGCACCCTTTCCCACAGGGCCACGGCCTGGGTCTCATCCCCGTCATGGCGCAGGGCCACGGCCTGGTTGATGAGGGAGCCGTACTCGGTCACCTGGAAGCGGTGGATCAGCCCCCGGGCGGCGTCCAGCACAAGCAATTCATCGCCCGATTGCTCGATGGCAACGGGGGTGGTGAAGGTGCCCGTCTGGGTGCCCAGACAGCCGAAGATATACAGCAGATTGCCCTCATGGTCATAGGTGAAAATCCGCCCCCGGCGGGTGTCCAGCAGGGAGTAAATCCCATGCCCCCGGTACACTACATCCCGGATTTGGGAAGCCCCTGAATAGGAGGAGGAGGAAGCCGAAATGTCCAGATCGCCCCCTAAATTTTCGTTGCTGCCCATCTGGATGACATCCTGTCCCCGGGGATTGAGCCGGCGGACAGCCTGCTTGCCGTTTGAATCCACATTGGAGGCGTACACAAAGCCCTCGTCATCCACATCAATTCCGGTGAACTCGGTGGCGATGTAGAGCTGCTGCTTGGAACGCTGTTCCTTGGTGGAAAATTTCTTCCAGAATTTCTCCCACAGGGAAAGCTCCACCGAAATGGTGCCGAAAAAGCCGGTGAAATTGCCCGCCGATTCAAACACCATGATGCCCTCGAACATATTCTTGGCAATGCAGTACACCCGGTCTGCATAGTCCACGCTGACCTTGAGGGGGGTGAATACGAAGCCATCCTCCAGCACCTCGGCCTGGGGATTTTCGATGATTTTGAGCAAACTTCCGTCCTCATTCAGCGCAACGATGCGGTGATTATCCGAATCGGCGATATAAAGCTCGTTTTTCGTTGTGACCGCCACGCCGTAGGGGGATTTGAAATGCTGCTCTGCCCCATCCAGCAGGAAGGAATCGATGATGCGGATGACCTGAGACATGGCCTCATCCAATATGACGATGCGGTTGTTGCCCGTATCCGCCACATAGACCAGACCGTCATCCCCCACACACAGATCCTGGGGGGACTTGAACACGCCGATGGACTGGCCGTTCAGCGTCAGTGCCTGTCCCGATACGGAGCCCGAGGGCACATAGGCCGCCGGGGTGTACACCACATTGCCCCAGTAATCGTAATTGTAGGCGGTATAGGGCAGGGTATCCGCCTGAGCGATGCCAGGCAGCACAATCAGCATGACCAGAAACAAAAGAATGATTTTTTTCATTTCGTTCACCTCAATCCTTCATGCCCGAGGTGGTCATGGTTTCCAGGATATTGGACTGGCACAGCAGGAAGAAGATAATGGGGATAGCGGCAATGATGAAGGTAACCGCCGCCGCCGCTCCTGCACGGGCCACGCCGCCCGATGTGATCTGCTGCAGGGCATACTGGATGGGCTTCAATTCCTCGCTGCGCAGGAAGAGAGAGCCGGTATTGCCCCACATCTGCTGGAACTGGAAGATGGCCAGCGTAAGCCAGGCGGGCTTTACATTGGGCATAACGATGGACCAGAAAATCCGCCATTCGCTTGCCCCCTGAATCCGGGCGGATTCCATCAGGGAATCGGGCAATTGCTCCATAAACTGCTTCATCAGATACAGACCCATGCCGAAGGACCAGGAGGGCAGGATCAGCGCCCAGTAGGTATTGTTGATGCCCAGCCAGGAGATGATCATGTACTGGGGAATCTGGGTGACCGTCCAGGAGAACATCATGGACAGCACCACCATGCCAAACAGCAGTGCCTTGCCGGGGAAATGGTGCTTGGCCAGGGGATAGGCGGCCAGGGAGGCGATAATCACATGCCCCACCATGCCCCCCACCGTGATAATCAGGGTGTTGAAAATATACCGGGAAAAGGGCACCCAGGAGTCATTCATCAGCACAAACAGGTCACTGAAATTTTCCAGAGTGGGATTTTTTACGAAGACCTTGGGGGGATACTGATAAATTTCATCCAAGGGCTTCAGGGCATTGTTGATAATCATGACCAGGGGCAGCGCCATGAACACGCCGCACACCCCCATCAGGAAGAACAAAATGCCGTTGCCCGCCTTGGAGCGGTTGAGCTTTCTGGGCATATTCAGCACAAAGGAGAAAATGATGCCCACAACCAGCGCAATGATGACCGTCTGCAAAGAAAGCCCTTCCAGGAACCACAGGGGATGGGACTGGGTATGCGCCTGCCAGCTTTCCTCGCTGGAATAATTGGAATGAATGCCAATCAGGGAAATAGCGTCCACCGCAACGGCAATGACCAGCGCCACCAGCAGGCAGGTGAGCACATACCGCAAAACCCTGCGCCACATGGGCATGTTCTGCCGCTTGCGCAGCTGATCCAATTGTGCCTGCCTTTCGGCCAATTGCACCCGCCGGGCCTCATCGGATACCAGATGCTTTGCCATGTTTATTCACCCACCCTTCCCAGGAGCTTTTGAACCAGCTTATTGCTGCCCACCATCAGCAAGAACAGGATGGTGGCGATTGCGGAGGCATAGCCCATTTCCAGACGGGTTGAGCCATAGTCCAGCAGATGGGTTACAATGGTGGCACCGGCGTAATTGACCGAGGGGTTGCCCGCCAGCGCAATGGAAATGTCCGCCACGGCGAAGGACTGGGTAATCTGCATGACCGCGCCGAACATCAGCTGAGGCTTCATGGCGGGCAGCGTCACGAACCAAAGCTCCTGCCAGCGGTTCTTGACCCCGTCGATGGCGGCCGCCTCGTACATGCCCTTGTCCACCGTCTGCAAGCCCGCAATGAAGGACAAAAAGCCTGTGCCCAGGGACAGCCACAATTGCACGATAATCAGCACGGGCATGATGTAGCTTTCGGTCTGCATCCACAAAATCGGCTCGTCAATGATATCCAGCTTGAGCAGCAGACCATTGAGGAAGCCGTATCTGTCCCCCGTCAGGATCAGGTTCCAGATCATGTAGGCGTTGCCGCAAATGGAGGGGGCATAGAAAATCAGCGTCAGGAATGCCCGAACCTTGGAGTTGAATTCGTTGATAATCCAGGCAAACAGCAGGCACAGCAGATAGCTCACCGGCCCGGTAATGACGGCAAACAGCAGGGTATTTTTCAGGGCAATGATGAAGATTTCGTCCTCCAGCAGCAGCTTGACATAGTTGCTCCAACCCACGAAGGAGGGCGCCTCCAGCATATTGAAATTGGTGAAGGACAATACAATGGAGGTGATGACCGGCAAAACGGTGAACAGGAAAAATAGGATGAAATAGGGGGCAATCAGCAGATAGGAGGACTTATTTCGTTTGATTTGGTTCCACAGGCTCGGGCGCGCCACAGCCACCTTCCGCCCGTCCGCCATGGTGACAAGCAATTTCTCCTTCACGGCTTATTCCTCCTTTGTGACTGATGTGTCTGATGTATCTGAAGCATCCGAAGTATCTGAATGAAGTGACAGACCGAATTCCTTGCGCTTATAGTCGATTTCCGCATTGATGTAGTAGATTTTGTCCATCAGTTCCTCCCGGGGGGTGACCTGGCTGGTGGAGTCGGTGGTGATGGTGTAGAAGGCGTTGTTGACATTTCGCCAGGTATAGTAGCCGCCGGGCACCTGGGGAATGCCCTTGACCGCCTGCAATTGGCTCATCAGGCTCTTGTAGTCCCGGCTGGGCCAGGACAGGTTGCCCAGTGCCTCCAGATTGGCCGTGGCCACACGGGCCGATTCGCCCATCAACGATTCCATTTCCCGGCCGTACAGGGTCTGGGTTTCGGCACTGGTCCACCATTTGAGGAATTCCCAGCTTTCCTCGGGATACTTGGTCTGAGCCATGATGATGTCCGCCAGACCCGTGCCGCCTGTGGTGCGCAGGATGGTTCCATCCTCCTGAACAGTGCCGGGTACCTGGGTGAAGCCCCACAGCCCCTCGATATCCGGGGCGGAAACCTGCAGGTTATTGTAGGTGGTATAGTCACTGATAATCAGCGGACATTCGCCTGTGCGGAAGCGTTCCTCCACGCTGGTGGCCTGATCCAGTTTATAATCGGTGTAATATTCGCAATACCGGCGGAACACATTGATGGCGATATCGCTGTCCAGGGCGGAGGCATCCCCATTTTCGGTATAATACTCGCCTCCCGCCTGATACAGCAGCATGGCGAAAATCTGCTCACTGGGCAGCATGCCGAACTCCATCTGATTCTTGGACAAAACGGACATAGCCACCTTGACATCGTCCCAGGTCTGGGGAACCTCCAGCCCGATTTCGGCCAGAATGTCCTTGCGGTAGAACAGCATGGGGAAGGTCATGGTATCGGGCAGCGCGTAGGTTGCCCCGTCAAAGGAGAAGGGAACCAGTGCGCTTTGGGCAAACCGGCTTGCCACCTCCTCAAAATCATCGAACTGGGTCAGATCCAGCACGGCATGGCGCAGACCGTAGTTGACCGGCGTATCGTTGCCTGTGTTCAGCACAGCGCCCGCAATGCCGTTGGTGTTGGCCACCTGAATGGCGATATCCGGCCCTTCTCCGCTGAGGGTGGCCCGCAGCAGGGTGTTCATATCCACCAATTGCACATTGACGCTGATGCCCGTTTCGGGGGTGAATTTTTCGTCAATCAGGGATTTGATGACATTGGCCTGATCCCGGCCTGTGCCGATCCACAGCGTCAGCACCGTGTTGCCCTCTGATTCATCGGCGATATTGCCCACCTGATTGTAGTCAATAATGAAGGAATAGTACATCCGCTCCATTTCATACAGGAAGCGGCTGCCCCAGGAATCCCCCTCTGCCTTGGGGGTCACATCGGGGGAATGGACGTAGATTCTGTCCAGCTGCAGGGGCTGCCCCAGCACCTGGGTAATCCAGTTACCGCAGGCACGGACATTGACCTTATAGGAGGAAATGACCTCGGTGAAGCGCTCCTGATCCTCAATCAGCTCAAGCAGCTGGTCATGCATGGTGCGCAGAACGGTCAGCTTATCCGAATTGCTGCCGGCGATTGCCTCCAGCGCCTCAATGGCCGATACCAGGCTTGCATCTACGCTTTCCAGCTCGGCCTTCAGCCCGGGCAGGCTGCGCTCGATCTGGTAATCCCTGTATTTGTCCGGGGATACGCCAATCAGGTACAGCACCTCCCGGTAAATGCTGTTCAAATCCTGCACGCACTGCTGCACGCAGTCGATGATGTCCGCCATGCCTCCCAGCACCACCTCCATCCGCAGGGTGTGGGTGCCGGCCGTCAGGTAGACCTTGTAGGGAGTGTCGTCTGCTTCCAGCGTTTCCATGCGCCAGCTCTGTCCATAGGAAAAGGCGTAGGCCTGCCACTCATCAAAGGGCACGGTGCCGTCAATGTAAATCTTTCGGGAAACATCAATGCCCCGGACGAAATTTTGCTGCATATAGAAGGACAGGCAGTAGAAGCCGTCCTCCGGCACGGTAAATTCCCACTCAATCCACTGCCCGGCATGGCGCCAGGAATTGCCGCCGATGGAGTTATTGAGCAGATACCGGGCGCTGGAGGGATAGACCGCGGGGGAGGACTGGTCCTGCACGGGATAGAGCATCTGGGAGGAGGTCTTGTCGGCATTTTCCGCCTCCAGACGAATGGAGATGCCCGATGTATCCTCAGCCCCCTCATCCTCCCAGGCATTCAGCTGCTCTGCATAGGAAAGGGTGGGGGACTGGTTGGAAAATTCGATGGATTTGAGCAAAATCGGCTCACGCATGGACAAAATGGTCAGGGTATGCTCGCCCTTTGTCAGATAAACGGACAGGGGGGAGGTGATATAGCCGTTTGAATCGTGCAGGGTGCAGGAAATCCATTCGGGCTTTTCCTCGGCGGAGGGCTTCATATCATTGCCCTGATTGTCCTTATTCCATTTGGTGACGGTGATGCCCTTTTCGTCCGTGACCCGTTCAAAATCCCCGTTTGTCCAGACCCGGCTCAGTTCAATCAACGCCAGCTCGCTGTAGGGCAGCTTGCCGTCCACGAACACAGCCCGCTGAATTTCCGAGCTTTTTCCGCCGTAGGGGTAGTACAGAAGATTAATTTCATACAGCCCCTCTTCTTCTGTAACAAAGGTATACTCAACCAGCGCATTTTCCTCTGTCAGCAGGCTTTGACCCTCCATCCCGTCCCAATTTTCCAGCAGGGTGGGGGACACCTGCTCCCCCTCCTCCTCGTAGCGGTCGGGGGCGGAGGCATCAATGGTGATGACACTGCCCGGTCTGGACACATCCTCCGGACAGGCAGCCAGGTAATCATCATAATTGGGAATGGTGCTGTCAATGGCATAGGTGCTGGCCGCCGTTTCATACTCCTCAAAGGTCAGCTCGGTGGCGGCGCAGGCGGAGGCCATTGCCAGAATCATGGCCAAAACGGGCAAAATCAGCCGCAAAAGTGAATTTTTTTTCATGCTCGGGTCCTCGATTTCCTGTATATTTTCTGTATTTTTTTGATGAAATAGGTCAATCGGCATTGCGCAGGGGATAGGTGGTCAAATCAGGCAGCTCGTCCCTGGTGATGATTTTTTCATCCCAGTAAACCTTATTCAGCATTTCCGCTTCGGTATACTGCTCGCTGTAGAGATTGAAATTTTTGTTTTTCACCACGAATTCCCCGCTCCAGGTGCCGAAATAGCTCCAAATGATGCCGTCCCGCGCCATTTCCTCGGGGTCTGGCAGGCAGCCGTTTTCCGAAAGGGTAATCAGCTTGCGGGCGCTGGTGACCCGGGTGGCCTTCAGGAAGGTGGCCGCCTGGGAGGAATAAACATGCTCTCCCGGATAGATGTCCCAGCCGATGATGTCCACATATTCATCCCCGGGATACCAGTCCGCATCCTGCCCGTTCCATACCCAGATCAGGTTGTTCAGGCCGTATTCATAGGTCAGCTTATCGTACAAAAGCCTGTATAGCTTCAGATAGGCATCCGCCCCTGCATTGCCCCACCAGAACCAGCCGCCCGATGCCTCATGGAGCGGCCGCCATAAAACGGGCACGCCCGCATCTTTCAGCCTTGTGAGCTGCTTGGCAATCACATCGATGTCCGACATGAGAAGCGCATAGCCCTCCTCGTCCTGCCCGTTCATGATGGCAGCCAAATCCAGATTGCACGAATGGGTATAGAAGGCGGAATACCACTGTCCCGTGATGTACTTTTCCGGGGCATTCCAGTGCCAGCAGAAGGTGACGATGCCCCCCTTTTGCCAGTACTCGATGGCCTTTTCGATGGCTGTGGAGCTGGAACCATGAGAAACCCTGGAGGGGGAATATTCAATCAGGTCAAGCCCTAAAATGGCCGGATATTTGCCGCCCGTTGTGCGCCAGATGGTGGCATTTTCGCTGCCGTACATCCCATCATCGCAGTACTGCCCGGACAGGGTGACCTTGCCGTAGCAGTCGCACAGATAGGTCATCAGACGCTTTGCATTGTCCGAGGCATTTGGGTTGCAGAGGGTAGGCTCTACATCATATAGATCCTCGCTCAGTGCCTGGGAGGGGCGGATGGCCAGGCTTTCGGTGTACACCCAGCCCCAGGATTTGGTGAGGCCGATTTCGTGGCTGCCCGCTGTCAGGTAAACAAATTCCAATGTAGCCTCCGTCCAGCGGTTTTTTTCGGCACTGACGCTGCCTGCGTTTATGCCATCCACCTGCACGGTGTTTTCCTTATAAGCGCCATTCGGGCTTTTCTGAGAAAAAATCAGGTCATAAAAACCGGATGCCGGTACATCCACGGTCAGCACAAAGCCGTCCCCCTCCTTTTCCAGACCGGTGACAAAGGTGTGTCCCGCAATCTTTTGTATATAGGCACTCCCCAGCAGCCGGGCATCCTTTGCCTCATAAACCAGCTCGCCGGATTCCTCTGCACAGGCGGAAAACAGGCAAATCATTATGAAAAAAACTGCCAACAGGCAACGCTTCAGCATGCGGTCAGTCTCCCTTCGAAAATTGCGGGACAACACCCGTCCCCTTTGAAAAATCGGACTGCAAAAAGAGATGCGACACAGTCCATCTGACAAAACTATATCACGCAGGGGGAAGATCTGTCAAGTTTTTTCGGGAGTTTGCCGGAAAAAATATTGCATTCTGCCAGAGAAATTCAGAAATCGCCGATTTAATCTGTTTGGACTCTTCTTGAAAATAGTTACTTTCAAAGAGAACCATTTTTCACAATTTTATTCCTAAGGAACTGCTGATTTAATCGGTTTAGTCTTTTCTTGAAAAATACTGACTCCCGGGGAGAGTTATTTGGCACAATTTTATACCTTTAAAAGATAAAAATATGCCTTTTCCGGGGCGGGAGCCCCGCTGGCATAGGGTCTGGGGAAACCTATGCGTGTCAGGCACTGACCTTTTCAGCATGAAAAGGCCGGTTTCCCCAGGAATTAATCAGCGTCTCCTCAGGCATTGGAGGATTCGATGGCCTTCTTATAGCTCTTGGACAGACCGCTGAGCTTTTCGTCCAGCTCGCGCTTGGGCGGATTGGCCAGGCCGGCCTTGATATAGCGCTGCATAACGCCGATCATCACGAAGGGATCAATCAGGGAGGAATTCAGAATGCCCCACAGAATCAGGGCAATGAGTCCCTCGAAAATCATGGCCCACTCCTGGGGAGTCAGGCTGGAAATGGCATCAAGCGCCTTCTGCTCATCTTCGTCGACCGTGCCGTCCGTGCTGGCTTCCTGGGTGGCTTCCTCCAGCTTAACCTCCTGGATGAACTGGGAAAGCTCGGTGGTCATTTCGGTCATGAACTGAGCCTTGTTCAGGGTCAGGTGGCATACGCCGAACAGCGCGCCGCCGATGATGACCAGAGACAGCAGACCAATCAGCAGAATCCTGCCCGTATTCTTCAGCAGATCCTTCCAGTTCTTGAAATACAGGATGGCGCCGTCACAAGCACACCGCCAGGCATTGACATCGGGATTGATGAACACCCAGCCCATGCAGCAGGCGCACATGAATTTGAGCATGGCGCTGATGACGATGTTGATGACCGCGCCGATGGTCTTGACCGCATCCGAATCGCTGTCCGAGCTGATTTTATCGGTCAGCTTGCTGACTCCGCTGGTCAGCTGGGAAACGATGGCATTGATGATTTTTTCGATGGCAAAGAACACGGCAACCGTTCCGAAGCGCTGCTTGACGATGCTCTTGCCCTCGCTGTAGCAGTCCTCAGGCAGATCCTGACCCGCAGCGGCCTTGGCGGCCACGGCGATTTGCCCGGCACGGAAAATGTAGCTGATGAAGTGGCTGATGAGGCCGGCTGCGATACAGCCAACGATGAAGCCACCCAGACAGGCGGCAATGCGGGCAGTGTCCTCCAGCTTGCCTGTCACGGCAAACACGATGGCCGGCAGCCCGATGATCAGCGCAAGCCCGATCAGCCCGGTCAGAATGCGCATCAGGGTAAAGCGGAATGTCTTCTTGTAAATTGCAAAATTAGTCATACTGTTACCTCCTTTTGTACAAAATCATTATACTCCTCTCTCCTTTTTCCGTCAAGCAATTTTTTTCCTATTTTTTGTTAAATGTGTATTTTCCGTATTGACTTTGTAACAAAACCGTAATATAATGCATATGAGGAACTGTGTACAGCCGTGCATAGGGAATGTTTCCTCAGCGAGGAGTGAATTTTAATGAAAGAAAATTGCATTCACGCACCCGGCAAGCGTTTTTTGAGCTTGATTCTGATCTGCACGATGCTGATCGGGCTGCTGCCCTGCATCGCGTCGGCGGCCGATGTGTTTGGCGTGGTCACGGGGGACAAGGTATTTTTCCGCCAGAAGCCCTCGTCCTCGGCCACCTATTGGGAAAAGCTGAATTCCGGCTGGGTCATGGAGATTCTTGATACCGTGGAAAAGGACGGGAAGACCTGGTACTATGTGGAGGGCGAGGTGCCGTCCAAGACAAACGGCAGTACCTACAAGGGCTACATCCTGTCTGACTATTTCCGTCCCCTGACCACGGCGGAAAATGCCAAGTGGATTGCCAATCCCACCCAGGGCACCATCAGTGCCTCGGCTTCGTCTGCGACGACCACCACGACGACCACCACTTCATCCACCTCATCCACCGCCTCGAATGGCTCCTATGTAAAGACCAACACCTCCGGGGTCAACCTGCGTGCTTCGGCCTCCACCACCGCCAAATCGGTGACCAGCGTGGCCAAGGGAAGCACCCTGTGCGTGGTCAGCTATTCCAGCGGCTGGTATTATGTGGAGTACAAGAGCAAGTACGGCTATGTGCAGCAGTCCTCGGTGGATCTCATGACGGACAGCGAGATTGCTTCCTATTTAAAGACCTGCGGCTCTGTGGGGACGGCAACGGTCAAGACAACGGGCGGCACGCTGACCCTGCGCCAGACCCGGTCTACCAAGGCCACTGCCCTGACGGTCATTCCCAACAAAACGGTGCTGACCATTTATGACCAGGGGGATACCTGGTGCTGCACCACCTATAACGGGCAAGTGGGCTGGGTGCTGACCTCCTATCTGGTGTTTGATGAACCCACCGAATCGGGCGCATCCACATCGACCACATCAACCACCACCGCAACGGTCACCGGCACTACCTATGCCGCAACGGTCAAGACAACGGGCGGCACATTGACCCTTCGGGAGACCGAATCCACCTCGGCCAAGGCGCTGGCCTATATTCCCAACAAAACCTCGCTGATTGTGCTGGAAAAGGGCTCCAAATGGTGCAAAACAACCTATAATAACAAGACCGGCTATGTGCTGACCTCTTATCTGACCTTTTCCGACTCGGCTTCCTCCCTTTCTTCCTATGTTTATGTCAAGACCGACAAGGTCTATGTGCGCAAGACCCCGGGCGGAGATAAATTCACCCAGGTCAACAAGGGCGTCTTTACCATGTGGAGCTCTCCCGTCACCTCGGGAAGCTATACCTGGTATCCCATCGTGGTAAGCGGGCAAAACGGCTATGTGCGGGGGGATTGTGCCTATCAATTGACCAATGCCCAGTATGAAACCTATAAGTCCACCGGCACCGTTTCCACCGAATCGGCCAATGATTCCAAGGATTCGGGCTATATCCGCACCAACACCACCTCGGTCAACCTGCGCTCGGCCGCCTCTACCTCGGCCACCAAGGTAGCGCAGGTGAACAAAAATGTTGTTCTCAAATCCACCGGCACCACCACGGTCAGCAATGTGAAGTGGTATAAGGTGACCTATGAAGGCACAAGCTGCTTTGTGCAGGCCAAGTATGCCGACATGCTGACCAATGCGGAGTATGCCGAATATCTGGCTTCTCAGCCCACTCCCACCCCGACCCCTGCGCCTACAGCCGTTCCTTCCCTGTCCAGTATGTCGGATACGGCCTATACCAAGGTGGAAAATGTGCTGGTGCGCAAGTCCGCCTCCCAGTCCGCCACAAGCGTAACCAAGATTTATAATCAGAACAGCTATGTGACGCTGACGGGCAAGCAGTCCGTTGTCAGCGGCGTGTACTGGTATCAGGTGACCTACGGCTCCACCACCGGCTGGGTGAGGGGGGATATGATTTACATCATGTCCGAGAAGGAAAAGACGGCGGCGGGCATTACCACCTCCACCTCTACCTCTACCTCTACAACATCTTCCACCGAGTATGTGGCCTACACCACCCTGAAGCTGGGCTCTACGGGCACTGCGGTCAAGAAGCTGCAGCAGGCACTGGCCGATGCGGGGTATCTGAGTGCCGACCAGGTGACAGGCTCCTATCTGAATTCCACCAAAACGGCGGTGCTTGCCTTCCAGAAGGCCAAGAGCCTGACGGCGGACGGCATTGCGGGTCAGATTACCCAGGCGACCCTCTACGGCACGCCCCTGTACAAGACCACGGTGACCGATGTGACCCTGTATCCCGTCGAAATGGTGGACTGGTACACAGGGGATATTCAGAAGGTGTGGGCCAAGGGAACGGTTGCGGTGATTACCGATGTCAAGACCGGCCTGTCCTTCAAGGCCAAGCGCTGGTCGGGTGCCTATCATGCGGACGTTGAGCCCCTGACCGCCGCCGATACCGCCATTATGTGCAAGATTTACGGCGTATCCAACAGCCAGCAGATTCTGGACAAGAACCTGTATCAGCGCAGACCTCTGTGGGTCACGGTGGGCGGACGCACCTTCGCCGCCTCCATGTACGGTGTGCCCCATAACTATCCGGCGGGGGATACCATTGCCAACAATGATTATTCAGGACAGTTCTGTGTGCACTTTGTCAATTCCAAGACCCATGGCACCAGCAAGGTGGATGCGGATCACCAGGCGGCCATCAAGTATGCCTACCAGCATGCACCGTCCAAGAAATAATCCTAAGGAACTGCTGATTAAACCAGTTCGGATTTTCTCAAAAAATAGTCCTTCTTAAAAATAAGGTGATTTGGCACAATTTTACCCTCTTAACTATAAAAAAATATGCCTTTTCAAGGAAGGGGTCTGGGGAAAACTCGCTTTTCAGCATG